>Ga0310342_100002449_pt1 | contig 11913 bp, 11 predicted proteins | sample S15DNA20500_MG_FD_206155 | JGI IMG/M metagenome (GOLD analysis project Ga0310342, IMG submission 206155) | Marine microbial communities from station ALOHA, North Pacific Subtropical Gyre - S1503-DNA-20-500_MG | ecosystem: Environmental > Aquatic > Marine > Oceanic | place: Pacific Ocean: North... | reverse complement strand
CCCAAATGCCCATCTTGATCGCATCGAGCACCGATTGTGGCACGGCTTCTCTCCTATCCATCCAAAGAAGCAAAAAAAGAAAAATATCGAACTTGTCGGTCCCGTTACCTCAACATTCCGTCCCTATTGACGAGTAACAGGACTCGTGAATGTCATACAGGAAAACCCAAGTATCGGACTCCCAATGTGGAAAGTCAAGCAATTGAAGAAAATTATTTTGCCAACCATCCGAAGCGATCCAAGCACAGGTTCAGCCAGCGAAAACGGAAGGCCCACTGGCATCGCAAACAGCTCGCAATTGCTTCACCAAGTCTGCTTGCAACGGTCCCGTCCGAGTCCCTCGACAGACAGCACCGCGTACAGCCATAAACCGCACGCCGACAGCCGCGAGTATCGGCTGGTGCTGACCCTGAATCGATCCGCCAGCCACCACAAACAAGCCTTCCAAGGCTGCTTGAGTCACCACATCAGCTAATTGGCTCTCACTCCAATGCCTAAAGAGATTTCCGGCTCGTTTATCGAAAGTATCTAGTAACAAGCATTTACAACCAGCCTCCAGCGCCTGTTGGAGAATTTGATCCCAACTCGGTGCCGCTGCGCATTGCTGGTCCACGTAACAAACGGCAACTCGCTGAACATGGCTCGGCAAACAAGTCCAGGCCTGTTGCCAACGCTCTGGCCAGTCGGCTATCTCGGCGCAACCGGCCAGCCCAATCTTCGCATAATGGGTGCTAGCCGGCAGTTGGGCCACCTGGAGCGGGTCAAAATCCCTTAATTCGCCAAGGGCGACACTCAGATGGGCCTGATCTGCAACCACGGCAGCGACCTGCTGCCAGACCTCTGCTGAGGCAGCTCCCAGGGATCCGTAGCGGGGTTCCTTAACATCGATGATATCAGCTCCCCCCAAAAGGGCTGCCTGGGCCTCAGTGGCACTGCGAACACTTACCAACAAACCGGTCATCTGGCTTTTTCCTCCTGACGCTGTTGCCGATGGATCGCGGCCAACTGGGAGTTCATTTTCTTCACCAGAACTGGACCCATCGGTTCGCACCAGGTTCCGCGAATGGTGATGTATCCATCGCACCACCGTCCCAACTCCGGACGCACATCCCGTTGGTGCCAATCGGTTGCGGCTTCGGCTAAGCGGACGACAATGGTCCGTGTTTTGGCCACTTCCTCACTCGACTCTGCAGCCGTGGCGGCTGCCAACATGCTGTCGGTTTGCCCCAGAAAAAAACATTCCACGACACTAACTGGCAGGCGAATCGGCCGTCGTGTCCGAAGAAACAGCAGCAACTCTCCCTGCTGGTAAGCCACCCGTGGCTGGCAGACGTGCTCGATCAACAAGACCACTCGAATCCAAATCCAGATAGTCATCAGCCCCAAGGAGAGTTCCAGCGCCCAATGGGCATCTTGCCTCCACAGCAACGCCATCCACGCGGAGGCGGCCAGGGCCACCGACAGCAGGATGACGATGGCAGTAACAAGTACCCGTCGATTCGGTCGCAACCAACATTCGCGCATCAAACCAACTCCCCCGAAACCCCTCGTTTCAAAATCCTATTATGACCTAAATCCTACCTGCCCGACCAGATGACGCAGAGCGAGCTATTCCATTACTTCAGCGAAGACCGTTTTTTCGCTGCTGGTCAACCCTTGGCAGATGGTCTAAGATGATCAGCCCCCTGAGTTGATCAGCGGGCAGTGTCCTCTATCCTTAAATACCAGTCTTCCTATCGAGTGCAATACCAAACCATCACCACCGATGAGCAATTGCACGACCTCTGCAGTGATCTCAGGCAGGCCGAGGTAATCGCCTTTGACACCGAGTTTGTCTCCGAGGACAGTTACCTTCCGGAGCTGTGCTTAATCCAAGTGGCGGCCGGTGACCAAATCACACTGATCGATCCTTTGACGATCAGCGATATCAATCCTTTTTGGGAAACGCTGGCGGAAGCGGGACATGTAACGGTAGTGCATGCCGGTCGGGAAGAGTTACGCTTCAGTCTTTTTGCCATCGACCAGCCGCCCCACGCATTGTATGACGTGCAGATTGCAGCTGGCATGATTGGTCTCGAGTATCCCGCGTCTTATGGAACACTCGTGCATAAACTGTTGAGTAAGAACCTGGCCAAGGGTGAAACCAGGACAGACTGGCGGCGGCGCCCCTTATCGAAACGGCAGCTTGATTACGCTGTCCAGGATGTCGCAGATCTGCAGCAACTGGCAGTGGCTCTACAAGCGCGGGCAGCGGAACTCGACCGCAGCTCCTGGGTAGAGACTGAAATCAAAGAGTGGTTAGCAAAAATTACTCGGGAAACCGGCGCGGACGCTTGGCGCAACGTTTCTGGCTCCGGTTCTTTGAACGCTGGCAATCTGGCCGTTGTCCGTGAACTCTGGCACTGGAGAGACCGGGAAGCGAAGCGGCGCAATCGGCCTGCCCGGCGTATTCTGCGAGACGACTTGATCTGCGAACTGGCTCGCCGTCAAACGGCAGACCCTCAGCGGATCCGGGCGATCCGTGGCATGGATCGCGGCAACCTGCAGAACCACATCGCCGAGCTTGCCGAAGCGATTGAAACGGCTCTTCAACTCAGTGAAGACCAATACCCGGTGCTGCGCCGCAAGGCGCGTGGCCCTCACTTAACGGTCCTGAGCCAGTTTCTCGCAACCGCCCTGGGCAATCATTGCAAATCTGCTCAGATTGCAGCCAATCTGGTGGCCACCACACAAGACGTGCGAGACTGGCTTGCTTATCATTTCAACCGAAACAAGAAACAGTCACAATCTCCACCGGCACTGGCAAGTGGCTGGCGCGGAGACTTACTAGGGACCATCATGGAAGATCTGCTGGCTGGCAAAGTGGCGCTGCGAGTGCACGACCCCACGGATCAACAACCGTTGACCATGGTGAGACTGTCAGAGGAGTCGAGTGATCCGCCTGCCGACAGGGCTGACTAATTGTCAGCGTTTTTCTCGGTTGCAGATTCCGCGGTATTGCCAGTTGGCTCTTTCATGAAGCGAGTCATCTCTTCCTGGACCAGCTGCGTTTCTGGATCCTGGCTGGTCAGCTCTGCTCGGAAACGATGACTGCCCGTGGCAGACGCCTTGGCAAAGACCTTGAGGGTCACCTGCTGGCCAGGTTGCAGTTGCTGCAAGGGTCGGAACAACGCCTGCCCGGGAACAATCTCCGCGGCCCCACCAGCAACCCGGATCGGCTCAATGTGATCGCTAAACTGGGCAACCAGTTTAACTTGTTCAGCCGTTTTGCTGCCACGATTGAGAATCTGCACCTCGTAAACCACTTCTTCGCCAATCATCTGCGGACCCTGTGGATCGTTGACAATCAACTTCAGGTCGGCGACCCCGGTCACTTCCGTCATGGTGGTGGAAGAGACCATGTTGGTCAATTCAGCTTCTGCACTAACCTGCACGGTCTTATCTCCGGCAGTCTCGAGCCGGCAGTTAAAATCGAATTTCCGCTCGGTATTGGCAGCCAGGCTCCCTAACTGCCAGGCCATCGTCCCGTTTGCCGTGTCGACTTGTCCTTCTCCCGGAATCAACGTTACCCCATTGGGCAACCCCGCCCGGATCAGTATGTCATTGGCCGGCGCGTCACCCTGGTTGGTCAGGATGACCTGGTATTTCGCCAGTGAGCCGGCATATTTCCGGGCCGGGCCGATCACTTTCAGGTCCAATCGCGGTTGCCGAACGGTAATCAGGTGATCAACTTCAGCCTGCAATTGGCGGTCCGCCGAGGCAACGGCACGCAATTGCATCGCACCGGCCTGTGCCGCTGACATCTCGAACTGCAATTGCCGACTGCCACCTGCCGGAATGCTACCAACCCACTGTGGCTTGTCTTCGCCCGGCGTCAGGATGACCGATACGTTGTCCGCATCTCCGTTTCCAGGATTCGTAACGCTCAAAGTAAACATCTGTGTCTGACCGTAGACCATTTCCGATGGCCCTCGAATCGCTAACTGCAGTTCCGGCTTCACGACCCGAATACCTGCCTGTAAAGATCGCGGCCGAACCCACCAGTCAACATTCAGATCGAAAGGCTTGTTCTGCTGGGGAACCAGTTTTACCAGCCAATGCTCCTTGGCTTGCGATTGCATCTGGGGCATCTTCCAAATCAACACTTGGCTGCCATCAGCCACTTCCTGTCGTCGCAAATCTCCACGACTCGCATCGCTTTCCTCTAATTGGATCCAGGCCGGTAAAACCAGCCGCACATAGAAATCTTCCAGCGACTCACTGGCATGGTTCGCGACGTCGATGCGATAAGTTGCTGCCTGACCTACGTGAATTTCGTTGGGCCCCTCGGCTCTCACTAAGACTGCCGGCGTCTGGCTGGTCAAGAGAGCCGTTCGCGAATCAATTTGACCAGATCCATTGATACCCTCTTTGGCAGGCGAAGCTGAACGCAGTCCAGAACGCCGTGCTGTTGCCTTGTCATCGCGCAACGACGCCTTGATGGACAGATTGGCTGCCGGCGCTTGCTGCAATGATTCGAGACTTTGACTCATCGGTGGCGGCGTGATGAGCGACGGCTCCTGCCCTTCAGCTGCCGGAAAGTCAGACTCCGATTGATTACGTGCCGGTACTGCATATTCCTGAGTAACTCGATCACGAGCGGAATCCAAGCGATCGGACAACTCTTTGTGCCGACGCGAACTCGACTGGTCCACATCATCACTGAATCGTTTTTCTGATACGTCCTCCCCACTCTTGGGCACTAGTACCGATTTGGCCTGCGAAGGATTTTCCGCAGTTTCCTGCGCTTGAACCATCGCAACAATCACCGTGCCGATCACAGACAACGATAAAATACCAATCAAAGTCCGATTCATGAATCTGCCCTTCACTAAAGTCAATACAAGTGTCCGCTGCCTCCGCGACAACAAACGTCCGCCCATGAGATCGCAGAACTAAGCCTAACGCGCAAAATCAACCAGCCTTAAAGACGGATGACTCGTCAACTCTATCGGTTACAGGACCCTGAACGGTTTAGCCGACTTTTCCATTAAGTAAAACCAGGTAAGATAAAGACTCCGGGAAAATCAACACGGGCGACAACCTGGTAAAACGCTAGCTTGGGAAATCAAAAAAAGGACCGATACGTGTCAGAATCTACCCGCAAAGAAAAACTGGTCGCGATGCTAGCGGATGATCCGGAAGATCTTTTTCTCCGCTATGGTTTAGCACTGGAATTGCACAAGGAAGCGAGTCACGAAGAAAGTCTGCAGCTGTTTGCTGAGCTGATGACGCATGATCCACCCTATGTCCCTGCCTTTTTCATGGCGGCTCAACAACTCGCACAGCTCGGACGGATCAGTGAATCGCAAGCGACGGCTCGAGAGGGCATTAGCGTGGCCGAAGCTCAGCAGGACTTACATGCGGCAGGTGAGATGCGTGAGTTTCTTACTTCACTTGGAACCTGATGAGCAAGCAAGCTTAGGCATCAATCAGTTGATCGGTTTGTTGGCCACTTTTACAGAGACTGGCCACGCTACAGGATGCGCATCCTGAACTGCCACAACCTCCGGCGGCCGACTCGGTACCACAACCCGGACCACAACCTTCTTCCAGGGCCTGGCTAAATTGCTGAAAACTGACCGCTGCCTGGTAGGCCTGGCTCAACTTCTCCGTGAGAGCAGCCAGTGTTGGAGAAACTTCTCCCAAGAAGTAGAAGACCAGGGATTTTCCATCGAAAAGTACTTCGACGTCGAGCAGTACGTTATCAAAGCCATGGTCTTGGAGCAACTTAACACACGCATCGCACGCCTGCGTCCGATCCTTCTCCAGTCGGACCAGCAGCAGATCATCCTGCACGGTCATCCTGCGAATCAGTGATCCCGAACAAGGAACATCCAACGGACCATCAATTTCACTGAGCACGTGGCCAGTTTCCAGTCCTCGCTGCGTCCGACAGACAACCGGTGTCTGTCGTGGATAGTGGATCGTTTCCAGGGCATGAAAACTGCCGGTCCATCCCATGACTCCAAATTGCACCCAGTATTGGTTTTGCAATGTCACTCCAGTCTACTGATTTGCTAGGCAAGCACTGGTGGGAGCAGTACAGGAGGCAAACTACTGCTTCTCCAGGCCATTATCGAGAACCTCTTTATTGTGAAGCAATTGGTGAGCGTTGCCAAGTTGAGGCGTTACAGATTCGGTCAACAAAACGGGAGAGCATTCCTTCTGGACGGGGGTTGCAGCGTTGCCAAACAACAGGTAAGAAATGAGACGATTACTGCCGAGAACGGGGAAACCCTGGCTCACCAGCGAACCCGGAGCCGACCTGACACCAGGAAACAACCGCGATGACTCTTCCATCAACATCCGACAGTCCGGATGTAAATCTCTGGACGACACTCGCCGACCGTGTGTTAGCTGGCTCACCGATTGACCGCGAGGAGGCCCTGGCCATCTTGCAATCTCCTGACGATCAACTGCTGGACTTACTTTCCGCCGCTTTCAAGATCCGCTTCAAGTGGTTTGGCAAGCAGGTTCAACTCTATTTTTTAATGAATGCAAAAAGTGGTCTCTGCCAGGAAGACTGTGGCTATTGCTCTCAGTCAAAGACATCGGATGCCGAGATCCCGAAGTACAACCTGCTTGATCGCAAGCAATTGATGGCAGGAGCCCAGGCTGCTGCCCAGCAGAAGGCAGGCACTTATTGCATCGTGATCTCGGGACGATCTCCCACGGACCGGGAATTACGGGCTGTTGAAACGCTGGTTCCGGAAATCAAGTCGCAATACAAGTTAAAGATCTGCGCCTGTCTCGGACTGCTTGATGACCAGCAGGCCCAGCGACTGAAGGCCGCCGGGGTAGACCGAGTCAATCACAACGTGAACACAAGTCATTCTTTTTACGAAGAGATCTGCACCACGCACACTTACCAGGATCGTCTCGACACATTGCAAGCGGTTCGCAACAGCGGCCTGGAACTCTGTTCCGGGGGCATCATTGGCATGGGTGAAGACGACACCCATGTTGTTGACATGGCATTTGAATTACGGGATTTAAATGTGCAATCGATTCCCTTGAATTTCCTCAATTCGATCGAGGGCACTCCGCTGGAGAACATCTCCCTGCTAACCCCAACTTACTGCCTGAAGGCATTGGCAATGTTCCGCTTTGTAAACCCTGACCGGGAATTGCGAATTGCTGGTGGTCGTGAGCTTCACCTGGGAAGCCTCCAGCCATTGGGGCTTTACGCGGCCAATTCTATTTTCGTAGGGGATTATCTCACGACGAAAGGGCAGGCTGCAGAAGCAGACTACCAGATGATCGAGGACCTGGGATTTGAAGTGCTGGAAAACCGCGAACTAGCCACGACCAGTCTCTAGGCTGCCAGCCCAGTCGACATCGATTACAGGCCGGCGGCAATGCGAAGCAACTTGCCCGTCGGGTTTGCCCCCTCAGCTGCTGACTTGCCCAGGACGGTCAGGTAGAGCGACCCGTCTGGCCCAAAGGCCATGGACGTCGGCCGTTCGAGAGACGCTATTTTCGTCAGCTGCAGTTTCTGTTGCAACTGGGAACGATCTGCCGAAATCTCAAACAATCCAGCTGCGGTAGAATCCATCCAGGCAAAATCAATTGCAAACAAGCGTTTCGTTTTCGGACTGTATGCCAACCCCGTAAGATCGTACAACCCGGTAGCAAGATTCAACAGCTTCTTTCCAGTGCCCGCATCATAAAACGTCAGCAAGCTGTCCTTAGGCTCGGTAAGTTCGCCCGCCTGTCCAACCACTAATTGCTTTTCGGGATTCACAGTGATCGCCACCGGGGCGTCGACTCCCGTCTGCTCGCGAGTAGCAATAAATCGCTTAAAGGGTCCAAATTTCGTTCCAGAGACCACCGCTTTGCTAATCCAGCCTTTTTCGTCATCACCATTACAACTCACGAAAATCGCCTTGGGCGTCACCGCAACGGCATAGAAGTTCCCCTCTCCTTTCATCAGTTCTGTTGCTGTAAGTTTAAAACTAGTCAACATCTTCGCTGCTTCAATCGGTTCGTCCTCGGGAGCCGGCAAGTTATAGATCCGCAACAGTTCAGCTCCGTCGGCAAGGCCTCCGCCTCCCACGACCAGGATGTTCTTACTGGCAAAAGCCAGGCCCAAGGGCCCGATCTTATACTCGGGTCCTTTGCCATAAACATCGAGGGGAAAGCCGACGATCACCGGTTGCGCCTTACCGTCAACGATCCGGACCACACGACCGGCGCCGCTTTCGGCCACATACACATGCCCCGTTTCCGGTTGCACGGCAACGCCACAGGGATTATTTAATTGATCTAAGACAATTTCCGCTGGTGGTGCCGCGCTGGTTGGGCAGGCCATCAGCAGCACCAGCAGCAGCCATCCGGCCAGTAAGCGTTGAGCGTGCATCCCTACTCCTCCTGGATTGCGTTTGCGTAAAACCCTCCCTATCGCAGCGAACGGATTATGGCCGATGGCGGGCTCAGAGACAAGCGAACCTGCTCAGGTAACCGCATCCATACCCCGTTGGGCCTCATAGTCAGTGATGCGATCTGCCTGTTGCAAGGTCAAAGCAATGTCATCGAGACCACCAAGCAGGCACTCTCGCCGAAACTCGTCGAGTTGAAAGCCAATTTGCAACTGACTCTGGTCACGAATCTCGCACTGCTCCAGATCCACCGTCAATTCCAAGTCGGGTTGCTGGCTCGACAACTCAAACAACTGACTGACGGTCGCTTCATCCAGAGCGATGGGTAAGAGCCCGTTCTTGAAACAATTGTTATAGAAGATGTCGGCGAATGAGGGTGCAATAATCACGGCAAACCCATAATCCGCCAGTGCCCAGACTGCATGTTCCCGACTGGAACCACAACCAAAGTTTCGTTTTGCCAGCAGCACGGAGGCCGTCGCGGCCGACGCCTGGTTCAACTCGAACTGCGGATTGTCGGAACCATCCTCCTGAAACCGCCAGTCATAAAAGAGAAACTGGCCAAAACCGGTTCGCTCAATCCTCTTCAGAAACTGCTTGGGAATAATCTGATCCGTATCCACGTTGGCTCGATCCATCGACACCACGCTTCCCTGATGTACCGTAAATGGATTCATGCTCTACGTTCCTGTCCGAGTTTAGGCGGGTAAGGCTTACTTATCGAAGGCCCCACTGGCGAATATCTACAAACTTGCCTGCCACCGCTGCGGCGGCTGCCATGGCGGGTGAAACTAAATGCGTACGACCACCTTTTCCTTGTCGCCCTTCAAAATTTCGATTACTAGTCGACGCACATCGTTCTCCCGGTTCCAGCTTGTCGGGATTCATGGCCAGGCACATACTGCAACCTGCATCACGCCAATCAAATCCAGCCGCCCGAAACACTTCATCCAGGCCTTCGGATTCCGCTTGCAGTTTCACTTGTCCACTACCGGGAACCACCATGGCATGAACATCTTCTGACACAGAATGTCCTCGTGCCACGGCGGCTGCCGCCCGTAAATCTTCAATACGGGCATTCGTACAGGAGCCAATAAAGACACGATCGATACTCACGTCCGTCATTCGCGTACCAGCTGACAGCCCCATGTAATTCAGTGCTCCGAGGGCACTTTTTTGGTCGACCTCATCTGCAAAGTCGGCCGGATCCGGAATTGGCTGATCAACGGCCAGAACTTGGCCTGGGTTAGTTCCCCAAGTGACCTGGGGAGCAATGTCACTGGCCTCATAAACTTCCACACGATCGAACTGGGCACCTTCATCGGTGACCCATTGTTGCCAGCCGGCTTCAGCCGTAGACGCATCCTGCGGACAAAACTCTCGCCCACGCAAATACTGGAAGGTCGTTTCATCCGGCGCGATCATACCAGCTCGAGCGCCCGCCTCGATCGACATGTTGCAAACGGTCATTCGTTCTTCCATGCTCAAGTTGCGAATCGCACTACCACTGTACTCAATCACATATCCCGTGCCGCCAGCAGCGGTTAATTGGCCAATCAGGTAAAGCACCAGATCCTTGGCCGTAACACATTCGGCCAATTGACCGTCAACACGCAATTCAAGTGTTTTGGGTTTATCTTGCAGCAATGTCTGCGTTACCATCACATGTTCAACTTCACTGGTCCCAATCCCAAAGGCGAGCGCTCCAAAGGCTCCATGAGTGGCCGTATGACTGTCACCACAGACGATCGTCATGCCCGGTTGCGTGTAGCCAAGTTCTGGGCCGATGACGTGTACAATTCCCTGTCGATCATCATCCAGATCATAGAGTTGGACATCAAATTCCTGGCAATTCTGTCGCAAGGTTTCCACTTGTTGACGAGAAACCGGATCGGCAATTGGCAAATTGCGGTCAACGGTGGGAATATTGTGATCCAACGTGGCGATCGTCTTTTCTGGGCGACGAATCTTTCGAGCCGCTAACCGCAGGCCTTCAAATGCCTGTGGACTGGTCACTTCATGAACCAAATGCAGATCGATATAGAGAATCGCCTGCTTCCCCGCTTCCGAATGCACCACGTGCTCATCCCAGATTTTCTCGAACATCGTTCGGGGTGCCGTCACTTCGATCCACTCCTCGCTCAATCCAACGCAAACCTTGTCCCACTCGGGCGAAACCACTCGCAAACGATCATTATACTTCAAAGTATACGGTCGCGACAGGAGACCTTCAGCCGCGTCGACTGGTCACCAGGGAAGCCTGTCTGCTCAGCGGCGTCAAACCCCTGGCAGTCGGGATCAATCATCGTGTCCGTGGTAATCTCGATACCACTGAACATACCTCTGTATGCCCGTTGCCAGAGAAGTCTTTGGTTGGAAACCAAAGTCGGCTGCCAGGCCACTGGTGTCAGCAGATGTTTCCAGCACGTCACCCGGTTGCATTGCCGTCAACTCCTTGATGGCCGTTTTTCCTAGACAGGTTTCTAGCGTCGTGACAAACTCGTCAAGAGAAACGGGATTTTGGTTCCCGATATTGTAGAGTCGGTACGGTGCAGAACTGGAAGCTGGATTGGGATCATCTCCAGACCAGTCTGGATTTGCCTGGGCGGGCTGATCGATGACCCGCAGCAGTCCCTCGACGACATCATCGATGTAAGTAAAGTCTCGCTTCATGCGGCCTTCATTAAAGAGTTGAATTGGCTCGCCCGCGAGAATTGCCTGCGTGAACAGGTAAAGCGCCATATCGGGACGGCCCCAGGGACCGTAGACGGTAAAGAATCTCAAGCCGGTCGTCGGCAGATCGTATAGATGACTATAGCTGTGAGCCATCAGTTCATTGGCGCGTTTGGTAGCAGCATAAAGGCTAACCGGATGCCCCACACTGTCTTGTACGGAAAAAGGAGTTCGGGCATTGGCTCCATAAACAGAACTCGACGAGGCGTAGACCAGGTGACTCACCCGAGTGGCACGACATCCTTCGAGAATATTGATAAATCCAGTCAGATTGGAATCTGTATAGGCATACGGGTTCTCGAGAGAGTAACGGACGCCCGCTTGTGCAGCCAGGTGAACCACCTTGTCACACTGCTGCTCATCAAACAGCTGAGCCATCTCGGCTCGCTCGCTGATATCCTGTCGAATGAACTGGAATCCAGGAGCATCTTGCAATTGAGCAAGGCGATCTTTTTTCAGCTTCACATCGTAATAAGAGTTCAGATTATCAACTCCCACCACGTCAATGGACTGTTCCAACAGACGTCGTGCGAGATGAAAACCGATAAAACCGGCAGTACCGGTCACCATGATCTTAGTCATTGTCGCTTTTCCGCTTTTCCACTCGTCCCCAGGCTGACAACGTTATGATGCATTCAACCAATTGATGATATACTGAAAAATCGCCGTCTCAACCGTGCCTGTCTGCAACTTCTCGTGGCAAATCGTATTCTAACACCTGATGACCACAATACCCCACAGTTCCGACTTACTGAAAGAA
>Ga0310342_100002448_pt1 | contig 11914 bp, 10 predicted proteins | sample S15DNA20500_MG_FD_206155 | JGI IMG/M metagenome (GOLD analysis project Ga0310342, IMG submission 206155) | Marine microbial communities from station ALOHA, North Pacific Subtropical Gyre - S1503-DNA-20-500_MG | ecosystem: Environmental > Aquatic > Marine > Oceanic | place: Pacific Ocean: North... | reverse complement strand
TATCCAGGCCCTGGTGAAGTCTGGAATGACCGTAGCCCGGCTCAACTTCTCGCACGGAACTCTGGATGAACATACGAAGGCAGTGGAATCGATCAGGGCGATCGCCCGGGCCCAGGATAAGGCCGTCGGAATCCTGGTTGACGTCCCCGGCGCCAAGTATCGCACCGGGCCCATCGAAGAAGGACACATAGATTTCGAAGCAGGTGATCGAGTGCTCTTGAGCAGCCGCCAGACACTCGAGCCCGGAGAGAAAACGATCCCCGTGCTTCCCCCGGGGATCCACCGCGATGCCGTTCCTAGGAATCGGATTCTTCTGGCCGATGGAATCGTGGCTCTTCGGGTGATCAGTGTGGACGGAGAGGAAGTGGTTTGCGAGGCTCTGACGCCCGGGAGAATCACCAAGGGACGCGGCGTCAGTACTCCCGGAGTCCTGCCCTCACAGCCTTTCCCTGACGAAAAAGCACAGCGAGCTCTCAACTTTGCTGCCGACCACCAGGCTGATTTCGTCGCCCTCTCGACGGTAACCTCTACCAGGCAAATAGCAGTAGCGCGTGAGATTCTGGTCAAGCGGAACTACCAGGGTGCCATCTTCTCCAAGATCGAACGGGCGGAAGCCATTGCCGACCAGGAATCCATTTTGGCCGCCAGTGATGGGATCATGATTGCCCGAGGGGACCTTGGAACTGAAGTACCCCTGGCGCGCGTCCCGATCCTTCAGAAGGATCTGATTCGGGCTTGCAATCACTTGGGGAAGCCAGTGATTACCGCCACCCAGATGCTGGAGTCCATGATGGCGCACCCTTCTCCTACTCGTGCCGAGGTAGCCGATGTCGCCAATGCGGTTTTCGATGGGACCGATGCCCTGATGCTCTCGGGAGAAACCTCAATCGGCAAGTACCCGGTCGAGGCTGTGAAGGTCATGGCGGAAATAGCCGTGGAAGCGGAAGCAGACCTCCCCTATGTCTCTATTCTGGTAGACTAGCGCGAGTATCTCGAGCGCCAGACAGATGATGCGATCGCCTACGACGCTTGCCAGACGGCACACCAGTTGAAAGCGGCGCTGATTGTCGCCTTCACCGAGTCCGGGAGTACCGCCCATCGGGTGTCCAAGTACCGGCCACGCACACCAATATTAGCACTCACACCAAACCGGCAGACCCAACAATCCTTGACCCTGAGTTGGGGCGTTCAGCCGGTGATCACAGGAGCGATCAAGCAGGTCGACGATTTCTTCGATCGTGCACAGCAGGCGGCAAGCATCTTTCCAGGAGTCAGCCGGGGAGATTGTCTTGTCTTGGTAGCCGGCCTGCCCATCGGCGTCTCCGGGGGGACAAACCTGCTGCGGGTTCTGACGATCGACTGAAGGCTGGGTGGTAGCGGCAATCTGCAGGCCGCCGTCCGTCGAGCCAAAGGCTCGCAAGAAGAAAACTTCGGCTTGGAGGCCATTGCTACGTCCTCAAGCCGAAGGCACCAATCATTAGATCAGAGTTCATCGCTTTCCGCTGAAGGTATTTCTGCGGGCAGCCGAGGGCTGGCAGTCGTCGGATGGGCACTCTTTGCCCGTCTGCATTCCCGACGGGCAGGAGTGCCCGTCCTACGCCCATCAACACCTTCGTGTCAACCGCTACCGTTCGCCGTGCTGCTCGGAGAATAGACACCTGCGACGAATCGTTCAAGTTTCAGCTTAGGGTCTGCGCAAGAATAACTTGGTAGAATTGGCGCTCAGATTTGCATTAAATTTGGCCGCGAACGATTGAGCTCAACCGCAGGCGTAGCCGGGTCTATGTTGAGGACTTCGCGATTGAGGAGCAGCCGAAGATGGTGTGAAGATGAGATGCCAAAATGCCAAGTTATTTTTGCGCAGACCCTTAGCCCGCATTTCTCATCGCTGGTCTACTGCGTCGCCGCAATCATCCGCCCTGGCTGTGTTTCGCTCGGTCGTCCGCCTCGTCGTACTGCTAAAGTACGACTGCGGCGACCTCGGCCGCAAGCCTTGCCAGAACGGCGCTTGCGGCGCCTCGCTACGACAAGCGATGAGAAATCCGGGTTAGGAGTTCGGTGGGGGTTCCATGGGCTGGAACATACAGCCTTCCACGAAGATTTCAAAGAAGTCGCTGGTCGTTTCCAACTCGACGTGTTCGATTTTCGCCATCATCTCTTCGACTGTACGCCGCATTTTTCTCGACAGCAGCATCAGGGTGGCGCCTTCCAGCGATGCATTTCCTACCTTTTCAATCCGTTCCAAAGGCAGGTCTGGGATGAAGCCTATGGCCACGGCATTCGCTACTTTGATGTAGTTGGCGAAGCCGCCGGCCAGATAGAGCTTCTGCAGTTGCCCGACGGGTACCCCCAACCGCCGGAGTAGGATCCATTGACCACTATAGTTGGCAGCCTTGGCCTGAGCCAGGGCGCTGATGTCGGCTCTGGAGAGCGACATCTCCCTTTCGGGGACGAAGAAAAATTCCTTGCTGCCATCGCTCAGGACACCTAGTTGGTTCATCCACTGGTTGCGTCGCAGTTCCGCCAGGAGATCAATCAATCCGGATCCACAGATGCCCTGCGGCTCTTGCTCCCCGATGGTGTGCCAGCGAACCTGGCCGTCTACCAGTTCCACCGACTCCACAGCCCCCTCGTAACCCGGCATGCCGTAGAGGACTTCCCCTCCTTCGAAGGCAGGACCCGCTGGACAGGAGGCGGCCAACATTCTGTGACGGTTGCCTAGAACGACCTCAGTATTGGTTCCTACGTCCACCAGCATGACCACGGCTTCCTCTTGATCCATTTCGATCGCCAGCAAATCGGCAGCGATGTCCGCACCAACGTGGGAGCCAATGAGCGGTCCCCCATAGACGTTGGCCTTCGAAAAAATGTTCAGGCCGAGTTCGCCGGCCTGGAAATTGAGCGTTGTAGTTGTGCGCTCGCCGCGCGCCATCTCCAGCTGGGTCAAGGACTGGTAAGGCCTCTCCCCGATGGACTGGACATCGAAACCAAAGAAGATATCCCGCATGGCCGCGTTGCCAACAAGCACTACTTCATAGATCTGCTTTCGCGGTACCCGGATCCGCTGACACATGTCTCGGATTTCATAGTTCAAGCCGGCGATCACCGCCTGGTGCAGCTCTCCCGTGAATTCTCCGCCGTCATAGGAGATTCGATTGATGACGTCGCTGCCACCAAATCTCTGAGGGTTTTCGAAGGAGCCGGTGTGCACTACCCGCCCGTCTTCAAGATCTACCAGGTTGAATACGATTGTGGTGGTACCGAGGTCGATAGCCAAACCATAGATGTTTGCTCGAGAATCGTCGATCCGTTTGTCGTGGAAATAGATCCCACCGTCCCGACGGGTCGTCATTGGGCCGAGTGGTACGCTACGCCGGACGGAGTGCTGCAGAATCTTGGGCTGACGTCGAAGCAGAGAAAAGTCGATCGAGGCGCTGCTATCGATGACTTTAGCCTGACAAGCGAGGCGATAGTTATCCCTCAGGAACCCTTCCGCCTCTGAGGGATCGCTCAACGCCTCCATGCCCCGTTGAATCTCTACGATGCACTCGTGACATTCACCGCTGCGGCGACAAGAGGTGGGCACCCGAACCTGAAGGCTGTCGGCGTAATCGAAGATAGTCTGGCCTGCAGTCAGCTCCAGCTCCTGTTTACCATAGTAGAGAGGAGCCATTGCCTTAGAACCTCTATTCTGTCAGTTAGGGGAGCCCCGGTCAGATCCGAATATGCGGGCTACACTTCCCAGGCATTGCGGTAGTCGAGTTTGTCGCTTCCGGTGCAAAGGGGCAACTCATCAGGGATTTCTCGGGCCTGGTGGCGACAGCCAAATTTGGCGGTACAACGGTCGTTTCGATCCTTGTAGGGACAGCGCCAGGTAGACACCTGGGTGGCAACTTCTCCGATTTGACGGTAGATGTCGAAAAGGCGCTCCATGCTGGCCTTGAGCCGCTCCTTGTCGAGGTTGCTGAGTGGTGGGTAGTCCTTCTTCGTAGCGGACGTCTCTTGAGTCATTGGCTTGCTGGGGAAATCAGGCGGAAGGCGCTACTCCTATTCGGAAACAGTAGAGACGGCAGACTGTTCCTCTTCTGCCGTCTCGCCGATACCGAGCAGTTCCTTGGCCTTCTCGACACAGGCTATGGCGTCTTTTCCATAGCCATCGGCTCCCATGTCATCTGCGAACTCCTGCGTGACCGGAGCACCACCCACCATCATCTTTACCTGATCTCGAAGCCCGGACTCTTCGAAAGTTCGAATGGTTTTTCCCATGTTGGGCATGGTGGTAGTCAGGAGTGCGGACATACCGACGATCTGCGCACCGTGCTCCATCACGGCATCCATGAATTCATCAGGCTTGGTGTCCACTCCCAGGTCATGGACCACGAAACCGGCCCCCCTCAGCATCATGATGCAGAGGTTCTTTCCGATGTCGTGGAGATCCCCCTTCACCGTGCCTATGACGATCGTGCCTGGCGGCGGAATATCCGAGGCGGAAAGAATCGGTTCCAGGTGTGCCATACCCGCCTTCATGGCTCTTGCCGAGATCAACACTTCCGGAACAAAGATAATCGCATCCCGAAACTTGATGCCGACGATGGCCATTCCAGCGATGAGTCCATCGTCCATGATCGTGTTGGCCGTGAAGCCGGAATCCAGAGCCTGCTTGGTGAGACGATCCACGGCGTGCTGATCCCCAATGATGAGACCGTGGCTGATATCCTGCATCAGGGGATCTACTCGCTCGAAGAGCTTGGTCAAGCGCTGCAACTCGTCTGGACGAGTGACATGCCCCAGTTCCTGCTTCACTCCCTCGTTGACTATTGGCATCGGAGCACTTCACTCTCGAGTTGGAAAAGTTCCAAAAACGGTCCTAATTATCGCTGTTCACGCCCGGAGTTGTCAAACCTGGAAGGAGTGTAGCCAGTCTCCGAGATGCTATGGTTTTCAGGAACAACATGACTTTCTTATGCCGCCCATGCTCCGGTCATGACAGTTGTCCTGCGCGCCAGGCCCGGAGATAGTTTGAACAAAAGTCGTCGTGTCCCAGCAGCATCGCTCGCGCCAGACGCACTGGCTCCTGGTCGGTGTCCAGGTCTAGTATCGCGCCAATTTTGCTCTGTACGGGATCGATGATTCCCGTATCAATCCCGGCTCCGATGGACAGGTTGATGAAGGTGTCGTTGATCAGCTTGCGGTTGGGCAATCCAAAAGACACATTGCTGAGTCCACCCGTAATATGGACCTCGGATCCATAGGTTTTCCTTACCTCCTTCACGGCATCGAGGTAGTGAAGTCCATACTCCGAAGCCACCGAAATAGGAAAAACCAGGCAGTCGATCGTGACATCGCTCAGGGGAAGGTCGTAAGAACGCACTGCATCCATTACGGCATTGACGTTGGCCACGCGCTCTTGATCATCCTGAGGCATGCTATCGCTCCCCGAAGCTGTGACGATCACTCGTGCATTATGTGACTTGACCAGTTCCAGTGTCTCCAGACGTTCCAGGGCTACCGAGTTGATCATAGGGCGTCCTGAACGTCCGTCGTATACTGCCAGGCCCGCCTCTATGATGTCAGTGTTGGACGAATCAATACTGGCAGGAATGGGCGAGATCTCCTGAACCGTTCGAACCAACCAGGCCATGGCAGGTTTCTGAATCTCGAGGTCATAGGATACCTCGTCGACATTGAGATCGAGAAAGTGGGCTCCGGCCTCACACTGCCGCCTGATCTCAAATCGAATATAGTCCCTACCCACAGCTCGCTCCACTGGATCGTCATCGAGACCCTTGAGGATGGCTATCATGAAGTGCTTGAGCTGGCCCTGCTCGTAGGCCTGGGTCTTCTTGAAGCTCTCCGGCACCCGCAGGTAGCGGGTCTGGCCCTCCTCATCCGTGAAGACCACGGCCTCGGTCCCGTCTTCGAGAGTGGTGGCACGCTTGCCGTTGCGAAGAACCACTCGGGTTGCATGGATGTTCTCCCCAATGATTGTAAAATCTTCTGGACGGTTGATCATGTTGGATAGGAGATGCTCAAAGATCGAGCGATCGGAATTGGCTTTTCTCAGGGCTTCTCGCCGCTGTCTCGGGTTTGGGAACTGCGTTGTTGCTAGTTGGCGTTGTGCTGCACCAGTCCTTGACCGCTTTTGGAATCTCCAGGAGATTCTCCAACTTGGTGGCCAGAGGAATGGCACACTCCGGCGCAATCAGATCAACACCCGCCTCCATGCAGGCGTAGACCGCCTGGCGAACCTCCTCAGGACCTCGGGAATAGAGGAGTTCAGGGTTGTTTAGATTGCCGACCAGGCGAATCCGTCCATCCGCGATCTCCATCGCCTTCTTGGGATCATTCTTGGAGTCGAAATGGAAGCAGGCCATGCCGGTCTGGGCAATGTAGTCCAGGCGATCCAAAGTGGCGCCACAGATGTGGAGGATCAGGGGACAGGGGATGCGCTCCTCCATTTCCTTGTGCAGCTCCAGCAAGAATTTTCGGTAGTACTCGCCGCTGACGAGGTCACCGGTGGCGTGGTCCGGAAAGGTGAGGGCGTCCGCTCCCGCATCGATCTGAGCCTGTGCGAAAACGACCGAGATCTCCTTGAGACGGTCCAGACAACGCTTGGTCTTAGCCGGGTCGTCGATCGACATGAGCAGAAAGGGCTCGACGCCGAAGACGTGATAGGCCAGCGTCCAGGGTCCCATCGCCTTGCCAATGATGGCGACCTCATCGCCATACTCTTTTCTCAGACTTTCCAGCGCCTTCAAAACGCACAGATTGTCCGGATGCGTCAGGAAGTCCTTGGGAATGTGGACATCCTCCGGCTCTCGCCAGATGGGATTGTACATTCGCACTGTGGGCCAATTATCCTTGACCTCCCACTGCATTTCACAGCCCAGAGCGGACGACTCCTGGATGATGGTGAAGACGGGCATGATACTGTCAAATCCCAGCTCGGTATAGCCGGTGGCGGCAAGCCGCGCGTTCAATTCGGGATCACGGCAGGCGTCGGGAAAAGGAGCATCCACCAGATCCATCAACTCGACGGTTGCTACGTTGGTCGGGTTCGAAACCGGAGGTCGGTCCACCGGCTTCCCGGCCAAGGCGTTCAACACCCTATCCCTGGGTTTCATGGTTTCGATAAAGGCCATCAGTTTCTCCTCCGAGGCTTGGTCTTCTAGATCGGCGAGAATCCCGCCGTCCCGGTCGTGAGCTGTCCCCGCATCGCGGAAGCCTCCAGCCTGTCTTCTACCGCCGAGATATTGCGCGCGTATGGCAGCAGAACCCGAAGCAGTGAGTCGTGTCGATGGCCACAGGGGAAGGAAACGGAGTTATCGCTCACTTTTTCCATTTCTCCGTAGCGCACGAAACCGGCAATGATCGCGCGGAGTCGCAAAGGGACGTTGGGAGCTTCTCCTTCCGCTGAAACCTCGTAGACCCATCGATCTTCCACCTGTTCCCCAGAGACCTTCAAAGTGAGCTGCGTCTTAGTGTCCTTGATAGAGATCTCCCCAGAAGACAAACCGTGATTGGGAGGCTTCTCCACCGCCAGCTCAGCAAGAAACTTGACCGGTCTTTCATGGAGATAACCACAAGGGAAACAGGCCTGATTATAGGTGGATTCTATGGCCGCCAACCCCCCGAGCTGTATCAACTGGTCCCGAATGGCCTGAATCCGGTCCTCGACACCCGGCCTGCGGCTAAAGGTCCACACGGTGAGGACTTTGTCCTTCACAAAAAGAGCCACGCTGATGGAATGAAAATGAGGATCGATCGGTATCAGTTCCAAGCACCGCCCGTAGCGTTCGATCACAACGGTAACGGGGAAGGTGTCGCCGCCTGACCTGTTTTCTAGCATCGCTAAAGACCCTCTCTTCGGCGCTCTCAGCGGCCCACACTGTCTGAATACTCGCGGCTTCAGGCTACATTAAGGCAGGTAGACTGTAAAGAACCGAGGGCGCCTTTGTGTCGCAGATCACCGGTCCTGTTGTTCGGGAGATAGCGCAGTCCCCTTCAGTCAGAGTCAAAATGGAAAAGATCCTTGACTTTGGCCAAGACATTCGTCCCACTCGACACTGCTCACTGCGACCTTGACTTGAAACTTGCCCCTTCTGCACAATGCACCTCATGGACGTCTACGAGGAAGTGGTTCGGGTCCGGAAACAGGGTGCAAAGGCCGCCCTGGCCACAATCGTCCGCCGCTTCGGCAGTACACCCCGAAAAGACCATGCCAAGATGCTTATCCACGAGGACGGCTCCTTCGTCGGCACCGTCGGCGGCGGATGTGTCGAGGCAGAGATCTGGGAAGAGGCCAAACGGGTTATGAACAACGGCTGTGCCACCCTGCTGAGCTACGAACTCACTCAGGACGACGCCGAAAACGAGGGTCTGATCTGTGGTGGAAAGGTCGAGATCTTCGTGGAACCGATTCTTCCCGATCCCAAGGTTGTGCTCATGGGTGCCGGTCACGTCGGTCAAGCCATCGCCGAAGCTGCCCATCGTGTCGGATTCCAGGTTGCCGTTCTCGACGACCGTGAGGCATTCGCCAATTCGGAGCGTTTTTCCCACGCCCAAGAGACCGTCGTGGGTCCGTATACTTCAGGACTCGAGCAGATCCAGATAGGCCCGACCTCTTTCGTTCTGGTGGTCACAAGAGGACACAGTCACGATCAAACGGCTCTGGAGCAGGCGATTCAGACCCAGGCTCAGTATGTGGGTCTAGTAGGCAGCCGCCGGAAGATTCAGCTGATCGTCAAGAACCTCTTGGAAAAGGGACATACTCCCGACGCATTCGATCGGCTCTATGCCCCGATTGGCCTGGAAATCGGCTCGGAGACTCCGGAGGAGATTGCCGTCAGCGTCCTCGCCGAACTGATCGCCATTCGAAAAGGCGTTCACCAGCGAAGTGAGAAGCAGCTCTTCATCGTGAAGGTCCTTGACAAAGCCAAACAGCAGGCACTCCAGGCCGACCAGGGCGAGACCAAAGAAGTCCACGTAGGTTAGTCGGACTCCCGGCCGCGCTGGATCATCCAGATTGAAGCTTCTCCATGAACAAGAACGAAGGCTCTTCCCTTCAAAATTCGCTTGTTCGATATTCTGTGGTTCGCCATTTCCGGCGGTTGCCTCTTCCCGAGCAAGGAAGAAAGGCTAAATCACAAAGCGCAGAACGGCCGAACATGCGAACGCCGCACTGAAAGCCCTCTCAACAAAATACGCCTTCTTCCATCCCAATTTGACTACTTCACCCTCAATAGACTTCGAACCTTTTCTGCCAACTGCCCTTCCCTCACAATCTGCGCAGGCTCGTTGCAGAGGTCCACGACGGTCGACGCTTGAGCTTCACCGATCTCAGCCGCCTCCACGAACAAATCAACACGGCCCCAAAACAACGTGGTGAGTTCTTCAACGGACTGAGGTTTGGGTTTCCCCGAAATATTGGCACTGGTAGACACCAGGGGTTCGCCGATGGCCTCTAGCCACGATCGAAGGTAGGGCAATTCGGGCTGTCTGAGTCCAACCTTTCCGGCACCGCCAGAGATCAAGTCCGGTAGTCGTGGACTGGCCGGTAAGAGGAATGTCACGGGGCCCGGCCAGAGGGCTTCTGCGAGTGAGAAAAAGTCTGCTGGCACAGAGCGAGCACACCGCTCCACCCAGTCCAGTTCCGGGATGAGAAGTAGCACTCCCCGATCAGGAGGACGTTGTTTCAGCTCGAAAAGTCTCGCCAAGGCGTCCGCTTTTAGCCCTGAGCAGCCGAGACCATAGACGGTATCGGTCGGGTAGAGCACGATGCCACCCCTACGGACGACTGCCGCCGCCGCTTCGATCTGAAGCGGTTCCGCGTTGAATCGGTCGATGTGCAAACGACTGGAGCCCTCCTCTGATCGCTTCATGATCGCCTCGAGTGTGCCACCGAGAAAACTCTATTCATCTTGCTCTCCTGCTTCCTGGCCATGTTAGAATAGCACCGTCGTGCCTTCTCGCCCTGCGGTGATTCAAAACCGCGATAATAAAAGATTTAGACAGTGGAGCAGGTTTGTCGAGAAGCCTCAGGGACCGGACTGCCCCTGGCTCTGTGCCGAAGGATGGAAGCTGGTCGAGGATCTGTCTCAGGATCACCAGATCGAATTGCTCTTGTTCTCGAAGAGCCTCGCCCAGAATCCGAATCGCCGGCTCGAGCACCTTCGTCGACGGAGCCGGGAATCGGTATGTCTCAGTGAGGCGCTGCTGAAATCTCTTTCCAGCGTCGAGACTCCCCAGGGAGTCGTCGCCTTCTTCGGCAAACCCGCCTGGAGCTGGGACGATATCGGACCTTATCTGCTTTATGCCCACGAGATTCAGGATCCCGGCAACCTGGGGACACTGCTGCGAACCGCAGCCGCCACCGGACTCTTTGGCCTGGTGGCCAGTCCCGGGACCGTGTCCTGCTTCAACGCGAAAGTCGTCCGAGCCTCCGCCGGCGCAATCCTTCGGGTGCCATTTCTGCAAGGAATCGACTGGACCCAGCTCAAGTCACGCGGGGTCTGCCTCTGGCTCGCAACCCCCCGGCGCGGCCAGTCCTTGTTTCAGGCGCAGTTTCAGCCCCCGCTGGCCGTGGTCATTGGCAGCGAGGGATCCGGCGCTGACAACGCGCTGCTGGAGGAGGCTGATAAGCTGCTTCAGATTCCCATGAAGGCCCAGGCTGAGAGCCTCAATGCCGGAGTTGCCGGCGCGGTGATCCTCTATGAGATCTATCGCCAACAGGACATCCATGGATAGATCCCTCTTCCCCGATCAAGATCCTGCCGAAAGGATCGTCTCATCTTCGGCGCCTCTCGCAGACCGCATGCGTCCCCTATCACTGGACGAGGTAGTCGGACAGGAGCATATCCTGGGACCGAAGAGGGTGCTTCGTGACATCATTCGCTCGAGAAACATCCCCTCCATGATCTTCTGGGGCCCTCCAGGTGTGGGCAAGACCACGCTTGCCTATCTTCTAGCCCGTGAGACCGACTGCCGCTTCGCCTCGTTGAGTGCCGTTCTGGCAGGCGTCAAGAACGTCAAGAAGATGGTCGAAGTGGCTGAGTTTGAGCGCCGTAGGGACGAGCGACCCACCGTCCTTTTCATAGATGAGATTCACCGATTCAACAAGGCGCAACAAGACGCCTTTCTACCCCACGTCGAGCGCGGCACCATTATCCTGGTCGGGGCCACCACCGAAAATCCCTCCTTCGAGGTCATCGCGCCTCTCCTCTCCCGAAGTCGGGTCCTGGTCCTCAAAGCTCTGAAAGACGAGCACATCCTCCAGATCCTCGAGCGGACGCTTCAGGACCGCGAACGGGGTCTCGGCAACTGGAACCTGTCAGCGGATCCCAAGATCCTCGTTCAGCTCGCCGCCTTCGCCAATGGAGATGCCCGCGTCGCACTCAACTCGCTGGAGCTGGCCGCCCAGCTTGCCCGCACCCGGAACTACAAGCGTCCCAGACTTACGGCAGAGATTCTGGAGGAGGCGCTGCAGAAGCGGACCATACTCTACGACAAGGCAGGAGAAGAGCACTTCAACCTTATTTCCGCGCTGCACAAGTCCCTGCGCAACAGCGATGTCGACGCCTCCCTCTACTGGATGGGACGCATGTTGGAGGCGGGAGAAGATGCCATGTACATCGCCCGACGACTGGTACGTTTCGCTTCCGAGGACGTGGGTATCGCCGATCCAGCTGCTCTGGGGTACGCAATTGATGCCATGCAGGCCGTTCACTTCATTGGTCTTCCCGAAGGAAAACTGGCCCTGGGACAGATCACTGTCTATCTGGCACAAGCCCCCAAGTCCAATGCCCTCTATCGGGCCTATGCCGAGGTCGCCGAGGACGTGGCAAAGACCCGCAACGAACCGGTCCCACTTCAGCTTCGAAACGCCTCGACTCAACTAATGAAGGATCTGGGCTAC
>Ga0310342_100002447_pt1 | contig 11914 bp, 11 predicted proteins | sample S15DNA20500_MG_FD_206155 | JGI IMG/M metagenome (GOLD analysis project Ga0310342, IMG submission 206155) | Marine microbial communities from station ALOHA, North Pacific Subtropical Gyre - S1503-DNA-20-500_MG | ecosystem: Environmental > Aquatic > Marine > Oceanic | place: Pacific Ocean: North... | reverse complement strand
AGAAAAAAAAGCTTTAACCTGCCTTTGATCTAAGCGAGAGGTCTTTGTGGTTGGTCGGCCGCTTGTCATGAAAGCTTCCCAAAGGTTTTTTTAGAATTTCAATATACTAAATCCTATCATCTCAAAAAAGTCACCGCAAACGCTGGTTTTTATTTGTTATCTTACTCGTAATGATTATGGACAATCTAATCCCTTGCGGCCTAAAAGGGATAGGATTAATTTGTAAACTGATAAAAAATGGGTTTATTGAATGTCTATTACAAACATAGATCATTATGCAATTCGAACACTCAAACTTCGTGAGACTAAAGAGTTTTATGTTTTGTTAGGTCTTGCTGATGGCCAACGTCCAGATTTTCCATTTCCGGGTCATTGGTTGTATACGGATACATCTGCGGTTGTTCATTTAGTTGGGATCGACCCAGAGGATCCTTCAGGGCTGGAAGAGTATTTGGGTGCTGTTGATGTAGCCGAGTTGAACGGAAGCGGTTCGGTTGATCACTTGGCATTCCGCGCAAACAACCCAGAAGGCTTAATTAAAAAGCTAAAAGCTGCCGACACTCCCTACAAAGAGCGGAAGGTCCCGGATCTGGATTTATACCAATTATTTGTCGAAGATCCTAACGGCATAACGGTTGAGTTAAATTATTTCAACTCCAAAAATTAATCTTAAGGGAAAGTACTTTGTTAGCATCAGCACTCAAGGGTACTGATTTAGATCGGGAAGAAATGCTCAGACGAGCATGGGCCCTTGCACCAAAATTAAAAGAGCGTGCTGGAAAAACAGAAAAGCGTGGAAGGATCCTCCCTGAAACCATTCAGGATTTTCACAAAACAAAGCTATGGAGAATTCATCAACCGAACCGTTATGGCGGCCTTGAGTTAGACTTTGCATTATATATAGATATTGGTGAAGCCCTCGCCAGCGGTTGTGCTTCAACTGCTTGGGTTTGGGCAAATCTTGCATGTCATGATTGGATGCTCGGCATGTTTTCGGCTGAAGCTCAGGATGAAATATGGACTGATAACAAGGATACGCTCATTGGCTCGGCCCTTGTTTATCCTTGCGGAAAAATCACGCCTGTAGATGAGGGTTACATTTTATCGGGGCGTTGGCCCTTTTCAAGTGGTATAGAAGACAGCGACTGGATCATGTTAGGTGGGATGGTTAACCCAAAAAATGAAAAGCCTCCCACACCGTTAATGCTCGTTGTCCCAAGTAAATCGTTGGAAATTATTAAAACATGGGAAGTGGCGGGCCTCGTGGGAACCGGGAGTCATGACGTCAGTTGTAAAGAATTATTTGTTCCCAGGCATCTGACACTTAACCCACGCAATGCGCGAGGAGGACCAACTCCAGGGTCAAAGGAAAATTTAAATTCAATTTATAGACTACCTTTACTTGGATTATTTCCACACATAATTGCCGGGGTAATTCTGGGAATGGCACGCGGGGCTTTTGATGATTACCTTGAAAATGTTAAGGACCGCACAGCAACCTATAATAAATCCAAAATTGGTGAACATACGACAGTGCAAATCCGTATTGCTGAAGCCGGAGCACAAATAGATGCGGCACGGTTACTTCTCCACAGTAATTGTAAAGAAGCAACAACAATTGCAGAGACAAATGCTTCTTTCGATGAAAATCAAAAAGCTCGTTGGCGTCGGGACGCGGCCTACGCTGCAAGACTTTGCGGAAGGGCAGTAGACGTTATTTATGAAGCTGCTGGTGGAGGTGCAAACTATCGGCGCAACCCTTTGCAACGTCATTTCCGTGATATACACGCTGCCATCTCCCACATTGGGGTAGCCTGGGATGTCAACGCTGCTGAATATGGAAGATCCGCAATTGGGCTACCAATAGGAAACCCCAACGTATAGGCCAATAGAGACTAATTATGAAGAAAAAAACTGTCGGTGTAATCGGCCTGGGTATTATGGGCTCAGCTATCAGCAATAACTTGTTGGCCGCTGGATTTAACGTTTTTGGCCGTGATGTTTTACCCGAACCCGTGGAGAACCTGACCAGTAAAGGCGGGTTTGGCGTTTCATCGGCAAGGGAAATCTTAGAAAAAACAAGCACTGTCATTACTTCTTTGCCCAGCGTAGAAGCATTGCAGGAAGTTGTTTGGGGAAAACACGGATTATTAACTGCTACCAACTCAAGCGCCGTAATAGCGGAATGTTCAACATTACCTATCGAAAGTAAAATTCGTGCGCGCAAGGCACTGAAAGAAGTTGGAATGGACATGCTCGATAGCCCACTCAGTGGAACAGGCGCCCAGGCTATCCACAAAGATCTTGCAGTTTACGCAAGCGGAAAAAGAAACAATATCGACCAATGTAGAGAGGTTTTTGATGGTTTTGCTCGTTCAGTACACAATGTGGGCGACTTTGGCAACGGATCTAAAATGAAATTTGTAGCCAACCTTTTAGTATCGATCCATAACGCTTCCGCTGCAGAAGCCTTTGTCGTAGGTATGAAGGCAGGATTATCACCAGAAGACATTTACGAAGTGATAAGTAGTGGTGCAGGAACCTCCCGTATGTTTGAGGTCCGAGGCCCAATGATGGTCGAAAACAACTACGATGATGCGACAATGAAGATCGAGGTTTGGCAAAAAGATTTATCGATTATAAGTGATTTTATCCGTGAACTTGATTGTCCAGTACCTTTATTTTCAACGTCTGTTCAGCTTTATGCCGCTGCAGCAGCCCAAGGCCGGGGGGACCAAGATACCGGAGCTGTTTGTGCAATTTTTGAGGAACTGGCAAGGTTAAAAAGGCCCTAATTTTTTCTTGATTTTTGTTCGGAAGAAAATGACGGCGTTTCCAAAAGGCTGGCTAGGTTTTGAAAGAATTAATTAGAGGCAATAAACAATGACTAAAAAAAAATCACTAACGAAAAACGCGGTAATAGAAAAAGCAGAAGAACTCAAAAGGTGGGGAAAATGGGGACCTGATGATGAGTTTGGCGCTACCAATTTCATAACAGCTGAATGTATCGTCGAGGCCGCACGCCTAGTCCGCAAAGGCAAAGTTTTTGCACTGGGTCTTCCTCTCGACCAAGACGGTCCACAACGCGGTCTTTTCGGCAATCGTTGGAATCCAATTCATACAATGCTAGCAACAGGGACAGATGCGTATTCTGGGAAACAAGATCAATTGCCAAATAATTTACGTTATGCAGATGACGCCATAAATTTACCCACTCAAACCGCCACTCAATGGGATGCTTTGGCACATATTTTTCTCGGGGATAAGATGTGGAACGGTTATGATGCCCGCCTTGTTGACAGCTTTGGCGCACAAAAATGTGGTATAGAAAGGTTTGTTGACCGCATGGTTGGCCGAGGTGTTCTCCTTGATGTAGCCCGTTTTAAAAAACTTGAGTGTCTCCAAGATGGATATCCAATTACCGCAGACGATCTCAATGCTACTGCCGACAATCAGGGTGTAGAGGTTAAGATCGGCGATTTCGTAATTGTACGTACCGGGCAAATGGAAGACCGACTCAAAACAGGGGAGTGGGGTGGGTATGCAGGCGGAGACGCACCAGGTCTCGCTTTTGAGACATGTGACTGGATAGCTAATAAAGAAATTGCTGCCATATGCACTGATACATGGGGAATAGAAGTTCGGCCCAACGAAACACCAGAGGCAAATCAACCGTTTCATTGGGTAACCATTCCAGCCCTAGGTGTCACCCACGGTGAAATTTTTTATCTCAAAGAACTTGCCGAAGATTGTGCCCAAGATGGTGTATATGAATTCTTTTTTTGTGCACCTCCTCTGAATATAACAAAAGGCACAGGCTCACCAATTAATCCTAACGCAATCAAATAATATAGGCACTAATTTTATGTTTATTGTGCTGTCCAGCCTCCGTCTATCAATAAGCTAGTACCGGTTATTAAAGCAGCGGCTGGGGAGGACAAAAATACGACTGCACCCATAATATCTTCAAGGCGGCCGAGATGGCCAAGGGGCAAGCGGTTAAGAGTATCTTCCCTGAATTCTCGATTTTCAAAAAAAGGCTTTGTCATTGGCGTTTCCATAAATGTGGGGCCAATCGAGTTGACCCGTATTCTATGGCTCGCCAGTTCTACCCCTAGTGCTTTTGTTAAACCCTCGACCCCATGTTTTGTGGCGCAATAAACCGAACGGTTTGTTGCGCCGACATGCCCCATCTGTGAGGAAATCGTCAAAATTGAACCACCTAAATCTCCGTCTACCATCCGCCGTGCTGCCGCCTGTGAAACCATAAAAACGGATTTAAGATTGAGTCCGCAAATGGCATCGAAGTTTGCTTCAGTAACATCAAAAAAAGGCTCAGGGATATTCATTCCGGCATTATTAATTAAAATATCCAACCTCGGGATAGCTGACATTAATTCTTTAATTTGTTTTTTACTTGTTACATCACAACACATCGACTGCGCCTGACCACCACCAGAACTAATTTGCTCTGCTACTATATTCAGTTCATCAATAGTCCGGCTAACTAAAATTACCTCCGCTCCGGCTTGCGCCAAAGCAAATGCACTCGCTTCGCCCAACCCGCGGCCAGCTCCTGTAACCAAAGCAACCAATCCCTCTAGCCTCATAGTCGGAGTAGATATTGTTGATTTACCTAATGGGCTCACGTTCATAATCCTTTTTCTGTACTAGGTAATATTGACAAGTAAAGAACTTTATTTCTAATTAAAATAAGAAAACATAAACAAAATTCAATTCGGGGCGGGGCACAATAACAATCTGTTGTTGTGAAAAGAAAATGGCAAGATATTTAAAACGTAAATTAAAAACAATAAATTATGGCGAGGTTGAAGCTAACGTAAGAAAAACTGTTGAAAATATCCTCTCGGATATTACCACCCGAGGTGATACAGCAATTCGAAAACTTTCCAAAAAATTTGATGGATGGTCACCAAAATCGTTTCTTCTTACACGAGACGAAATCGACGTCTTTGTATCTAGATTAGACCCACGCACTTTAGACGACATCAAATTTGCTCAAACCCAGGTAAGGAATTTTGCAGAAGCCCAGCGCACAGCACTAAAAGATATAGAAGTTGAAACCCTACCAGGAGTAACCCTAGGTCATAAAAATGTACCTGTCACAAGCGTCGGTTGTTATGTTCCAGGCGGACGATATCCCATGGTTGCTTCTGCCCATATGAGCATAGTGACAGCGAAAGTTGCTGGTGTAGACCGAATAATTGCTTGTACACCACCAACCAATGGATCTCCCCACCCAGAGACAATTGCGGCAATGGCACTAGCCGGAGCCAATGAAATTTACGTTCTTGGTGGCGTACAAGCCATTGCAGCGATGGCTCTCGGGACTGAATCTATACGGTCTGTTGATATGCTCGTGGGGCCCGGCAATGCTTATGTTGCAGAGGCCAAAAGACAACTTTACGGAAAAGTGGGTATTGACTTGTTAGCAGGTCCCACGGAAATCCTCGTAATAGCTGATGAGACTGCAGACGTTGAGATGGTGGCTACAGATCTTTTAGGGCAGGCAGAACACGGACCAACGTCACCCGCCACTTTGCTTACCACATCAAAGAGTTTGGCTTCCTCCCTAACAGCCGAAATGAATCGGCAACTAAAAATCTTACCAACCGCAGAAATTGCAGGCGAGGCTTGGAAAAATCATGGAGAAATTATTGTAGTTGATAGTTTAGATGAGGCTGTGTCGTTAGCGGATGAAATTGCTTACGAGCATGTTGAAGTTTTAACAAAAAATCCGCGTTATTTTTTAGAACACATGAAAAACTATGGCTCCATGTTCTTAGGGCCTGAAACAAATGTCTCCTACGGGGATAAGGTAATTGGCACCAACCATACACTACCGACATTGGGCGCTTCGCGTTATACGGGAGGCCTTTGGGTAGGCAAATTTCTAAAAACATTAACCTACCAAGAATGTAGCGCGGAAGCGAGTGTACAAATAGGCGCTTATTGTTCACGCCTTTGCGCTATTGAGAAATTTTGGGGACACAAAGAACAAGCAGACTTACGGCTCAGGCGGTATGGGGGGTTAAATGTCGGCCTTCACCCGCATAACGACTAACCAAAACTACCAATTTTTTATTACCCCGAATTGTTCTTAAAGAAATTTAAGTTTTACAACTTTATCCAACTCTTCCCTGAAAATTTAACCATTTCCAGTAAACCCCCAACGTTTTTGTGAAGAGATACCTTATTGTCGCTGTCCAAAGATAGTCATTTTTAACAAAATTAGAGATACATTAGAATTTACATCATGTTGTGATACTTGTAGAGTTTTTGTTCGGGGGCCAAAGAACTATAATCTAGAATTGTGAGAATTCCTCGCAGGGAACCACTTGCCAAAAATGTATCCTTAATTCCCCCCGTTTGTATGGCACGTGTACAAGGTCCCGTAGATGGGGAAGAGCTTTGGGTAGCATAGCGTAGTAAACAAATAGAGTACATTTGCGTAATAAAACAAAGAAAGGGATTCCAACATGTCGTTCATATTTAGAACCTTCATTGGTATTTTTGCTGCTGCACTTACCATGGGAACAATACTGAACATTACCTCGGCAAAAACCATCACCATTCGAATAGCCTCCGGTCATCCACCCACTGTTGTATATGCGGGTTTGATGAAAAATTTCTTTCAACCCGAGCTAAAAAAAGCCATCGAATCCAAAACTAAGCACAAGATAAAATTCATCGAAGGGTACAGTGGTTCGATTGTAAAAGTGTTTGATACCTTTGAAGGAGTACAAAACGGCGTCGTGGATATAGGCGGATTTTGTTTCTGTTTTGAGGCTTCCAAATTACCTATGCATGCGTTTCAAATCATGCTGCCCTTTGGCACTATGGATCCAGTCCAAAGCGTGGCCATCGCCACCGAAGTTTACAAGAAATTTCCAAGTCTTGCTAAACGTTTCCAAAAATATAACCAGACACTCCTTGGCATCATCGGTGACGGAGGCTACAACTTGGGCACTAACTTCCCTTGGAAAAAAACCTCAGATTTGAAGGGTCATAAGATTCTCGGTGCGGGGTTAAACCTCAACTGGATGAAACAAGCGGGCATAGGGATTATACCAGTAACTGACGGTCTTCCGGGCTGGTACCAGAAAATTAAAACCGGCGTTGCAGAAGGTGGAATCATGTTCCCAAGCGCCTGGGGGCCGGTTTTTAAACTTCATGAGGTAGGAAAATACTACACAACCATAGGCTTTGGTTCCATTACATGGCACGCTTTAACCGTCAACAACCGCTTCTGGGCTAAATTGCCACAGGAAGTAAAAAAGATAGTCAAAGAGGTATCTGGCCGGTACTCCCTCCAAACCGGCGTTTTCAATAAAATTGGTTACAAGAAGGATATGGATTGGTTGCGTAAAAACATTACCGTGAATGATCTACCCGCTTCCGTCCGCCTTGATTGGGCCAAGAGACTTGCACATTGGCCTCAAAAGCATGCAGACGAACTCGAGAAAAAGGGGTTTCCCGCAAAAGCTATTCTCAACGCGACCTTGGATGCAGCTGAAAAGGTTGGCTACAAATGGCCTGTGCGTTACGTAATTAAATAAGCAAACTAGATAGCGTGATGTAGTTTTTCGTTATTTCCGGCTGAGATCCAAACTCCTTTGGATTTTAGCCGGTTACTTTTTTAATTTAATTTCAAAAACTGGTTGTAAAAAAGGTCAGAAAATGTCGCTCATTACTTTTAGCGATCGTTTATCCAAATTTCTGATGGTTGTAGCTGCAGCCTGGACCTTTGGCCTTTCATTTTTGGTCCTTGGAAATATAATCGGCCGGTTCGCCTTTGATGCTCCAATTTATGGTACCGCAGAAATGGTTGCCGCTTCCATTGTAATAATTGTCTTTTTACAGGTGGGCTACGCCATTCGTAGCCGGTCCATGCTTAAAGCAGATTTTCTTGTAATAAAATTACCGAAGGTAGTGCAACGGGTATTGTTGGCTTTAGGTTATTTACTCGGTGCTGCCTTCTTCTTGATGATCATCACCGGCGGGTGGGAGGAGAGTATCCTTTCTTACGTCGAAGGTGAATATGAGGGGGAAGGTGCGTTGCGGGTACCTTCATGGCCTGCTCGTTGGACAGTCTTGATGGGAAGCGCCATAGCCTTGATCAATTATTTGGTTATGGCGTACCTCGACGTTTTTAAGGCAGAGTCCTTAAATTCCGAGATGCAGGATACGGGGTCCACCCATCCTTAAACATAGTTGCTAACATGTGAGTTTCGTCAATTGTTTGAAGTAAATACCGCCATTTTGTTGATAGTTAGCCTTGTCATCTTGGTGGCTATTGGCGTTCATATCGCAATTGCTCTCGGCACGACTAGCGCTCTTGGCATTTTTTTGGTGACAGGTGCTGACGTTAACGCTTTCCATACCGTCCAAAGCATGCTAGCGGCCACTGCCTACGAAGCCATCCGTGCTTATGTTTTTGCTGTCATTCCTTTATTCATGCTAATGGGAGAATTCATCGGAAAATCTGGAACCGTCACCGATGTTTATCGCGGTATAAATAGACTTTTGCGTCAATTGCCTGGACGGCTGGCGATTGCCACAATCATTGGCAATGCGTTATTTTCCTTTGTAACCGGCGTCAGTATAGCTTCTGCAGCAGCTTTCTCACGCATCGCTTATCCGGAAATGAAACGTTTCGGCTATCACAAGGGATTTGCTCTCGGCGCCATTACCGGATCAAGTTGTCTGGGCATGCTCATTCCTCCCTCCGTTTTGATGATAGTCTGGGGTATCCTAACGGAACAATCTATTGGCCAAATTTTCGCTGCTGGAGTGTTCCCGGGATTGCTATTGGCCTTTTTGTTTATCATTTACACATTTGGTATGGCGTTGTTGAAACCCGAAACAGTTGGCGCCGGAAAAATTGCGGAAAAAACCACCCAAGACAAAGGTACCGGCGGAACAGATGAAGAAGAAGTTTCTACTTGGCAATTCTTAATCAGCCTAACCGGAATCGTAGCAGTTATTGTAGCCGTCTTGGGCGGCATCTGGTTTGGTGTTTTCACTCCTACTGAAGGCGCGGGTGCCGGCGCTTTTATCGGTCTGGTCTTGGGAATAATCAAAGGTATGCGCTGGAGGGAAATATACGAGTCCATCCTGTCAGTCGGTCGTACATCAGCTCCTATTCTCTTGCTGCTAGTCACAGCCGCCCTTTATTCACGCACTCTGGCTATGACGGGAATGGCCAATGCCATCGAAAGCGTTTTTCTTGGCTCCGGAATGGAACCTTGGATGATCCTTAGCGTGATGGTCCTTTTCTGGTTTGCGCTCGGCATGATTATTGATTCTATTTCCATCATGCTCTTAACCGCTGCTATTTTCGCTCCCATTGCTGTTAAATTGGGTTACGATCCGATAGCCTTTGCCATTATTGCTATCATTGCTATTGAAGCGGGCTTATTAACCCCGCCCTTTGGGCTTTTGGTTTATACCGTAAAAGCAGCCATTCAGGGCATTGATCCAGAGATGAGTGTGGTTACCATTTTCAAAAGTTCTACGCCCTATTGGATTTTGATGCTACTCGGCATGGTGTTGATAGTTGTTTTTCCCGAAATAGCTACCTACCTGCCCCGTTTATTGTTTTAATTTTCGCTCAGAAAAAAGGTTTTTGGATATGGAAACTCGTGTCATCATCATAAATGAACAAGGCTCTCCTTCTGTCATGAAGGAAGACAAAATTGAGCTCCACCCGCCGGGAAAAGGTGAGGTCCTCCTGCGACAAACAGCTATCGGGCTAAACTATATGGATGTTTACCAGCGTTCCGGTTATTACCCCTTGGACTTACCGAGCGGGCTTGGTTTGGAGGCTGCGGGTGTTGTTGAAGTAGTGGGTGAGGGTGTAGACGATCTTAGGGAAGGTGACCGCGCGGCCTATGGAGGCAGCGCCCCGGGTGCCTACGCAGAATACCGCAACATGCCTGCTAGCCGTTTAGTCAAGGTACCTAATTCTATAAGCGACGAACAATCTGCCGCTTTGATGCTCAAGGGTATGACCGTTGAATATTTGTTAAACCGAACCTATTCCGTTAAGGAGGGTGAGCCCGTACTGTTTTGGGCAGCAGCTGGTGGTGTTGGCTTGATAGCCGGCCAATGGGGAAAAGCGATTGGCGCACGTATGATTGGCGTTGCCAGCGGTTCGAAAAAATGCGCGTTAGCACTTGCTCACGGCTATGACACTGTTATCGACCGCAACTCCGAAGACGTAGTCGCACGAGTCAAGGAAATAACAAACGGGGTGGGTGTCCCGGTAGCATTTGATTCCATTGGCAAAGTGACTTTTGGTCAAACCATGGATTGCCTAGCCCCACGCGGTTACTTCGTATCATTTGGAACCACTTCAGGCACGGTGCCGCCGGTCATGGCAGCAGACCTTCAGCATCGTGGTTCCCTTTATTTCTGTCGCCCAACACTGGTGAACTACACTTCTTCACGTGAAGAATTGGTGAATTCAGCCACTTCCGTTTTCTCAATGATAGAGAATGGCGACATTAAAATTAAGATTAATCAGCGTTATCCTTTATCAAAAGTGGTTCAAGCTCACACTGATCTGGAAGCTGGCTTAACAACAGGGTCGACGATTTTCACATCGTAACTGTTGTCTTAAAATTTACTCTTAGGGTAGTTTTACTGACATTCCTGTTTCCACAGATTCAGTTATAGCCTCTAAAACAGCAATATTGTGGACCATTTCGTTTAACGGGATGGGATAGCTTTTCCCGCCATCGGCAGCGACAGCAAAAGCTTCAATATTGACGCGCACAGTATCAATGGAAAGAATTTCCTGTACTTCTACAACACCGCCCTTAAATCGATTGGAAAGTATGGTGATACCCTCCTGTTCAGGGCGAACTGTATCACGAGCTTCTGCCCATCCTTTGGTCCCAAAAACGTGAAATCGCATAAAAAATGGCGTCGCTAAGATAGAACTGAAAGACCCCGTGGCACCACTCTCAAATTTCATTTGTGCCGCTACCAAATCACCGCTTTCCCAAGCGGTTACCTTTTTTACGGTCAAAGCATGGACCTCGGCAATCTTCCCCATCATATGTATAAAGGAATCGGAAAGATGGATACCCATGCCAGTCATGGCAGCAGCCGGCGATTCTGTTTTAGAGGCACGCCAATTCTTGGCATTAACAGCGGCTAGTGAGTCATGGGAGAAGTTAGCCTCTACATGCATGATAGTACCCAAAGCACCGGTATCAACTAAATTTTTAATTTCTAACAACGCTGGTTCAAAACGGCGTTCATGACCTACACCAAGGATCACACCTTCCTTTGCACAAGCGTTAACAGCTCGTATAGCATTTGCTTTCCCTAGAGCCAGAGGTTTTTCGGAAAACACATGCTTGCCGGCAGCAGCGGCTTGAACTATCTGTTCAACGTGCAAGGAATGTGGGGTAGCAAGGATTACGGCATCAACCAAGTCATCATGTAAGGCATCCCCAAAATCTGTTGAAAATTGAATGTCATTTTCAATTGAGAAGTCACGTTCGATCTTCGCATTACTGTCGATGGCTCGAATAAAACGGAGTTTGTCGGATTTTCCTTGTAAACTGCTGACGATATGGCGGCCCCACCATCCAAGGCCGACAATAGCAGCATTAATCATTTGCTCTCACTCGTACCTTTCGCTTCATATGTAGTTGAGAGATGCGCAACGGTTTCACCTGTTTCAGTAATTGTACGCGTCGGCTTGTCAGTACCGTAAACCCAAAGGATTGACAGTGAGACCTTACCGACATTGATAAAACGGTGAGGCACACCTTCGGGGATGAACGCTGTATCCTGCAGTTCCATTAAAAAATGCTTACCGTCTATTTCTACATCCGCCTTCCCTTCTACAACCGTAACATGTTCATCACAATTATGT
>Ga0310342_100002446_pt1 | contig 11917 bp, 9 predicted proteins | sample S15DNA20500_MG_FD_206155 | JGI IMG/M metagenome (GOLD analysis project Ga0310342, IMG submission 206155) | Marine microbial communities from station ALOHA, North Pacific Subtropical Gyre - S1503-DNA-20-500_MG | ecosystem: Environmental > Aquatic > Marine > Oceanic | place: Pacific Ocean: North... | reverse complement strand
GCCGAGCACGAGCAGGACGCTGGTGAGCACAATGGCCTGCCCTGCACCGTGAAAGGTGCGTCGTATGGACAAGGTGCGATCCCGCCCGGCGAGACGCTCCTCCCGGTAGCGGACGATGAAGTGGATGGTGTCATCCACCGCCATACCGACCGCGATCGTGAAGCTCACGATGTTGCTGGTCTGCAGCTCTGCGCCCATCAGTCCCAGCGTGGCCAGGATGAACACCAGGGGGACCAGGTTGGGCACAAGAGCAATGAGGGCCAGCCGGATATCTTTGAGCAATACGAGCATGGTCAGCGCGATGACCATGAACACCAGTCCCAGGCTCGTCACGAGGTCAGTGATGAGCTTATTGACGCCATCGGATGCCAGCATGCCGTCTCCTGTGACGTCTATCTGCACCCCTGTGCCATCAAATAGCTCCGCCCCCGCCTGCTCGAGGATCTCCTTGACCCGGAGGTACTCTCGGCCCCCAGCATCCTTGGCGATCATCAGAATCCGGGCACGGGCATGGTCTGCGGAGAGGACCCGATCAATGGGCAGATCTCCAGACATCTCGGCCAGCAGCAGCTCCTGGGCCGCCATGGCCCGACTGGTGGGCAGGCCATCTTCTCCGGTCAGCAGCTGGTGAAGGTGGCCCAGCCAGCTGGCCGGAGATGCGGTCCAGCTGGTCATGTCGAAGCCACTGGCCAGTGACTCCAGAGTCTCGACCTTGTGCAGGATCTCTGGCTCCAGCATCTGGCCTTCTTCGCCAGAGAAGTGAATGAAGACAGGCACTACGCCCCCAGCGGAGGACTCTGCCAGCTTGATGGCCTGCCAGGTGGGATGCTCGGGGTGGTACATCTCGAGCAGCCGGGAGTTGGTCTGCACACCTCGACCCAGCCAGAAGGCAAACAGGGTCAGGCCGAGGGTCAGCATCACCACACGCCCGGGCCAGCGGGCCACCAGGGCATCCAGCCAGGTGTACAGCTTTCGCTCGCCTACATCTGATGGTGTGCCCACCCGGTCCGTCGGTACCCAGGCCAAAAGGGTGGGTACTGCCAGGACGACAGCAAAGAAGGTCACCATGACTGCCAGGCTGCAGTGAAGCCCGAAGTCCCGGATGACCTTGGTGTCGGCCACCCAGAGGGAGGCAAAGCCTGCGGCGGTGGTGAAGGTGGTCAGAAAACAGGCCAGTGTCATGTGCCGAAGGGTGGCGCCCAGCGCGACTTCCCGGTCGGGATTCTGGCGGAGCTCTTCCCGGTATCGACTCACCACATGGATCCCATCTGCAGCGCCGATCACCAGCACCAGGGTGGGGGTCAGGACGCTCAAGATGTTGAGCACAGCACCTGTGGAGAGGAGCACGCCCATGGCCCAGATGCAGCCAAAGAGCACGCCTATCAGTGGTGTCAGGCCGAGCCAAAACCGGCGAAAGAGCACCACGATGGTGATGGCAAAGAGCACGGTGATCAGCGGGAAGTACTGCAGCTCATCCGCCATCATCATCTGCACCACTTCGGCCCGAACGAAGGGGATGCCCGTGGGGTGCAGGCGGAAGCCATCGGGAAGCGTGACCGAACGCGCCTTGGTGACGATGGTGTCGACCATCGGCGAGAGCTCAGCGATCTTCTGGATCTTGCTGTTCACGCGGGCCCTGATCGAGGTCACCCGACCATCGGGACTGAGCAGCAATTGGCCAGACAGCGGGTCACTCTGCGCACGGCTCAGGGGCGCATCTCCTGCCTGAATGGCATCCATGACCTCGATGAGACCACTGCCATCTCCCGTGGCGATGGTGGCATTGGCCAGGGAGTCCACCCGCTCCACTCCGGGGGTGCCCTCTACTGCCTTGTGCAGGGCACGGATGGTCTCGACTCCTTCTGCGGTAGAGAGGTTGCCCTCCAGGATCAGGACCAGGTCATTGTCCTCCGCACCAAACTCCGCCTCGTAGCCCTTGACCCGCTCCCAGGCGCCGCCTTCGCCCATGAACATGGCCTGGGGCGTGAAGTCCACCGGCGCGCCCTCCATCAGGCGGAGGCTGATGCCTGTGATGGCCAGGGCGGTAATCGCGACCAGGAGCAGCGTGGCGAGTCCCCGGCGCCGAGCCACCCACCGGCCATAGCGCTCGAAGAGGTCTCCCAGGTTCATGTGTCTTCTGCAGCGGGCGTGTCAGGGGCGCCCAGAGCGATGTTCCCGCCGAGCATATTGCTCACCTTGAACAGGGCCCCCGCACCGATAGCGACACCGATCCATAGGGTGCAGATCCGGATGATGACGGTCGCGGCAGCACTGATGGCTGTCGCTTGCTCCGTACAGCCTTCCACCAGCGCTGGATCCAGGTGTCCACAGGTGACGATGAACTGGGTGGCGAGCCCAGCCATGATGATCTCCGTGAGGCCGAGGCCTCCTGGGGAGATGGCGCCGCTCAGTGTGGCGAATGCGTAGACGAAGACACAGGCCTCCAGTGTGGCGGTCTCTACGCCGAGACCCTGGAAGACGAGCAGGAAGCCCCAGCACTCCGCCCACCACGCGATGATGCTGAGCACCACAGTCAGCAGGAGAGGGACCGGTGCCACGCAGGTGCGCATGGAGGTCAGCATCTCCTCGAGCATGGCACCCACCTTGTTGAGCAACGGCAGCTTGCACACGGTCCGCACGACCCACAGGGACAACCCCTCGTGGGCCAGCATCAAGAGGCCGAACCCGACACATGCACCCACCGTGAGCAGGATTTCCGTCTGCTCGGGCAGAAACACGCTGACGCTGATGGCCGCCAGAATGAGCATGCCGATGGCATCGGTCAGCCGCTCGGTGACCAGTGCTGGCGTGGTGGTCGCCATGGGCACCCCGGTGCGCTCGCGCACCACGTAGGGCTTGAGCAGCTCGCCCACCTTGCCCGGGCTGATGATCATCGCCAGGCCGCTGGCGAAGTTCCAGGCATCGTCCGTAAACGGCATTCGGACCCCGAGTCGCCGCGTCAGGTAGCGCCACTTCAGGAAGCGCAGGAAGTAGTTGAGCAGGGTCAGCGCGCAGACCGGAATGAGGATCCACCACTCGAATCCGGCGACTGCCGCCGACACCTGGTCCCAGTCCGCATAGATGCTGCCGCCCAGGTAGAGGATGGCACCAAATGCGATGGCGACCACGAGCCACTTGCGGAAACGGACCAGGAGATTGGGTGAGGTCACCGTATGTTTCCCTCGGGTCGGGCTTGGCTACTGGACGCCGATACTGACGGTGAGGGAGGACTTCATGTCTTTGCGGAGGCGTTCCTGCAGCATCTCGTACAAGTCGCTGTTCTCCAGGTCATCTCCAAGCTCCACCTGCTTGTCGTCTTGCTGGCGAGCGTAGTGGCGCTTGAGCCACAACTCAGACTCGGAGCCATCATCAAAGACAAAGCGCCACTTGTGTCCAGAGTCTGCGATGTAGCGCTTGCCGTCCTTGGTCGTCAGCGCGGAGGAGAGCTTCACGCTGCACTCATACATCCAGGGGGTGAAGTCGCTGCTGTAGACGCAGCTCATGTCCTTGGAATCCAACACCTTGATGGTCACCTTCTTTACGTCGTTCCAGGTGATCTTCTTGTACTCCTTGTCCGACTCCACGTAGAACTTCAGCGCCTTTTCGTCGTCCAGCCAGCCCTTGTCCCCGTAGATGTCCTCCCCACGCTCGATGCGTGTGACATGTCCACTCTTGGTCGTACCATCGGCGGCGGTGAGGCTGAGCTTCAAGCTGGCGTTGCTCACCACTGGTGTTGCATCCGCCGCAGGTTCTTGGGCGAAGGCCGCAAGACTCAGGGCCAGAATCAAAAGGTGCATGGGTCTCCTCCAGGAAGGAAGCTTAACCACTCCCGTCCTGCATCATCATGGTGAAGTTGCCACGAAGCTGAGAAGGGTGAGGCAGGAGTCCGATGATGGGCACGTATTCGACCTCGATGTTCAACTTCAAGACGGTCACATCTGTGGCGGGCTGAAGCGTGGCCTCCACCACGCACCCCCCCGATGCACAGGGAACACCCAGACCGTTCAGCACATCCCTGGCATGGACAGCAGCCCGTATCTCCGGGCCGTCGTCCAGCGGTACGGAGACCCCGATGCGGGTGCCATCACGGACGGCGTGGACCACGTTGGAGAGCTGGAACAGGTACCAGCCGTACTCGAGGATGCCCGCCAGGATCACCACGATCACGGGCAAGGTGAGGGCAAATTCGATCACGGTACTTCCGCGGCGCCGTCTCATTTCTGCAGCTCGAACATCACCACAGAGCGCGCTCCCAGCTGCTCAGGGTGGGGAATCAGGCCGACCACCGGCTCATAGATCACGGACAGGGAGCAGTCCATGGTCTCATAGGGGCTCTCGCCCGTGGTGGTGATCGCGATGCCACATCGCTCGGAGTCGCTCCGGCAGTCGATGTTGTACCCGGCCAGGAAGTCGGACATGCGTTCGGTGGCGACGCTCTCGGGGCTGGGAACATCCGCCTGGGGGATCACGGCGCCTGCCCGGCAGCCATCCCGTACCGCGTGGATCACCGTGGAGCGCATGAAGAACATCCAGCCAAATTCAAAGATTGCGGTCACCAGTGCCACGAAGATGGGCAAGGTCAGGGCGAATTCAATCGCATTGGCGCCGCGGCGAAGATGTTTCATTGGACGATCGAAATGGGAATGCTGTTGGCGATCTCTTCGAGGATGGCGGGCAGATCTGTGGGGTCGGTGGTCTCGTGGAAGGAGCCGTAGCCCCGCACCAGTCCAGAGAGGTAGGCGGACTGCTCCACATCTTCGGTCTCGTTCATGGACACCGTGAAGATGGAGATGTTCTCGGCTGCAGCCCGATCTGCCATCTCGATGCCGAAGGCCTGGGCTTCTGCATCACAGGCGGTGCCTTCGGGCACACACTGGGCCTTGCCGTCGCTGATCAGCACGATGGTCTTCAGGGAGTGCGTGACGGTCCGGCTGAGGTCTGTGAGCACGCTGGTGGCCACCTCGATGCCGGTCCCCTGGTTGGTGCCCGAGTCCCTGAATGCCGTTGCGGTGGGGCTGCCGGTGTTGCAGTCCATCATCTGTGGCGCGTCGTGGAAGCGCTCTGCGTAGCTGGGGGTGGTAAACGGCCAGTAGTCCCGGTTGCACCAGTCCAGTGTCATCCACTCGGAGCGGAGTCGGTCATAGTCGGTCCGCAATTGATCAAAGCGGGACCACTCCTCAGCCTCCCCCACAAAGGTCACCATGCCCGCGGCATCGCCGGGAAAGCCGTTCTCGTTCATGAAGTCGAGGAGGAAGAGGCTCCCTTCCCGCGCCTCATCCATCTCGTCGGCAAAGGAGTGGGTGATGTCCTGGACGATCATCACATCTCGCGACCGGAGCGCCCCGACGCTGGACCCACTGGAGCGCGCCTCGCCCACGTCCTCGCCGAGGACCCGCCCGATCATGAGCGGGATGGCGCCACCCGGGCTCTCTCCGTCACGACGCACGGTGACCTGCACGGCGTTGACATAGTCTGCTGCGGCGTCAAAGGTCTTGGTGTCGAAGTCCCAGCCACCGAAGACCACATCCCTGCCCGGGTCGATGGCCGCGGCACTTCCGGCCACCGCGTTGAGCCCGACCACCTGGTCCGCGCGGCCTCGGGCCTGGTCCTCATCCCGGGTACGCCGGAGCTCCACCAGGGCCGCGTGCGCCCCAGCGTCTGCGGCATTCTGAGCCTGCAGGCGGGTGAGCCGCAGGTAGGAGATGTCGATGGCCAGCGCAGCAAAGCCCAGCATTACGACCAGCAGCAGTGCTGTCAGGATCGCATAGCTGCCCCGACGGGCGCGGAATCTGGCAGGAAGGACTTGCACGTCGAGGACAGGATACCCCGCGACTCATTCCTCCGACGAGGAAGCCTGGGTGCTCTTGAGCAACCAACTCATGACAATGGCACCAGCGACCATCACCGAGAGCTGCTGAACGCGCACGATGACCGCCACCAGCAGCGCATCAGGCGTCTCCAGCCCGGCGGTTTTGACAAGGAGCGTCAAGAAGAGCACGTCCCACCCGACCTGGGAGCCTGGAAGGGCGAACATCACGATCACCCCGGCCGTAGTGGCCGCGTAGGTGAAGACTACGCCTGGCACCGAGGGCTCGGCCCCCACACTCCACATGGCGATCCCGATCCCGATGAGCACGGTGATGTGTGCGATCAGTGACCAACCGAAGCAGGCCATGGTGCTCCGGATGCTCCCCCCCCTCAGCGAGGCCTGGGCCTCGGTGACCTGGGCGACCATGGCATCCGTTTTCTGGGCCATGCGGGAGACCCGGCCTGGGCCTGTGAAGCGACTCAGTGTACGCGTCGAGAGGGACTTGACCCACATCGGCTTGAACGCCAGCAGCCCCAGGCCGACCCCCGCCGCTCCGATGAGCCAGGCCACCCCGGCGATCGCCAGGTCCCAACCCTCAGGTACGGGCAGATCCGCCAGTGCCCAGATGAGGATGGCTGCAGCCGCTGCCATCCAGACACCGATCAGTCGGGCACCTACGCCGCTGGCCAGGGAAACAGGCAGCGGGATTTTATACCGCTTGTGGGCAAACCAGGCGGCCCCGAACTCTCCAACGGGGCCTGGAAGCGCGGTGTTCATGAGCAGGCCGGCTCCCATGATCGCGGCCAGTCCTGCGCCGGACGCGGTGTGGGGCGGCGGGATGAGTGCACGCCAGCGGCAGCCCAGGAAGTAGAAGGCCACGGGCACCATGACCCAACTCAGCGCCAGGAGGACCCAATCGACCCTCGAATCCTCCGCCAGGATCTCGTCAAAGGCCTGCGATACCAACTCGGAGTCGGCCAACCACAGGGTGGTGAGCACGACGATGGCCAGGCCGATGAATCCGGAGATCATCCCTCTCCGCAGCGCGGTGCTGGCGGTAGGGAGTTGGAAGGGTCGCTGCATGCCTGGAAGCTTATGCTACCGGCGCCTTCGGACCCACAGTGCCGGCAAGACTAGCCAGGCCAGCCCACCCAGCGGGGCGCGGCTGGAGGCGCACATGCAGCCCTCGTCTTTCTCTGCCGGCGCAACGATCTCGAACGCGAGCAGGGCAGGGGTGGGATCGACATTGCTCCAGCCATCCCGACTTCGGACTTCGAGGAAGTGCGTGCCCGGAGCCGGGGCGGGCAAGATGCCCCAGGTCTCCGCAGTCCATGCGCTCCACTCGCCGCCGTCGATGCGCCAGGCGTAGGAGAGCGCATCGGCCTTGTCATCGGTGCCCTTCCATTCCGCCTGCAGCTCGGTGTCGGTGGCACTGAGGATTCGGACCTGGGTCTGCGGAGGTGAGGTGTCCACCTGCGGATCATCTCCGTCGAAGAGGGATGCGCGGAGCAGGAGGCCGCCATTGATGGCCCCTGCGGCGTCCAGGCGGATGAAGTAATTCATGGCGTGGAAGAGACTGGAATACAGGGCCACGTTCTGGACTCTGTCGGCGACGACGTCCATGACCCATCCTTCGAGGAAGGCCACCATTCTGTCCTCTGCCCCCTCTCGGTCCGAGAGCAGCGCGTCAGCCTGGAACGCTTTCAGGTCGAGGTCGACATAGACCAGGTCCAGCACGATGGCCGAGATCTCCTGGTCGACGGAAATCTCGACTGCAGCCTCGATGTTGGCATCCAGGCCGAGGAACTCGGTCTCTACGCCATCCACTGTACCGGTGAGGGCGAGGTGGAAGTCATCCAGCCGTAGCCGCATGCGGTCTTCGTCGAGACGGAGTGTGGGGGGACCGCCGAAGTCCACTTCGAGCTCGGGGTCCTCGATGGGGGCGCCGATGGAATCTCCGAGCGCATCCAGCGCGCCGGAAAGCGGTCCGTGCTCGAAGCAGAGCAGACCATCGCTGTAGGCACCGAGCAGCAGGCCGTTGATCTGATGCTCGGTCAGGCCAACCCCCAGCGCTGATCCATCACCTGTCCCGAAGTCGATGTCGGGACTGCGTCCCTCTGGGCTCTCTGGTGCTCCCGTGACGAGGCAGCTCTCTCCTCTCCACTCCGCATCCAGATTCAAGCCGACCATCAGCGCGTGTGGGCCGATCTCGATGTCGCTGAGGTCCACGTCCAGGGCCAGGTCACCAATCTGATCGGCGTACAGTGAAGTGTCGACGTACTCGCTGACCAGCCCGGGAACGGCCTCCTGGATCTTCTCTGAGAGTACCTCGAAGATCTTGTCCTCGATGAAGCTCAGGATGAGCGTGTCGGGTACCCAGTCGATGTCGGTCTGGATCTCGCCGCTGATGACCGGAGTGCTGGCCACCTCCATCTGGACAGCGTTGTCCTCAATGCGGGGCGCCAGCGCCAGGTGGACCCGACCGTTCGTGATCTGAAAGGAGTGGAAGTCCAGCTCGAAGCTGGGACAAGCATCCGCCCAGTCGTCGTCCTGGCCGAAGATCACCATGTCCTCGCCGTGGATCTCATCAAAGAAGATGTCGATGCTGAGGATGTCCTGGGAGAAGCGGATGTCCGCACTCTGGATGGGGATGTGGACGTTGAGGTTCTCGATGCCGACGGCGTCGTAGCAGGCGGCTTCACCGGAGACGATGGGCTCCTCGATATCGAACGCTTGTGCGCTGAGGATCTCCTCGGCAAAGTCACCACCTGTTTCGTACAAGGCCACTTGGACGCCGCCATCCACCGGGAGGGCGTGCGCGACGGAGAAGAGGGCGAGGGCAAGCATCAGGACCTCCTAGATGCGGTACAGAACAGTGAGTCCGGCCCGAGCGGCGCGCATGGCGTATTCACCGTTGGCCGAGGGCAGGACCCGCCCGGAGGCGGGCGGGTTGGTGAGCGAGAGGCTGGAGTTGTCGATCGACCGATCCGGGATGAAGAAGACATCTGCGGACAGTCCCAGGGTCAAGGCGTCCACCGGGGTCCAGGCCACGGCGGCACGAAGATCCCATGCGTCGAAATCTACGATGCCCAGGTGGAAGTTCTTCTCCGGGATGGTGGTGGGCGCCCACCAGGCCCCGGTGCGGAAGGTCCAGCGTTCATGCAGCGGAACATCCACTGCCGCGCCACCGTAGAAGACATCGTGGTTGCCCAGATCGTTGTAGATGTCCTGGTCCTCGGTGAGGCTGGTCTCGTTGATGCCTGTGGCAGCGACCAGTGCGGCGAGCGCGGCGTCGTCGCTATCGACCGAGACGTCCTCCAGTGTGCCGTCGACCCGCTCCATCTTGCGCCAGTCCGTCCAGCCCCCATCGGCCATGATCCGGATGCCGCCCACCGGCACCACGACGCCGACTGCGACCTCTCGGGGGTAGATCATGGTGGCGTGGGCCGTGCCCGTCAGCGCCAGGTCGATGTCATTGGATGGAACCACCTTGGCAGGACCGGTCAGATCCACTGCCATGGGGGACCGGTAGCTGAGGTGGACCTCGATATCGGCGGGCAGTGTCGTAGAGATTCCCAGGGCGTAGCCCATGCCAAGCCCGGCGATATCCAGCTCCTGGTAGCCCTCCAGCAGAGCCTCACCTTCCGGGACAGAGGTGTCCGATCCCAGGCGGCTGTTCAGGAGACCCGCGGAGTCCACGGCGTATCGCTTCTTCATGGTGCCGCGCGCCAAGCGTGCCGCCACCCCTACCCGGACTGCCTGGACCGGCTGATAGGCCAGGGCGAGCGCTGCCTCCATGAGAAAGACCTTACCTTCCTGCAGGTGGAAGCGTTGCGCGCCTTGTTTCGGAAAGTCGCCGCCGCCGCCGAACGGGATGCTGCCGACCAGGCCGATGCCGAAGTCCCCCACGGGGACTGCTGCAGCCAGGTAGGGCATGGGCACCATTCCGGATGCCTCGATCGGCGTCTCGCCATCGAGCTGTGCCTCCACGGTCCACTGGTTCAGTCCCATGTCCAGGCCCAGCTCTGCCTGCTCGGGTCGTGCGGCGGTCGGCGTCGCGCCCAGGCCGAGCGCACCCGGCTCGTTCAGACCGCCCAGACTCCCGCCGATGGGCGAGAGACCCATGCCGGCGGTGGAGCCTGCCAGTGCGGCGGAGATGAGGGAGAGCAGGAACATGCCTGCTCAATAGCGGAGCCCCAGCGCTCCTCGCGCGCGAGGGGGGGCATTGTCACGGGACTGTCGCCGGGTCTATTTGCCCATACCGCTGCCGGGGGTGGGCGGCTGTGCCATCATCTGTTGGATTTCCACGGCCAGCCGCATTCCCCACTGCTGACCTGCCACCATGGACTCCTGGGTGATGACCGGAGTGGCCGCGACGAGGCGCTTGCCCTCTTCGGACCGGTAGAAGGCGATCGCGGCCTCCATGGTCTTCTTGTCCAGGTGCTTGGTGTAGATGGGCACGACCATCTCCACCAGGTCTTCAGGGCGGGCGCGCTCCATCAGGAGTTCGACAAATCTTTCGGGGATGAGTGGGTTCAATCGCATCGTATCCGCCATCTGCTGCATGACCTGAATGCCCAGATCACCCGCACCCATCACCGCCATCAACTCTCGCGCGGTGGCCTCGCTGGAGGTGTCGTCGGCTGCGGCGGGTTGCGTCAGGCCGGTGAGCAGGAAGAGTGCGATGATCGTAGTGGTCAGGCGTTGGTACATGACGGTCCCCGGATGTGGTGAGATGAGAGTCGAGCGGGGAGATGACCCCCTGTCCCGGCCGCATCTTACCTCAGGGAACGATCGTCGCCAGGTTGTCGATCAGCGTGTGATTGTCGGCTTCGTAGAAGTTCCCGGAGTCATCGAAGATCGAGAAGTCTCCCACAATGACGACATCGCCGCCTGAGCCCGGACGCTCTGCTGCGGCGATCACTCGATTCTCTTCTCCCACGTCCCAGGAGACCAGCTTGGTGCCGTCGCCCTTGGAGATATAGCAGGGGTCCTCCAGGGCCAGGGTGCTGACCCCCTTGGTGACCTGATGCCCGCCATGGACTTCCGTGTCGTCCACCTGCATGCGATCGCTGGCGCCGTTCCCAGTCAGTCGCATCGATACCCCGAGCTCTTCGAGCAGGTTGTCGGTGTGGGTGCTGCCGCACGCGCCACGATCCGCGAACAGCACCACGCGGGTGCCGTTGTCCAGGGCCTGACGGAGCTTGATGGTGTCTGCCGCTTCGAAGGCCACACCTGCGGTGGCTCCGGGCGCCAGGATTCCGATCATTCGGTAGAAGTCAAAGCCATCGGCATCCGGCATCTCCGCCCGCCAGTACACGTTCCAGTCGTGGGTATCGCGCCAGTGACCAGTGATGATGCTCAGAAAGACTCCCCAGCCGTAGACATCGGTTCCATCCGGTCCGCCATGTCCGTTGTACAGGAGGATCGAGTTCATGTCGTCTGTGGGGTAGGTGATGTCCGTGTCCGTGTCGGCGTCCACATCCGTGTCCGCATCGGCATCGGCATCGGAGGCGCGGGGCCCCCCGCAGTCTGCGTCTGTGGAACCGGTGCTGCTGATATCACCGATCAGTTTCAGTTCCAGATCGTAGTCGAATTGGTAACCGCTTTCATCGTGAAGAAGTGTGCCAGAGCTGAGGACTTCGAGGTCCAAATCATTCAGGCACACCTTCTCCTGGGTACCCGTTTCCATGTCGACGTAGACGGGCACGCCCGTCACAGTGTTGTTCGTGTAGGAATGCACCTCATAATGCCCTTCAACCTCATCCTTAAAGTCGTCGCAGTAGCTGTTGGCATCAAAAGTGATCTTCGAGATCTTGAAAACACTCCAATCGGGGTTCGTGAAAACCAGGTCCAGTTTGCAGCCCGTACGATCTGTCCTGATACTGATGGTGCCCTCGCTGACACAACCGGCCTCCTGCTCGTCGGTGTCGATCTTGTGTTCGAGGGTGAAGTCGAAATCTCTGCCAAGGTCTTTGTCGAAATCGACCTTTTTGCCATTCATCGTGAACGACCCTGTCAGCTTCAGGTTTTCGTCGCAGGTATTGGTCGCTGGCTGAAGACCACAGGCAACCACGAACAGGGCTGTATACAGGGAGGTCGTGAGGG
>Ga0310342_100002445_pt1 | contig 11919 bp, 11 predicted proteins | sample S15DNA20500_MG_FD_206155 | JGI IMG/M metagenome (GOLD analysis project Ga0310342, IMG submission 206155) | Marine microbial communities from station ALOHA, North Pacific Subtropical Gyre - S1503-DNA-20-500_MG | ecosystem: Environmental > Aquatic > Marine > Oceanic | place: Pacific Ocean: North... | reverse complement strand
CTTCTGGGCGACGTGGTGCGAGCCCTGCGAGGCTGAGATGCCGGCGATGCAGCGGCTGTACACCGAACTCGAGGGTTCGGCCTTCGACCTGTTGGCGATCTCCGTCGACGACGACGTGGACGCGGTCCGCAAATTCCAGGAGAGACTGGGGATCCGCTTCCCGATCCTGCTCGATCCGCACGAGCGAGTGGCGCGCACCTACCAGACTTTTCGCTACCCCGAGTCTCTGCTCGTGGGGCCCGACGGTGTGATCGTCGAGCGTTACGTCGGCCAAAAGGACTGGGACGCACCGGCCTACACGGCTCGCATTCGACGCCTGATCGCCGGGGATGTACCTTCAGACGCCGCTCGGGGGGACTAGGGGTGAGGGCGATCGGGTTCGTATCGGCTGCGGCGGTCGCGGCCGCGCTGGGTGTGGCCGCGCTCGACGAGGACGCGGGACTCGCCCGCTGGCTGCACCTGCGCGGTGAACTCGCCGACGCTCGGGGCCGCATCGCGGACCTCCGTACAGAGATCGGGGTGCTCGAGCGCGAGGCCGGCCTGCTCGAGGGAAATCCCTTCGCCCTCGAACGGGCGATCCGGGAGGAACTCGAACTCGTGCGTCCGGGACAGCAGTTGATCCGACTCGGAGGAGGCGCTCCAAGTTCCTGGAATCCTTGACGATTTAAGTCTTCCGGGCGATCCTCGCGCGAGATGAAGGAGAGGCTCCTCGGACAGCTGCGGAAGGCGCTCCGCCATCTGCTCGACGCGGCGGGAGACTTGAGTCCGCTTCCCGATTTCACACTCGACGTTCCGAAGCGCGCAGACCACGGTGATTTCGCCTGCAACGCCGCCATGCTGGTGGCCAAGCGGCTGCGGGAGCCGCCCCGGGCGATCGCCGAGCGGCTCGCTGCCGAACTCGGCGATGCGGGGGGACTCGTGGCCCGCAGCGAGATCGCTGGGCCGTGCTTCCTGAACCTGTGGCTGGCGGAGACCCGTTGGCAGGAACTCGTGCGTCTCGTGCTCGAACTCGGACCGGGATTCGGTCGCTCGGAGTCCGGCGGCGGCCGGCGAGTCCAGGTCGAGTTCGTCTCCGCCAATCCCACCGGTCCGTTGACTCTTGGCCACGGGCGCCAAGCAGTGATCGGCGACGTGCTCGCGCGTTTGCTGGAGTCGACGGGTCACGAGGTCACGCGGGAGTACTATTTCAACAACGGCGGACGCCAGATGCGCGTGCTCGGAGACTCCGTCCGCGCTCGTGCGCTCGAACGGTTGGGCAGGGCAGCGGCCCCGCCGCCGGAAGCCTTCGATGCGGACGAGGCGGACTGGCCCACGGAGATCGACGGGCTTCCGGTGCTGTTCCCGCGTGACGGCTACCAGGGGGCCTACATCGTGGATCTGGCCGACGAAGTCTTGCGCGAGCACGGAGCGGACCTCGCCGAGCGCAAAGACGCGTCGGATCTCTGCCGCGAGCACGCCGAGATCCGGATCTTCGAGAACATTCGTGTCAGCCTCGCTGATCTCGGCATCGTCTTCGATGTCTTCTCGAACGAAATGGACCTCTACACCGACGGCCACATCGAGCAGACACTCGCCGACCTACGGGCCGCAGGCCTGGTGTACGACGCAGACGGCGCCGTTTGGCTGAGAGCCTCCGAACTCGGCCTCGAACGCGACCGGGTGCTCGTGAAGAGCAGTGGTGATCCGACCTACTTGCTGCCGGACGTCGCCTACCACCGCGAGAAATTCCGTCGCCGTTTCGACCGGGTGATCGACGTGCAAGGAGCAGATCACATCGACCAGTTTCCCTACGTCCGCGCCGCGGCCGAGGCCCTCGGCGTGCCGAAAGACGCGATCGAACTGGTGATGCACCAGTTCGTGACGCTCGCGCGCGCCGGTCAACAGGTGAAGCAGTCGACGCGTCGCGCAACGTACATCACCGTCGACGATCTGCTCGCCGAAGTCGGACGCGATGTATTCCGCTTCTTCATGATCCAACGGAAGGCAGAGGCCCATCTCGACTTCGACCTCGATCTCGCGAAACAGACGGACTGGAAGAAGAACCCGGCCTACTACGTGCAGTATGCTCACGCGCGCACCCACGGTATCGAGCGGCAGGCGAGGGAGCAGGGGGTGGCAATGCCCGACGCGCAGACACTGGACACCGCGGCGTTGGCGCTCCCTGAGGAGATCGAAATCCTGAGGAAAATCGCAGAGTTCCCAGAGGTGATCGAGCGGGCCGCCGAGAGCCGGGAACCGCATCACGTCGCCTACTACGTGCGCGAAGTGGCCGGTCTCTGGAACCCCTATGTGCAGGACCGCACCCGCCACCGCGTGTTGTCGGACGACATGGCGATCACGAATGCCCGGCTCGGTCTGACCCTCGCCGTGCGTGCGGTGCTGGCGAGTGCACTCGGCTTGCTCGGCGTCGCGGCACCCGAGCGCATGTGATGGCGAGACGCGGACGGACGCGAGCGCGTTCGCGCGGGTGGGCGGCGGCGGTGCTCGTTCTCGTCGCGCTGCCGGGCTTTGCGCTCGGCCTCGTCGCGGGGATCGTGTGGGAGGAGCCCTCGCTCGTGGCGCGCCACCTGTTCGGTCGAACGACGGTGGTGGCTTGGCGGGGGCCGGCCGCCGGCGAGGTCGCGGTTTTCGAATCCCTCCCGGACGTCGCCGCGTTGCCCGATCCTGCGCCCGAGCCTTCCCCCCCGGTTCGCGCAGCGCCGAGTGTGACGCGGCTACGGCCGGAGGTGTTGACGCCCGGAGGCGTGGCAGGCCGCTTCGCGGTGCAGATCGGCGCCTTTGCGGAGAGCGGAACGGCTGAGCGGCTCGCCGGGTCGCTGCGCGCCAAGGGTTACGAGGTCTATGTCTCGCCGGGTGCAGGGAGCGGCGAAACGCGCTGGCGGGTGAGGGTCGGTCCGCACGATTCGCGCCTGGACGCTGAGCGGTCCGCGAAGCGGCTCAAGGCGGCGGAGAAGCTGCCGACCTGGGTTCTGGATGAGGACGGTGCCGGATAGCTGCGGGCAGCGACGATGACGCAATGGCTGATCGTCGGTTGCCGCGGGCAGCTTGGGACTGCGCTCGGGCGGCAGCTCGCCGGGTGCGCGGACACGGAGGTCGTGGCGGCAGTGGATCTACCGGAGGTGGATGCCTCGGACGCCGAGGCGGTGAAGGCCCTCTTCGCCGGTCTGCGCCCCGACGTGGTGGTGAACGCCGCAGCGTTCACCCACGTCGATCGCTGCGAGCGCGAGCCCGAGGAGGCCCGGCGCGCCAACGCCGTCGCTCCGGGTTTGCTGGCCGAGGCCTGTGATCGGGTGGGCTGTCAGCTGGTGCATGTCTCCACGGACTACGTTTTCCCGGGCGTGGGGAGCCGTCCCTACCGCGAAGACGACCCCACTGGGCCGGTTTCGATCTACGGTCGCACCAAGCTGGAGGGCGAGGCGCGTGTCCGGGCTGTTTCGTCCGCGTTCATGGTCGTGCGGACGAGCTGGGTCTTTGGCCGCGGGAGGAATTTCCTGGCGGCGATCCTGAATCAGGCTTCGGCACGGGAACGGGGCGAGGTATCGGGACCGCTTCGGGTGGTGGACGACCAGCGGGGGCGACCGACCTACGCCGAGGATCTCGCGACCGGGATTCGCGCGCTGGTCGGGCAGGACGGCGGGGGTCTCTTCCACCTGGCGGGGGGAGGAGAGGCGACCTGGTGGGAGCTTGCGCGGTACTGTCTCGACGCGGCGGGCCACGAAGCGCTTCCGGTGGAGCGCATTCGCACCGCCGACCTCGCCCTCGACGCGCCGCGTCCCGCCTATTCGGTGCTCGACTGTTCGAAGGCGGAGAACCTCGGCGTGCGGCTGCGCGCGTGGCGGGAAGCGGTGTCGGCGTATCTGGTCTCTCCGGAGCGGGCGGAGGCGGGGGCGTGAGCGAAATTGAGCGTATCCGCAACTTCTGCATCATCGCCCACATCGACCACGGCAAGAGTACGCTCGCGGACCGGTTGCTCGACGCCACCGAGGCCCTGACCGCGCGCGAGCGACGCGAGCAGTTTCTCGACAAGCTGGACCTGGAGCGGGAGCGCGGGATCACGATCAAGGCGCAGACCGTGCGTCTGCGCTATCGGGCACGCGACGGCCGGGAGTACCTGCTCAACCTGATCGACACGCCGGGACACGTGGACTTCGCCTACGAGGTGTCGCGGGCGCTCCAGGCCTGCGAGGGCGCGATCCTCGTGGTCGATGCCGCCCAGGGAATCGAGGCCCAGACCCTGGCCAACGCCTACCTCGCCGTGGAAGCCGGGCTCGAGATCGTGCCGGTGGTCAACAAGATCGACCTGCCGGCGGCAGATCCGGACGCCGTGGCACAGGAACTCGAGGACGTGATTGGTCTCGATGCGGCAGACGTGCTCCCGGTGTCGGCCAAGGAGGGCAAGGGGATCACTGAATTGCTCGAGGCGATCATCGAGCATATTCCGCCGCCCTCGGGTCGCCTCGAAGATCCGGCCCGCGCGCTGGTCTTCGACTCGTGGTTCGATCCGTACGTCGGCGCCGTCATGCTCGTGCGTGTGTTCGACGGCACCTTGCGTCGCGGAGACGCGGTGCGCCTGATGGCCTCGGGAATCGAGCGCGAGATCCAGAGCGTTCAGCTCATCGATCCCCATCCGAGAGAGGTGGATCTAATCGGTGTCGGAGAGGTGGGCATGCTCGTTGCCGGCATCAAGACGCTGACGGAGGTGCGCGTCGGCGACACGGTGACGCTCGCGAAAGGCGGGGCCGAGACGCCGCTTCCGGGCTTCCGCGAAGTGAAGCCGATGGTGTTCAGCGGGCTCTACCCCGTCGAGGCCGATGACTACGAGGACCTGAAGACGGCGCTGGAGAAGCTCCACATCAACGATGCCTCGCTCGCCTACGAGCCGGAGACGAGTGCGGCGCTGGGTTTCGGCTTTCGCTGCGGCTTCCTGGGCCTCTTGCACGCGGAGATCGTGCAGGAGCGTCTCGAGCGCGAGCACGGCCAGAACCTCATCAGCACGGCGCCGACCGTGCGCTACCGGGTGGTGCTTGCGAGCGGCGAAGAGATGGAAATCGAAAGTCCGGCGGCGATGCCCTCTGCAGGCGACACGGACCGGATCGAGGAGCCGCTGATCCTGGCGACGGTACACGTGCCGGCGGACTACGTGGGAGCGGTGCTGGGGCTGTGCCAGGAACGCCGCGGCGTTCAGCGCGACATGGTCCAACATGGCTCCCGGGTTCAGTTGCGCTACGAGCTACCGCTGGCCGAGGTCGTGGTCGACTTCCACGACCGCATCAAGAGCGCAACCCGGGGCTATGGCTCGTTCGACTACGAATTCCTCGGTTATCGTCCCAGCGACCTGGTCAAGCTCGACATCATGGTCAACGGCGATCCAGTGGACGCGCTCTCCCTGATCGTCCACCGAGACAAGGCCTATACCCGGGGTACGGAGTTGGTGCGCAAGCTCAAGGAATTCATTCCGCGGCAGATGTTCGAGGTGGCGCTCCAGGCCGCGATTGGCGTGCGGGTGATTGCACGCACCAACGTCAAGGCCCTGCGGAAGAACGTGACGGCCAAGTGCTACGGTGGAGACATCACGCGGAAGCGCAAGCTCCTGGAGCGGCAGAAGGAGGGGAAGCGGCGCATGAAGAGGGTCGGCTCGGTCGAAATTCCCCAGGAGGCCTTCCTGGCGGCGCTCAAGCTGGGGGATTCGTGAGTCGGAAACCTGCGAAATCCACGGCCGGCTCGCGCGCGCAGAAGTCGGTGGCCTCGTCGATCGCGGAGCAGATCGGCACCCTGATCCTGGCGGTGATCGAGCCCTATCGGATTCCCTCGGAGTCGATGATTCCGACGCTTCTCGTCGGCGATCACCTCTTCGTGAACAAGTTCATCTACGGTGCGAAGCTCCCGTTCACCGAGCTGCGCGCGCCGGCACTTCGAGATCCGGCGCGCGGCGACGTCGTCGTTTTCACCGTTGCGAAGCAGGCCGGCAAGACCTACCCGGCGGATCTGCGCCCCGATCTGCCGACGGAGGAGTTCGTGAAGCGGATCGTCGGGATTCCGGGCGACCGGATCGAGATCCGGAACGACGCGTTGTACGTGAACGGGGAGGCGGTGCAGTCGCATCCGCTGCCCGATTCGTTCGCCGACCGCCACGGACGCGAACTGCACGAGACCGAGGTCAGGCTCGGCGAACACACTTTCGTGACCCTGAACGACCCGTACGGCAAGGCGCCGCCCTTCGGCCCCGTCCTGGTGCAAGAGGGCCGCTACTTCATGCTGGGCGACAACCGGGATTATTCGAAGGACAGTCGCTTCTGGGGAACCGTGCGACTGGCGGAGATCAAGGGACCGGCCTTCTTGTTCTACTGGTCGTGGAACTTCAGCGGCGAGTGGGTGGAACTCCTGGATCCGTTCACCTGGGTGCGGCTCCTCACCCGGGAAATGCGCTGGGACCGCATCGGCGACGGTGTGCCCTAGCGTCCGGCTCCGGTCGGACCCCTCAGCCCCAGGTCCAGCGCCGGGCGGGCGCCGCACCGTCGGCGTGCTCGATGCACTGGATATCGAACCAGATGGGCAGGAGGAAGCGTACGTAGAAGGCGCGTACGGTGACCGGACCGGTCACGAGATCATCGTATTCCTTGATCTCGACGCGTGGGTCCTTCTCGCGGAGTTTCTGCACTTTCTCGTGCAGGCCGTCCACCTCGGCGCGGGTTTCGTAGAGGAAGCCGAGGTGGTCGTACCCCGGGCTGTGGAGGTGCTTCTCCTGCTCGGTGACGAGGATGAACTGGCTCGTTTCCGCGTCGGTCCGAAGCAGCAGGCCCGTCTGGTTCAGGATCGGTACGTCCAGCGCCTCGAAGCCGAAGAGCTCGGCGTAGAAGGCCTTGATCTCGTCGCGGTGCTCGGTGAGGGCGCCTCGGGGTACCGTGAGTTCCATGTGGTTGAAGCGCGGAATTGCCATGGCTGCCTCCGGGCCCGAGTATAGAGGGCGGTGGAGTGCCTGCGGCGTGGCGCCGCAGGCGTGCCGTCGGTATCCTCTGCAGCGATCGGCCAACGGCCTTTTAATTCCGTCCCGCGAGGCGGAGAAAGACGGCCTGTGAGTCACGCAGACCCCCCCAACGGCTCCCGCGAGATTGGTGCGCAAGATTCCAAATCGCGTTCCATTCTCGACGACAAGGGCATCCGGCGCGCCCTGACGCGCATCGCGCACGAAATCCTCGAGCGAAACGAGGAGCCCGAGGTCCTCTACCTGGTGGCGATCCCAAACGGCGGGGTTCCCCTGGCCCGGATCCTGGCCAGCAACCTGGCCGAGATCGCCGGGCTCGAGGTGGCGGTCGGTGTGCTCGACACCACCCTCTATCGCGACGACCTGATGACGTCGGGCGCGCGACCGCTGCTGCGGCGCACGGAGATGCCCTCGGCCGTGGACGAGCGGGTTGTCGTGCTCGTGGACGACGTGGTGAAGACCGGCCGCACCATCCGCGCGGCAATGGACGCCCTCATGGACTTCGGGCGACCCCAGGCGGTGCAGGTGGTCGGACTGGTCGACCGCGGACACCGCGAACTACCGATCAAGCTCGACTACGTGGGAAAGAACGTTCCGACGCACGTGGGCGAGGCCGTGCGCCTGCGTGGAAACGGCTCAGACGCCGAGGATTTGCTCGAGGTCGTGGTGCTGCCGGTCGAGGAGAACGCGGCGTGATCGGTCGGGACCTGCTGGGCATCGAGGACCTGGAGCGGGAGGACATCGAGAAGATCCTCGAGACCGCGATGCACATGCGCGAGGTGGGCGAGCGCGACGTGAAGAAGGTGCCGACGCTGCGCGGCCGCACGATCGTGAATCTCTTTTTCGAAGCCTCGACGCGGACCCGGGCGAGCTTCGAGATCGCGGGCAAGCGCCTCTCGGCGGACGTCGTGAACTTCTCGCCCGCTTCGTCGAGCCTGAAAAAGGCCGAGAGCATTCTCGACACCGCGCGGACCCTGGACGCCATGGATCCCGACGCGGTCGTCGTGCGCCACGCGGTCTCCGGTGTCCCCAGGCGGATTGCGGACGTGCTCGGTGCGCCGGTGATCAACGCGGGCGACGGAGCCCACGAACACCCGACCCAGGCGCTTCTCGACATCCTCACGGTGCAGCAGGAAAAAGGGCGTATCGACGGGCTCACGGTCACGATCGTGGGGGACATTGCTCACTCCCGCGTTGCTCGCTCGAACATCTACGGCTTCCGGAAGATGGGGGCCGAAGTGCGGGTCGCGGCCCCGCCCCCGATGATCCCCGCAGATGTCGAGGCCCTCGGCGTCAAGGCCTATACGTCGCTGCGCGAATCGCTCGACGGGGTCGATGTGGTGATGGCCCTGCGCATCCAGAACGAGCGTCTCGTGGGCTCCTGGTTCCCGAGCGTCCGGGAGTACAGTGCGACGTTTGGTCTCGACCGGGCGAAGCTCCGCTACGCGCGGGATGGTGCGATCGTAATGCACCCCGGGCCCGTGAACCGCGGGGTCGAACTCTCCCACGACCTGGCGGATCATCGGCCGAGCGTGATTCTCGACCAGGTGCGCAACGGCGTCGCCATCCGCATGGCAGTGCTCTACCTCTTCGCCGGCCGTCATCGGGGCGGTGGGCCCTTCGCGCAGCAGGGTGCCCAATGAGCCGGTTGCTGATCCGGGGCGGGCGGTTGCTCGACCCCGCCGCCAAGCGTGACGAGCCGGGCGACGTGCTGTGTCTGGACGGGCGCATCGAGGCGGTGGGTACCGATCTCGACGTGCGTGGCGCGGAGGTGGTGGACGCCGAGGGTGCGTGGATTACCCCGGGCTTCGTCGATCTCCACGCCCACCTGAGGGAGCCCGGCCAGGAATACAAGGAAGACATCGCCTCGGGCGGGCGGGCCGCCGTGGCGGGGGGATTCACCGCGGTGGCCTGCATGGCGAACACCGACCCGGTGAACGACGACCCGGCGATGACGGACTTCATCCTCGACCGCGCCCGCCAGGATTCGCCGGCCAAGGTCTATCCCATCGCGGCGGCCACGCGGCGCCTCGAGGGTCAGCTGATGACGGAGATGTCGGCTTTGATCGATGCGGGCGCCGTCGCCTTCAGCGACGACGGCCGTACGATCATGGACAGCTGCGTCATGCGCCGCGTGCTCGAGTACTCGCGGCTGGTGAACGTTCCCGTGATCGTGCACTGCGAGGATCGGACCTTGGTCGGACAGGGCGTCGTGAACGAGGGGGCCATGTCGACGCGGCTCGGCCTTCCCGGCAATCCGGGGATCGCCGAGACGGTCCACGTCGCGCGGGACGTGATCCTGGCCGAGTTCACGGGGGCGCACCTGCACGTGGCGCACGTCTCGACCGCCGGCGGCGTTGCCTCGATCCGGGCGGCGCGGGAGCGCGGGCTCAATGTCACGGCGGAGGTGACGCCGCACCACCTGACGCTGACCGATGAGGAGACCGCAGGATTCGACACGAACACCAAGGTGGCGCCGCCGCTGCGCTCCGCCCAGGACGTGGCCGCCTGTCGGGCGGGGCTGGTGGACGGCACGATCGATGCCATTGCTACGGACCACGCGCCGCACGCCATGCACGAGAAGGACCAGGAGTTCACCGAGGCCCCACATGGAATGATCGGCCTCGAGACCGCTGCGGCGGTCACGCTGGACCTGGTGCGCAGCGGCGAACTCTCGCCGCTGGCGTGGGTGGCGCGGCTGTCGACCGCTCCCGCGCGCATCCTGAGGCGCCCGGGGGGCAGCCTCGCGCCCGGCGAGCCCGCCGACGTGACCGTGCTCGATCCGGATCGGCGCTGGCACTACGATCCCGCCAAGGGCTACTCGAAGAGCCGCAACTCGCCCTGGGCGGGCCGGGATCTCATCGGACGCGTGGTGACCACCATCGTCGATGGGATGATCGTGTACCACGTGGACCGGGGCGCGCTCGTCCCGTGAGCCGCCACGCGCCCGCGATCCTGGCCCTCGCCGACGGCACGGTCTTCCAGGGCAATTCCTTCGGGGCCCGCGGGGTCGGCGTGGGCGAGGTGTGCTTCAACACGAGTCTGACTGGCTACCAGGAAATCCTGACGGATCCATCCTACGCGGGTCAGATCGTGACGCTGACCGCGACCCAGATCGGAAACGTCGGCGTGAACGCCGAGGACGAGGAGTCGCGGCGCCCGTTCCTGGCGGGCTTCGTGGTGAAGGAGCACTTCGAGGTTCCGAGCAGCTGGCGCTCCGAATCGCCGCTCGGCGCGTATCTCGAGCGCCACGGTGTCCCGGCCCTTTCCGACATCGATACGCGCGCCCTGGTCCGCTGCATCCGGGACGGAGGCTTCCAGACGGGTGTGCTCTCGACCGACCCCGCGCGCCAAAACGCCGACGCGTTGGTGCTGGAGGCAAGGGACGCTCCGGGTCTGGACGGCCGTGATCTCGCGTCCGAGGTGAGCTGCGAAACGTCCTATACCTGGAGCGCCGGTCGCTGGCCCGGCGTGCAGGGGCAGTGCCCGCGCCCGGCGCGGCCGACGCCTACCTTCCGGCTCGTGGCGTACGACTTCGGCATCAAGCGCAACATCCTGCGCCTTCTCGTGGACGAGGGCTTCGAAGTGACCGTCGTTCCCGCACGCACGCCCGCCGCCGACGTGAGGGCGTTGGGGCCCGACGCCGTCTTCCTCTCGAACGGACCGGGAGATCCGGCGGGCGTCGACCCGGGGATCTTCGATGCCGTGCGCACCCTTTCCGAGTCCCTGCCGGTGTTCGGTATCTGCCTGGGGCACCAGATCCTCGGTCTCGCCCTCGGCGGACGGACGCGCAAGCTCAAGTTCGGTCACCACGGCGGCAACCAGCCGGGCCAGGACCGCAGTACGGGGAAGGTGGCGATCTGCGCCGAAAACCACGGCTACGCGGTCGACGCCGCGTCCCTCGAGGCGGCGGGCGAGCCGGTGGACGTCACCCACGTGAACCTGAACGACGGGACCGTCGAGGGCCTTGCCCACCGCACGCGGCCGCTCTTCTCGGTCCAGTACCACCCGGAGGCCTCTCCGGGGCCCCACGACGCGGCGTATCTGTTTCGCCGCTTCCGCACGATGGTTTCGCGCCACCGGGCCGGTGAGGCCGTCACGGGCGCCGAAGTGGCTGCCGGGGGCGTCTAGTCGTGCCGCGGCGGGACGACATCCAGACGATCCTGGTGATCGGGGCGGGACCGATCGTGATCGGCCAGGCGTGCGAGTTCGACTACTCGGGCTCCCAGGGCTGCAAGGCCTTGCGCGAGGAGGGCTACCGGGTCGTCCTGGTGAACTCCAACCCGGCGACCATCATGACCGATCCGGAGATGGCCGACCGTACCTACATCGAACCGATCACGGTGGAGTCGCTCGAAAAGATCATCGCGGCCGAGCGCCCGGAGGTGCTCCTCCCGACGCTCGGCGGCCAGACCGCGCTCAACCTGACGGTCGAACTCTCGGAGTCGGGCGTGTTGGAGCGCTACGGGGTCGAACTCATCGGCGCCCAGCTCGAGTCGATCCACAAGGCCGAGGACCGGGAGGCCTTCCGCGCCGCCATGGAGCGGATCGGCCTCAAGCTCCCGGCCTCCGGCTTCGCCCATTCGGTCGAGCAGGCGCGGCGCATCGTTCAGAAAACCGGCATTCCGGCGGTCATCCGGCCGAGCTTCACGTTGGGCGGCACCGGCAGCAGCATCGCGTTCAGCGACGAGGAGTTCGATCCCCTGGTCGAATGGGCGCTGCGCCAGTCGCCTCGGCACACCTGCCTGATCGAGCAGAGTGCCCTCGGCTGGAAGGAGTACGAGCTCGAGGTGATGCGCGACGCGGCGGACAACGTCGTCATCATCTGCTCAATCGAGAATTTCGACCCCATGGGCGTACACACCGGAGACTCGATTACGGTTGCGCCGGCCCAGACGCTCACGGATCGCGAGTACCAGGAAATGCGTGATGCCGCC
>Ga0310342_100002443_pt1 | contig 11929 bp, 9 predicted proteins | sample S15DNA20500_MG_FD_206155 | JGI IMG/M metagenome (GOLD analysis project Ga0310342, IMG submission 206155) | Marine microbial communities from station ALOHA, North Pacific Subtropical Gyre - S1503-DNA-20-500_MG | ecosystem: Environmental > Aquatic > Marine > Oceanic | place: Pacific Ocean: North... | reverse complement strand
GAAATGATCCTCCAAGCCAGCGATACGTTCCTCGATCAACCTCACATCATCCTGGGAAACTCCCTGGGTGGCCTGGCTGCGGTGCGCATCGCTGCCCAGAAACCAGACATGACCCTGGCCCTGGTGCTCGTCTCACCAGGAGGGACCCCGATACCCCAGGAGGACCTGGACACCCTGATGGATTCCTTCGAGATGAACACCTGGGCCAGAACAAAATCCTTCGTGGATCGGTGCCTGGGTGGCCACTCACAGATGCGAATCGATTTGATGTGGGCCGTCCGGGCACGGGTCGGTCGGCCCAGCATCAAGGCGTTGATAGCAGGCATGTCTCGCGAGGATCTGCTGACACCGGACGAGCTCACCCAGCTCCACATGCCCACGCTCCTGTACTGGGGACAGGATGATGAGATTCTGGCGGAACCGCATCTCGAATTCTTCTCGACCCACCTGCACAGCTCGACAGAAATTTGTACTCCCGCAGGTGTCGGACACGCGCCGTTCCTCGATGACGTCGAACACTTTGTCTCGGTGGTGCTGGAGTTCTGCGAGGGCCTTCCGTTCCCGGGCTATCCGTCCGCCTCGAGCCACAAATAGGTCCGTCCAATCTTGTAGGCATCCGTGGTGAAGAGGTCCAGAATCTGTGGTGCGGACTCCTCGTCCACAGGAATGCCCTGGTCAGCCAGCGCGCCCACATGCGGGGTCGAGAGCATATCCACGGACAGGTTCCCAGAGAGGCGCTCCTCGTTATCTCCGGCCGATCTATCGGAGAGCAACGTGAAGTTCCCCTGCTCCAAGCTGAACTCGCTGTCCGATGCCATCGCATCTGGAGCACCTCCCGCCTCCTCCTGGGCATCGGAGTCGTCCTCCGGCCAGCCCAGGCCCGCCTGTACCTCTCGACTCGCCTCCTTCACCCCTTTTGCCACCTTGCTGTAGACATCTGCTGCAGAGGTCTGGGTCATGGGCACGTCGATCTTGAGCAGCTTCAGGAACTCCAGGCCGGACTTGTCCCCTGGTGTAGAGAACGTGATTCGCCACAGCTTCCGCATCTCTCCTCCGCTCCCCACTGCGAAGTTCCGCTTACAGCTGCGGACCACGATGCCATTCTCATCCCACCCGGGGACCTGCACATGTCGCCCCCCCTTGGCGGTGTGCCAGTAGGCATTGGGGTCCCACCAGCGTCCGTCCCATCCCGGTGCATCAAAATACTCCCACTGCACCGAGACGGGGACCACCATGTGCCGAGGAGAGAAGATCTTGGCCTTGAGGACCAGCCACGTCCGCCGATCCTCCGCGAATCGAAACTGCTGCACCAGGCCCAAATCGCTATGGACACCGCTGAGCAATGGCCCATGACATCGCATCTCTCGCGGCCCGACCCGTCGGGCATCAATCCGCTGTCGCACCAGCGCCAGAGGTGCCGGCGGGATGGCCTCCATCCAGCGCAGTCCACCCAGGACCGCGAGCAACAGCATCCAGACTCGGACCTGTCCCATCACGGTGCCCGCAAGTCTCCAGCGCCGCTTCTTCTCCGGAGAGTCATCACCGAGTCCGGCCGGCCTTCCAATGTTGGCCGCCGTGCTCAGGACCACGCAGGTGGCCACCGTGCCCAGGGCTGCGAGCACGAATGGCGTCCAGGTCCCAGGCCGCAGAATGACGGCCCGAATTGGACCCCAGCCTCCATGTGCCTTGGGCAGATATGCTGCCACCACAGGAAGGAAGTAGAGCAAGAAGGAGAAGGTGCAGAACTGGTAGACCAGCTGCTCGGTAGTGCCACGACGAAACCTCGATGGCATCCACTCGTTGATGGCCAAAAACAGGATGATCAGACCCACATACAGCAGGGCGGGTCCGACATCAGCGGCTCGGTAGTAGAAGATCACATAGGCCGACAGGATGTTGCCCCACATGAACCGGCGGAACAGGTCCAGGCCCATTCGATGGCGCGTCAAAAACCCTGGGTCCCTGGCCATGGCCACGCCAGCAATACCGATGCACACGCAGCCTACCAGCGCAACGCCAGCCTCGATCCGGTCGATGACGTCACTGGCTCCCAGAGAAGGCAGCCAGCATCCATCCGCACAGGCCTGACGGGACCACTGCACAGCGCTGAGGTCGACGATTCCCAGGGTGATGCTCAGGACCTGGTACGCCGCCGCACCCAGCGCCAGGATGACCAACATCACTCCCCAGCGTTTGGACATGGTCCGACCCGAGTCCAGTCGAAGGGTGAACACCAGGACCAGGCCCAGGAAGAACAGCGCCCCACACAAGCCGACATTGTCCCCAAGATCATCGATTCGACGCAGCGTAGAGAGGTCCCAGAGCATTCCCAGGGAGAAGGCCAGTCCAATGCGGGCCCACTCGGGTACTCCAGCCAGGGCGCGATGCAGCCAGGAAGTGTCAGGTGCTGGGGCTACAGGCTCGCTCATGGACCAGCGACTCCCTACAGTGCAGGTACTACCCTACTCAAAATGGCGCCCAGACAGACGTTCGGGCTCATTGAACCTGACAGAAATCGGGAAACAGATCTGGCAGTGGCGATGAAAATGCCAGATCCATCTCACCCCGGGTGTGGGCAGCCAAGAAGCCCAGCGCCCAGGGCCAGAAGTCGGGATCCAGGCTGTGCCCCTGGCCGTGATTGCACGCGATCACTCCGTGGCCGCGCTGTGACAAGACGTCCAGCATCTGCCCCGCCAGATAGTCAAAGTCCTGCCCATAATAGGTGTCCTCGCTTCCCCCCCAGGACACCAGCGTGGGAATGGGCAGGGTGTCCGCAGACGGTGCCGTCATGAAGCCTCCGGAGAAGGGCGCTGCTGCAGCAAAAACATCGGAGCGGGTGGAGAGGAGCGTGCCGGTCATCAGGCCCCCCAGGCTCATGCCCGTCACGTAGACTCGGTCCGGGTCCACTCCGTGCTGCTCGGTCACACATGTGATGAGGTCGTCGATGAGCACGATGTCCTCGTTGACGCCAGGTGCACCGACCGGGTCCCAGGCTGCCGTGCCGCCGCGATCCAGAGCACCTGGTGCGGCCACGATGAACCCGCCTGCAGAGGCATGCTCCCTGAGTTCTGTTCCCTCCACCATGGCATCGATGGTGCTCCCGATACCGTGCAGGGCGATGAGCAAGGGCGTAGCGCTTGCCGGGTCATGACCTTCTGGAAGGATCAGCTCCACCTCCCGCTCCAGCTCACCCGAGACAACCCCCGTGTTGCGGCCGTGCTCCAGGGCCGGACAGTCCGTGACCCTGGCAAGATCCTCGAGCTGTGTCTCCTCGCAGGCCGTCGGCGCGCCGAGAATCCTGTCCCTCCATGGGCTTCCCGCAAAGGTGCTGCCATCCAGGTCCATCTCAAAGGAGACAATGCTCCCGGAGACCTCCCCGCAGAAGAAATCCGAAGACCGCACCTCCCCGGTCATGACACTGTCGATGTCGACTGGATTGCTCGTGGGTGAGAACTCTCCGGGGAGCGTAAACATTGGGATATCGACGGAGAAACCACCGCCTGAGTCCACCGGAATCATTGTGACGGTGGCCAGATCCTCGCTGACCTGATCGGCGCCATCTGAGGCACGCAGGATGAAGGTATCCATGGTGCGCTGACCATCATCGGACAGCGACATCTGTATCTCGACCTGAAGCGGAACGACCAGCCCAGCTACAGGGCCCACACTGAAGCCCACCACATACTTGCCATCAAGCAGCGGCTGAGGCGCGGCACCCGTATCGTCCGGGCTCGCAGAGTCCTCGCCTGCAGGCGACGCATCCCCCTCCGAGCCCGCATCAGACCCCTTTCCAGATCCACACCCGATCCCCCACACACACAGCAAGCCAAGCCAATGCGATCGCATGCCTACCTCCGAAGACTCCCTTAGCCAATCTCGGAGACCGAAACCCAGCGATTTTCGGCCAGCGATCGCTTGGCTGCCATGCCCATCACCACTGGGACCCGACCGTCGTGGCCCGTCACCGGTGCCGGAGTGTCGGACAAGATGGCCTCCACGAATGCCTTCATCTCCGCCACGAAGCTCTCGGTATAGCGATCCATGAAGAAGTGCTGAGGCTGCGGCCGGTGCATGCCCGTCGCATCCCCGCGGCCGGTATTGTGCGCCGTCTTGTTCTCGGCCCAGAGCATCCCGTCGGCGCCAAAGACCTCTATTCGTTGATCGTAGCCGTAGATGGCCTTCCGGGAGTTGTCGATGGTGGTCAGGGTTCCGTCCACATGCTCGATGAGCACCACTGCCGTATCCACATCCCCCGCAGCGCCAATGGCCGGATCAATCCGCACCCCACCAGCAGCAAGAACACGGACTGGCTCACTGCCCACCAGAAAGCGAGCCATGTCGAAGTCGTGGATGGTCATGTCCAGAAAGATGCCACCAGAGACCTTGACGTACTCAGGAGGCGGCGGATGGGGGTCGCGACTGGTGATGCGCACCAGGTGCGGCTGACCGATGGATCCGGCGGCCACCTCGGACTGCACGTGGGCAAACCCGGGGTCAAAGCGCCGATTGAAGCCCACCTGCAGCTTCACACCCGCCGCATCTGTGGCGGCAAGCGCGCGGTCGATACGAGAGAGATCCAGATCGATCGGTTTCTCACAGAAGATGTGCTTGCCCGCAGCAGCGGCCGCCTCAATGAAGTCCGCGTGGGTGTTCGTGGAGGTACAGATGGCCACGGCATCAATCTCAGGACTGGAGCACAGGGCCATGGGATCACCGAGCACCCGGGGCACTCGCAGGCGATCCGCCACCTCACGAGCCGCATCCAGGTCGAGATCGGAGATCGCCGTCACATTGGCGCCCGGGATCTGTGTCGCAAGGTGATCCGTATGGAGTCGGCCGATGCGACCCACGCCCAATATGCCCACTCGAATGCCTGCCATCTCGCCCCCTCAGAGCCCTAAACGGGCCAGGTAACCACGGTTCCGCACTGCACTCTGCAGCGGACTCCCCATACCTGGCAGCACGTCTTGTTCCACCACGATCCACCCGCTGTAGTCCCGCTCTGACAGACACTCGACCACTGCCGGGAAGTCCACGCCCCCCTGACCAAGATCGCAGAACACCCCGCGCTGCACGGCCGTGAAATAGTTCTGTCCACTCGTTGTGACCTCGCGAACCACTGCGGGGTCACAGTCCTTGAAGTGTACGTGCCAGACCCGATCTCCGTGATCCTTGAGCGCCTGCACCGGGTCACCGCCGCCAAACGTCCAGTGACCGGTATCCAGACACAGGCCCAGAAGATCTGGATCCGTCCGGGAGAGGAACGATGCACTCTCCAGCGGCGTCTCAATGAAGCCCGCTGCATGGTGGTGAAAGACGGTGCGTAGCCCTGATGCCTCCAGCACAGCCCGAGCGACGCGCGTAGCGATATTGGCGGCTGTATCCATGGCGGCCTCATCCAGACCGTGCTCGGAACGAATCCGGCCTGCGTGCGCGGTCCGGATCGGATCCGATCCGTTGTCATCCGCAAGCACGATGAAGGCCTCTGGCGCGACAGCCGCCAGGAGCTTCGCTGTCTTGACCGCCACTGTGATGCCAGCCTCGGCCTCCGCGGGTCGGCCCAGCGGCACCGGCACAAAGCCGCCGACCATCGAGAGGCCTCGTGCCTGCAAGGCATCGGCCAGTGCGCCCGAGTCTGTCGGCATGAAGCCCCAGTCCCCAAGCTCGGTGCCTGCAAATCCACTGGCGGCTATCTCATCCAGCACCTGGTCGGCGTCCGCAGGATCGCTCATTCCCTCGAATTCGAGTACCCCCCATGAGCACGGGGCATTGGCCACGCGAAGTCGCCGACTCACAGGTGATCCCGCTCGGTCTTTCGGTGCGACTCGTAGTCCGCCCGTGCAGCCTGGACCTCCGCCACCTCGGAGACCTCCGCCACGGGTACATCCCACCAGGCACCACAGCCCCCCACCCGATGGTCCCGATCCACTTCGACCACCACCACCGTTGTCCGGGACGCGGCCTTGGCTTCCTGTAGCGCCACCACAAGGCCCTCGTGATCGCTGGCCCGCAGGGCAATAGCACCCATGCTGGCGGCATTCTGGACAAAGTCGATGGGCAGCGGATCACCGTCCAGTGCTCCGGTGTCGGTTCGCTGCTGGTATCGAGTGCCAAAGCCGTCACTGCCCAGGCCCGCGGAGAGGGCACCGATGCTGGCGTAGCCATGGTTGTCCAGGAGCACCACGATGATCTTGACCCCCTCCTGGACGGCCGTGACGATCTCCTGGGCCATCATCAGGTAGGAGCCATCACCGACCATCACGAAGACTTCGCGATCCGGGGCCGCCATCTTCACTCCAAGTCCACCGGCCACCTCGTAGCCCATGCAGGAGTAGCCATACTCCAGGTGGTAGGACTTCCGGTCTCGGGCCCGCCACAGCTTGTGTAGATCGCCAGGAAGACTGCCGGCGGCACAGAGAACCACGCCCGTGTCTCCCGCCGCATCTTCTACGGCACCGATGACCTCACCCTGAGAGAGCAGCGGTCCGTGGCGGGTGTCATAGACAGCCTGAACCTGGGTATTCCAGTCACTCGCGCCCGTTTTGATCCGCGCTCGATAGTCCCCCGCCACCTCATGCCCCGCGAGGCGCTGAGTCAGCTCCTCGATGGTCACCTTGGCATCCGCCACCAGTGGCAGTGCGCTGTGCTTGAAGGCGTCGAACTCCGCCACGTTGATGTTGATGAAGCGAACATCAGGGTGCTGAAAGGCGGTCTTTGAGGCGGTCGTGAAGTCGGAGTACCGCGTGCCGATGCCGATGATGAGATCCGCCTCCCGGGCCAGCTCAATCGCCACCGGGGTACCGGTGACGCCCATCGCACCGAGACAAGCCGGGTGGTCCCAGGCCAGGGCTCCCTTGCCCGCCTGGGTCTCCGCGACAGGAATACCTGTCGCCTCGGCGAGCCGGGCCAGGGCATCGGTGGCACCTGCGTAGATGACGCCACCACCCGCTACGATGAGTGGACGCTCCGAAGATCGGATCCACTCCACCGCCCTGCTGAGCAAGGTCGCATCCGCCCGCGGACGACCGATGAGGGTCACGCGGGGCTCGAACAGGGCCTCAGGATACGTCCAGGCCTCGGCCTGAACATCCTGTGGCAGACACAAGGTCACCGTCCCGGTCTCTGATGGCGAGGCCAGCACCCGCATGGCCTCGGGCAGTGCGGTGACGAGCTGGTCCGGACGGTTGATCCGATCCCAGTACCTGGAGATGGGCTTGAAGCAGTCATTGACCCCCACGTCCTGGGTGTCGGTGCGCTCGAGCTGCTGAAGCACAGGCGCGACATTGCGCCGGGCGAAGACGTCGCCGGGGAGCAACAAGACGGGCAGTCGGTTGATGGTCGCGCCTGCCGCAGCCGTCACCATGTTGGTGGCACCAGGTCCGATGGAGGTCGTGCAGGCCAGGGCCCGCAGTCGATCATGCATCTTGGCGTAGGCCGCCGCCGCGTGGACCATCGCCTGCTCATTGCGAGACTGAAAGTAGGGGAAGTCCGGATACTGGTGCAGCGCCTGACCCACTCCAGCCACATTGCCGTGGCCAAAGATGCCGAAGCAGCCACCAAAGAACTTGTGCTGAATACCGTCGCGCTCGACGAATTGGCTATCGAGAAAGGCGATGAGCGCCTGAGCCATGGTGAGGTGTCGGGTCTTCACATCAGCTCCCGTAGACCTGTTCGTGAATAGCACTGGCCGCAGCCACCGGGTCCCCCCCCGGAGGAAAGAGCAGGCTTCGACCGACCATCACGCCCCGCACATTGGCCCCTGCAGAGAGGGCTTGTGCCAATTGTTCCTCGAAGGGCGGCATCCCCGAGTCTCCAGGACCCCCAAGGAGAAGGATGGGCAAGGTGGTCGCAGCCGCCACGGTCTGGAAGTCCTCGCACCATGGCAGCTTGAGCCACATCCCGTGGGAGGAATCTCCGAGTGCCTGTGCCACACCCACCGCACGGACGATTTCAGTGGCATCTCGAAGGACCTTGTAGCAGCCATCGGTGCGACGCACCGCGAGCGGCTCCATGAAGCAGGCCAGGCGCCGATGGTTGAGCTCACTCACCGCCTGGGCACAGGCTTCCATGGTACGAAGCGTGGCTGGGTCCGAGGGACACAGCCGCAGCAGGAGCTTACCTCCGTCCAGCCCTGACCGGGCACACGCCTCCGCGCTGGGGCCGGTGACCGGATCGTTCATCTCCCATGCGGTCGCAGCCAAACCGCCGCGGTTCATGCTGGCGACCAGCACCTTCTCGTGGAGCAAGCCCTGGCCGCCGGGGTAATCCACGAGATGATGCAGGATCAGCAGATCCTCCAGCACATCCATGCTCGCCATGACACCATCCGCAAAGCCTGCCTGGAGCACGGCCACAATGCGCGCGAGGAGATCCCGGCGGTCCGCCATGGCCAGCGCCTCGCCGCCCGCAGCGTTGACACGTCGGGCCGGGTGATCTGCTGCGATGAGGACCAGCCGCCCGGACGGGGCGATGTGTTTCCGACGACGACGCTCTGTGGCCGCCCAGAGTACCGATGTCGGATCAGAGACCCGCTTCTCCGTGATCTCAGCGTACTGGGATGCCGGCAAAATACGTGCGGATGAGAAGCTCATGCCAGCCCCCCACGCGAGGCAATGAAGTCTTCCACCTCATCCATGGTCGGCATGAAGTCTGCACAACCAGGCTGAGTGACGACGATGGCCCCCACCGCGTTTCCGAGCCGAGCGGAGCGATGCCAGTCCCAGCCGCTGAGGTGACCGAAGAGAAAGCCTGACGCGAAGGCATCCCCGGCGCCCAGGACATTGGTGACATCCACGGGGAAGGGGGCTGCGTCGATGACCTCTCCACCGCGGAGATAGACGCTGGCGCCCGCCGCCCCGCGCTTCAGGACCAGGGCCTCTGGTCCGGCAGAGAGGACAGTGTTCATGGCGCCCTTCAGATCTCCATCGACCTTGGGGCTGGACACCTGGGAGTCGGAGATCTCTACGGAGGTGGCGCCGCCCAGTGCGATCAGCTCTTCCTCCGTGCCGATCACGATGTCGACCATGTGAAGCAGGTTGCGCAGCACGACCCCGAAGGCACGGATGTCGTGCCACTGGTCTGCACGAAAGTCCACATCCAGCACAATTCGGGCGCCGCCCTCCCGCGCCAGCTCCGCCGCCCGCATGGTGGCGGAACGACTGGGCTCTGCAGAGAGGCCTGTACCGGTCAGGAGAAATGCACGGGCTTGGGCCAGTGCGTCTCTCGGGAGGTCCGAGATGTCCAGTGCAATGTCGGCGCAGCCTTCCCGATAGAAGACCAGAGGAAAGGTGGCCGGAGGCTCGATCCCCAGGACCACAGCACTGGTGCGTTTGTCCGCCTTTCGGACCACCAGGCCGGTGTCTACCCCACACTTCTCCAGGAAGTTCAGGACGAAGTCGCCCACAGGATCTGCCCCCACCCCGGTCAACAAGGAGGTCTGCAGCCCAAGGCGCTGTACGCCCACAGCAATGTTGGTGGGACACCCACCCACATAGGCGGCAAAGCCGCTGATCTCGACAAAGGGCTTGCCGATATCCTGGGAGTACAGATCGATGGAGCTCCGCCCCATCGTGATGAGATCAAAGGCAGCCACGGCTACAGTTCTCCGTCCAGACTCACCATCGGCAGCCGAGGGTCCTGGGCATCCCAGGTCTGCTTGGTCCACGCATGGGCCGGATCGTCGGAGGCCGCAAGAGTCTGGGCCGTACCCGCCAGGAAGTTGAGGTAGTAGCAGTCGTATCCATACGCCGCACTGACCGGGTGATAGCCCTCGGGTACCAGCACGATGTCATCGTTGTGGGCTACCGCTGTCTCATCCAGGCTGCGATCGTCGGTATAGACCCGCTGGATGGCATAGCCGCCCTCGCCGCGAACCTTGTAGTAGTAGAACTCCTCGAGGTCCGCCTCCATCACCGTGCCATCCTCGGCCACAGTATGGGTGTCGTGCTTGTGCGGCGGGTAGCTGCTCCAGTTGCCGCCCGGAGTGTAGACCTCGCAGGCGACAATGCGGTGGCAGGCAAAGCCCGGGGGAATGATGTCGTTGATCTGTCGAGTGGCATTGTGCCCACCCCGAATCTCAAGCCGACAGTCCTCCGGCTGAACCAGCTGCGGCTGGAAATCCCGATCCGTCGGCACCCAGCAGTGGGCGATCTCCAGTCCTACCGAGCACGCCTCCACGGAAAATGTCGTGTTCCTGGGAAGGTACAGCGCCGTCGGCATGCCACTCCAGACGTCCTTTCGGCCGCCTATTTCCGTCCACTCCCCCTTGTCCGAGCGCACCGTACAGGTGCCTCCGAGGACGACGATCACCGCCTCATGTCCGTCGGTCTGATGAGACCAGGTCTGACCTTCTGCGATGCGTCGGACCTCCATGTTCAGCAGATCCCAGCCCGCCTCCCCCGCAGTCACGCGGTGGATCAGACCAGAGTCTCCCTGATCATCAGCGGGAAAATGAATGCGTCGTTCGGTGCCCACAGCTGCCTCCCGGCCGCTTCAGTGTTTGCCCTCAGGCGGGGGACTCGGTAGCTTCTGCTCCGCACGGTGTCAACGGAGGCCAAGGCCGATGTCTGAGGAAGAAGTCGTACAACTCAAAACGCGCGGCATCCTGTATGCCTCCACCTCCTTCTTGGTCGCACTGCTGGGCATCGGCTTGGCATTCCTTCCCTGGGGCTATGGCTTTGTCACCATCTTCCTCTCTGCAGGGGGTGTGATTCTGGGTGGAAAGGCCGCCCAGCAGGGTGCGACACAGCTCGGTCGCTGGGCTTCTATGGCCAATGTGCTGCCCATCCTGACCTACATTGGGTACATGATGAGCTACGCGCCAGTGGAGGTGGGCGAGTACCACTTCAACGCGGAGGTCATCGAGACCGGTCGCCTCGCAGATCAGTCGGTCTTTGACGAGGATGTCCAGGCTGCTGGAGCCATCACAGGCATCCGGATGAATGTCAGCCCATGCCAGGGCGAGTTCATCGTACGAGTGACTGGAAAACCCAATTCACACCTGGGGATCTACATCCCTACCCAGCCGACCCGGGAGTGTCTGGCGAAGATCACATCCGGCCAGACCCTGGATTTGACTGTGTTGAGCACCGCGCGCGCGCTGACCGGAGAGATCAAGAGCTACAGATTCAGTCAGATCGGACCCTGCGTGCTCGAAGAGGTAGACATGGGCGCGGTCATACACGGTACCGCCTGCCCGAGCTGGTTCTGATCAGCCGGCGGCCTGGGCCGCAAGTACGCCTTGGGCGCAGGTCAGCCCGCCCGCCGGGTGCATTCCCGCACCACCAAGCATCAGGCCGCTGATGGGCGTGGTGTAGCCGGCCAGCCTGGGGTGGGGCCGGAAGGACAGAATCTGATCGAGGCCCACCTCTCCGTGGAAGAGGTGCCCCCCTTCGAGGCCCAGTGTCTGCTCCAGGTCTGCAGGCGTCTGTGTCCGCTGACCCACGATCTTCGCCTGACTGCCCGGCAGATACCGCTCCAGCACTTCGGTCGTGACCTCACCCAGCCTGGTCCTGGCCGCATCATCCCAGCCGCCATCCAGATCGCTGGCCACGCCGTAGACCAGAATGCTGGCCACGTGGTGCCCCGCTGGCGCAAGGGAGGGATCCTCCAGACTGGGGATCCGGATGTCGAGAGCCGGAGCGCTGGGCATCCGACGGTGCTTTGCGTCATCGAAGGCCTTCTCGAGGAAGACCATGTCCGGTGCCACCCGGACGCGAGAAATGTGGGTATCGGGATGCTGGGGAAGGAGCAGAGGACCGGAGAGGGCCAGATCCACCTTGGCGACAATTCCGCGGGTACGAATGGGGGCGGACGCCTGCTCCGCAGCCAGCGGAAGCAGCATCGGGTCGATCAGCTGGCGCAGGGTCTTGCGCGGTCCCAGTGCGCTGAGCACAAGGTCTGCGTCCACCTTTGTCCCGTCCGTGAGGCA
>Ga0310342_100002441_pt1 | contig 11930 bp, 7 predicted proteins | sample S15DNA20500_MG_FD_206155 | JGI IMG/M metagenome (GOLD analysis project Ga0310342, IMG submission 206155) | Marine microbial communities from station ALOHA, North Pacific Subtropical Gyre - S1503-DNA-20-500_MG | ecosystem: Environmental > Aquatic > Marine > Oceanic | place: Pacific Ocean: North... | reverse complement strand
ACGATGCGCTTGCTGTCATTGCTGAAGCCGTGGACAAGGCCGGTTATTCTCTTGGTGATCAGATTGCAATTGCTTTGGATGTTGCTTCAAGTGAGTTCTTTGATTCTGAGAAGCAACGTTATGTATTTAAAAAATCAGATGGGTCAGAACGTACGGCCGAAGAGCTCGTTGATTATTACGCGGAGTTGCAGAGCAAGTATCCAATAATTTCAATTGAGGACGGTTGTGATCAAAATGATTGGGAAGGATGGAAGGTTTTAACAGACAAGATAGGTGCTCAGACTCAGTTAGTGGGGGACGATCTTTTTGTTACAAATGTTGATTTTCTACAAAGGGGCATCGATTCAAATACGGCCAATTCTATTCTCGTTAAGGTAAATCAGATAGGTTCTCTTTCAGAGACTTTACAGGCAGTTTCATTGGCTATGGATAATGATTATACGGCAGTGATTTCACACCGTTCAGGTGAGACAGAAGATGCCACAATCGCTGATATTGCAGTTGGAACCAATGCTGGGCAAATTAAGACAGGATCCTTAAGTCGTTCAGATAGAATAGCTAAGTACAACCAGCTTTTGAGAATTGAAGAAGAACTAGGTGCTATTGCTGTATATGGTGGTAAATTAAAAGTCTAGTTTCTAGACTTTTTATGGGAAATATAAGCAATCGGCAAAAACATCATCGCGCCAAACGTGATGAGTTAGGTCTAAATTTATGGCAGAGATTAACTAGAATCTTGCTCCTTGCTTCAGTAGTTGGCGTTGGAATACTTGTTTTTTCAGTATTTGCTCCTGAATGGGAGAAACTGAAAGATATGGATCGTGAGAATGCAGTGCTTAGGGAGCATTTAGATAAACTGAATCAGGAGCGTAATGATCGGTTACAGGATGAACTCTATACATCCAATGATATTGGGTATCTTGAAATTGTGGCTCGTGATAGGCTGGATTTACAGCTACCAGAAGAAGTTATATTCAGGATTCAAAGGTAAAAGTTTATGCCTTTAGTCTTTTTTTGAAGCTACTCATGTCTTAGATTGCAAATTATTCACAGCAAATAAGTATAAAATTACTTGCCTAAAGCCCCTATTTGCTGGTACAGAATTCCGCTCTCTGTGCACAAGTATTGTGATGCAAAGTCCGTAACTCAAACCCTATGTTCATACCTTGTATTCCGCAGAAGAAAATTATCTGACTAACATTTTAGTTGAAGGTGAAATAGTCACAGAGGCGCAGGTCGAAGATGCTAAGGGGCAGCGCAAAGGCACCGAGTCAATTATTGAGACACTGATTCGTACTGGTCATGCTAAAGAATCCGATGTAGCGAGATGCTGCGCAGTTAATTATGGAATGGAGTATGTTGACTTAACTCATGTTACTCCCGCAAAAGAGATCGTTGATATGGTTAAGTTGGAAGACGCTCGTCGCTATGCGATGGTTCCGATCGGCTTTGACCAGAACCGGCTGGAGATTGCGATCAGTGATCCCTTTGATACCGATACTATTGATAGCTTGAACCATGTGCTCGGTTATGACGTTGACCCACGGGTCTCTTCTCATGAACAGATCAATGACGCGATTGGGCGTTGGTATGATGAGGCGATAGGTGGGGCTGATGCTGACAGTGACATGGTAGTGATCTCTGAGAGTTCTGGTAGTGACTCTAGCAGTGGAGAAACTGGGGCGAACGATGCTCCTGTAATTAAACTTGTGGGGCAGATTTTAAAGGAGTCATTTAATGCCGGTGCATCTGACATTCATATTGAACCGCTAGAAAAATCTGTTCGCGTTCGCTATCGAATTGATGGAGTCTTGCACGAAGTTGCCAATCATCCGCGCAATCTTCTCTCGTCCATCATTGCTAGAATTAAGATTATGACGGGGGCAATGAGTATAGCTGAGAAGCGATTGCCTCAAGATGCTAGGATTCAATTGAGATTAGGGGATAAGGATTTGGACTTGCGTGTTTCTACCATTCCAACGAACCACGGAGAGTCTGTGGTGATGAGGATCCTTGACAAATCCGCTTTGAATCTAGGTCTTGCTCAGTTAGGTTTCCTCAGTGATGATCAGGCAACATTTGAGCAGTTAATAACTCTTCCTGATGGCATTTTACTTGTGACCGGTCCTACTGGCTCGGGCAAGACGACGACCCTCTACGCATGTCTTAACTATATTAACAAGCCAGACAGAAAAATCATTACTGTTGAGGATCCTGTCGAATATCAAATGTCCGGGATCAATCAGGTCATGGTTAAGGAGGACGTAGGGATGACGTTTGCTGCGGCGCTGAGATCTATATTGCGTCAGGCCCCAAATATTATAATGATCGGAGAGATCAGGGACCTTGAAACAGCATCAATAGCCATTAATGCTTCTTTGACTGGGCACCTTGTATTTTCTACTCTTCATACGAACGATGCGCCTAGTGCGGTCGCTCGTATGGCAGACATTGGAGTGAAGAGATTCTTAATTGCGTCCGCCGTGCGTGCGATTATTGCGCAGCGGCTCATCCGAAAACTTTGTTCTGAGTGCAAGACGCCCGGACAATTAAACGATAGGGAAATAAAGGCCTTGAGTTTGGATGCCGCTCAATTGAATGATTCCACTATAATGACACCAAATGGGTGCGTAAAGTGCAGAGCGACAGGTTACAAGGGCCGAGCTGGAATCTTTGAAATCTTCGAAATTGATGATGAGGTTCGCCACATGGTGAATGAAAATTTATCGACGCCTCAGTTAAGGAGGCAGGCACGTGAAATAGGGATGAGAACTATGCGTGAGGATGGTATTCGTAAGGTTTTAAGTGGTATGACTTCAGCTTCGGAGGTCATTCATGTAACGATGTCGGATGTTAATTAATCCCAAAACAATTTAAGAATCAAAATGACACCAGGACCAGTCCTAGAAATACTCAAGCAACGCGGCGCAATTACTAAAGATCAGGCCGAAGAGATTGAGGGTTTGATGAGTAACTCGAGCAAAGATGTTGCCCAAGCAATTGCAGATTACGGAGTCCTCGCGAGGGAAGATGTTTTTTATCACATTGCAGAGGATTTAGGGCACGAACATGTTAATTTGAAGGGCTTTAGTCCGACCTCGGAAGTTATTTCTGCGATCCCTGCAGCTACAGCTAGATTGTACAAGGCTTTTCCAGTCAGCTATGATGGGTCGAAGTTGACCGTGGCATTGGCTGATCCGTTGGATCCTCAGGTCGGTGAGGATTTAAGTTTTGCCTTGAGTCAGGAGTTGGATTTTTGCGTTGCAGATAACAAGCATGTTTTGGAAGGAATAGAGCGAGTATATGTCGCGGGGGAGGGAGCAGGTCAAATGAATGATATTTTGAGTCAGCTCAAAGGAATCGCGTTGAGTGATGAAGACTCAGAGAGTGAAGCAAATTCGGCTCCGATTGTTAGGTATATTGACCTGGTCCTTGAGCAGGCCATGAGGGAGCAGGCATCAGATATTCATTTTGAGCCGTTCGAGAGGGAATTTAAAATTCGTTACCGTGTGGATGGAGCTCTTTATGAGATGTCGCCTCCTCCGGCCCATCTTGCGAATACCATCATTTCTCGAATCAAGGTAATATCTAATCTTAATATTGCCGAAAGGAGAGTACCTCAGGACGGACGGATGGTAATGTCGCTCGAGGACAGGGACATAGATTTCCGCGTTTCGACCTTGCCGACGAGTTATGGAGAGAGTGTTGTTTTGCGTGTTTTGGATCGTTCTTCTGTTAGTCTTGACCTTGATAACTTGGGGATGCCAACAGATATATCGGAATACATTGAAGGAACAATAATTAAGCCGAACGGCATTTTCATTTGCACTGGCCCGACCGGTGCCGGAAAGACCACCACACTCTATGCATGCTTGCGAAAAATAAATACCATCGATAGTAAACTTCTCACTGCTGAGGATCCCGTGGAGTACGATGTGGAAGGAATTATTCAGATTCCTGTTAACGATGGCATAGGCTTGACCTTCTCCAGAGTTCTTCGTGCTTTCTTAAGGCAGGATCCTGACCGTATACTTGTGGGAGAGATGCGTGATGTTGAGACTGCGCAAATTGCGATACAGGCTTCTTTGACTGGGCACCTTGTGTTTTCTACTCTTCATACTAATGATGCGCCGGGTGCAGTCACTCGGTTAGTGGATATGGGATGCGAGCCTTTCCTTGTTTCAGCTTCACTTGAAGGAGTGCTAGGGCAGCGTCTTCTCAGGACAATATGCTCTGATTGCAAGCAGCCCTATGAGCCTAGCATGGCATTACTGGGTGAGCTTGGGCTCAGTCCTGAAGATATTGGTGATAAAGATTTTCATACCGGAGCAGGTTGTGAGGAATGTGGCAATTCAGGTTATCGAGGACGTAAAGGACTCTTTGAGTTACTTGACATTAGTGAACCGATTGCGGAAATGATTACCGAACGTGCTCCGACTGTTGTTTTACGCCAAAAAGCAATTGAACTGGGAATGACTACATTGAGGGAGGATGGTCTGAGAAACATCTACGAAGGTAATACAACTATCGAGGAGGTGCTTAAATACACGTAAATAACACTGTTTTTGCTTGGTTGAAGATCTGTCGTTGCAAGCAGAGTAAGAACAGGTTTAAATTAATAACTCAAATCCCTTTTTCTACAGCATTACCCCAATAATTTATGCCCATATTTCAATACGAAGCTATCGATGCCAAGAGTGAAGTAACTACTGGTAATATTGAAGCAGCAAATAAGGCTGACGCGACCCAACAGCTTCGAAGCAATGGACTCTTTCCAAAGCAAATTATTGAGGTTGGGAAAGGGAAATTGAAGGCTTCGAAAGGAAAGAAGCGGAGAGTTCGGCGCTCTCGTTCGAAGAAGGGAGGGCTACGTTTTGGAAGCGGTAAAGTAAAGGGAAAGGTCTTGATGATTTTTACCCGACAACTTGCTACCCTTATTGATTCTGGTTTACCGTTACTTCGTGGACTTACTGTTCTTGCTAAACAGGAACCAACCCCTGTTCTCAAAAGAACGATTACGAACCTGGCTGATTCAGTTCAGACGGGAAGCACATTTTCTGAAAGTTTGGCGCAGCATCCCATGATCTTTAATAAGTTATATGTTAACATGGTCAAGGCCGGAGAGCTTGGCGGTGTCCTTGAGGTTGTTCTTATCCGTTTGGCTGAATATTCAGAAAAGGCTCAGAAACTGAAGAATAAAATTGTTGCGGCAATGGTTTATCCTGTGATCGTGATGGTCATTGCTATGTCTATTATGGTCTTCCTTTTGACCGTGATTGTTCCTAAATTCAAGAAAATATTTGAGGATATGTTAGGGTCAGCGGACAAGCTCCCTGGGTTGACTAAGTTTGTGATTGGCCTCTCTGAGAAGCTTTCTACGCACATTTTTCCTATTGCTGGAGGGATAGTCGGATCTATTCTTTTATATAAGTTCATTGCGAGTCAACCTTGGGGCAGAAGATTCCTTGATGCTGTAAAATTGAAAATGCCGCTATTTGGTTCAGTGCAGAGGAAAAGTGCTATTTCAAGATTCAGTAGAACCTTGGGAACCTTGGTGACTAGTGGTGTTCCTATCCTTCAGGCACTTAACATTACTCGAGAAACGGCTGGAAACGTAGTTATATCTCAGGCAGTGCAGAACGTTCATGATGCTGTAAAAGAAGGTGAATCGATCGTTAATCCTTTGGAAGCGAGTGGTGTATTCCCGGCGATGGTTATAAGCATGGTTGACGTGGGAGAGGAAACTGGTCAGTTGCCGGAAATGTTACTTAAGGTAGCTGATGTATACGATGATGAGGTCGATAACGCGGTAGCGGCACTAACGTCCATGCTCGAGCCTCTAATGATTGTTATGCTTGCGGTAGTCGTTGGTGTGATTGTCATGGCGCTGTTCCTTCCGATGGTTGAAATCATCAAGGGTGTTGCCAGCCAATAAAAGAAAATAGAAAATTTGAAAGTTTTGATGAATCCTATGAAAAATATTGATTCAAAGTGTAGGCGTTCTGCTTTTACATTAATTGAATTGCTGACGGTGATCAGTATCATAGCAATTCTCATGGCGATGACTATAGCCATCATAAGCTATGCGCAGGACAAGGCGGCTGAGGAAAAGACCAAGTCTGTTCTGATTGCAGTTAAGGCTGGACTTGAAAGGTACAAGGATGAGTACGGTGAATATCCTGAGCCCTTTGAAAATAGTGGAACAGGCAAGTCCGGTTCAGTCGCTCTTTATCAGGCCTTAATGGATGACGGAGATGATGAGATTCTTGGAGGACCAGATGAACCTTCTGACGGCAGAGCTGGTGAAGGCATGCTCGTGGACATGAAATCCAAAGGTTTTGTAGATAAAGAGGGTTCTACTTACTGGATAAAGGATGGTTATGACCGAAAAATTTATTATCAAGTCTATGATCCGGAAAATCCAGAGGCGACTAATCAAATGACATATGATCTCTGGTCCTTTGGTAAAGATAAGGGAGGGAACAAGTTGAATAACGAGAACGAAGCCATGTGGATAAAGAATTGGTAACGCTATTTGCAGCTACCAAGAAACGCTATAAGATCTGAAAGATCTTGATCTGTAAGTAAGCCTTCAAATCCAGCAGGCATTAGTGATATTGGCGATCTAGTTACGCTTTTTATTTTCTTACGCATGACGAGTTCTTTGATCCCATTCGCATTACTTACATAAATGGAGTCAGAGCTTTCGTGTTGGATAATGCCCAGGTGTGTGTTCCCTTCATGAGTCTGGATAATGTAGTTTTCGTATCCGTTCACGACCGTCGAACTGGGGAAAATAATTGCCTCGAGCAGGTCCTGTTCTTTACGGATAGATCCTATCTTGGAAAGGTCGGGACCGAGCAGACCTCCCTGGCCAGCAACGCGATGACAAAGAGAACAAGTTGAACGGTTAGAGTAGAATAAGGCCCTTCCTCTTGAACCATTGCCTGGTTTGAGTCTAGCGAGGACAGATTCTAGTTTTTCCTTTTTGGTGCGATCCGCAAGTGGATCTTCTTTTGCCAAGACTGTTAATGCAGAGTGGGCTTCTTTGGCGGATTCAGGAAATGCGTCTGCAATAAGCTTGAGATCATTGGGATGGATTGAATCTTGAACCTTCACTAAAGCGGCAGCCAATCGGACACCTATTTTATTAATGGCTTTATTAGAACCTGATTCATTGAGATTAACAGCTGATTGAATAAAGGGTTGAGTTAGGTCCTTTATTTGAAGAGGAGAAGCCTTTGTAATTAAATTACATAAGGCAAGTGCCTGGACTTGATTTTTTACTGAGATTTCCAAACGACTCAGTGCTCGGGCAGCATTACTCCTGAGGGAGGGAGAGGAGTCTTGATCCTGGATGATCTGAGCTAAATAATTAAATTGTTCCTCTTTCAATGAGGTGGACTGTTTTGCTATGGCTTCCATTGCAGCGACTCGCAGAACGACACTTTCTTTAAGATTAGCGGCAATGTTTCTTAATATCCTTAAGATGGAGTCTTCCAAATTGAAGCGTGCGGTGATTGCGATTGCTTCTCCTTTAATCTTAACTGAAGTGGATCGCAGTGATAACTTGAGAGTGTCTAGGAGTCCGTCAGGGAGCTTTTCCATGAAGCCAATGGAAGTGAGTAATTGGACTTTGGTTTGAACTGATGATTTCGGGTCGGCAATGACAGAATGAATGGTATTATGGAGGCTCTCCTCTTCTGAGAAGCTTAGAATAATGCTTTCTATTATCTGTTTGTCATTGGTTGTGAGTTCTTTCTTAGTGATGAGGCCATTAAAGACTGTTAAGACTTGATCCTTCCACTGAGGACGTCCGGAGATTACGCGTTGAGCTTCTTCTTTGAGCATAAGATTCGGAGAGTTCAGCAGAGGAACAACCATTTCAGGTTTTAATGCTCCTTCAGGCATTTTATCGAGAGATCGAAGTGAAATTTTTTGGAGATGGGGTTGAGAATTATCCTTCAGGTAATGAGCCGTTCCTTTAGAGTCACCGATCTCGATCAGGGCATAAATGATTGCATGTTGGATGTGAAGATCAGCATTCTTCTTTGAAATAGCTTTGAAGAGTGAATTTATGGATGTTGGTTCTTTTATCTGGCCGATGGATGTTGCAGCGGTTCTTATGATTTGCGGCTCTTCATCATGGAGTAATGCAGTCAACTTCGGGCCTGATTCTTTATCTTTGAGGATGCCGACCGATCTTGCTGCGACTTGTTTTAAGGTTGATGATTTCGATCCGAGGGATTTCCGGATCAAGTTAAGTGCTTCTTTGGATCTGATCCGGGAAAGTGCCCATAGGAGCTGTGTTTGATGTTGGATTGAGTCGGTCTCATTAAATATCTTTTCTATTGAAGGGATTGCTTCATCTCCATATTTGACTAGCGAAACGCTTGCTTTTTGTCGAACAGCTTCACGTTCATCGTTAATGAGTTCTGCTGCTTTAAGGGGCTTCATGTTATTCCAGTTAATGTCTTGCCCCCGCGCGTTATTGGTTATGGAGCCATTAATTTTGGAGATTCGGTAAATTGCTCCCCTGATTTCAGGTTTGGCTATTTTTGAAAATGGGCAGCCCCAGCTGAGCCAACCTCCCGTATCGAGTAAGAGCAGACTCCCGTCCGCATCTTCAAGTATATCTGTCGGATGAAAATCAATACTGCTTGAGCTGATAAAATCTTCTTCTTCTGTTATGAAGGTTGAGCCACTCTTTTTTAGGCGGACATGAACTACTTTATGGGTATTGAAATGGCATGCGAAGAGGCTGTCTTTGTAGGGATCTCCAAAATGTTTTCCACGGTATCTAACTAATCCAGCGGGAGCGACTTGTCCCCAGCGGCTAGTAGCGGGGAGTCTATACCCGGTATCGTGAAGTAAGGGTAATCCATAAACTCTCTGGGTGAGTCCTCCATGGATCCAATGAATGAGTGCGTCGTGCCTTCCCCCGTAACTGTCATAAATAGCACAGGTGGATAGCATCTCGCCAGTGTCAGTAAATTCAATTTCAACTGGATTAATGCCTCCTTGCCCCTCGATCCGGACATCAGTTCCGTCAGGATTGCATGAAAAAACACCAGCGGCTCTGCTCTGTCCGGTCACGCTTCCGTCCGGCCCCTTGAACTGGTAGCCGAAGTGACCACCACTAAAGTAAAATCTACCGTTAGGGCCTAAGTAGGGGCCGTGCTGGTTGGCTCTCCCGTCAAATTCCATGTAACCAAGGATTTTTTCACGCTTATCTGCTACCCCATCATCGTCCGTGTCTTCGAGTCGCCAAAGGTAAGGGGCCGAAATGATGTAAAGGGCTCCGTCATGCCAGAGTCCTCCCTCAGGCATGGTCATATTATCGGCAAAGATGGTACTCTCATCATAGACTCCGTCACTGTCATTATCCACGAGCCGTCGCACGAACCTCGGGAGTTCTTTTTCGATCTCGGCTTTCGTGGTCAGGTTTCTGCCATCGCTCTCTGCAATGTAGAGCCTCCCCTTATGATCGAGGCAAGCCATCATCGGGTAACTGACGAGTGGAGGAGCGGCGGCGATGCTGATCTCGAACCCGTCAGCGATCTTGATCGGAGGAGCCTCGAAGGGATCTTCAGAAAAGCCATTGGATAGAGAAACAATGAAGAGGCCAGAGGCGAAGGTGATGAGAGGTAAGGTTCTCATGGGTTTTAGTCAATGCTGACTGAAGTTTTCTTATTAAACTTACCAAAGATCCTGATGAAGGTCTCTTTGGTACCGATGACTGGACTCGAACCAGCACTTCCGAAGAAAACGGATTTTGAATCCGTCGCGTCTACCAATTCCGCCACATCGGCCTGTTCATTATCAAAGATTCAATATGCAATTTAGCGATTATTCCAATTTATATTCAATACCTTGATACACCTTTAAGGGTTTAATTTCAAAGACCAATTTGGATGTGTATTGAGTAAGCTCAGACCAGTTGGTGAGAGTTCAAAGGATGAGCCAGGAAACGATCGGTCCCTGGCTCATATTTGATGACAAATGGGCCTAAATTAGGGTCACACTTTCGTGCAATCCAAGGAGTGCAATCGTTATGTGAGAAACCCCTATAAAATTAGGTTTTTTGGAAATTCGGCAAATGCGATAAAATCCATTGTTATAACATAACCATATTAGTAAGTTCAATTGAACCGATCATAACGTCATGAATACCAATAATAAAACCAAACTCAGAATATTTGCTCTGGCCATTATAGCGTTGGGGGTGCTTTCTCTCCCGGTCGCCGGGGAGCAGGTCAGCTTGAAAATGGAGAAACAATTTTCCGGCAACCGTAGGGTCGCTGTTGCCTGGGAGCCGCATTCACTGGTTCCGGGTTTCGGACTGGACCAATTACGAATCACCGCAAGTTATGCCTTGGAGAGGAGCCAGGACCTGGTCCTTTGGGAACCGACGGGTCAGACATATGAGGGTGGCCTGGACCTGCCAGATAAGTTACTTCGGTTCGAGGCGGATTCGGATGTGAAATCATCTTACTATAGGGTTGTTCAAACAGGGATCGATCTGGAGGGTGCCGTTTTTTCCGACCAAAGTCTGGTTGGCGCTAACCTTGCCGGGGCGAATTTGCAAGGGGCGAATTTTTCCTTTGCTGATTTGAGTGGGGCTGATTTGCGGGGCGCGAACCTGAGCGGAACAAATCTGACCGGAGCCGATCTTCGGAGTGCCCGACTGGCCAGCGCAATCTTGACCGGAACGATCCTCGATGGCGCCAACTTGATCGGGGTTTCGCTCGAAGATGTTCAGATCGATGGCGTCGATTTGTCAGGAGCTTTGGAACTGCCTTCTATCGACTTCGGGGAAGAACTGGTGGATTTTAACTCCCCGCTTGCTGGTGGCCAAGGAGTGCCTCAGAGACTCGGATTTTCGGTCGGCGGCGCGAACGACATAAACAATTTTCGGCGGAATATCGATGAGGAATTTCTGCCACTTGTTACCGACGTCACTTACGAGGGATTGTTTTACGATTACTTCTTCGAGACCGGACAGAGCGAACCGTGCGAGGATCTGTTTTGCCCTTCCTACAGTTTCGCTGTGAGCGCGGATCCCCTGACTAGAGTCGTGGAACCATATCTTTCGGTCGGGTTGAACTCAGGAATCGCAGAGGTGGATTTCAGCCGCAAGAAGCTGAACCTAGTCATTGTTCTGGATGTCTCTGGTTCGATGAGCTCCAGTTTCAGTGAATACTATTACGATCAGTTTGGAAATCAACAGCAGCTCGATCAGGAAGATCGGCAGATGACCAAAATGGAGGTCGCGAATCAGGCAGTGGTGGCGCTTTTGAGTCATCTCGAGCCGGACGACAATCTCTCGATCGTTTTGTTCTCATCCAGTGCGCAGATTGCACACCCCATGTCGCGCGTTAGTGACACCGACATGGAGGCACTGGAACAGAAGGTGCTAGCATTTGACGCGGGAGGGGGGACGAACATGTCTTCAGGAATGCAGCTCGGTTCGTTACTCCTCAAAGAGTCCCTCGAAGTAGACCACAGCGAGTTCGAAAACCGGATCATTTTTCTCACGGATGCGCAGCCGAACCGTGGTGAGTTGAGCGAGGAAGGACTCCTGGGGATAACCCAGAGAAACGCGGAGAACCAGACCTACGCCACACTCATCGGAATCGGACTGGATTTTAATACTGAGTTAGTAGAATCGATCTTGAAGACGCGCGGGGCGAATTATTATTCAGTCCATTCGCCAGATCAATTTGTCGACCGCATGGATGAGGGATTCGAGTTCATGGTGACTCCCTTGGTTTTCAATCTGCAGGTGACACTTTCCGGAAGCTACTACTCGATTCAGGAAGTTTACGGATCTCCCGAAGCCTCGCAAGCAACGGGCGAAGTAATGAAAGTGGCAACCTTGTTTCCATCTCGCACAGTTGAGGGTGAGACGCGTGGGGGATTGGTCTTGC
>Ga0310342_100002440_pt1 | contig 11933 bp, 7 predicted proteins | sample S15DNA20500_MG_FD_206155 | JGI IMG/M metagenome (GOLD analysis project Ga0310342, IMG submission 206155) | Marine microbial communities from station ALOHA, North Pacific Subtropical Gyre - S1503-DNA-20-500_MG | ecosystem: Environmental > Aquatic > Marine > Oceanic | place: Pacific Ocean: North... | reverse complement strand
CGCTATGAGAGTATGGGGGTGAAGTTGCGTCGATGGTGAAAGCTTGTTCTCATTGTCGATGCGGCGAGCATCTCCTGGGGTGGATTCTTGAGAGGGCGGAGACTTGAATCTTACTTCCAAGAGTGAGCAATACAATTGGTCGCTGGCACCGTCGACTACCGATCGCAGTACATCGACGTCCTTTTCAAAAGTCGCAATCTGTTTGACAAAATCAAATTTAAACGGCCCTTGACAAGTTATATCGATGGGCACGTCTTGCGGGGACGTAGAGTGAGATGTTTGCATCGAATCAGGCGCGACAAGGTGAACCTTATCGACGTGGCCCAATTCGAGCAATTCGATACCGTTGATGTTGCTTCCCGAGTTTCCGTTGCCACTTGCGGTTGACTCGTTGTTTAGAAAAATGTCTAGCCGTTGGCCGTGTCCCCAATTTTTCCCATAGCGGAATTGCACTTTGTGGGGTGTTGTCAATCGGCGATTGGTCAATTCAATATCTCGGGTTTTCACCTCAAGAGTATCATGACCGTTGACTGTTGGAGGACGATAGATGGTGATCGGTCCTGAAAGCCGGCCTCCGACGAGACGACCAAAGGAGGCGCGACGAAGATCCAATGGTGGATCGAATTGAAGAGTTGCTCCTTGAGGTGCTCGCATGACAATTGGCGGTGCAGCAACGGTTTGTGATTTTACGGTGCCTTTTTTAGCTAGCTCATGAAAGATGACCGTGCAAGGTGTCAGCTTAACGGTTCCATCCTCTCGAATCTGATAGTCATTTAAAAGTAATGTGACCTGACCGGATTGGATGATTTTTGGTTCTGACAACTCCCAGGAGTCTGTCGGGAACAACGTTTCCAATGGGTAGCGCTCGGCACTGGTCGAACGGCGTTTTTCCGCGTGGGATGAAGTCTGTGGCTTTCCCGCGCGTTTAGGGGGCGGGGGTTCGATGATGGGTACCGCAGCAACTTGATAGATGCCGTGTAACAACAGCAACGAAACAAAGCTCAGGACGGCAGTTCTTGGTCGGGTCAAACGCATAGCGATCAGCTTGTCAGGTAACGCTGAATCAGACTGTCCCACCTTTGTTGGGCTTTGAGGATTGTTTCAATCGTCTCGCGAATAACCCCCTGCCCACCCCCTTTACGAAGTACAATGTCGGCTTGTTCACGGACTTCGTCGACAGCGTCGGCTACCGCCACTCCCACCCCGACCATTTTGATGACCGGTAGATCGGTCAAGTCATCGCCTATATAACAAACTTGCTCGGGAGATAGGGACGCTTGCTGGAGGATTTCTCGAGCAGCTGGCAGCTTGTCTTCAAATCCCTGGCGAACGAGATCAATGCCGAGTTCTCTGGCTCGAACCTGCACGATGTGCGATGTACGTGCTGTCAGAATCCCAAAAGAGTTTCCTGCTCTTTGCCAGAGTTTAATGCCCAATCCATCACGGACGTGGAATTTCTTGAGTTCAATTCCTTGGTTATCAAAGATAATGCCTCCATCCGTTAGAACGCCATCGACGTCGGTAATAATGAGTCGAACTGATTTGCAAAGTTGTTCACTCGTCATGGACCGTTCGCTCTTTGCTTTTCTCGACGATTGGAATGGTTGCGCGGTCCTGGCATTCATTTTGCGCTGGCTTACTGGTAGGTGGTGAACAGGAACGTGGCAGGAGTCCGACCACGTCAGTGATGTCGAGTAATCCCAGTGGAGCACCATCCTCACTGGTCACAGGAAGTTCACTGAATTTGCGCTCGGCCAGCACAGCGACTGCTGTTTCTATGCTTTGGTCTCGATTGATGGTGGCGGGACTTGGCGTCATGACCTCGGAAATTGGGTTGTCAAGCAGGTGGTCTGCACCACTTTCCAGTAGGCGTGCCAAATCGCTGTCTGTGAAAATACCGGTTAATTTTCCTTGTTCGTTAACAATCAGGATGGCACCACTACGCCGTCCGGGGCGTCCTTGATCAACCATGACGTGGCGAACGGTTTTTGATTGCAAAGCCATGCGACACGCGGTCAATGGCCGCATGATCTCAGCCACTTTTGCCAAGCGGCGGCCCAAGCTTCCACCGGGGTGAAAACGGGCGAAATCAGTGGCACCGAACTGGCGCATCTGACTGGTAACCAAAGCAATCGCATCGCCCAACGCCAACATGGCCGTCGTACTGGTGCTGGGTGCCAAACCCAAGAGTCCGGCTTCTTGTACCGGGCCGAGGTCCAATGTGACGTCAGCCGATTTTGCCAAACGACTGCCAGCCTTCCCTGTTATTGCAATGATTACAACTTTCAATTCCGCAAGCGTGGGCAACAGCCGTATCACTTCGTCTGTTTCTCCGCTGTGTGACAAGATCAAGACGAGATCATTGTGAGCGACCCGCCCCAAATCACCGTGGACTGCTTCTGCCGGATGCAAGAAATGGCTACGTGTGCCGGTTGAGGCCATGGTGGCCGCAATCTTTTGACCGATCAATCCCGCCTTTCCCATGCCAGTTACGATGATCGATCCCTGACAGTTGTGAATTTCCTCGGTGGCCTGGCAAAAGCGAACGTCAATTCGAGCGGCGAGCGAAAGCAACGTGTGCCCTTCGGTTTGAAGAATATCACGCGCTTGGTGCATTCGTTCGAATGAAGTCAGCTTGGGAATGTTAGAAATAGCTTCAGTGCGCATTTTTCACGTCTTCCTTGACGTGTGCAATGTGTTAGTAAATACGAAAATCGCCTCAAACTTGCGGTCGAGTGATTGTAGCTTTCGACGTGTTGTTTGGCAACGCGAGCGTTGAATTGCTTACCAGCAGTGCTGGCAATGTTTGACGAAGGTCTGAAATTCAGGTTGAAACAACGGCACGTCTCTAATTCCATGAATTCACGTTCCTTCGGAGCTAGCAGCTACGAACAGTTCGTCACCTGCCGTTTGGGCAAGCCGGATTAAAATCAACTTGCGAGCCCCCGGTTCCTGCCGCAGTTCATCACGAAAGAATTCGAGTCCCAGTCCGATGGGTGTAGAATCACATGAGAGGAGTAAACTTGATCCAGGGGGCAATTCTGCGGTGATTTGCAGATCGTCTAAAGAGATACGTTTTCGTTGATATTGTATTTGCCAGGCACCATTTTTTCCAAAAATATTTTGTTTCGCTGGACCGTGATGGATTTCCGGGACAAGAACAATCGATGCGCCTCGACTGCCTTTTGGCAGCGTTCGTACGGCTAACACGCATTGGGATTGTAGCAATGTCTGTCCGGTAACGTTTCGTCCAGTTTTTACGAGTACGGTCATGCGGTCTCGGACCGTTGATGTATGGATTTCTGCGCGTTGTCCAGGCCGACACGGTCGACGATCGACTTGGACGATGGGTTCCGCTTCAGTCACAACACTTGAAAGTTGACCGAATTCGTTGTTGGACGAATGGGCGTCAAGGATCTCTCGCAGCATGGTTGGCAGTTGCATTCCCACGATTCCGCAGCGGAATCCGTTGTCGCGAAGTCGTTTACGGAGGGTGATTGGGAATTGCTGTTCATCAACCTCATTCCACAGAGCTTCAGTGGCCACAGGGTTGCCGGGCGCGATCCTCATCGTGCAGATTTCTAATACAACTCGGTCGTGTGGTACGGATGCTTTTGGTAATTCTGAAGGTTCGACTCGCGGATTGGTCCAGCTGGCACATCCACACGTTAAAGCGCACGTCAATGCGCCGAAGGGCAGAATCGCAATTATTCGGCGTGTTCGCTCCATAATTTTTCTGCGCAGCGGAAAAGGTAGAGAACGCGGCGGCGCAAGGGTAGGTGGCGTTTTAGGTGGAGTCAACGGCACTTAGCAATGTTGACGTTGCTGGCAGACTAGAAATGGGTCATTCTGGACATCTCCCAATTGCTCAAAGCACAATCGAGGGCCAATCGGCTTTTAGTTACACTTGGGAGATGTCAACAGATCAACGGCCAGCAGGCCGCAAGCGATACAGGCAAACATGAACATGTTTTTTTATCCCGGTTTTGGAATAGAGATTAAGGTTACTTGATCCCGCCAAGCGGAGATTCTTTGTTAATGAGATGCCACCCAGGGCGATTTGGTCACATGCCAGCGAAAAAATTACTCCCCAGCTAGTGGGGGGGTACGTCCGTGGAGGTGATACGACGGATTTGTTTGAGATCCCCGGTTCTTTTTCAGCAGATTCAACACGCTTAATTGAACGAGTCCAGCAGTCGACGGCCTTTATGGATCATGTAAACTTCCTCGGCTCCTAAAGAGCGTGGAGAATTTTCTGTGGGATACCATTGAATGCCGGCTTGACCGACGATCGCAACACCATGCTCTTGTTGTTGACGAGCCGTGGCGATGAGCAGTTGTTCACCGAAAAACAGGCCCAGTTGTACGATTTCAATGTCAACAAATCCTTCGTCCTCGATCATTTGCAGATAGGGTCGTAGGGCAGCCCGTTGCGTCGTTGAGCATTGTCCAGCGTCAATTTCCTGAATTTCTTTGTGTTCTGTCTGCCAACCGGCAAAGATCGCATAAATTTCAGGGATGCGTAAATTGGTCAGGTCTGCCGTGAAGCTGTGGGACAAGGGACCGGAGATACCGATATTTCGGTATTCCATTTTCTGAAATTGATAAGTGAATTGAAAAAGATAGCAAGTAATGGGTTCCTCAAAACCTGGCCAAAATTGGGTGCGTGTGTCAATGAGTTCACAGGAAGTTGGAGGAAAACCGAGGTGAGTGGGCTGAGCCAAATATGCAAACAGCTCACCTTCTGCCCGGGCCTGGGGCGATTGGTGTTCCGGTTTGACTTGGCCCAGGATGTCCAGCTCTTGGGCATAGGCTAATACTCGTGGCCGTACCGATGTTTCCGCAGCAAGATCCGCGAGTAGTTCACTGCCCTGTTGATCACCAAGTCGAAATATGGCTGCTGCGGCTTCGACCCGTAGCCGTCGATGTCCAAGTTGCAATACGGGGTACAGTTTGGCAAGAGCTGCTGAATCACCGATCCATGCCAGGGCATCACACAAAGATACGGCGAGTGCGATACCATCTTGAATCATTTTGTGTTTTTTTTTCAACTGATTTTCAGACTGAGGAGATGGTTTTTCAAGAGATTGCAAATTTTGGGTGACACCCGCAAGCAGATTCTCCAGTTGGTGGCTTCTCGACACAGCCGGATGTTGTGTTGCCCAGCCACGGCGTGTCACGTAATTGGCGAGGTCGACAATTGGGGCGGCAACTTGAAGATGTGCCAAACCGTCCAGTAATGGCGGGAAAAACCGGTTAGGATCCAATCGTTTGTGAGCCCAAAGTGGAAAAAAAGGGATTGCCGCAGCCGCCGAATCGTTAGGAGGATCCTTGGTGATAAGGTTCACAAAGCTGCTGAGTTCTGACTTGGCAGTTGAACTGCTTAGCACGGTTAACAAATGATGTCGAATCGGGCTATCTTGACCGAGTTGGTTGTAAAGCACCAGAATCGCCTCGTGAAGTTCTTGCGAACATTGCTCACCCGGTTTTCCAGCGTCAACCTGGGATTGTGTGGCGAGCGTTTCCAGTACCGAACCCCACCACCTTTCTGCGGTACTCTTACTTGAGGGGGACGGGACACTTGACATGCCGTTTAATACTTCTACCCACTCCTCCACGATAAAAGATTCCCAATGCTGACGCTGTTGTTGATTTTGGACGCATTGGTCTGCAGAAAGTTGGCGCCAATTGGCGAGTTCTGATGCAAGTTGTTTTGCCCGGGTCATCATGGTTTTTGGTTATACCCGACAGTCGTGTTTGATAGTAGTCGCTGTGAAGATTCAAGCGTGTGGGAGGTCACAACGATTGCGGTTGTGTGTAAGCCTGTAGGATGAACAGAAACGGCGCAGGATAAAAAAATCAACAAATCGACTCAAGCTGGGTAGAACATCTGGACGAATTATGGGCACATCTTGGTTTTTTCCAGTCAACAATCGCTGCAATGCTTTGGGTGTTTCCAAGCTTAGCCACGATCGTTTCAAGTGTTTTGTGCGAGTTTCCCTGTCTGGGTGTTCCGGGGAGCCATATCGCCAAAAAGCAGGGCGCCCGGCGACGAGGAACTGCGGAAATGGCAACTAAAAAGAAGGCTACCAAGAAGAAGCCCAGTCGTTCACCAAAGAAGAAGACGGCGAAACGATCCACAAAGAAAAAGGTCGCTAAGAAGACAAAGAAGAAGACGACGAAGCGGTCGGCCAAGAAAAAGGCCTCCAATAAGAAGAAGGCTACCAAGAAAAGTGCGGCGAAGAAGAAAACGGCCAAGCGTTCGACCAAGAAGAAGGCCACTGCTAAAAAGACGACCAAGAAGCGAACTGTTGGCAAAAAGAAATCTCGCTAGGTTAAAACACGCCGAGTTCGAAAAGACCGTCATGTTTTCTGATGACGGTGCCCTGGCAAAGTAGCAGATTTTTAGAGTTAACTTGGATGATGACGAGAAAGGCCGGATTTGCCCAAATGATATCGGTGGGCAAATTCGGCCGATCCATTGCGCTGGAACGTTTTTTTGCCATGGTTATTGGGTTTCCAGTGCGCAGAAATAATTTGTTGCGGTTGACGAAAATCCCTACCTACGCTAAAGTTATGAGAAAGATTTCTTTTGATTGACCTCGCGCGGAGGTTGGGGGCGTGAAGGTTGGGAGAACACGAGGATTTGGTGAATCAGTCGAGTGGCGAGCAAATTCAATTCGATGACCTGTCACTTTCGGAAGTTATGCTGACGGCGCTCGATCGGGCAACCTATCAATTGCCCACTCCTGTTCAGGCGGGTTTGATTCCGCATGCTTTGGAAGGCGAAGACGTTTTGGGACAGGCCCAGACGGGGACTGGAAAAACGGCATCATTCGCGATACCAATTCTCGAGCGTATTAAGTTAGACAAGAAGATTCAGGGTACGCAGGCGCTCGTTTTGTGTCCCACCCGTGAGCTGGCCGTACAGGTAACAGGTGAGATTCAAAAACTGTCCTTTGGCCGGCGCATTAACTGTGTGGCAATCTATGGTGGGAAGCCAGTTCGCGGGCAGGCCGAAAAGCTCAAGCGGGGAGCACCAATCGTTGTGGGTACCCCGGGACGAGTACTCGACCACGTGGGACGGGGCACTTTGAAATTAGGTGACCTCCACATTGTTGTTTTGGACGAAGCCGACAGAATGTTGGATATTGGATTTCGTCCAGATATTGAGAAAATCCTCCGCCAATGCCCGCGAGAGCGTCAGACACTACTGTTGAGCGCAACCATCGCACCACCGGTGGAGCGGTTGGCAAGACGCTACATGAAATCAGCTCGGAAGTTAGATTTTTCGCCCAAGGACATTTCGGTTGATTCCATCGAACAGTTTTATTTTACCGTAGACAAAGAACGGAAATTCGACTTGTTAGCTCGATTGTTAAAGCGAGAGAACCCCCAGCAAGGTATCGTTTTTTGCCGTACCAAGCGAGGTACTGACCGCATTTATCGGCGTTTGAAGAAGATGTTCCAATCGGTGGATTGCATTCATGGTGATCTTGAGCAGAGGCAACGAGATCGCGTTATGCAAACTTTTCGTGATGGTAAAACTCGAATTTTGGTTGCTACCGACGTGGTGGGGCGTGGGATTGATGTGACTTCGATTTCACACATTATCAACTACGATATTCCACAATTCTGTGACGATTACGTACATCGCGTAGGGCGTGCCGGGCGAATGGGTCGTGAAGGCGTTGCATTCACCTTTGTCACCCCTGAGGAAGGCATCGAACTGACGCGAATCGAGGTTCGCATTAATCTCGAACTCAAGCGGGACGAGATAAGTGATTTCGAGGCAACAACGTCGACCAAGGTTGAAGAGGACGACGCCGATGAATCGCAAAAAACCTCCTCTACTGCGCCCCCGCTTTTAGGACGTGGTCGGGGACGTCGGCGACATCGCAAGGCACTCTGAGAGCGGAGATTAAAGAGTGAAGGGCAGACATCGTTCTTTGTTCGCTATCCTCTGCCGTTTTACACAGCGATGAAATTACGATTTAGTCGTACCGAACGATCGTTGAGTGTCCTGCTGGTAATGATTACCGGCTGTTGGTCCCAGCCATCATCCCAAGTGGTGGTTTATACGGCCCTTGATCGTGAGTTCTCGGAGCCCATTTTTCAACAGTTCGAACAGTTGTCCGGGATCACAGTTAGGGCTAAATACGATACCGAATCCAACAAGACGGTCGGCTTGACCAATAGCTTGATCGCCGAGCGAAACCGGACTCGTTGTGACTTGTTTTGGAATAACGAAATCATCAATACCCTGAGATTGGAGCGGTCAGGCTTGTTGGACTCTTACACGCCTTCGATGGCTAACGACTTTCCTGATTCATTCAAATCAGCCCGGGGTCGTTGGTACGGGTTTGCAGCTCGGGCCCGCGTGTTGATCGTCAACACGGATCTGGTCAATGAAAAAAAATTTCCAACGTCGATCCATGATCTCGCAGATCCACGTTGGAAAGGGCGAGTTGGTATCGCAAAACCACTGTTTGGAACCACTGCCACCCATGCGGCATGTCTTTTTGCCCACTGGGGAAAGTTGAAAGCTGAGAACTACTTCAAGAAAGTATTGAATAACGCTGTCGTCTATTCTGGTAACAAGCAAGTTGCGATTGCCGTCAGGACAGGACAGCTTCATTTCGGCTTAACTGATACTGATGATGCGATCATTGAGATTGAACAAGGGTATCCGGTCAAGATCGTTTATCCAGATCAAGGTGAAGATGGTTTTGGTACCCTGTTTCTTCCCAATACGTTGGCATTGATGAAGAAGGGGCCAAATCCAGAGAACGCGCGGCGTTTGATTGATTACCTTTTAACGATTGACGTGGAAACTCGTTTGGCTCAGGGCCCGAGTGCTCAGATTCCACTCAATCAACAATTTAATGGTGCGACTCGTCTCAGCACTCCCCGAGAAATACGTGTGATGCCGGTTGATTTCAATCAGGCCGTTGAGAGTTGGAGGTTGGCGATGCGGTCCCTTCGTGCCGAGTTGGCCAGTGGAGAGCCACCGGCAGAAAATTTGAATTCTGCAGTGGAGAGTAAGCAGCCCGAAGTCGTGGTTGAAACACCCGTCACGACTTTACAGCCAAGCCCTTCTGCTGTCCGCGCGGCAGGGCTGAGAATCCTCAAAGGTCGACACCTCATTCTTTACACGGATTTGCCACCGTCGCCTGATATTGACAATCTTCCTGAGATATTTGATCAGGCAGTACGACAGTGGCGGGAATACTTTGTGATCGATGAGGACAAAGCATCGAAATGGCAGATGATCGGCTGCTTGATGAACAAAAGCGATCCGTTTCGTAAGGCTAATTTATTTCCAGAGGATCTTCCGACATTTCACAATGGTTTTCAGCAAGGAACGCAGTTCTGGGTTTACGATCCTTCCATTCCCTATTATCGACGTCATCTGTTGTTACATGAAGGTACGCATGGGTTCATGAACCAGATGTTGGGTGCCTCGGGGCCGCCTTGGTATAGCGAAGGAATTGCTGAACGATTTGCTACTCACACCTGGAGAGATGGGTGTCTCCAAATGCTTATCTTTCCCGATCACCGTAATGACTTTCCAGGGTGGGGACGAATCAAAATTATCCGCGATGATATAAAACGTTCTCAGGCAAAATCGCTGGATCAGCTCATGGATTATCCATTACAAGCCTTTTTGCAGAATCCTCCCTACGGTTGGAGTTGGGCCGCTGTGACCTTCCTGGATCGACATCCAAAATCGCAGAATGCATTACGCTCGCTTGGACGTAGAGGATCGAATAACGGATTCAATCATGCTTTGCGCAATATGTTGGATACCGCCTGGGATGAATTGTCTGAACAATGGCAGCTGTTCGTTTTGGATTTAGATTATGGATACGATTTCAATAGGGAGTTGATTGATTTTCAAGTGGGCAAGCCACTAGTAGATCGTGCCCAAATCGTACTTGCGACCGACCACGGATGGCAGTCCAGCGGAATTCGTTTGGAAGCTGGCAACCGATATTCCATCTCAGCTCATGGCCGTTATCAGTTAACAGCACCTCCTGATATTTGGTGGTGTGAACCAGGAGGCGTAACCATCGAGTATCATCGTGGTCAGCCATTGGGCATGGTTTTGTGCGCAGTCCGCCAGGATTCAGACTTCACAGGGCTGACCCCGCTGGCTCGACCGGTGGCGGTAGGACGTCAGCGGACACTAATGCCGAAAAATGCAGGCACTCTTTTTTTTCGTATCAACGAACGGGCAAATGCTTTGTCAGATAATCAAGGCACGGTTCATGTGGAGATTGAGCAATTAAAAAGCAATTAAAAATTGCCGAGGAATAATTTTTCTTGTCCCGATTCCTCTGGAGACTCTCATTGACGAAACGTCGCATCGGTTGAACAATGTTGGGGGGAATCATCTAGCAGGAACTGTGACTGGGGGAGACGTATGAATTTTCAGCAACATGACCCCGAGGTATGGGAAGCTATTTCAGCTGAAGTAGAACGTCAGCGGGATGGGCTGGAAATGATTGCCAGCGAAAACTACACCAGCCCTGCGGTCATGCAGGCAGCTGGCAGCGTGTTGACGAATAAGTACGCCGAAGGTTATCCAGGGCGTCGCTACTATGGTGGTTGTGAGCATGTTGACACGGTAGAGGATCTCGCGCGTGATCGTGTCAAGAAACTGTTTGGTGCCGAACATGCCAATGTTCAGCCCCATTCCGGATCACAGGCCAACATGGCCGTTTACTTGACGACGATCGAACCGGGTGCAACCGTGTTGGGATTGGACTTGGCTCATGGGGGACACTTGACACATGGGATGAAATTAAATATTTCAGGAAAGCTTTACCGTTTTTTCAGTTATGGCGTGCGTCAGGACGATCATCGCATCGACTTTGATCAGGTGGCCTCGTTGGCTCGTGAGCACAAACCTGCCATGATCGTTGCTGGAGCGAGTGCCTATCCTCGCGAGATTCCACACGCTCGTTTTGCTGAAATTGCACAAGATGTCAATGCGCGGTTGTTCGTTGATATGGCACACTACGCGGGCCTGGTGGCGGCCGGCTTGCACGATAATCCGGTGCCGGTTGCCGACTTTGTTGCGACCACGACTCACAAGACTCTCCGCGGGCCCCGAGGCGGGTTGGTGTTGTGCCGGTCCGATGTTGCACGGGATCTCGATCGTAGTGTTTTTCCTGGAATCCAAGGTGGCCCTTTGATGCACGTCATTGCAGGCAAAGCAGTTTGTTTTGGTGAAGCGCTGCAGGATGACTTCAAAATTTATGCTAAGCGAATGATTGAAAACTCGCAGGCCTTGGCCGAGACATTGGCGACCGGGGGGCTCGCATTGGTGAGTGGTGGTACTGACAACCATCTGGTTTTAGTTGATGTAACGTCACTGGGGATTACCGGCAAGATTGCTGAAGAAGTGTTGGGCTATTGTGGGATCACTGTCAATAAGAACATGATCCCATTTGACCAGCGCAAACCTTTGGACCCGTCTGGAATTCGTATTGGCACGCCCGCACTCACAACTCGCGGAATGGGCATTGACGAAATGCGTAGAATTGGGCAATGGATGCTGGATTCGTTAAAAGGCCCCGAGGAGGAAGCGATGCACCGTCGAATTCGGGACGAGGTAAGCGATATGTGCGAGCAGTTTCCGGTACCTACAGAAAAGACCGTTCCATTTATGACGTAAAAAAATGTATCAAGGGATCTTTGTGTGACTTGACCTGCACATCGAACATCCTGGGTACCTTTGATTCAAAGAGAGAAAACACCATGTTGGAGAAGAGTCGGATTTTAATTGCAGATGACAACCAGCCGAATGTTGAACTCTTGGAAGCCTATTTGGCAGAGGTTGACTGTGATATTGCAATTGCTTTTGATGGTCAGGAAGCTTTGGACAAAGTGGCATCGTTTCAGCCAGATCTTATTTTGTTAGATAT
>Ga0310342_100002437_pt1 | contig 11936 bp, 9 predicted proteins | sample S15DNA20500_MG_FD_206155 | JGI IMG/M metagenome (GOLD analysis project Ga0310342, IMG submission 206155) | Marine microbial communities from station ALOHA, North Pacific Subtropical Gyre - S1503-DNA-20-500_MG | ecosystem: Environmental > Aquatic > Marine > Oceanic | place: Pacific Ocean: North... | reverse complement strand
CCGGCGGGCGCGAATATCTGTAGTGTCCTTCTTCCGCAATCACCCTCGCGGCATAGGCTGCGTTCCACGCATCGCCATCGAATCCGCAACTGCGGGAACGAAACGGAATGCGGCTGAGAGTTGCTGCAGCGGCCACCAGGAAGGCCCTTCCTTTGCCGGATTTACAGATCATGCCTTGCCTCGGCGCTCCCGGATCGTGTAGACTACTTGTCGCCGAGTGAACGAACCTATTTCATTGGATGACTTGCCATGACCACGGGAACCACGGAACAGATATCAGACTACATAAAGAGTTTTCACGAGCAGGGTTTTGTAATTCTTCGCAATTTTCTCGACCTCGAAGTCGTCCGCGGCGTCGGGGAGGCCTCGGAATTCCTGTCGGAGAATACGATCTCCGACTTGGTGGAGAAGGGTCTGGTTCGGGACGCATACAAATTGGAACCGTTCGAGACCCGCCTGCTCAAGGTGTACAAGCAACTCGAAGAACCGATGTCCCTGGACTTTCGGGTGACGCTGCATGAAGAGGGTATGTATCCACTTTTCTTTCATCAGCGTCTCCTCGATCTTGTGGAGCCGATCCTCGGTTCCGAGATTCGGTTGTACCCCAACTACACCGTGCGTCCGAAGTTACCCGACGATGCGGCGACACTGGTTCTGTGGCACCAGGATGCGGGCTATACCGCCACCGGAGGCCATGGCAAGGACGATCAGAATACCGGCGCGGATGCGGAAGCCTTGCGAATGGTCAACGTCTGGACGCCGCTGGTCCCGGCCACCGTAGAAAACGGGTGCATGCAGTTCGTACCAGGGTCCCACAAGCTTGGACTGGTTCCCCACTTCAACAAAAACAAGTTCTACCTGGAGATTATCGAAGAGGTGCTGAAACCGCGGATTCCCGATGCGGTCAACGTCGAGCTTGATCCGGGAGACATCGTTCTATTCAGCAACCTTCTTTTTCACTGTGGCCTGCCGAACAAGTCGGACGGCATTCGCTGGAGTTGCGACTGGCGCTACCAGGACGCGACCCAATCCACCGCCCGGGAACACGTCGGCCACATCGCGCGAAGCCGAAAGGATCCTTCGTCCGCGGTGCATAGCGCGGAGGAGTGGGCGCAGCTGGAATTCGTCTGAGTACCTCCTTCGAATTTGCAAGTCTGGGAAGATGGCTACCAATCTCCAACGCTGCCGTCGGGGTGGAAGGTTCGTAACACCGTTTCCTGTTCGAATGGGTGTTTCTTTACTTCTCTTTCATTGATCTCAATTCCGAGGCCGGGGCGTTGATTGGGCCGCACGATTCGGCCTTCTTTTTCGATGGTAAATCCTTCCTCGACTACGTCGTTCCGCCAGGGGACATCGCTATGCACGGTCTCGCAGATAATATAGGATGGCTCCGCGAATCCCAGTTCGATGGAGGCCGCCGTACTTACCGGGCCCTGCGGATTATGCGGTGCAAGCGATATCCGATGAGCTTCCGCGAGCGCCGCGATGCGGCGTGCGGCGCTGAGACCTCCGCAATGGGTAATATCCGGCTGGCATACTTCGCAGCCTCTTTTCTCGAACAGGTTTCTGAACTCGGTCAGAGACGTCAGCCGTTCTCCGGTTGCGACCGGCGTGCTGAGTGCCTGATTGATCTGCGAGAGACCGTCAACACTTTCCGGCCAGCAGGGTTCTTCAAAAAAGTAGAGGCCGTACGGATCCAGCGCCTTGCCGAACTTCAGGCCCATGGCGGGGGAGGGGCGGGCATGGCAGTCGACCATAAGATCGATGTCCTCGCCGACCGCATCACGGATTGCGGCAACGCATGCTTCCGCGTACCGGACCGGTTTGTTGCCTTCCAAGGGCATGGTTTCCGGAACCGCCATGCACTTGAATGCGGTGAACCCCTCTTCAACGGCCTGTACTGCAAGGTCCGCGAACCGCGAAGCATCCGCCGGAGATGTTTCGTAGAAATCCTCCATCTTGCCGCCGCCCAGGTGGCTGTACGTCCGGACATAATTGCGCACCGGACCGCCCCAAAGTTGGTGACACGGAACGCCGAGAACCTTTCCCTTGATGTCCCAAAGAGCGAGATCAATCCCTGAAATTGCGGTGGCGCGTGTGATCCCGTGTCCGTGCCAGAAATGCTGGCGGTGCATGACCTGCCATAAATGCTCGATACGCCCGGGGTCCTCGCCGATCAGCAGGGAGCTCATGTCCTCAATGGCTCCTACGATTGAGCGGGTATGCCATTCAAGTGTTGCTTCACCCCATCCGTAGAGCCCGTCTTGGTCGGTCAGAACTTTGACGAAGATCCAATTGCGCATCCGCGCGTGACAAACGTGAGTTTCAATAGCTGTAATTTTCATGCGTGAATATTATCACACGGCGCAGCGAGACTGCAGATAATTCTCCAAAGGTTTACTTTTTGAATATGCCATTGGATTGAATCAGGGTAAGATATCCCAGACACGTTCATGCCACTACGAGATTTCATATCGCTGGAGCGCACGACGGAACTCCGGAGTAAGACGAAGGAAGCCGCAATCCGCGAGCTTGTTGCTCCCTCCTGCGAACAAGTAGGCCACCTAGACGCGAACGCAGTGGCAGATGCGCTTTGGGAGCGGGAGAAAGAACTCGACACAGAAATGGTACCCGGGATCGCATTTCCACACACGCGCCTTGCCAACGTGGGCCGGCTTGTCATGGCGGTCGGAATGCACCGGGATGGAATTGTATGGGGACCAACCGCGCGGGAGCCTGTCCGCATCATCGTGATCCTGATTGGCGACCAGGACCGTCCCGGGGAGCATATTCGTGCACTGGCCGAACTGGCGCGCCTGTTCCGGCGCGAGTCGACGCTGCGGGACCTCCTGAATGCTGGCACCCCGGAGGAGCTGTACGGACGATTGATTGCGGAAGTATCGACGGATCCCACTGCGTTGGAGCCTGCGCAAGCTCGTCTAACCGCCTCGATTCTGAATCACGCCTGTGAAGTGGCTCGCGAAAACGATTGCAGAACGTTGCTGATTCTGATGGACGAGGAAATTGATGAATCGCTACTTCCCGATCGTGCCGGTATCGAGAGAGTACTACTCGCCAGAAGCCATCCCGCCGTGGACGATTTGGCTCACAAGTATTTCGACGGCGAACTGCATGTGCCTTTCCGTGGCATTGCGTCCGGTCACCGCGTTGATCTTGCCTTGCTGCTCGCGCTGACCAGTGGGCACGTCGGCCGGGACGATTCGGTCGTTTGCGCGGATGGCCCGCCGGGCGCCCGCGGGCTTTCCGCGGTGTCCGTGATTTCTATTGCCGAAGAGTTCTGGTCGCTGTTGTCAATTCGACCGGAGAAGATGACCGGGGACTTTGAAGACGCCGTCATGAACCGCGTATTGAACCTCGCCGTGCAGCTGGCCGGCGAAGGGCGCGAGGGAAAACCGGTCGGAACGACGTTCGTCATCGGCGACTATAACCATGTTGCGGATCAATGTACCCAAATGGTTATGAACCCGTTTCGTGGTCATCCGGAAGAGGATCGGAGTGTTCTTGATCCGAGCCTGGAAGAGACAATCAAAGAATTCTCCAGTATCGACGGTGCCTTTATTTTGCGGAGCGACGGTGTCATCATGTCCGCTGGCACCTTCATCCAAGCCTCGGCGGAGATCGAGAGCCTCCCCCTGGGCCTCGGCACGAGGCATGCAGCGGGCATGGCCATCACCGCGGTGACCGATGCCCTCAGTATCGTCATTTCCGAATCGACAGGAACCGTCAGCCTTTTCAAAGGCGGCAGGCGCGTGCTGGCTCTGGAGCGAGGGTTGCGGTAGCCGAATTGATCGCGCGGATCGACCAGCGCCGCCGTTGGCATTTTCGTCGACGATCGTGGCATGGGCATCCTGCCCGTGGCCCACGGAGCCTGGGGTTCCGGTTGGGCTCCGCTACACGGGATCCCCGTGCTGCTTGGCCGACATTTCGATTATCTTGTCGGCGATCGCTTCGATCAATAACTCGAGGCATCCCGGACCCAGTGACGATGGTTCTTCCTGGTACAGTCCGGTTCCGTACTTGTCCCGGGGAAGGAGATAGGCCACCTGGTACGATCGGTCCACCGGCGAGACGATGACGAATTTTCCCGGGAATCGATTTTGTAATTCCGATTGGAGCAACGAATACGGTTCGCCTTCCACGGTGATCCAGATGGCATCACCCGCGATCAGTACCGTGTATTCAAGCGGGTAGGCCTCCCCGGCGGGGAAGTCTTTGAGTCTCGCGATCCATCGATTCGCTCGCTCCTGCATGGCGCGGCCGATCTGAACTTGTTTATCGTCACCGGCCGCCAGGGCCTTCTTGATCTTCTCTTCCCAGTCGCCCGATTCACGACGCAAGGATTTTTCGTCGGGGCGCTTCCTCAGTGGAAGATCTACCGCGGCCGAATCGGCGGCAAAGAATTCGGTTTGCCGGCTACGGTTCTCGGCGCAGGGAAGATGATTCCAGGTCCCGAGGTTCGCCCCGGAGATGACGGGTCCGGCATATGCAAAGTCGTGCCCGGCGGGCGGCATCCCTTCGAGCGTTGCCAACGTTGAAAATGCGACCTGCCGGCCGTTCCGATCGGCAATTTCGACGTCGCCGACATACCCCAGGCGCGGGCCTACTTCTCCGCAGGCGCCCAGGAGAAAGGTGCAAGGTACGCTGGTATTGTGCTCGACGGCTTCCCGGAGCGCCCCAGGGTAATCTGGACTGACTTTCGTGTTTTCCCAGGCCAGAGTCGTTGGGTGGCAGGCATAGTGTACCAGAATCCAGGACACAGAATCCTGGTGATTCGTCACCCGCGCGACCCGCAATGGCGTAGAGTCCGTGATGTCCGGATTAAAACCGCACACATGGATTTCGTTCTCATCGTCCCAGCAATCACGGTGGTTGCCCATGTCGCATTGGCCCGTCGCGTACTCGATCGTTACCGGGTGTATGACCGATGCCGCTCTCCGGCAGACAGATGCGATGTTCGTCCGGAGATCATCCATGTACGGCTCAATAAGATCCCCGCCCGGATCCGATTTCCTGTGCAAATCCACTGCACCGGCTCCATGCGTGTGCGAATGGGTAATGGAAATCCGCCTTTTCTCAACGCCGGCAGCATCCGAAACGACGGCCCGAAGCAACTCGAAAAATTCACCTGTGATGCCGAGCAAATCGCACTGAACTCGAACGAAACGACTTTTCGGGCCTCCCGTGAGCGACTCGAAAATCAGAGCATCCGCCACGAGCGGGCGATGAATACCAGTGGATTGATCGTGTGTAGCAGAACCCCAGAATCGGTGATTCATTCCGACCGGCGGCGTAATATCGACCCGGGCCGCGCCGAACCGAAGCCTGGAGGCCGGAGTGTGGATGATGGTGGTTTTCATCGTGTGTATTGGATCCTACCTTTCCGCCTGCCTCCGTGACAATGCAGTAGGCCAGGGTTTGCGCACCTGCCCCGGCTGAGGGTAGGCGAAAATGGACAAAAATATCGAATATCGAATTCTCAATGTCCAATTTCCCAGGTGGGATTTCCTCTTTCCTTGGACCTTCTAAATTGAGCATTCGATATTGGAAATTGCTCACGTTCATCTCTTGGACTGGTGCGTAGCCCCTGTCCTCCTGGTTCCGCCCGCCACCCTTGCGCTTGAAAAAGAAAGGGCTTCCATCTAGATTCCTGCGACCATGAGTGATTTAGAGCCATTAAAGCAGGCGCTCGCCGTGTCTCCCGAGAATGTGCCACTGCGTCTGATGTTGGCCGGCGCATTTCTTGAGCATTTTCAGTTGGAAGAGTCCCGGGAGCAGTATGAGGAAGCGGTTCGGATCGATCCGGCCAATATCGACGCACGTTTGGGTGTTGTGAACGTCGTGAATCTCCAGGGACGGACCTCGGAAGCGGTGGTTCGACTCGATCAGATTTGCCGTGACGCCCCGAACCATGCGCCTGCCTGGATGTTGCGAGCACGCCTGGCACTGCAAGAAGGTTCGGGAGTTGAGGCTCGCGCACATTACGAGCAGGCCGTTTCTCAGAAGTCGTCCCTGGCGGACGCCGAGCTATTGAAAAGAATAAATGAAGCCGGTGGCACGGGTGCGACTGATCCTGCCGCGCCGACTCCTTTGCCCGTTGGCGACGGTTTCGTTGAGGCGCAAATGGATCCGGACGAGACCGGTGAATTCGAGCCGACCCGCCCATTCGACGACATCGATATCGAGTACAGCGCGGAGCCGAACTCTGATTTTTCGAAAGTCGGAGGAATGGAGGATGTTAAAGAAAACATCCGCATGAAGATTCTCTATCCCCTGCAGAACAAGGAGCTGTTTGAAGCCTACGGAAAGAAGGCAGGGGGAGGAGTGCTGCTGTACGGCCCGCCCGGATGCGGGAAAACGCTCATCAGCAAGGCGACAGCGGGAGAGATGGACGCGAAATATATCTCGTTGGGTCTGCATCAGATCCTGGACATGTGGATCGGCGGCAGTGAAAAACGCCTTCACGAGATTTTCGAGTTTGCGCGCGCTCACGCGCCGGCGGTTCTGTTTTTTGATGAAGTGGATGCCCTGGCCGCCGATCGCAAGGATATGCGCACCTCCTCCAGCCGGACATTGATCAATCAATTTCTGGCCGAATTGGATGGAGACAACGGGGACAATGACGGGGTCCTCGTGCTGGGAGCGACCAATGCGCCGTGGCACCTCGACTCCGCGTTTCTACGGCCGGGAAGATTTGACCGGATTATTTTTGTCCCGCCCCCCGACCAACCGGCGAAAGAGGCGATCATGAAGATCATGGCGGAGGGGAAACCCGTGTGCGATCTGGATCCCCAAACACTCGCCGCGAAGATGAAGGACTTTTCCGGCGCCGACATCAAGGCTGTCTTCGACCAGGCGATCGAGGACGCCCTGGCCGAAGCGATGAAGTCGGGAAAAATCGAACCCGTGACGCCGAAGCAACTGATGAAGGCGGCGAAGCAGACCAAGCCATCCACCCGGAAATGGTTCGAGAGCGCAAAAAACTATGCGCTCTACTCCAACCAGAGCGGGTTCTATGACGATGTTCTTGAGTTCCTTGGATTGAAAAAGTGATCGACGGCGTTGCGCAAGAAAAGCTGAAACGGGGTCTGCTTCTACGGGCACAAGGCCGGCTTGAAGACGCGGAGATCTTCTTGAAGGAGGCGGTTGCCGCCGATCCGGAAGACGGGTATGCCTTTTTCGAACTTGCGGTTTGCCAGATTAATATGGAGGGCCGCCGCAAGGAAGCGCTCTACTCCATCAACCAGGCGATCTCTCTGGATCCCGACATCTCTGAGTTTCACTCCGTAAAGGGCATCTCGCTCGCATTCCTCGACCGCGGAAAAGAGGCACTGGAAGCGGCCGACGAAGCCATTCGACTCTCTCCCGAAAGCGCACTTGCGTACCAGTCGAAGGCCCGCGGATACCTGGTCCAGCAAAAATGGGCGGAGGCCGAAAAGGAAGCGCGAAAAGCGTTATCGCTGGATCCGGATGACCGCGAGTCCGGACACATTCTTGCCTCGGTGCTGCGCCTGCAAGGAAAGATGAGTGAGAACGCGGATGCGGTCGGAAAACTGTTGCGCGACAACCCGGAAGATCCTTTCGCGCATTTTAATGCCGGCTGGTCCGCGCTCCAGCGCTCCGACTACAGGACGGCGGAAGAACATTTTAGGGAAGCGCTTCGCATCGATTCGGAATTCGACCAGGCGCGTACGGGACTGATCGAGTCTTTCAAAGCCCGGTCCCCCTTGTTCCGCCAGTACCTGAAATATTGTTTTTTCATGCAACGGTTCCAGCGGGGCGCACAGTGGGCGATCATCATCGGGTTTTATCTTGCGTATCGATTCGGCAGAGTGGCGCTGGCAGCGGTACATCCCGCGGCCGCCACTGTGCTCATGATTGTGTACCTGGCTTTCGTCTTCTGGGTCTGGGTTGCCGGGGGGCTTGGCCATTTTCTGATCCTGACGGATCGCTCCGCCCGAATCGCGCTCAAGCGAAGCGAGGCCTTGGAAGGCATCGTGGTGGGCGGAGGGTTGATCGTGGGCATCGGGTTGGCCTTGGTGGGTTCGTTCACCCACGCCGGCGACTTGATGCTTGCCGGCGGCGGTATCGCCGCCGCCTCGATTCCCGCGGCCCTGACATTCACCAATGAATCGAGACGGGGGCGATACGTGTTCGGCGGAATCCTTGCCTACGTGTATGCGTCTACCTTGTTCTGCGCCATGGTGTGGCGCCTGATGCCGGAGAGCGAGTTGTACGAGTCATCCTTTGCCCTTGCGATGCTTGGCCTGCTCGCCTGCGCGATCTGCACCTGGATCGGCAACATCCCAGCCCTGCGAACCGCCGCAACCCGGTGAGGTTTTCAGTAGCACGGGTATCCCGTGCCACGGCGATGGTTCCGCGCCTGGGCTCCGCTTCACGCGTTACAGGCTGCGCCGCAGAAATTCCTGCACATCGACGATTTTCCCGGAGTGAGAGGATTCGATTGCAGCGTAGAGCATCGCCGCGCACTGAATGTTGTCGTCGATTGAGTTCGGCGGCGGCGGACCGCCACGAAGCCATTCGATGAACATTCTGGTGATCCAGGTATCCAGCCAGAACTCCTGGTCACACAAAGGAAGTTCCCGGATTTTCCTTTCGCCTTCGAGATCGGATAGAACCCGCAACTTCCGGTGATCCAATTCGAGAGTTCCTCCCTCACACTCCGCCCGGAAATAATCATCGAGCCAGTTATTGAGAAAGGTGGCGTTCGTCATGGCGCCCTCGTACATGGCCCGTACCCCGTTCTCCATTTCCAGCAGGATCAAAGCCTGGGCGTCGCCCTCGAATTCGCTCCAGCCCGGATTCCAGGTATTCGCGTGTATCGTTTGGGCGTTTGATCCGGTCAGTGATCGAATAATGTCGAAATGGTGGACCGTCCCTTCCGTTAGTAAGGGGTCCGGCTTGCGGTATCGGTGCTCGGGTCCCCAGGTGCCGACGCGACGGCAGGCCCATGTGTTTCGGCCAACGAGATAGTCCAGTTTCCCGTAGTCGCCCGACTTGATGCTTCGTTCCAGGGATTGCTTGTCCTGATCGAATCGGTGGCTCATTACTACCGCCGCCTTCCGCCCGGCTTCCTTGACCTTCCGATAAACGCTGCAGCATGCCTCCATGGTATGAGCAATCGGTTTCTCAATCAACATGTCGGCCCCGTAACGAATCGCCGCGTCGACCGCATCCTCGTGAAACTGGGTAGGTGTAGAGATGATCACAAAATCCGCCTCGTTCTCTTTGAATGCCTGATCCGGATCGAGGTAGCACCGCGATTCGTCCAATCCAAGACCTTCGCGGGCGTCCGGAAATGTCTCCGGTGCTATATCCACTATTGCCACCGGCTCGACAAGACGAAGTCGCGAAATGAGCGGCTCCATGATGCTTGTCGCCCACATGCGCCCGCGCCCGCCGGCGCCGATGAGAATGAAGCGGAGGGGGGACAGCGGCCCCCGGGCGCGGTTTTCGGTGGTCGGTTCTCGGTTTTCGGGATCTTTGGCTGAAGTATTCAAGGTAAGTAGAGTTGTCCTGGGTAAAAAGTGCTCAATGCCACCTGTGTCTGGTTCCGAAAACCATTCCTCTACACCCGATCCAGCTGGGGCTCCGCTTTTCCATGCTTCGGTTCCCACAGGTGACCGGTACGACCTTTGCCTTCTCTTCCGCTTTCGAAGTAGACCGCCCACATTTTCCGGTCGTCTTTTACCGAGACGACATCGTGGTGCCAGCCCATGCCGGTGGCGATGCAATCGCCGGGGCCTACGTCGAATAGTTTTCCTTCCGTCGCGACCGTCGCTTCGCCTTCGAATACAACCCAGTATTCATCGAAATCGTGGTAATGGTTATCGAAGCGGGTCGTTTTGTCGTAGTCGTACGGCGTGTCGAAATCCGGCGGGGTTGTCGTCCATACATCGAATAGACCCGCGCCGGTGATGGAATCCCATCGACCCATGGCGCGAAAAACCAGGGCATCGGTATAGAGTGCATTCAGTTCGACCGGCTCTTCCGAATTGTCATGGAGATTGACCCAGCCGCCCGGCATGGAATTGCAGTCGATGTTTCCCGAAACCAGGTTGATTCGCCCCTGGCAGACAAGAAAAACTTCCTTCTCCGTTTTGCGCTCAACGGTCTTCGGCGCATCGGGCGTGAGGTTGATCAGCTCAAAATTTTCGAGCTCACACCAACTCGGCGCGTTTCCTTCACCACTTCTGAATATAGGCACTCTTCTACTCCTTCTTCTGATTCGCGCAGAATACTACATTGAGGTTTTGGATAGAATTCTTAATTGCACATGGAAAGACGCCGAGGTTCAGCCGTGGCGGTCTGGATTTGGTCTTATTCCGCGTGTTCCTCCGGCAAAAGCGCCCGGCTCGCGATTTCGCGAATTCGCTTGTCGAAAACCAGCTTTTTCCAATCGCCACTTTCGAGCGTACCATCCGATTGAAGGTCCTCGATCAGGGGCATAATTTCGGGATCTTCCAGGATGCCGTTCATCCGTCCTCCTGCCGAGGCGAGTTGTGCTCCCAGCGACTCGCGGATCTCCTCGGTTGCCGCTTCCCCGTCAACCAAGCCCATGTTTCGCATTTTCTCCATCACCGATTCGTCGTCCAACAGGGCGGAGAATTCTTCGTTGTTTAAAATACGTTCTCTGTCGCCGGAAAGAAAATCCTCGTGAAACGTCGGACTTTGAAAAAGGGCATTGAGAGCGGGATCATCCAGGAGCGCCTGGATTTCCTCGACCGCGTCTCCGGGTGAACTGATCAGGTCCGCGGCGAGTTCGGCCTGATCGGGACTCAACTTTCCCTGTAGCGCAGCGCCGGCAGTCAGCTTCACGATGGATTGAGAGATTGTCGCGAAAGCCGTTTCGCTCAAATCCGGGAAATTCTTTGCCCAGGCGGTTGCGCGCATCGCATCATAGACCCACCACAGGACAGTGAAAAGAACCACGGCCATTCCGAGACTGATGAGTCCCCCGATCGTCCGGCTGGAAGGAGAGAGGGACAGCACTTTTTTCCCGTCCTCCCGTTTCCTGGTCATCAGGCGTTTCGCTACGAATTGTACGATTGAAAACGCCGCTGAGATCAGGAAAAAAATCGTGCCACCCACAATAACTCGCGTGGCCAGTGGATTTGACTCGTTGGATTTTTCGAACCATGACGCCACGGGTTCCGACAGCGCATACGCGCCGAAATACGAGCAGGCAATGCTCAGTACGCCCAGAAAAGAGAGCAGGAATCCCCGTCTCGTACCCTTGTAGAGGTAGTAGGCGAGGAACCCGAGTACTACTAGATCAACCGCGTACTTCACGTCCTTGGTTTATCCGTTCACCACGTTTACCGGTTTTCCGTTCATGAACCCCTGCACGTTTTCAACCGTGGTTCCCATCAGTCGTTTTCTTGCGGAAAGAGTGCCCCAGGCCATATGTGGCGTGAGGAACAGATTCTTCGCACCGAACAGCGGATTGCTCTTTTCGACCGGCTCTTTGGAGACGACATCCAGGGCGGCGCCCGCAAGCACGCCGTTGTTCAACGCGTCGGCGAGGTCCTGCTCATTGACCAGTCCTCCGCGCGCGGTGTTGATGAACAGCGCGGAACGCTTCATGCGATTCAGGAGATCCTTATTTACGAATGCCTCGTTGTCGGGAGTCTGGGGGCAATGCAGGCTGACCACGTCCGCTTCGCTGAACGTTTCTTCAATCGATCGCCATGAGAACGGCTCGTACTCCGGCGCGCTTCCCTGGAAGACATCCGAGGCAATTACGTTCATTCCGAATGCATGAGCAAGCTCACCGGTTCGTCGACCGATCCTTCCGAAACCAACGATTCCCATGGTAAGGTTCGCAAGCTCGGTTAGCGGGTAGTCCCAGAAACAGAATTCTCCACGTCGTTCCCATTCCCCATCCAGAACTCGCG
>Ga0310342_100002436_pt1 | contig 11936 bp, 10 predicted proteins | sample S15DNA20500_MG_FD_206155 | JGI IMG/M metagenome (GOLD analysis project Ga0310342, IMG submission 206155) | Marine microbial communities from station ALOHA, North Pacific Subtropical Gyre - S1503-DNA-20-500_MG | ecosystem: Environmental > Aquatic > Marine > Oceanic | place: Pacific Ocean: North... | reverse complement strand
GGCCAGGCCCGCGGCGCGGCGCATGTGCTGGGCGTCGGACGGGTCGCCGGCGAGGCGCAGCGCCGCGTACGCCTCGACCGTGGCGGAGAGATCCGGCGGACCCCCGTGGTAGATGGCGAAACCGCCCTCCTCACCCTGGCGGGAGCGGATCCAGGCGGCCGTGCGGGCCAGGAGTTCTGGGGATTCGAACCCGAGGAAGCGGCGCAGCAGCAGATCCTCGGCCTCCATCGTCACGTTCGTCTCGAGCTCGGCCTTCCAGTGACCGTCGGCCTGCTGGAGCGAGAGGAGCTTCGCCGTGGCGCGCTCGAGCGCAACCCGGCCGCTGGGGTCGACGCCCATCACGCCGCCTCGGCCAACGCGCGCAGCCCCGCGTCGCTCAGGGCGGCGCGCGCGGCAGCCGCGCCGCTGCGGACGGCGCCTTCCATCGTGGCGGGCCAGCCGGTGTCGGTCCACGCACCCGCGAGGAAGAGGCCCGGCAGTGCCGTCCGCGGCCCGGGCCGCAGACGCCCCGTGCCGGGCACGGCGGCGAAGGTCGCCGCGCGCTCGCAGGTGACGTGGAAGCTCTCGACGCCGGCGCCGCACGACGTCGGCAGCAGCGCCTCGAAGGCGGGCAGGAAGACGCGGCGCAGCGCTTCGCGCGAACACCCGACCCAGCGGTCGGCGGCAGAGAGCGACACCACCACGTAGCGACCCGGCTCGAGCCCGGCGGACTCGCTGCGGTCGAACATCCACTGGAGCGGCGTGTCGATCCCGGCGGCCAGCGGCATGTCGAGCACGGGGCGGCCGAAGACCACGTGGAGATTCACGATCGGTGAACGCCCCAGGGCGCGCAGTCCACCCCGGTCGACGCCGGCCGCCCGCGGCAGCAGGTCCGCGGCCGCTTCGTGGGGCGCGGCCAGGATCACCGCATCGGCCGCGAGGCGTTCGCCGTCGATGCGAACCGCGAGGTCTTCCTCCGTTTCGATCGCGCGCACTGCCGCTCGCACGAGTGTGCGCACGCCGGCCTTCTCGAGCGCCACTGCCGCTGGCTCACCGTGGAGCTGCGACAGCGGAACCCGCGACCAGCCGATGTCGGCGGCCGGCGCGTCGCCGAGGAGCCCGGTCTGGTAGACCATGGCCGCCTGGGCGAGCGAAGCGCGCTCGGAAGACACGTTCAGCGTGGCGACGACCAACAGATCCCAGAAGCGCTCGATGGCGAGCGCGCTCTCGCCCTGCCGGGTGAGCCAGGCGGCGAAACTCGTTTCGTCGCTGCGCGGATCGCTGCGGTCGAGGGCCTTCAGCCGGCCGGCGGTCAGCGCCGCGTGCAGACGCGCGCCGAGCGGCAGGTGCCCGAAACCCAGCACGCTCGGCAGGAGGTGCGCCGGGGCCGGGAGTCGGTGCCGGCGAAGCCGGTGCACCCGCCCACCGGGAGCCAGGACCGGCACGTCGAGACGCGGCTGGAGGAAGACCCGGTCCTCCACGTCGAGACGCGCCAGTAGCGCGCGGTACGCGTCGCAGCAACGCAGGAAGACATGCTGGCCGTTGTCGACGTCGAGTCCGCCGAGCCGCGTCGAGTAGGTGGCCCCGCCGAGCCGGGGACGCGCTTCGAGAAGCGTGACCCGCGCCCCGGCATCGGCGCAGGTGAGCGCCGCGCGAATGCCGGCGAGCCCGCCGCCGACCACCGCCACGTGGGGCATCGTCACGGTCGACCGCGGCGGCGGAGGGCGCGCAGCCAGATCCGAACGGCGTGGGCCGCGACGCCGCTCCGGCGTGGGCGGCGAAGCGCCGAGGTGACGTCGAAGGCGGCGCGCTCGATGGCGTCGAGCGCCGCGTGACCACCCGCCGCAAAGCCGGCCACCGCCACCCGCGCGCTTCCGTCCAGGGCCGCCACGAGGGGCTCGCCCGCGCGGAGCATCTCTCGCGCGCGCTCGGCCTCGAAGGCGACGAGCTGGCGCAAGGCCGGAGGGGCAGGACGCAGCACGAGGTCGCCCGGCGCGCAGCCGAAGCGGTCCATGTCTTCGGCGGGCAGGTAGATCCGCCCGCGCAACCGGTCCTCGGCAACGTCCTGGAGATGCTCGACGACCTGGAGGGCGCTGCAGATCTCGTTCGAGCGCACCAGGTTGTCCGGACTCGCCGAATCGAAAACACGGAGCACGAGTTCGCCGACCGGGTTCGCAGAGAGCGCACAGTAATCGAGGAGCTCGGCAAAGGTGCCGATGCGGGAAAGCCGCTGATCCCAGCGGTTCGCGGCGATCAGCTTCGCGAACGGTTCGCGCGGCAGCAGGTGCCCGGCCAGCACCGGCTCGAGCCGACGCAGGAGCGGGTGACGCGCCTGCCCGGCCAGGGCGCGATCGAGTTCGGCCTCGAGCGCGTCGAGATGGGCGAGACGGTCGCCGGGCGCCTCGTCGCCCAGGTCGTCGGCCAGGCGCGCGAAGCCGTAGATCGCCTCCAGGGCGCGCCGTCTCCCAGCGGGCAACAGGCGCAGGGCAACGGGAAAGTTCTCGTCGCCGGCCTGGGAAAGGACATCGCGTTCGCCGAAGCCTTCCGGCGGAAAACCGGCGGCGGGCGGCGGCGGGACCGCTATGCCTGCGCCTTCGCCTGCACCACCAGCTCGGCGATCCGCCGCAGGCCCGCGCGGCGCAGCTCCCGCTTGGCCCGGTTGGGCTCCATCAGGTCGAGGAGCAGGTTGCCGTCCAGCAGCGCAATGAACGCCGCCGCCAGCTCGGCCGCCTCGTTCGGGTCCCCCCAGAGCTCCAGCAGCGTCTCCCGGATGTCCCGGAGAAACTGATCGTGCAGGGCGAAAAGCGGCTTCTGGAGCGAAGCCCGCATGCGATCCGATTCGAGCGCCCAGCGCACGAAAATCTCGATCGCCCCCAGATACTGCGACACGAACTGCTCGTAGACATTGAAGAGCTCGAAGATCCGCTTGTTCGCGTCGAGGTGCGCGATGGATTCGCGAAACTTCTCGATGAAGGGCACGAGCATCCGGCGGCAGGCTTCCTGGAAGAGCGTAGACTTGTCGCCGAAGTGCCAGAAGACGGTGGCGCGGCTCACTTCGGCACGCGACGCGATTATCCGGATGCTCGCGCCGTCGTAACCCCGCTCGGCAAACAGGGCGACGGCGGCGTCGAGGATCCGCGCCTGCGTCTCTGCCTTGCGTCCCGCGTTCGCGTCGCCGCGGCTGCGGGCCTTCAACTCGTTCGCCACTCTCACTCCACACTCCGACCGGGCACGGCTCCACACCGGGAAACCGACGGCTCACCCCGGAACCACGCATCCGGTCGGAATCGGAGAAGAATCCCATCGGGCCGGGGTCCACCGCAAGCCCTACCGCCGACCCCGCGGCGTCCACCGGTCAGTCGTGATCACCGGGCTCGTGCGACGGCTGCTCGGGAGCCCCAGCCAGGCCCCGGCCGCCAAGGCCAGCCGGCGCCTCCGGGAAATCCGTAAAGCCCCGTCGAAGCAAGAGAATCCGTGGGCGTGGAGATCGTCGAGCAGGCTCCGGTAGATGCGCCCCATGGCCTCCGCCGGGCGCAACCGGCCGCGCTCCTCGCGCGGAAGGAGATCCGCCGCGCGCTCGTAGTAGAGCCGTGCTCGCTCGGCGTAGAGGGCCAGCAGGAGGCGCACGTCCTCGGTCATCTGCCCGGCCTTGAGCAACTCCGGCGCCACGCGCATGCGCTCGAGATCCTCGCGCGCCAGGTAGATGCGGCCCGAAGCCGCGTCGTCGCCCACGTCGCGAAGCACGTTCGTGAGTTGGACGGCAATTCCCATGCACTCGGCGTAATCGAGCGCCTGTGCGCTCCGCGCACCGAGCACACGCACGACGAGCAGGCCCACGGTCGAGGCGACGCGGTAGCAGTACCGGCGGAGATCCTCGAAGTGCTCGATCGGCTCACCGGTCAGGTCACTCTCGACACCGGCCAGAAGGTCCGCGAAGACGTCCTCGGGTAGCTCGAAACGGCGCGCCGCGTCACCGAGCGCCACACCGACCGGGTGCGCGGCCCGGCCGCGGTAGGCGTCCGCCAGCTCCGTGTGCCACCGGTCGAGGAGCCGTCGCCGATCGCCCCGAACCGACGGGTCATCGGCAATGTCGTCCGCCAGGCGGCAGAACGCGTAGATGGCGTGAAGCGCGCGGCGTTGCTCGCGCGGGAACATCCAGAAAGCGGCGGCAAAGCTCGAATTCGCCCGCCGCACCACGTCCGCGCAGTGGCCCTGGGCGTCGCGTAGCGTGGCCGTGCCACGCTCAAGCATCGAGCGCTCCGGCGAAGACCGCCCGGGTTGAAGGCGGCGACGGCGCGCCGACGCAGCGCAGCGCGCGCTCGGCGATCGAGGCGCCGTCCAACCCGACTTCGCGCCACTGGTCGTCCACATCACCGTGTTCGATGAAACGGTCGGGAAGCCCGATGCGCTCGATGCGCAACCTGGGAAGCCGCGGGGACAGCGCTTCGAGAACGGCACTCCCAAAGCCCCCGGTCAGGCCGTGGTCCTCGACGGTGACCAGCACCCCGCAGCGGCGGCCGACCTCCGAAAGCAGTTCGACGTCGAGCGGCTTCACGAAGCGGCCGTCTACGACAGCGGCCGAGACGCCGCGCTCGGCGAGCCGCTCCGCGGCATCGAGGACCGCGGGCACCGTCTTGCCCAGGCCGACGAGCGCCACGTCACAGCCCTCGCGCAACAACTCGCCGCGGCCGATCGGCAGCGGCTTGGGATCCGGGTCGAGCGGCACGCCGGGCGCGGCGCCGCGCGGGAAGCGCACGGCGAAAGGCCGACCCGATTCGACGCCCGTGGCGAGCAGGTGCTGCAGCTCGTTCTCGTCGCGCGGAGCGCAGATGACGAGATTCGGAATCAGGCGCAGGTAGGCGAGATCCAGGCCACCGTGATGAGTCGGACCGTCCGCTCCGACCAGGCCGGCGCGGTCGATGGCGAAGGTCACCGGCAGCTCCTGGAGCGCCACGTCGTGCACCACCTGGTCGAACGCGCGCTGGAGAAAGCTCGAATAGATGGCGCAGACCGGGCGCACGCCCTCCGTCGCGAGGCCCGCGGCAAAGGTCACCGCGTGTTGCTCGGCGATCCCCACGTCGTAGGCCCGGTCCGGGTGCCGCTCGGCGAAGCGGTCGATTCCGGTCCCGTCGGGCATCGCAGCCGTAATGGCGACGACCCGCGAATCCCGGTCCGCGAGGCACGCCAGCGCGTCGGCAAAGCAGGCAGTCCAGCTCGCGGCCCCCCCTGCCTTCTTCTGCCGAACGCCCGAAGCGGCGTCGAAGGGTGCCGTGGCGTGCCACTTGTAGGGGTCGGCCTCGGCCGGGGCATAACCGGCGCCCTTTTTCGTGCGGGCGTGCAGGACGGTGGGGCCCCGGGCGTCGCGAAGCGACTCCACCGCGGCCAGCAGCGCCTGCAGGTCGTGGCCGTCCACCGGACCGAGGTAACGCCAGCCGAGCGCCTCGAAGTACCGCGCGGCCTCGCCGGTCTCGGCGAGGCCCCCCACGTTGGGTGCGATCGACATGCCGTTGTCGTTGAAGACCACGCGAACGTCGGCGCCGAGGGTGCTGGCGTGGTTGAGGGCCTCGAAGGACATGCCCGCCGTCGCCGCCCCGTCACCGATCACGGCCACAGCACGCGCGCCATCCGCCGCGCGCCGCTGCGCCTCGGCGATTCCGGCCGTCGCCGAGACCGAGGTGCCGGCATGGCCGGCGCCGAAGACGTCGTAGGGCCCCTCGCGGCGGCGCAGGAAGCCGCTGGGCCCGCCCGCCTGCTTGACGCGGGGCAGGTCCTCCCCGCGCCCGGTGAGGATCTTGTGGGCGTAGCCCTGGTGGCCCACGTCCCAAACGATGCGATCGCGGGGGGTCTCGAAGGCATAGTGGAGGGCGACGGTGAGCTCGACCACACCGAGGCTCCCGGCGAAATGCCCACCGACCTCGGCACCCACGCGAACCAGCGCACACCGGAGCTCCGTCGCGACCTTCTCGAGGTCTTGCCGGGGCAGGGCCCGAAGATCCGCCGGCGATTGGATGCTCTCGAGCAAATTCACGACTCCCCCGGCGGCTGCTTTGGTTGCAGCGCCGGGAGCATCCGTGGCAACCAGAGACACCGCAACGCGATCCGTCGGACCGACCCGGCCCAACGGTCAGCGATTCGACCAATACGGGCGAACGGTCAGCGATCGCGGCAGAATCAGCAGGCCTTGACCATCCGGCCCCGAAGGAAGCTCCCGCCTGGGCGCAGCCTCGAGAGCGTGCGCCGCCACTACGAAGTCGAGCGCGCGATCGCGTCTCGCCTGCGTCGCGCGTCGCGCCAGGAGCGCCCACAGCTCTACGCAACCATGTACGACGAGCTGTTCGAGCAGGTCCCGGACCACCCGCGCCGGCTCCGCCGCAACGACCCGGCCCGCACTCACGCCCACAACCGCTCCAAGCTGACCCTGCTCGCGGGCTTCCTGGGCGACGGCGCCCGGGTGGCAGAGTTCGCGCCGGGTGACTGCCGCTTCTGCCTGGAACTCTGCGCCCGCGCGACCTCGGTGACGGGCATCGACATCTCTGACCAACGCGGGAACGAGTGGCCAGAGGAGCCCGAGAACTTCCAGCTGGTGATCTACGACGGCTATCAGCTCGACCTGCCGGACGGCTGTGTCGATCTCGTCTTCAGCGACCAGCTCGTTGAGCACCTGCACCCCGAGGACACGCTGAACCACTTTCGCCTGGTGCGGCGCATACTCGCGCCAGAGGGCGCCTACGTCTTTCGTACACCCCACGCGCTGTGCGGACCGCACGATGTCTCCAGGTTCTTCTCGGATGTGCCAGAGGGATTCCATCTGAGAGAGTGGACCTACCACGAACTGGAGCCGGTCCTGCGCGGCACGGGATTCGGGACCCTTCGCGCCTTCTGGAATGCCCCCGGCACCCGGGTACCACTGCCCTGGAGCGCGGCGACCGGATGCGAGCACCTGCTCGGGGTATTGCCGCCGGCGCTGCGACGGCACGTGTCGCGGCTCCTGCTTCCGAACGTCACGGTCGCCGCCTCGCGCTGAGCGACCTACCCTGAGCGGCGCGGAGAAATCGGTTGGCCAGTCGCACACAGCCGCGCCCGCGCTTCCCGCGGTCGACGAATTCCGAGGTCGTCGCCGGAGTCGACCTCGGATCCAACAGCTTCCACCTGATCGTGGCGCGCGCCGAAGACGATGGGCGCATCCACGTGCTCGACCGGCTGCGCGACCCAGTGCGCCTGGCAGCCGGCCTCGACGCCCAGGGGTTGCTCACGAGCGATGCGACGGCGCGCGGTGTCACGGCGCTCGAGCGATTCGGCGAGCGGCTGCGCGATATGTCGTCCCGCGACGTCCGCGCCGTCGGCACCAATACCCTGCGCAAGGCGCGCAATGGCGCCGCGGTGGAGGAGACCTTCTCCGAGGCGTTGGGACACCCCGTGGAGATCATCTCCGGGCACGAGGAAGCCCGCTTGATCTACGACGGGGTGACCCACGTGACGCCCGAAATCGAGGGGCGTCTCCTGGTGGTGGACATCGGAGGCGGCAGCACCGAGTGCATCATCGGCCGGGGATACGAGCCCCTGGCGCTCGACAGCCTGTACATGGGATGCGTGGAAGCCACCCAGCGGTTCTTCGGCGACGGGAAGGTCACGAGAGACGCGTTCCACAAGGCACGCCTCGCCGCGGGCCTCGAACTGGCCTCGATCGTCGCACGCTACCGGGAGATCGGATGGGACCGGGTGCTGGGCTCCTCGGGCACGATCCTGGCGGTGAGTGAAGTGCTCCGTCAGCAGGGCTGGGCGTCGGGAACGATCACGGCCGACACCCTCGAGAAGCTCGAGGACCTGCTCGTCGCGGGCCCGAGCACGTCGAAACTCGAGCTCGCCGGACTCGAGCCAGACCGCGCCCCCGTCTTTGCCGGAGGCGTGGCAATCCTCTCGGCGGCCTTTCTCTTTCTCGAGATCGAGGAGATGACGCCCGCCAGCGGGGCGCTGCGCGAGGGCCTGATCTACGAGTTGCTCGGCAGAGTGACTGCGGGTGACCCGCGAGACCGAACGATCGACAGCCTGGCATCGCGCTACAAGGTGGACCGCGCCCACACCGAGCGGGTGGCCGAAACCGTCGCGGCGCTCTTCTCCCAGGCGAACGAATACTGGAAGCACGACACCGAGACGGGCCTTCGGCTCCTGCGCCACGCTGCGGCGGTGCACGAGATCGGGCTTTCGATCTCCTACGCGGGTTTCCACAAGCACGGCGCCTACATCCTCGAGCACGCCGACATCTCCGGCTTCTCCGTCGACGAACAGCAGATTCTCGCCGCGATCGTCGGCGCCCACCGCCGCAAGTTCTCGCTGCCGTCCTTCGACGTCCTGCCCCGCGACCGGCGGCAGCTCGCGCTGCACCTGACGCTCCTGTTGCGGCTGGCCGTCCGTCTCCACCGCAGCCGTACGAGCGAGGCCCTGCCCGAGCTGCGTCTGCGCGCCCGAAAGTCGCAGATGCTGCTCGACCTACCCGCCAACTGGCTCGAAGCACACCCGCTGACCCGCGCCGACCTCGAGGAAGAGGCCGAAATCCTCGGACGCGCCGGTGTCACCCTCGCGCTGGTGGAAGGTTGAGACGGGTGAGTCGCGCTGGCATCGGACATTCCGGCGATGCGCGACGCAGCGGGCGATGCAGCGCTACACGCCGACCTGCGCGGCGCCACCTCGCCCGGTTCGACGAGATCGTGGCGAAAGCTCAGTCGTCGTAGCCGAACGCGCGGAGCGCCGGGCCGAGCGCCTCGGCCAGAAGCCTCTGCTCCTCGGCGCTGAACGTGCGCCACTTCTCGCCAACGTCGCGCACGCCGAGCGAGGTGACTCGATCTACCAGACCCGCGGCGGTGGGCAGGCCGCACCAGAGCCGCAGCGCGTCCACGCTGCCCAGCGGATCCGCCACGAACGCCTCGTAGCGCACCTCGCGGTAACGGTCGCCGAGCTCTGCACCGGCCTCACGGATGTTTTCGACCAGGAGCTTCCACTGGAGACCCGCGAGCACCGCGAAGGAGCGGTCGCTCGCGTCCCAGAGACGCTCGTGTTCCTCGGAGAGCGGACCCCAACGCCACTGCTCGGGGCCCCGCCAGCCTTCCCAGAAGTCCACCCCGAGCAGCGACGCGGCGACCGACCGACCGTCGCGCACGACGTGCACGTAGCGGGCGTCTGGAAACGCGCGGTCCATGAAGCCGATCCGAGACCAGCCCGTGTACTTTGCGATGAAGCGCGGGCGCTGCTGCACGGACGTGTGCCGCGCCACCAGCGCTCGCATGCGCTCGGCGCAGGCGTCGCTGCAATCGCGGGCAGCGAGGTCCTGCGCCGGGCGGTTGAAGCCCGGGAAGCAGTCGATCCACGCGCGGTATCCCTCGACGGGCCGGGGTCGCAGGCCGCTCTTCCCGAGCGCGCGCACGCCCGGCGCGTGGCGCAGGTTTGCCAGGGCGAGCCACGCCGAGGCATCGCCGAAACGGTTCGACCAGTTCGAGATCCAGGCGAAGTGGGGGTGCTCTGCCAGAGCGTGGAAGAGGAGCGTGGTCCCCGAACGCCCGCACCCGATCACGAAGACGGGACGGTAGACGGCTTCGGGTCGGGACGCGCTCGCCATTTCGCCGCTTCAAGATAACCAATACCACGCCGAGCGACCCAGGCGCGGTCAATCGGCGACGCACACCCGAACCGCTACGAAACGGGCGGCAACCGCCACCCCTGACGCGCCGCCACGGGCGGTTCAGTTCCGGATCGAGATCGCCGCGTTGCTGATGATCGGCGCGTCGCGCTCCTTCGACTTCACCGAGAGGACGATGTCGTTCCCCTCTTTCCACCAGGACGTGAGATACGTCTCGCCCGGAAACGCGACCCCGCGGAACCGGGCCTGGTAGCGTGCAACACGCGTCGGATCGCCGCCGAGCGCAGCGTCCACGATCGCCTTGCAGGCGATGCCATAGGAGCAGAGCCCGTGGATGATCGGCGCGTCGAAGCCGGCCATCTTCGCGAACTCGGGGTCCGCGTGAAGCGGGTTCTTGTCGCCGTTCAAGCGGTAGAGCAACGCCTGTTGCGGCAGCGTCCGGGTCTCGACGACCCCGTCCGGCTCGCGTTCCGGCGGCTCGTTGCCGGGCTTCGGCCCCCCGGGACCGCCAAAGCCGCCCTCGCCGCGGATGAAGGCGGACATGCGGGTCGTGTAGAGCAGCGCGCCCGAGTCGCGGTCGCGGGTCTCGTTCTCCATGATCACGAGAGCGGCCTTGCCCTTGTCGAAGACGTCGGCGACGCGACCCTCGGTCTTCGTCTCGGCGGACGTGGGCAGCGGCTGGTGGATCTCGATGTCCTGCTCGCCGTGGAGCAGCTGCGCCAGGTTGAACTCGATCCCCGGGATCTTGAATCCGGTCACACTCCCCGCGCTCGGGCGGCGCCCGCCGGCCACCACCACGAAGCTCGGCAGCACCTTCAGGTTCTTCTCGTAGGTGTACTCGAGTTCGTTCGCCTCGGTGACCGGCACGCCGGCCCCGATGCCCAGGTGATAGAGGATCACGTCGTCGACGTCCCATCCCCCCTCGCGAACTCCGAGGCTCGCACCCACCGCCTTTTCCCGATCGACCGGCATGACGTCCCTCCAGTGAAAAGCCGTGCACGATCCTACCATGAGCGAGGCAGCGCTTGCGCGACGCCCGGCGGGAACGCACGCTAGCGTGCCGTGGGTCGAGACTGGCGAAAAAAGCGGCTCTTCGCGGTGGCATTCGCCGCCGCCGCGTGTGCGACGAGTGCTCCGCCCGCGCCCGAGCGCACCTCGCTTCCGGTCCTGGTGGCCGGAGACACGGACGCCTCGCTCGGTTACGAAACGCCTCCCGTCCAGCAAGCGACCGACGTCGTGCCGAGCGAGCTTCGCGAGGGTCCGCACCACCGCGTCGCTGACGAGGTCCAGACGGACGGCTTCATGCGCATCTACGAGATCTCGTCTCCCTTCGGCGAAGACACGGCCTACGGCGACGACGCCTTGCGCGAGCGCGTCGTCGAGATCGAGGCACTGGCCCAGCTGCGCGAGCGCTCGGCGGGCACCGAGTTCGGCGAGGCGGTCCAGCGCTCGCTGGCGAGCCCCTTCGTCGCCACGTGGAACCTCGTCACCCGGCCTTCGGATTCGGAACAAGGCGTGCCCGAAGCAGCCGCAGACGACCTTCGAGGCGCCGCGGCGGGGAGCGCGCACCGCTCCGAGTTCTTCGGCTTCGCGCAGCGCAAGCGCGAACTCGCCTTCGAGCTCGGCGTCGATCCCTACACCTCGAACGCCGAGCTTCAGAAAGAATTGAACCGCTTCGCGTGGGTCGCGACGGTCGGCGGCTTCGGCGAACGGATCTTCACCCCCGGCGAGCGCGACCGCGAGGCCGAGATCGTGCGCGATTTCTCGCCCGCAGACCTCCAACGCCTCGCTCGCATCGAGCTCGCCGTGATGGGAATTCCCGAAGATTCCGCTGAGGCGTTCCTCGTCCATCCCTGGTACTCCCCCGGCCAGCGGGCGGAGTTCGTGGGACACCTGGCCGCGCTCGACCTCGTCTCCAACCGCAAGGCGCTGATCGATGTGGCGCTCGGGGCTGCCTCGGAAGAGGACGCCGACCTCTACGCGCGCTCGGCCGAGCTGCTCCACGTCTACCACGACAACGTGGCTCCCTTCGAACTGCTGGCGCCGTTCCGAGGCGGCACGGTGGTCGGCTTCACGCGCGATGGGCGGCTGGTCGCAGTGCTCCCCCTCGACTACGCGATCTGGACGAAGCCGGCCCACGCCTATGCCAACACGCTGAAACGCAGCACGCTCGAAGACGGCCGCCCCATCGACGCTCGAGAAGTCCTCGTGACGGGCTCCTTCTCGGCCAAGGCCCGCAGGAAGTATGAAAACCGCGGCATCACCGTACGCGAGCACGCGCTCGATACGCTGCGTCCGGAACCCGCGCCGGAGAGTTGATGCGCAC
>Ga0310342_100002431_pt1 | contig 11944 bp, 6 predicted proteins | sample S15DNA20500_MG_FD_206155 | JGI IMG/M metagenome (GOLD analysis project Ga0310342, IMG submission 206155) | Marine microbial communities from station ALOHA, North Pacific Subtropical Gyre - S1503-DNA-20-500_MG | ecosystem: Environmental > Aquatic > Marine > Oceanic | place: Pacific Ocean: North... | reverse complement strand
CGTATAGCCTAATCGTGACCGTCAGCGACATACAAGCGATCGACGTGCATGGGCACTATGGTCGGTACTACCGCGAGGGCATGGACCTGATCAATGTTTTCAGTAGCGGCGATGAGCAGCGTGTGATCGAACTTGCCCGCCTGGCCGAGACGTCCCTCACGATCGTGTCGCCGTTGCAAGCCCTCCTTCCCCGGTTCCAGGCGGATACCCGGGGCGGCAATGAGCAGGCCGCCGAAAGTGTTCCCAGGCATCCCGAGCTTCGCCAATATGTGGTGATCGATCCACTGAAGCCCGACAGCTACGCGCAGGCCGAACAGATGCTTGCGACGCCGTGCTGTGTCGGCATAAAGATCCACCCGGAAGAGCATGGCTATCCCATCAAGAAACATGGCCGGCAGATCTTCGAATTTGGCGCGAAACATCAAGCCATTGTTCTGACCCACAGCGGCGAGGAGAACAGCCTGCCCGAAGACTTCGTGCCGTTTGCCGATGACTTCCCGGAAGTGCGCCTCATCCTGGCCCATATCGGTAACACCATCGATGAAGATCCGGGCCACCAGGTCCGTGCGGTGCAGCAGAGCAAACATGGAAACATCTTTGCCGATACCTCCAGCGGCCAGAGCATTGTCAACGGCCTGATCGAATGGGCGGTGGCGGAAATCGGCTCCGAGCGCATCCTCTACGGTACCGACACCCCGCTCTATTTTCCTCCCATGCAACGGGGACGAATCGATCGCGCCGAGATTTCCGATTCGGACAAGCAGAGTATCCTGCGTGACAACGCCATGAAGCTGTTTCAGCTTTCCGAGGCTGAGGTACCGGCAGCAGTGGGATAACGACGCAGTTCGGTCCGCGTAGCGTTGTACGCAGATTAAGATTTTCGATTAAGACTCAAGACGAAGATCGCTCCTCTCCACTCGCTTCTTAATCTCATTCCTTAATCCTCAATCTTAATCTCAGGCTATGGATTCACAAGAGCCGCTCTACGGGATTTACAACGTCGGATAATACGGCCTCGGCCTCTGGTTGGGATGGACGCCTGTGATTTCGTCGCCGCGCCAGGCGAATCGGTAGGTGTCGCCGGCGAGCATCGTCTCGGTTGTTTCGCGCGTGGGCAGTGCGTGATGAAGTACGATCCGACTGCCCTGCCGCAGGAATTGCTTGTCGACGAGCACAAACGAATCAGTGAAGTCAAGGGGGAGGGGACTGCCGTCCACGCTGACTCTGACCGTGTCACGGGGCGCCCACCCGGGCACGCGAATGAAGACGTCCTCGTGATTTCCGGGACGGACGGTGACTTCGGCTTCTTCCCCGCGTCGGCTGTTGATCTGCACGTGATCATCATCGTAATCGAGGTGCAGATAGACGACCAGGCCTCTCTCCTCGCGGGCGGCAATGTGCTGATAGACCGCGCTGAGGGTATGCACGATCTCGGCGGTGCCGCTTGGATTACAGCTTTTTCCCGCATGGGGATAGGAATTCTCACCCCATCCGCCGAATTCGATCTCGTGCATCTCAACGCCCGGGTTGTTCTCCGGCCCATCCTTCTCCGTGATCTGGCCCGGGAAGATGCGAGACCGCAGTAAACGTTCCACGTCGTCGTAGATCTCGGTGTGACCCGTATGAAGTGCCAGCCACAAAGCCAATCGAACGGTGGCCCCGGTGGACTCCGTGTTGACCCGCAGATTTCCCGACTTGTCAAAGAATCTCTGCGTGCCCAGATCGTGCGCTACCCAGCCGGATTCATTCACGATCAGGCCGGGCATGCCAACCTGGAACGTTTTGAGGACCCGGTCGACGTACTGCGACTGTCGCGTCATCAGCCCGAACAGGAGCAATCCGATCAGCATGTATTGATACGACTGACGGTCGGCGGTGTTCCCTTCGTTCGTGACCTCTTCGGGCACCGTACCATCGGGATTCGTGGAGTGTTGCAGATGGTAGCGCGCCAGCTCGTCTGCCAGTTCCAACGCCAACGGATCTCCGGTCGTCTGATGGAACAGGACCAGTGCCTCGATCAATTTCCCGTGGGAGCTCAGCCTGTTCACACGGGCACGAATCGGATCGGTCACGTGACCGTCGGCCATTTCGGGAAAGTGTTTGGCATAGTCGAACGCGAGCAGGTCCCATGCGCCGTCCGGTTTCAGGCAGCGGCGGATCGTTTCCAGGTAGCGGTGCCCTGCTTGCTCGGCCCAGCGATTGTTCCTGAATCGAACCAGGGCGTTGAACGCCAGGAGGCCCTCCCGCACGGAGTGAAGCTCGAACCGGGGTTCGATCCAATCCAAACCGGGAGGCACGAAAAGCAATCCGTCCGGATTGTCCGAGAGCCAATGCAGATTACGCAGCATGGACCCTTCCATGTGGCCGGGGATGACAAATTCTGTGGCATCCTCAAGGCGCAACAGGGCATCCCACAACCGGGCCAGGTCATGCGTAATGCACCAGCTCCCCGTGGGCAGGTAGTCGCGGTCGGGATTGAGCCAGCCGAGAAGGTTCCGTCCCCCCAGTTCCATGATTTGTTTTAGGTTCATTTCGAAAACGATTTACGCGTACGCCAATTGATGATTGTCGATTGATGATTGTTGATTTGCGAAGTAAGCAGAGCGAATCAATTGTCCCCCGACGTGGTTACCGGCCATTAAACGTTGATTGTTCGAAGTGCGAAATCGATTGCCCTGTTTTCCCGTTCAGCGGGTTTGTCCGTTTGTCTTCCTTCAACAATCATCAATCATCAATCGACAATCATCAATCAAATGTCGGTGCCAGTTAAGCGAAAAGCCGTTTGCCAAGTTTAGTGGTGTAATTTACGCGGGTTAGCGAAACCTCAGTGAGAACAGATCGGCGTCCTTCAACACGAATCTCAACCGCACGGGCGTGCCGGCCCATTTTCCAAGGTCTGGATTGTTCTTCCAAAGCATGGGCTGCTCCAGCGAATCGCCGTACATCACTTCCGAATCGGCCAGGGCGAATCCCGGCAGGGGCACACCCTGGGCATCCTGCAACTCGACCTGCACGCTGCCGGCAGCCGAGGTCGAGTAGTTCATCACCAGCTCGGATCCGGACCAGATGAGTGGCTTCGTCCAGTGGATGAAATCCTTCGAGGTGCTGGTGATAATGTCGCGTCCATTGTCGCGCCCGTCCTCGGTCAGCCCTGTTTGATCAGCAGTCTTCAAAGGGGCCTCGCCAAGCTCGTCCATGCCCGCCTGGTATGCTGCAATGCGACGGTGGCGACAGTAGGACCGGTATTCTCCCCGGTCCATGTCCCAGAAGGCGAGGTTGTGCGCGTTGTATCCCTCGATGACCGGCTCTTCCACGAGTTTTCGCCAGTTGATCCCGTCTGGCGAAACCAGCGCGAACACCATGCCCGTCATGCCGCCTATTCCCTTATAGCTCTCCTCCGGCGGCACACGCGGGCCCGTATCCACGAAGGGGCTGAAATTCAGCTCGACACGACGGCCGTGCTTTTCCGTCAGGATCACGTTGTTGTCACGCGTCCCGGCTGCCTCGAACAGCCCCAGGGACGGGCGCGTCCAAGTGATGCGGTCGCGACTCTCGGCGTAACAGGTATACATCGGCGATCGTTTTACTATGTTCCCCTGCTCATCCCTAGAGGCGTTTGATGCCCTGTAATATATGCGGTAGAGCCCGTTGTCCCGAAGGCAGGTGAATTCTCCGCACTCGTTCCCTTCCCAGGGTCGGTCGAACACCATGGCGACCTCCTGTGGCACGGCATGATGCAGGCGACGCTCGGCGACGCTAAGACGGTCGATGAGCCAATCGTCCACGAACAGCTAAAGTCGAGAGCTAATGTTGATAGGTTCGTTGTTCATATCCTTGCTTCCAGTGGTTTGAGAAAATCCCGTTTACGGCTTAATTGGCAGCCGTTGCCTTGCAGGTCAGGGCTTGGCCGTTGCTTCGCCTGCCGGCACAATCTTCCCCACGACCCCAAGGTTGTCAATTGCCAGCAGTTCGTTTGGTCCGCTCCGGTGCCAGAAACGCAGCAGAAAACGGTTCGCCCCGGCGATGTATTCGGTCAAGTCGTACTCAGCCGAATAGCCACTCCAATTCACGTCACTGTAGGCCGTCGCCCACGTCTTTCCCCCGTCCCGCGAGATTTCAATTTTGTTGTGGTCGCCGGCATATCGGTAGAAGTGCATATACCTCAACCGCGCTTCCTGGAAGACTAGGCCTTGGCCGGCCCGAAAGTCGTAGACGACCTCTCCAGTCGTATTGGCCTTAAGCGAAAGGCCGTTAGGGGAGAGTGTATAGCCGGAGCGACGAAGGGCCTGATGGACGTTACCACCATCGTTGTAATAGTCATCGTAGGTAAACTCACCGGCCTTCGTAAAAACCGTGCCAGGGCTGGTTAAGTCGCCGAGCACTCTTTCCACATAAGCATGGTAAGCCCCGCCCAACGACAGTGTGCCAACTAATCCGCCGACGAGGTCGAGATAGGCTTGGCCGGCTTCGATAGTCTCTTGTTTATCCTTCACCTTGTTAAACTGACGGAAGCGGCTTGAAGCGGCCGAGAAACCAAGAAATGACCGCGTCAGGCGCAGGAAGTTCTCATTTCGCTCCAGTCGGGCCAGGATCGTTTTATCGTCCAGGCTGGCTTTGGCCTTAGCGATCTTGGCCAAGGATTCTTCAACGAGGTCCATCGGATACAGGGCGGCCACCTCATGGACCTCGCCACCGCCCCCGACAGACAGCATATGCTGCTCAAAACTTTCATAAATCTCACGCATTACTCCGGCCGCCGGGCCGAAGTAGGCCGGATAGAACTCGTTTAGCAGATCGTCCACTTTCTGTTCGGGATTCCACATCTGCTTCAATGATAGCCACATGAACACATCTGTACCGACATTGCGCTCCAGGTATTCGGACAGATTGCCGGTGAAACCTAGTTTGCGGTAATAGGATTGATCCGCTTCCAAGTTGTGGAAGAGCGTCCACGGCGCAGGCCACCACCCAATATAGTCGTAACACCAGCCGCGCGACAGCATCGTCATCCATCGTTGGACACGTTGGCGGTAGGGCAGGCTCTTAGGATGGGTCAGCGGCCGGACTTGCTCCATCCCAAAGGAACAGAACACCGGGTACAGGTTGCGGTGGCCTTTCAGGTTCTTTTTCGGCGGCTCAATGGTGCCGGCGTACGGCATGATGGTCAAGCCCTTGTCGGGATGAACGGCCGTGACTTTTTCGGCGACACGGTTGGCGAAAATCAACACCCGCTCCGCGTTGTTGGAACCCATTGCGTGGCAGGCCTCGCACTGGCACCAGCCAGCCCCGTCGTTCTGTGTCAGGGAATAAAAGTCCAACTCCGGCTCGTTGTTGAATTTATCGATAAAAAATTGGGCCGCGATCTCCACGGCTCGCGGATTGGACACGCAGATCTGGCCCTCGCCGGGATGTCGCCGGCCGCCATAGAAGGGCGCTATCTCGGGATACTGTTCCTGCAGCTTTTTGGGGAAGATGTATTCCCAGTAATGCCCGGCGTAGCCCTGCAATCCCCCCCTGCGGTTGCGCGCATACCACAAGGTGTTCTGCCGCTTCTCTTCGTTCGTGAAATGTTCGGTAGCGTTGTGGTTGTACCACGGATTGCGGTACTCCGAGTGCGGTTTCTGCACCTCATCCAGTGTCGGCAGGGCAATAGTCGCCCGCTTCGGGATGATCGCTCCGATTTCGCCAATGGTAAACCAGCGGCAGCCCAGATGATCTTCCAGAAGCCCATAGACGCCGTTGCGAAGGCCCTCTTCACGCGCCGCAAGGATGTAAATCGCCTCCCCAGTCACACGCAGCCGATAGCCGTCCGGCCACACCTCTTTCTGGGAAACCTTCAGATCAGTCCCGCAACCCAGATAGACTGCGGGGCCGCCCTTTGCCTCCGCTTCCGCGCAGATCGGCACAACGGCTCCTGACATCTTGCGGAAATGCTCCTGCAGGTCCTGGGCCGTGGCCATCAACGCGGAACTGTGCCCCTGCGGAAGTACCATCTGCCCCAGCGCTTTGCCATCTTTGACCAGCGTGGCCGCCTCTGCAGCTCTGTGAGGAGCAAGTACCATACACACAGTTAGAGCAATGGTGAGTGCTACTGCCAGAGACCGGCGCAGGGCCTTGGCTGATTTGTATTCGGATATCCCAAACATACCTTTGCTTTTTTATAGGCTGTGTGAAACTCGCCACGCGCCCGCTGCTATCCGTCTGCTCAAAACCAGCCCGGGCCAACTACCCAGTTTGAGTCGTCAAGGTCGTTTTCCCTGTGCGCTTGAACGTGTCCGTCCGCAAAAGCCGCGTTGTATCTGTCGCCCGGATGGTACCGGACACCCCATATGCCATCCCAATACGACCAGTATGCCGGATTTGGGGAAATGGCGTAGCTGTAGGCATCAGCAAATACGGCCAGATCCGATGGTCTTTCTATCGAAACAAGTTCTACTGGAGGAAAAGAAACGTTATGCGGACCAACAGCCATATTATAGCCATAATTGACGTAATAGCCGGTCCAATCCGGTTTGTCATATGAAGGACAATCATAGATACTCCCCTGCCCGCGAGATGGACTCGCTGTCACGCCAGCCCCAAGATATGGTCGTGCAAAAAAGCTGGTATAGTAACCACCAACCGTCGGACCGTCGTAAAACCAGGTTGGACCGTCCGCGCGCCCGTCCCCGTTCCTGTCTCTGTAGTCGTAATGAGGGGGGAAAACATCATGATCTCTCAGGTATAAGATCGCAGCAAGCTGGATCTGTTTCAGATTGGCAGCGCACTTGATGGTTCGCGCCGCTTCCAGCGCGTTTTTCATCGCGGGCAGAAGCAGGGCGGCCAGCAGGGCGATGATGGCTACAACCACCAATAGTTCGATCAGCGTGAATCCCTTCCGCTCTTGCATAGGACGCCTGTAAAAACCTGAACGGTTACATCCTGGTTAGGTTGTTCGGTTGTGCAAACACACTCTCGTCGTAAGGACCTTATCGAAACCTCAGCGAGAAGAGATCGGCGTCCTTCAACACGAATCTCAACCGCACGGGGGTACCGGCCCATGCGCCCAAATCGGAATTCCCCCGCCACAGCACGGGTTGTTCCAGCGAATCGCCGTACATCACCTCCGAGTCGGCCAGGGCGAATCCCGGCAAGGGGATCCCCTGGGCATCCTGCAGCTCGACCTGCACGCTGCCGGCGGCCGAGGTCGAGTAGTTCATCACCAGCTCGGACCCGGAAAACACGAGCGGCCGCGTGAGCATCTCACCCCCGTGCAGGGGTGCATTCACCGATACGAACCCGTCGATGCGAAGGGTGTACCGCCGCAATTGGCTCGGTGGTCCCGACCGATAGAACGCCTCCGTGAGGTACATGGAAAGCTCGTCGGGAGCGCCGTCGATCGGCGAGGCCGTTTCCAGCATTCCGATCAAGACGAAGTTGTCCCAGTACATCCAGTTGTCCTTCATCCGCAATCCGGGCCGGATAAAGGACTCCGGCCACATCGAGAAGTGTCTCCCGTCGCGGCTGCACATCAGCATGGCGTCGGTCATGGCCGTTCCCGCGCGATCGGAGTGCTGGGCAGCACGTTTCCGCCGGAGTTCGAGCTCCGGCAGCGCTTTGGTCGCCACGCTCCATCCGCGGTCGATGTAGCGCAGGGGGAAACCCAGAATCAGATGGGGAGCGCGGTGGTACGGCTGAATGCTGTTCTCGTAGAGTTCGTTGACGCGGCCCGGGGAGTACGTAATGAATTCTGCCTTGGACCAGTTCACGAAATCCTTCGAGGTACTGGTAATGATGTCGCGCCCGTTGTCCAAACCGTCCACGGTCAGCCCGGTTTCGTCATCCGTCTCTATGTTCGGGGTGCCAAGCTCCTGCAGGCCCGCCTGGTACGCGGCGATGCGACGGTGGCGAAGGTAGGCTCGATATTCGCCCCGCGGCGCGTCCCAGAAGGCCATGTGCTGCGAGTCGTACCCCTCGACGACGGGCTCGGGCACGAGCTTTCGCCATTGGATCCCGTCCGGCGAAGCGAACGCGGACACCTTGCCGGTCATGCCGCTGATTCCTTTGTACCGCTGATCCGCCGGCACACCCGGCCGGGTATCTTCGAAGGGGCTGAAATCACCGGCGCAATTGTCGCCGATCTCCGGGGGCAGAATCACGTTGTTGTCGCGCGTGCCTGCCATCTCGAACAGCCCCACGGACGGGCGCGTCCAGGTGATGCCGTCAGGACTCTCGGCGTAACAGCCACAGGAGCGCCCGTCCGGCCCTGCCTTGTAGTAGAGGCGGTAGAGACCGTCGTCGGCCCGAAGGACGGACATCCCGCCCGACATGTTCCCTTCCCAGGGCCGGTCGAAGACCAGGGCGATCTCCTGCGGCGCGGGATGATGGAGGCGGCGTTCCGCGCCGCTAAGACGGTCGATAAGCCAGTCGTCCACGAACAGCTCAAGCCGGGAGCCGATGCTAATGGGTCCGTTGTTCATGTTCGGTATCCAGAATATGTCAGCATGCGCTCTCTACGTATTTCTGAATACCCAAAAGATTCTGCAATCCTCATCGCTCCTCTTAAGCCCTCCTCCTCATCGATGAAGATGAGAGATGAGGAGGAGGGATTAAGAGTCATTTCCGTCGAGAACTGTGGTCCATTCACAATCGGACCAGGGTCCAGTCGCCCGGCTCGAGGCGTATCGTCAAGATCGTCTTCCGTCCATTGATGTTTGATGGTACAGGGAACCAGCCGGGAACCAGGATGTCCATCGGATTCTCGTATTTTCCGGCAACGATAACGGTTGTTTCAATGGGATCCTCGACATTCCGGTTGCATAGACCAAGATACTTCTCACCCTCCGTCCCTTCGCGGACAAGAATCCCCAGATCGGAGTGGGGAGATTGTGCCGTTCGTTCGCACGCGTCTTTCACGATCTCCGTGAGTAATGATGTCAACGACACATCTTGCAGGAGCACGTCCAGCATCCGGTTCAGGCAGACCACCTGTCCCTTCCCGAAGCTTCTTGTTTCGACTGGCCGGGCGATGCGATCCGTGCCATCCACGCTGTAGTCCCAATCCCCCGCGCCAACCTTCTTGTATTTGGGAAACAGAGTTCTATAGATCGAGTCCCCGCTCTCAAGGTCAAGGCCGAACTCATTCTTCAAGGAAAACGGGCCGAATGCGATCAGCGTACCCCCATTCTGGACCCATTCTTTGAGACGACGAGAAAAGGCGTCTGACATATACGGGGCATAGGGCAGAAACAGGGCGGTGTAATTGTCCAGGGAACCGTTGCCATCAAGAACCATTTCCTCGGGAAGATAATCGTGAGGAACGTTTCCCGGGCCAAGCAGTTCGTTGTGAAGATCCAACATTAGGCTCAATGCATCGCTCCAATTACCCTCACGATTCAAACTGGCCAGGTTGAACACGGAGGCGCAGGGCTGGATGATCGCGGTTTTCGGAATCTCCTGCCGGCTCTCCAGGAGGGCCTTCTCAATGGATCGGCCCCTTCTGAACATCACGGGAAGCGAGGTGGCGCTCCAGCGGTAGATCGTCTGATCGTAATTAAGCCCGAATACGTTCCCATTATAAGAAGTCAGATAGGCTGTGGGACTGGTGTGATATCCCAGCCACCAGGCCGAGACCCGCACATCCCTCAGGAACAATTTGAAGAAAAATTTGCGAATATCTCGCTTGGCCAGGCGTTCGTCGCTTAGATGTGCCCTGGATCGCATTCCGTAGTAGTTCTCTAAATATCCCGTGATCTTTCCAAACGCCCTGTTCATGGTATCCAGATAAACCCACATGGGATCTTCGGACTCCGGGTTTGCATGGAACCCCATGATGTCGCAGGTGTTTTCCTTGTACATCAGGTATCCGTTCCCTTCTTTCAGAAACCATGACGGATCAGGCATCACAGGTACGTTCGGTGCGCCTTCCCGCAAAGATTGCCGCATCGTTGCCATGAGTCGAACATAGTCTATCCGTCTCCAACGTTCGAATTCGTAGGTAATTCCGGACACCTTCTCGGCAGGTGATTCATACTGCTCATACGGGATCTCGATCGCCTCGATAGAGGCATGCTCCGTCCGCCACTTCCCGTTCAACGATTCGATAGACCCGTACCGTTCCTTCAAGTACGCATGAAAGGCCGATTGGCTCGAAGGGTTATAGCCGACGTGGTTAGGCGATCCTTCCCATGTTGTCACGAAATAGTCGGTCTCTACCTGCGAAGTGATTTCAGCGGCGAGGTTTTTCAGATATCCCCTGATATATTCAAGAGCGTCCGGGTTATGAATATTAAGTCGCGACCTGATATCAATCACAAATGGTTCGCCAACTACAGGAGCTATCTTATCCTTTTCGGTCTGCAGAATGATATCCCGGTTCTTCTCGGCCTTTTCAAGCATCCACTGCGTCATTGGATAAAGCCGCCCCCGATAGCTGGGTTCGGTCAAGGAAACGCTCTTCAATCTACCAGAGCTTTCCTCCAGCCTTTTCTCAATATATCCGCGCAGTTTTGGGAATTCGTATTCTCCGGGAATGTCTGATTTCGGCCAGGAAACGGGCCAGTCGATGTGAGTGCCATCGAATGGACCCAGCGGCCACAGTTCCGGGGGGGCGCCATGAAACGCAGTGAACTGATACCTGCGGCTGGTACCGTCATCGTTGAGAACTTTTTCGTCGGCAGGGAGATCAAGGGCCACGCTTTCCCATTTCCCTGCTTCTTTGACGACTTCAGAGATCGAATTGGTGAACCAATCCCCAACGTCAGCTTCCAGCCCTTGGATTTTATCTATAATAGAATTTAACCTGATGTCTATGCCGGACAATTGTTCTACACTTCGATTTGCGTCAAAAGCCCGGCCGTAGAATTGAAACAAATCATTTAGTTCAGTATTAATGCCATGACTTTTGTTCTGAAGATCTTCAATGCTCCGACTGACGTCGTTGGCTTGAGAATCTTTTCCGGCAATGTTTCTTTCATAATATTTCACGCGTTTTGCAGACCGCAGTTTTTCGTCAAGAAAGCTCTTCTGGATCAAGAGGGCATTGATATCCATACACGCTCTGTAAAATTCAGGATGCTCTGCTTTTACTTCCGGATTATGTCCCAGCTTTCCTTCACCATAATAGCCGCCGCTCTCGTGCATCTCGCCGCGGTCGCTTCCATAGCCGGAATAGGACCATAGATCCGGGGTTCCCCTTCTCATCTGCTTTGCGTAGATCTTCAGCTTTTCGGCCGGGATGGGCCTCTTATTGATATGACGCGCCTGTTCACGGGTGTGCGCCCCCTCCATGATCTCGATCTCATCAAAGAACATCAAAGGGCCGCCGGGAAGAAGCGCCAGGCGAACATACCTGCCCCAACCTTTGAGATCGTCGGTAACGAATCGGTGGGTCAGAGGCTTGCTCTGCGGCATCGATTCAGTCAGCATGTTGCAGAGAAGATCGTACTGTTCTGCGTCCTCGCTCACGAATACCCGCACCGCCAGGGGAAACTTCACCCCCGGCAATCCGGTGACGCCGTCAAAGGTGATTTTGCCGATGGGCCGGGCATCCCCCAGGTCGATGTCGACCAGGACCACGGGCATACTTTCAACGTCCCAGCCCGAACCGACATTCCAGCCGACGGTGCCTTTATCGGACGTGACACACCCGTTGTAGAGACCGTCGGTCAGATCGCCGGCGTCACCCATGTCCGTGCATTTGGCATAGTTCGGCTGAGGATCAAAGGTGCATAAATTCCCCCTGGCGAGGTTCTTGCCCTCCGTCGGCTGCATCGGTTGCGCCTTCGCGACACCGGCTGCAACCATCAGGCTCAGGCAGGCAAACACGTTGATTTGATGCCGTATCCTTGTCATTGGTTGCTCCTTTCCTCGAGGGCGATCATTGTCCACTCACCAGGCTCCAGACGAATCATCAATTCAGTCTGATTCCCGACGATCCTGGATGGAACCGGGAACCAACCGGGAA
>Ga0310342_100002430_pt1 | contig 11945 bp, 10 predicted proteins | sample S15DNA20500_MG_FD_206155 | JGI IMG/M metagenome (GOLD analysis project Ga0310342, IMG submission 206155) | Marine microbial communities from station ALOHA, North Pacific Subtropical Gyre - S1503-DNA-20-500_MG | ecosystem: Environmental > Aquatic > Marine > Oceanic | place: Pacific Ocean: North... | reverse complement strand
AAATTGCCGCGTTAGGTTCATTCGGAATAATCTCCGGATGGTGTTTATTCAAAGTATTCCGGTTTAAAAGACACTGGTCAAACCAGTCACAATCAGAAACAAGCCGTGAATCATTTCTCACTACCAAGCTGATCTCAAACGATATTAAAAGCATGCTCCATCATGTGTTAAATAAAGCGATTCCTTTGCCAAATAATCGTCGATCATATATACGTGATCCAGAAAATGCCCGAGAGGTGTACTATCAATTCTTAATTCTAACCAAGGAATTAGGGCATCCAAGAAATCCCGGGCAGTCACCTAAAGAACATCAAACTAACCTCGCAGATCTATTACCTATCGAACCGGTCACCAAGATCGTGTCAGAGTTTCAAGATGTCCATTACGGCAATCCCTATTTGGAAATCTCGGACATGGACACTCTATTACATAATTGGCACATCGTGTTAAATCACGTAGGTACTCGCTGAGATATAATTACAAAGGCGAAAAAACATATTGGAGAGGTCATTTTCAAATAGCAGCCAGCTTCGTAAACCTAAATTTTACTCGCATCCCATCATGCCAAAACCGAATTTATCTCAACGCCAAACCCGGGTCTATCAGAAGGATAAATAAATCCGTCACTAACTTCCGGCTCTCCTAACCACAAAGTATCCCTTTCAACTTTAATATGATCAGAATGGCATTCAGCCAAATCAGCCCAGGAACTGGCCGCAATTAAATGCAGTCCCCAAACTTCAGCTCCACGGTGAGGAGACACTGGTATGCCTAATCCCTCCGCCATATCTGTAATTCGCATGCCTGCCGTTAACCCACCACACCAAGTGATATCAGGCTGCCACAAACCTAAGGACTCACTTTTAGCTAAATCCGCGAACCCAAACTGTGTAAATTCGTGCTCCCCTCCTGCAATCAACGTCGGGCTGCATATTGACCGCAGCGCGTATTGCCCGTCCCGATCATCTGGTGTCATGACATCTTCAAACCAAAAAAGTTCATAATCAGCCAACATCTTAGCCATTTTTCCCGTAACAGTAGCATCCCAGGACATATATGTGTCGATCATTATCTGAGCATCTCGGCCAAATAAACTTCTCACTCTCGCGGATTTTTCGATCGCACTATCATAATCTGAATCCTCACGCCACCTGTGGGGGAATTTATGTGCTCTGAAACCCAGATCATAATACAATTCAGAATCTTGGCCGGTGGCATAAGCCTGTATTTTCTTCTTTTTTGCCCCACCTAATATCTCATATACAGGCTTGTTGGTAGATTTACCTAAAAGATCATACAAAGCCAAATCTATCCCACTGATAGCCATTATTGCCAATCCTTTCCGACCATATGGCAAAGTTTCAAAATAAAGCTGATCCCATATGGTTTGAATGTCCTCAACCGTCTCAATGTCTTTCCCAATCAAAATATTTTTCAAATGCTGATTTATTATCGACACTGAAGCAACTCCTCCTCCTCCGCACCCCAAGCCTATGTAACCCAAGTCCGTCTTTATTCTCACAGAGATCTGCCAAAAGTGAGTGCGCCATGAAGGGACTACGTGGTGGTAATTAGGGTAAATAGCTTGAATATCAGTTATTTTCATAAGAGATCTATTACAACTAAAATCTGGGGCTTCAACCTTGGTGTAGGAGCGAGCCTATGCCATACACGAGAATCCCTGCAGTATATCTGAGTGTCCCAACTAAACACAGTTATTTTCAACTATGATTCTTGTTTTACGTTATACAGTAGGCCGAATAAAGAGCCTGGCGGTTCCAGAGTGGTTTGAAGCTGTTATCAAAAATGAGGTATTACTGTCTCAGAGATCTGTTGCATAGTTTCTTTCAACCTACCAACATCTCCTGAGTTCAAAGCCAATACTATATGTTCAACTCCTGCAGATCGATACGCTTCTATCCCAGCTATCATTTCTTCCGGATTATCTCCAGATAAGCGAGCTCGATTCGCCGCGCGAGCACTGGAAGGTCCAGATCCAACCTCCACTTCCACCCGAGCAGACATGGTCAAAGATTCAGGGTTTCGTCCAGTTCTCTTAGATAATTCAATAATCTCGAGACGCCCCATACTAAATTCTTCAGGAGTTACACCTGATGGATGCCAACCATCCCCTACATTAACCACTCTTTTTAGAGCACCTGGACTCGACCCTCCTATCCAAAGAGGAATATGTGGAGTCTGGAACGGCTTTGGAGCAAATTTTATTTCTGAAAAACTCCACCGACTGCTGCTATAGCTGGATGAAGAATTAGTCCAAAGTTCTTTCATTATATTGATGCTTTCATTTGTCAAAGAACCTCGTTGACTCATCGGTATACCCAAGGCTTCGAATTCTTCTGTCATAGCTCCCACACCAACGCCTAATACCACTCTTCCTTCAGACATCTGGTCCAGAGTCGCAGTATATTTAGCCAATTCTACGGGATTGTGATAAGGGAGAACTAATACAGAAGTCCCTAATAATATCCGCTCTGTGGTAGCCGATATATGTGAAAGAGTGGCAAGAGGGTGATAGTAGGGTTTGTCATCCAGTCTCTCTCCTATATAACCATTGTTGAACAGGTGATCCATCACCCACACCGACTCAAAACCTAACTGTTCCGCTAATGGACCAAACTGAACGACGTCTTTCACGTCTGCTACACCCCAATTGTTGGGCACTGTGACACCAATCTTTATATCAACCACTGCTTAACCGCCTGCCTACTTACTACTCTTAATTGATTTGATTAACAGAGCCGTTTCAACAGCCGCGACTGCTGAGTTACTCCCTAAATTTCCCGCCTTACCACCCGATCTATTGATAGCCTGATCCATATTTTCTGTGGTCAAGACACCAAATATAGTTGGTATTCCAGTCTCCCTCCCAACGGATGCAATCCCACTCGCAGATTGATTAGCAACCATATTATAGTGATCAGTCTCTCCTCGAATAACAGCACCTAAACATATGATAGCATCGTATTTCCCAGATTCAGCAAAAGCCTTGGCTACAACAGGAAGCTCAAATGACCCCGGAACCCAAGCTACACTTATATCATTATCATCTACCCCATAACGATCGAGAGTCTCAACAGCACCTAATACCAATTGCCTAGTTATCACTTCGTTAAAACGTGCGGAGACAACCGCTATCTTCAAACCTTTGCCATCCAGATCTATTTTTATATTGTTTGGCACTGCTTTGCTCCTTTAAGAGTACGCCAATTATATTCGGAACGAGTGCATTTTATCCTAGGATCAATCGCTCATCCACCTTTATTCAAAATGTGGCCGATGGTAAACATACGTTGGATTAACGTAAAACAGGATACCACAGCGATCAACCCGAGAACCCAGATCATCACAGGATGTGGATTCAACCCATCCACCACCAACCCGATTCCCAATATAACCACTCTTTCGGCCCTGGTCATTAGCCCAGATTTCGTAAAAACTCCAAGTCCCTCGCCCCTCGCCCGTAAGTAACTAACAGATTGTGAAAAAACTAACGCAAACAAGAGAATAAGGATGAACCACATCACTTGAGTATCAGTTAAACCTTGTCTGAGGAAAAAAACAGCCAACCCCACAAATAGCGCTGACTCGCCCAATCTGTCAAATACCGAATCAAGAAAGGCTCCGAAATTACTATCCGAACCGTTTAACCTCGCCAATCCCCCGTCGAAAATATCTAACCCACCTCCTAAGAGAAAAATTATACCTCCAGTAACCAACCAGCCACTAGCAACCATGACGGAAGCCAGAACGCAGATAGCAAAACCCATTATAGTGATCACATTGGGAGTCAGACCCAAAGCTTGAAGCAATTTAGCTCCGGGTAATTCTACAAACTTATATAACGCTAATCTGCAAAGTTCTCTGGTCATCATAACGTTCACATTCTCGTCATACTATAACCGACTGTATGCGTTCCAAATAATATCCTTCCACTTGCTTGGCTATTGAACTCCATCTATAGCTTTCAACAGTCTGCCGACCGAAGACACCCATTTTAGTCCCGAGATCTGGATTATCTATGATAGATTTAAGTGCGCCGACTAAAGAATCACAATCCTTGTTGGTGAATAAAAGACCTTGTTGGGAATCTTTTATAATATCCCTATACCCAAGAATATCCGAGGCTACCACCGGTTTACTCGAAGCCATAGCCTCGAGTAGTACTATGCCAAAACTTTCAGAGCCTATGGCCGGTGAGCAAAATATATCGGAAGAAGCGTAATACCGCGGGAGCTCTTCATATGAGACTCTACCAACTATCACAATATCTTCCGAATTTGACGCCCCTAAGATATATCGATTTTCTTTGTCCAAATCACCTGGCCCCACTATTATGAGGCGGATATTTGGGCATTCCCATTTCAATTTCAAGAAAGCTTCGATTAGATATTTTAACCCTTTTCGCCGTTCTAATCTTCCTACAAATAAAATGTTTATTTTCCCATCTTTTAGTTCGTATATTGGAGGAACATCTGCAGCAAAATGATCTATATCTATCCCATTAGGAATTACCTGATAGTTTATATCAGCATTTTGTTCTACGCGACTGAGGGCTGCCTGAGAAACTGCTATTCCTCCATGGAGTTTTTTTTGCCATCTTCTAACAGCCAACCTACCCAAATCATATACGCAAGGCCTATCACAGTAAGCGTGAAAAGTAGCGATATTTACGGATTTAGAATACTCCAAAACCACTAAGGGCAAAATGGGGGCTGAAGGTTCATGGATGTGGATCACATCATAAGCTTCCTGTTCCAAGATCGTAGCGATCTTTCCATATAGCCACCAAGAGAATGATAGCCGAGCAATTGAGCCACCACTTGGTACGGGGATAGACCGGCCTAGGGGAACAAAATTCGGATTGTCCCTCTTTGATTCGTCAGGGATAGAGTGTGGAGCCAAAATATGGACTTCGTGCCCAATACTAGACAGCTCTTTGGATAACTGTGAAACGTGGGTGGTTACGCCACCCGGCCAAGTATAATCGTAGGGGGAAACCATCGCGACTTTCACATTAGCACGTCCAATCGTACTCTGCTCGAAACCCCATTAAATTAATCTAGGTTTCACCATTAACGAAGGTTTCAACCATAGTCCTAGCAACGTCATCAGTATACTGAGTCGGAGGAGACTTCATGAAATATGCGCTGGGTCCTAGGACGGCCCCTCCCATTCCGCGGTCCATAGCCAATTTAGCACACCTAATTGCATCAACAACTACACCTGCGGAGTTAGGGCTGTCCCAAACTTCTAGTTTCGCCTCTAAGTTTATCGGAGCTCCTCCGAAAAGTTCCCCTTCCATTCTTATATAACACCATTTCCTATCTTGCAGCCAAGGAACGTGGTCACTAGGCCCTACATGTACATGTTCAGGCTCGAGTTCTTCATCCATCTGTGAGGTTACTGAACCGGTCTTAGATATTTTCTTTGATACTAGCCTTTCCCGCTCAAGCATATTAAGAAAATCAGTGTTGCCACCAAAGTTTAATTGATAGGTATTTTCTATTCCAGCTCCACGATCTTCGAATAAACGTGTAAGTATCCTATGTAAAATGGTCGCTCCCACCTGAGATTTGATATCATCGCCTATGATCGGAACTCCTCTCTCAACAAATCTGTTTTGCCAATAAGACTCCCTGGCTATAAACACAGGAATACAATTAACTAGGGCACATCGAGCATCAAGTACTTGTTCCACGTACCATTTAGTTGCCATTTCACTCCCAACTGGGAGATAGTTTATTACTACATCTACCTCACGCTCTTTCAAGATGCCAGCTATGTCATCTGTGGAATGAGAAGATTTCTTAACCAGGTGCGCAACGTATTTACCTATCCCATCATGAGTCATTCCCCGTTCTACCGTGACTCCTGTTGTAGGAACGTCGGCGAATTTTAGGGTATTATTAGGTTGGGTAAATATTGCCTCTGATAGATCTTTCCCAACCTTATTTTCGTCTACATCGAACGCTGCCACTACTTCTATATCTTCTATCCTGTAATCACCTATCTTTGTATGCATTACTCCCGGAACATCGACCCCCTCCGGTAATTCTACATATTTGTGAATTCCCTGGACTAAGGAGGAGGCGCAGTTACCAACTCCGATGATTGCTACTTTTATTTTCCCCACCATGTCTCTCCTAACTTGGCTTGCCTAGCCCTCTGGCAGATCAGCAAGCCTGCATTGTAACAGGTTAAAATTAGTGTAACAAGAAACGACAAACCTACCTAAATGATTTTTTCGCAAGCAAGCCGATCCAATGGGTGTAAGTATCACAATTATATACATTACCTACGATAGTAAGGCCTAAATACTACTCAATAATACGCCGTGGCCTTAGCGTATTGAATTTAAATATTTTGTCATTTTCAGTTAAGAGTAGGAATTGACGCCAGATGAACGCTTCTAAAAGATCACGGCGTATCACTAATCATTCTCAGAAAAATCTAATGATTCCTGTCTGATCATCGTGCCGGTACCTGCCCCCCATTTGATGGGGAACTGATCCTCCGTCTAATCTCTCTTTGATCATGTTTTGGATGTTGGTCATAGCTTCTTCCGGTGATTTCGCACCACGAACTATTTCCACTAACTCTCCTGCTGACAAATTGTCACTTACCCCATCAGTAGCCAACAAGATACGGTCTCCAGGTTCTGTCTGTATTTCCACAACGTTCAGATCTATCGATTCTGCAGATCCAATCACTTTGGTCGAACCTGGTCGCATCAATCCTCCGATTCTTCCAGACAACTGTTGGTAGGAATCACTCTTAATTAGATAAAAAGGGCTGTCACCAGCATGAACCACATGTGTGAGACCATCTAGACTAAGCACCGCTGTGATAGTTGTTAGTAGGAATCTTCCTCCACCAACTTGGTAGAACTCTGCATTTTGTTCTTCTATCACCTCTAGCAATTGGTTGATAGAATCTATGGAGGCCGCTTCTAAAGCTTCAGCAACTCCCCTACTTGCCTCCCCGCCTCCGTGACCAGTCACCCCATCCAATACTACGTCTAGATAATTGGCTCCACCAAGTTCCTTGACTAGAAAAGAATCCTCGCCATGGGTAGTATTATCTTGGAAAGTTGTATAATTACTCATCGCAATATCCGTTAATATTTTATAGGCAATAAATTAGAGTTTATAAACTGTTAGTTCAGGAAAATCATCCTGCCACCATCACTCAGCATATCTACTAAGCTCCATTTCGGCATCAAAATCATATTTTTTCCAGTGATCCGTTTTTAATAATTGTAACGATTCAAGCCAGGCACCTTTAAAACTAGACAATTCGTGATGATCACGGTAGCGGATTCTAACTTCCTGTAAATACTCAGTCAAGTCCACCTTAAAATCAGCAAAATCATTATATTCAAAACCCCTAATTTTGTTAATAATATCTAATTTAGCTCGACTATCTGATAGCTGGGGCGAACCAATGTTGCGAACCATATCATCCAACTCTTGTTCTAGCCCGATAATCGGCCTTAAGCCATACGGATCCTTATATCCATCAATGGTGTCAGGAGGATCGGCAGAAATCGTATAGAATTTCAGCACCTCAAGATAAAAATCATATATATCTCGTTTTCTCCCTCTATTATCTACTCGTTCATCGCCAACCATAATTTGATCCCCTAGATCTATAATAGTGATCTTACCTGTTGACGGACGATAGTAAATGTTTTGCGGGCTGAGGTCCAATAAAATCCGACCCGATTTATAGAAGTGTTCTTCAGTTTCTAATAATTGAGTCTGTACTGACCAACAGGAATCGTCATCTAATTGATACAAAGGGAATAGTGTAAATAAATTTTGGGCTATACCTATAGGTACCCTCAAAATGCGTGAACGAGCATCCCCCACTAACGGAATACCTGAAGCTATCTCGAATATCAAGACAGTATAATCTTGAGTGATCCCATCCTGGTACAATTCACTATGGTTGGATCTACTGGTGTATCCAAGAAGAGGACAAAGTGTGGATGTACTCGCATAAAGATCCTTGTATGTATCTATTATGGCCGATGTTCTCGCTTCAACGGGCCCATGCATATTTCTAGTTATAACTTGTGGAATAGGCCGCTTTAGCACAACCCTCCGATCCCCTCCGATGGCCTTTGCAGATCTAACTTCGTAGTCTGCTCCCGTACCCAATAAACCCGTTAGCTCATAGTTGTTAAGTGCTATTTCTTGCATCCAACCAAACTCAAATCAACAAATATTAGCGCTACTATAGATAAGAATATAGCAAAATAAATTTTTTAGCTATTTGTGTCTTAGGAACATCCACAAATACACACATAATATGACACGAGATTACATTCATAACCCCAGTATCTTTATCAAAACCGAGTGCAAGTAAATCTCCCAATGGGTCCCCGTTGAACCCACGATATTCCTGTAAACCGTTAATCTCAAAATTCAATCAAGGCTAAAACGACGGTCAATTCCCCGATTGATATCCTAGGCTTAATTGGACAAACCCCAATAGTAACTTTGAAAAGTTGTACCTAACAAGTTAGCCAGAGTTCTTCTCTAATTAAATCCAACAAGGCTCCCATATTATACAGGGTGCTAATGGAAATATCGGATCAGCCTTAGCTATGGTGACAGCAACCAAAGGATATAAACTCACCATATCTATACTTGGCAATCCCACCACACATCAATAGAAGATACTACAAGGATCCTGAGCTCGCATTAGACTGACGTCCCCAAATCAGAGCATGTGAGTCGCATATTCGGGCACATAATATGAATGAGTCTATAGCCGACTCTCTTTTATTTGATTTTCTCGTGAGCAAAGAGGCTATATATATCCACTACGAAACCACCGGATCTAAGATAACGGAGGACAGATAGAGGTCTTTGCGGCTGGGTCGGAATTGGTGCGACTTTAATGGACATAGGTCAGAAACTGAAAGAATCTAACCCTTTGATTAAAATAATAGCACTAGAACCAGCGGCCTCACCAATTATCAGTAGAGGGTTAGCCAGGGCAACACGGTATTCCAAAAATTGATCTTGACTTTCTACCCACGTTGTTAGACCTGAACTCTCTAGATTTCGTGTTTCAAGCAACGGAACAACAAGTCACTACTATGAAAGCAAAACGAGCTAAGGAAGAAGGTTTATTTGCAGGCATTTCAAGTGGCGCCAATGTCTTTGCAGCTATCAAACCTGGAGTCGCATTAGGAAAAAACAACCAAGTTTTAACTATATCTCCGGGTAGAGGTACCGCTATTTAGACCCAGGAATTCAATAGTGTTTCAATTGTTTTACTCTGTTCTAAGAGGTCCAGTCCCGGCACTATAATCCAAAAGTTCACCATAAATGAGGGGTGATATATGCAGTTCACACCATTTATACAGGCCTGCAGATAAGGGTGACCCAATCCTCTTTGGTATAAATTTCCGCAATCTTAAACCCAGCATTTATCAAACCGATTTCAGCAGAATCTCTTTGATCACATATTATCCCTGAAGCAATCAAATAACCATCCGGTTTTAGGATTGGATATATAGATTCAGCTCTTTCCGCAATTGCTCTAGCTGAAATATTTGCCAGTACTAAATCATAAACGGAGTTTCCCACTAATTTATGGGGAACAGATCCTTGGGCGGCGGTCACATGATCACCAACGTTAGATCGCTGGAAATTTTGGGTGGCAGCCTTAACAGCAACAGGGTCAGTGTCTAACGCTAAAATCTTGCCCGCCCCTAATTTAGCAGCTGCTACTGTTAAAATTCCTGATCCGGTACCGAGATCAAGTACGGTAAAATTTGGTTTGATTAAGCGTTCTAATGCTTCCAAACAAGTGTAAGTTGTTGGATGGTACCCTGTGCCAAACGCCAACCCGGGATCCAAATCAATTACTTGTTCATTTTCTTTAGGCTCGTAATCCACCCATGAAGGCCTTATTACCAAATTTCGACCAAGTTTGAGCAAACTAAAATGAGATTTCCACGCATTTTGCCAATCCTCATCGTCCGTTAATGCCCTAACATTTAGGTCACCAAGAGGCTCGAGGAGGCTCGCCAGCTTTACTCCTACCTCGATATGAGCTAAACGTTGGCGAGATGTAGACGGAAGATATGTTCTCAGTAATGCTTCTTTTTGGTCCTGTATTTCGATAGACATTCCGTGGCCATATCGATCGAAAAGGTATGAAATCGGTTCTACATATTCATACGGAACCAGGATACTTAATTCATGCCACGTCATATTTACTCGCATTAAATTTTAAAATAGCATCAACACCTGTTTGAGTACTGGGTAGTCAGGAAAGATTTCATGAGTGTTTCAAATCCGTAATTATTTATTACCATGCTTAAAGGAACGATCCAATTCTTGGAGCAATTTACGTTGATCCTTAGTAAGATGTTTCGGGATATCTAGGTTTGCTATTATCCGAAGGTCTCCACGTCTGTTACTGTTTATATGTGGTACACCCTTACCCTTGACCCGGAATTCCTCGCCCGGTTGAGTTCCTTGAGGGACCTTGAGTTTTTCCGGTTGGCCCTCGAGAGTCGGGACTTCCAATTCAACGCCTAATGCAGCATCCGTCATACTCAAGGTTAGTTTGTAAAATAAGTCGGATTCCTGGCGGGTAAAGACATCGTGTCCTAACACATCGACTTCAAGATATAAATTACCATTTGGCCCGTTATTTCGGCCGACATTCCCTTGACCTGTAATTCTGATCTGCATACCAGACTGGATCCCTGCCGGAATACTAACTTCTGTAGTTCTATTCCGACGTTCCACTCCATTACCACGGCAAGTTCTGCAGGAAGATTCGATCACTGTACCCTTACCACTACAAGTGGGGCACCCGGTAACTTGAGCAAATTGACCGAACAAGCTTCTCTGTGTTCTACGCACCTGTCCATTTCCGTTACAAGTTCCACAGGTATTTACCTTGCTGCCAGGTTCCGCGCCATTTCCACTGCAACTGTTACACTGTTCCACACGATTAATATCTAGAGTTTTGTTTACACCAAAAACTGCCTCTTCAAATTTCAGAACTAGTTTTTGTTGGAGATCCTCTCCTCTTTGTGGTTGGTTAGCCCGCCGACCCGTAGACTCTCCAAAAAAGGAATCGAATATATCCCCGAAGCCACCAAAAACATCAAACCCGTCAAAAGGCCTATCACTAGTACTGGCACCGGTAACTCCCGCATGACCAAACCGATCGTACTGGGCACGTTTTTGAGGGTCGCTCAAAACCTGGTAGGCCTCGTTGATCTCTTTAAACATATCCTCGGCACCCGGTTTCTTGTTCCTATCCGGATGGTAGTCCATGGCTTTCTTCCGGAAAGCACTTCGGATTTGTTCTTCTGAGTCGTTCCTGGTTACTCCTAAAGTTTCGTAATAATCAGCTTTAGCCATTCATAATCACCGTGGTCGATTACCTCTAAATTCTGGATGTAATTCCCAAGGGTTATTTAATATGCACCAATTATAGAAGATATCTTGTGTAGTTCAATAGCATATGGTAATTCTACTAATAAACTAAAGGTCATCGACCCGAGCTTTGGCTTAACAACCGGAGGCGAAGTCTACTTGACACCATATATAGTAGTCGGTAACATATTTAGCTAGGAAAAACCAATTTTTAGAATCAGGCACAAAAAAGACGGATAGGAGCAAGTGAACTGATGGACATTCCCATCGTCCTAACCGTCCTAGTGACCGCAGGAGTGACAGGGGTCGGAGGGGCCGTATATTTGTTAATACGGTCCAAGATTGACGGTAAAAAGGTAGAACACGAAAAAGAAATGGCAAAGGGTGTCTTGACTCAGGCTGAGGAGGAAAAACGAAGTATTCTCCTATCTGCACAAGAGGAAGTCCTAAATCTCCGTACCGAAGGGGAAAAGGATATCAAAGAGCAGAGGCAAGAGCTGAACCGCCTGG
>Ga0310342_100002429_pt1 | contig 11948 bp, 29 predicted proteins | sample S15DNA20500_MG_FD_206155 | JGI IMG/M metagenome (GOLD analysis project Ga0310342, IMG submission 206155) | Marine microbial communities from station ALOHA, North Pacific Subtropical Gyre - S1503-DNA-20-500_MG | ecosystem: Environmental > Aquatic > Marine > Oceanic | place: Pacific Ocean: North... | reverse complement strand
GGTGGAAAGTGTATTGTAAAGGATGTAAAGATGAATATGTAGTTCGTTTGAATCCAGCCTATAACATGGAATATACATGTATGCGGCTGGGGTGCAAAACAAAATTAAAAAAGGTGAAAGAGGTTGAACCAGAAATTAAAGAAAGGCACGATCCTTGGAAAAACAAATAACACAACAAATTGAGGTGATATAATGGAATTTGAACGGCCAGATTGGTCAGAATTTTGGAGTTTACGTTTATCAAATCAAATAGCAATATTGGATTATATTGATCTGTTGGAAAAACGAATTGTTGAGTTGGGAGCAGAAGTAGAACAATTGGAAACCGAAAACAATAAACAACAAGAAATCAAAAGATTAACTGCATTATGGTGTATGGGTGAAATAGAAAACTAGAGGTACACACAGATGGAAGATAACTCACTTAAGTCACTAATACGATGGATTGGTGTTGGGATTATATTTTTGTGTTTGACGGTATTTGTTGGTTGTGATTTTGCAGAGAGTGGATTAGTCAAGGAACAAGCTGTTACATTTGAACAGGAAATTGCATACAGGCAACGGAAGGAGTTGGAACTGGAAGGAAAATTGAAAAGGGCAAATGAAAAAATAGAGAGTTTGGGAAGGCAACTAGAATGCAAAAACGACTTACCAGACGAGAAAGATGCGAAGCAGTGAAGAAATTAAAAGTGGCATCTCCTTTGATTGGTGGTAAATCGGGAGTGCTACTTAGGAAATATATTAGACAAGTGAGAAAATGATGAAATATTTTGTGATGTTTTGGGTATTGTTGTGTGGATGTGATGAATTTCAGATGACCGCATATGAAATGATTACGGTGACTTCTGTTCCTGGGAAATATGCAGTTTTAGAAGGTGATTATGCTAAGGATGTATATGTAAAGAATACCGATGCAACTCATATTAGAGGTACTGTGCGGATAATTAATGGTGCATACCTACGGATAGAAGGTGGATCGGTATTGTACGGTGAGTGGGAAACTAGAGGGAAATTGATTGTTGAAGATGGTGCATTTTGTATTGGTAGTGGAACTTTTGAAACACCAATAAGATTTACTACTGATCATGTAAAAAATCCACACATGGGTGATTGGGAAGGTATAGTATTGAACGGACTCACACGAATGGAGAATATAGTGGTTGAGTATGCAAAGGTTGGTGTGACGGTAAACCATACAGGTGTACGGATATATAATGGATTTTTTCATAAGAATAGAGTAGAATGTAGAGGTATAGACGAAAAGCAATGGAGAAGATAGGACTTGTGATATTTGTATTTTTCTGTTTAGTAGAGTATATGTTTGTGGAGTGCTTAACTTATATTTCGGCAAAAATAAAAGGAGAGAAAATTGTCAAAAGGAGTGATGTGTGGTACCTATAGATTTAAATAACCTTTTTTTGACTTGTAAAACTATTGTGAATACTGAAATTAAAAGTCATTGTGATGTAATTATTGAAAAATTAAATATGTTAATTCCTTTGTCAGAGAAGAAAAGTCAAAAGAAAAGCTTAAAGAAGTTGAAAAAAAAGGTTAAGAAGATACTTAAATTTTCAAACAAATAATTCTAGGAGGCAATGTAATGAATGATTTAGTGCGTAACATAAATATATTACAGAAAGTATCAAACGCAAATCAGCTGATTGGGTTTTCACGCAATGGAACGTACCATGAATGTATAGTTACAAAAGTTACCTGGGATGATTATGAAGATGTATGTTCTATGAAAACAATTGAAAATAAATATATTACTGTACCTGTGAAACAAATGGAAAAAATAGTTGTGAAATAACATGAGTGATTTTGGTCATTGGAATTCTAATTTACTCACTGAAGATTTTAATCCAATGAACTTTTTTGGTTTTGTTTATAGAATTACTCGTAAAGATACAGGCAGATCATATATTGGAAAAAAACAAATTGTTTTTACCAGAAGGATTAAAGTTAAAGGACGTAAAAATCGAAAGCATGTTAAAAAAGAATCTGATTGGAAAAGTTATACTGGATCTTGTGATGAGTTAAATAATGAAATTGAAAAAATAGGAAAGGGGGAATTTGAATTTGAAATTTTAAAATTTTGTTTAACGAAGGGAGATTTAGGATATACAGAAACAATGTATCAATTTAAAGAAGAAGTATTGGATATGAAATTTCCAAATGGAACTAGGAAATATTACAACTCCAATATAATGAATAGATGGTTTAGTAAGGAGTAATAATGGAATTAACGTCTGATGATTTTCGAGAATTAGAAAATTATGGAATTAAAATTAAAACTAGGGATAAGAAAAAAAGAATTCCTAGATTAAAAGTATCAAAACCTAATAATAAGAAAAAGAAAAACCACCGTGGAGGAGTTAATAAGCATGAGCTCGATTGGACTGAAGTTATTAAAGGCAGTTGAAAGTGACGTAAAGGCAAAAAAGGATAGAGTGGAGGCGAATTTGCAAATACTTTTAGAAAATCCAATTGGGATTGGAGAACACAGTGATATAGTCAGTGAAGTTAAATTATGTATAATTCAACTTACAGATGCCGAAGATGAATTAGAAACAGTATCAAAATATTCTAAAAAGTACTTAGAACAGATTTGAAATTATTGTGGCAAAACAATCACAGTTACTTCCACATGATTCAGATTTTCATGAGATGTCCTATGGAGAATTGTTAAAGGAAGGTTCCAAAGCAGGATCTTCTGATCATGCCCCAAAACTTATTGGTATATCAGGAGGTGCGGTTTCAGCAGTTACTGGAACTTTAGCAGTCATAGGCGAAGAATTTGGTGAAGAACTGCTTGGAGGTTTGGGCGGAGGTGCTTTTATTGGCATAGGTTTTATGATTTACAGATTTTTTAAAGTTGCTAGGGAAATAGAAACCGAGTTTGAAGAAGAAACTACTAATTAGGAGAGAAATCTATGCTAAGAAGAAAACATTTACGAAATGTTGCGAAATTAGCAACAAAAGTTTCTCCAATTCCTATTCCAGATATTGTAAAGGATCAAATAAGTGGTGCTACTGATAAGATAGAAGAACTTAGTAAAAAAATTGATAAGATACAAGAATCTTTGGATATGATTATAGAAATTTTTACAATTGATGATGATGAGGAATCTTAAAAATGAAAAAACCAAAATGGGATAAAGGTTCTAATTTATGGACCAATCCAACATATTTAGTAGAGGACTATATTAATATGTTAGAAAAAAAGATAATAGATTTGTCACATGAATTATCTGTGAGTCAACGCCAACTTTACATAATTGAAAAAACAAAACAACTGAAAGGAGAACAAAAAAATTAATAATTATTTGCCTTTACCTTCTTCTTTAACTATTAACAAATCTGATATTCATGGCTTGGGGTTGTTTGCTACTGAGATTATACCGAAAGATACTAATTTAGGTGTAGCACATATTTTGATCCCACATTCCGAAGAGTTGTTCCCACAATCGTATTGTAGAACTCCTTTAGGAGGATTTTATAATCATTCAATAACACCTAATTGTTATTTGCAATCACGTTTGATTTATTTCATTTCTTCTGCTACTCACCAAAGATTAGTTACTAGTGTGTTAGAATTATATACAATGGACGAAATTGAAAAGGGGACAGAATTAACGTGCAAATATATTTTGTATAAGATGAATGACTAAATTTTGGCAATTTACACATTTTATATCAGACAGATATTTATGTCATAAGAGATGGGAGCGGGATGACAAGATGTTGAAGGAAGAATTGATGATGATCGTCCACAATTTCGATCCATTAATGGGTATTCCTAGGATGAAAAAATCTACACATTATGGATCACAAAATGCATGGTATCATTATAAAAAACAGATTAATGGTACAATAGAAGTATGGAGTACTGCTGAAAATTTGCAATATCCATATCAAAAACCTCAATTTATTTTTAAGATCCTTTAAAATAAGTGGCTTTCCCCTTGACAAACAGTAGTAAAATATGTTATACTATAGTATAAACAATTGAGAAGGAGATACATAATGAACCCAGCATTTGATAAATTGAGAACAATTAGACAGATTGGTCCACATTTGCACCAGCAGATAGTTAAAGCAGTTGAAGGAAGTTCTGGTTCAAATTGGATTATAGAAGTTGGAAGAGTTATGAAAGAAAATGGTCGACAATGGATACCTGGTAGAGGTGATTCATTAGACCAAGATGTTTTAGTTGTAGTATTAAAAATTCTTAGGAATGACTTGTAGGAGATATATTTAAATGAAATTAGGTGAGTTAGTAAAGAAGTTGCAAGAATTGGAAACACAACATGGTGCAGATACGAATATCGAATTCAATATCGAAGCAGGTGATTGGTCGAGTGATGAAGATGCAATTGCACACGAAATAGACCAAATACACGATTGGGATGATGTTAAAAATCAAAAATGGGTCAACATCTACTTGCGATAAGGGAACTAATGCCTGCTGAAAAAAATCTGCATTTGGAACATGTTGAAGATGAAATTTTCAATTTTGGCACTAACGGTGCTAGAGAATCTATTACATTCCTACGATCCTTACGAGATTTGCTTGCCAAGAAATCTGAGGATGTGAGTATCACGACTAAATTTGATGGGGCACCTGCAATCTTTTGTGGTTATGATCCCAGTGATGAAAAATTCTTCATCGGTACTAAGGGAGTTTTCAATAAGACTCCGAAAGTAGTCAAGACACATGATGATATTTCTGAATTGGGATACACTGGTGATTTGGCAGATAAATTACATATTTGCTTAGATGAATTGTCCAAACTTAGCATCCCAAAGGGAATTGTTCTGCAAGGAGACTTGCTATGGGTCAAGACAGACTTGAAAGATGAAAGCATAGACGGTGATGCGTATACTATATTCCAACCTAATACTATAGTATATGCTGTATTGAAAGATACTGATTTGAATGATGCTGTCCGTAATGCTGATCTTGGAATTGTATTTCATACCACATACAAAGGAAAAACATTGTCAGAAATGACTGCTTTTTTCGGTGCTGATGTTGATGCACTAGGTTCTGTTCCTAATGTCTGGTATGCAAATGCTGAATTTTCAGATTTTTCTGCATTAGTTGGAAATGAAGTTGCTGATATAACTAACCTGTTGAGCAGTGCTGGTAAAACATTTCGCACTATAGCAACTGAGAATTTAGACAAGTTCCTTGCTTGGCAAAAAACACTTATTGGCAATAGAGCAGGATTACATCTCAAAAGTTTTAATAATAAATTTATCCGAGAAGGTAGAGAGTTCAGCAAACCGAAGGACCACGTCCAAGAATATGTTGAATTTTTTATCGATGGATATAATGAACGATTTACAGACAAAGTTAAAACTGTGAGAGCAAAAGTTGCTCATCATCAAAAATTGCTTGAACATGTATCTATCCTGCATTCTTGTAGAGAAACGATAGAAAAGGCATGTATCTTGTATAATCATTTTATTACTATTAAGAATTTGATTATTGAAAAATTGAATGCTGGAGTATCAAGATTTCCTGGAACTTTTGTGTTGACTGATAACGGATATCGTTCTGTTAATGATGAAGGTTACGTTGCAGTCAATGGTAATGGAAGTGCGGTAAAGTTGATTGATAGACCAGAATTTTCTTACAACAACTTTAACAGTTTAAAAAATTGGAGTTAATAGATGATTGTACCTATGATAGGTTGTATATTATTAGGTTTGATAATAGGTTCATTAGTGGGTTATTTAGTTGTACGGGCACAAAAAAAATAATGGTTTTTTTGAAAAAATAATGGTTTTACCCTAAACCTTTTTGGTTTTTATACGTCTAATATAGTGTAAGATAAAAACAAATGAAAAGGAATTTTATAATGAAGAATATTATACTTGACATATGTATCAATGATGGTTGTAACAGTCCACGGGTATCTTCTGGAAGTAAAGCAAATGGAGACAAACTCCGTCCTTATTGTGGTCGTTGCCACTCAGCACTTTCTCCTAATTCAGATATAACTTATAAGGAAGGTGTTACTCAAGTAAAGAAAGATTATTGTGAAAACAGAGATGGGCGTTTAGGGTTTACTTGTACTGCTACGGATTTAATGCTTGCTCAATTAGATATGGATCATATAATTCCAGAAGCACAGGATGGACACAATCTTCCTTATAATATGCAAACTATTTGTAAGAATTGCCATGCAAGAAAATCAATAGAAAATGGAGATGGTAGAGTACAACCTTCTAAAGAGGAAAAGGTTTATATTAAATATAATGAAGAAATTGGTGCAATAATTCAGGAACTCAAGAAATAAAGTGGCTTTTGGCTTGACAATCAATCCAAAATATGTTATAATTACATTATAAACAATTAAACTTAAACAGTAGAAAAAGGGATACTTTAGATTATGAAATCAGTGAATAGTAGAAATAGTAATTTGATATTGAAAGAAGAAGTAGATAGAGATACGTTTATAGTTGATTATCTATGGAGGCATCCAGACTTTTTGTCAGCACGGACAGAAAGATGTGGAATCGCAGTTGATCTGCCTATGGGGGCAGGAAAAACTTGGGGTTCTTATCGTTATTATGCATGTGATTTGTATTATGATTTTGATGTTCGGCTTCACATTGAACAAAATTGGACTGTAGCACAAATAAATCCAGACGAAGTTTTTAGGGCTTGTGAAGAAGCTGGAATTCCACTATCAAAATTAGTTATTTTGAATAGTAATGACCCAGAATTAAAAGATAAAATTAATCCACATTTCATTAAAACTGAATGGGAAAAAGGAAAAATGATTTGGTTATTGATGACTGATCATTTTTTTCAGAACCGTGATAAATCTCATGGATTGATGCAATCTTTTCGAGAGGATTATCCAGAAAATTCTATTAATAATATGTTTTCTGAAATACATCTTAGAACTTCCTCATCTCCTGAATGGGCAAGGGAAGCAATTGGTGTAACTCCTCCAACTCATGTAGGGCGTGCCAGTAAGAGTTTTAATGACTTTAAAACATTTACTGTACACCAATTGGGTTCGACTGCAACATTGACTTCGGAACTGTTAGATAACTCAGAAGATTCAGATGATTGGATAGTTGTTCGTCCTAAACCTGATCAATACAAGTTCGTTAATCATATGAAATGGGTAGGAGATTGGAATTATCTTGATTATAAGAATCCTGAAGAAAATTTACACGCTTTACATACTCTTGTTAATGCTAGTCTTATCCGTATCAGGAATAAAGATAATGAGCAAAAAAAGTTTATTGTTAAGTATAAAACTGATAATGATTTTTATACTGTAAATCGAATAAAACAAGCAATGAGTGATGGATCTTCATCTGAAAGGATTTGGATTAGAGTTGAAACTAAAGGTAGTTTAGAAAACCAAAGTATCGAAAAATTTGAAAAACAAATATTTGATAGTAGTATGTTATCAAGACATATTAGTTTTGTATTAAAAACAGATTCAAGAGGTTGGTATGTTAAAGATTTTAATGGAAACATAGTAGAGGAAGGAAAAGGAAATGGTTGGTTGGCAGTTGCTAATAATTATGTTAAATATAAGCAATTAATTGGTTTAGTGATTGATATTGGAAAAGTAGGAGTTAGTGTTCCTGCCATTGTGGATATTGTGTCGGTGCGTAGTAGTGATCTTACTACCACAGATGGAGATATGATTACTAAAACTCCTAATCAGTATGTTGGTAGAGGTACCAGACCTTGGTATGGTACTCTTACCTTTGAAGAATTACAAAATTTACCATTAGATGTCCAGTTATTTTATATTGGGTTCAATAAGTTTAATGTACATGTTCCGGATACTGAGCATTGGAGGACTGCTGAGAAAGAACTTAAAGAAGGGTACTTGTGTGAATATAATGAAGTTATGAAAAACCATATAAACTATGGTAATCAAAAAGAAGAAGAAACGATTGAAACCTTAACGGAACCTAAAATTTTAGACATGCTAGATGTAACAGATGTTCTTGGAAATAAGGTTGAAATAACTCCTGAAATTAAAGAGTTTATTTCCAAACTTAATTTAACCAGAAAGGTTGATCATTTTGGTAGCAAAAACCGAATGAAAACTAATGAGGAATTATTTATGGACAAACTTTTGGAAAATGCTTAAATAAAGTGGCTTTTGGCTTGACAATCAATCCAAAATATGTTATAATTACATTATAAACAATTGAGAAGGAGATACACAATGACAGTTACAGAATTAATTGCCGCACTCAAACACACCCATAAAACTCATGGTGACATCCCCGTTACCGTGAATTATGCAGATTACGATTGCTCCCCTAAATTCGTTGATACCGTCGATGGAGAATTTGTAATTTCAGTCGATGTCAAAAACATTTCAACTGAAGAATTGGATGCTTTAAAAGTTATAAATAATGATGATGATATCAATGACTTTATAAATCGTCCTACGGTTGAAGAGGATATTGCAGATATTGATGCTGATCCTGCTTACGATTTGTATATTGACGAAGAATACAAAAAATATCTACTCGGCGATGCTCTTGATGTAGATGGACACATTAAAACAACTCCTTGGTCGTAGGAGAAATAAATGTTTCTAGTTTGGTTGATTAGTACTATTACAGTGATGTTAATTATAATCTATAAAAGTTTAGAGGACTAAAATGATACTTTGTTATGCAGTGCTAATTTTCATATTTTTTGTAGTCGGGAGTCTTAGTTGAGACCTGAAACAAATATTGATAAACTTCAAACAATTTTGCGGAATGGATGTTCTAATTACCTCCGAGCATTAGATGGGTTAAGTAGAATGTTTGAAGTTGAACGCAACCCCACAAACTATTTGACAGTATTAAATCAATGGGCGAGTGTTAAAGAACAACTTAAAGAGTTAGAAATACACCACACATTAGATGTAGAGAATCAGTGGAGATGATGATGGTTGGAAAGATACCTTATAGCATTTTGAGAAAAGTAGTTAACACTCCTGAAAAGGATATCCGTGCAAAGTTGTTTGAGATGGATACTCGTTGCACGGATCCTACGATATATAATCGTATGCAAAAGAAAGTAGTCCAAGAAATCTATGCAGAGAATTTAAACCTTATTGAAGAATATGGTGATAGAGCAGGATTCATAGGTTGGGAACCAGAGAAAGAACTCGGTGAAACTTATGAAAATGTTGAGTCAACATGGAGCAATATGGAAAAATACTTTGACGAGGACGAAGATGCTTGGGATCCAGATCTACAATGACAAGAAAAGAAATACTTAAAAAAGTTAAAGAAACTACTCCTGCTGAGATTTGTTCAATTTTGGCACAGAAGGAATATGGTTTTATAACTAGCAAGGAAATTATTCAATTATTGCAAGAAAAGTATGAGAGGATGCCAGTTGAGATGCTCAAAGATTTGTACCTTGGGAATTTATGCCTAGGATCAAAAAAATTAGTTACGTGGGAAGAAAATGAAGATGAAGGAGATTGGTAAATTGAAAATTGATTTAAATGACGGAAATTGGGAAGTGTTGCAACCTAAGTCAAAAATGAATAGGAAGTTACATAGTTTGGATGACCTTGATGGTCCGACAGATAAAGAATTGAATGATATTGAAGTTGAACAAATTGGTAAAATTCTGGAAGAATTGAATCTTGATGGTTATCTGTGGAACTTGAATTAGAGGATATTTGATTATGGAATCATTTTCTGTTTTGAAAGTTGTTAGTAGTGCCTTGCTAGTTGTCAATGAACAGCGTGGTTATGTTTCAGTAAAAACGGCACAACAATCTCAAACACTTGTTGGACCTCTGACGAGTACCGCTAAATTAGCACATAGAGTATTGGTTGGCGGTGATAGGGAAGATGAAATAGTTGCATACGAAGAACAAGCACAGAAAATAATTGATTGGATCGTTGGATTAAATAGTATTCCAAAGAATGTTGATCCCAATTTTTGGCAGAAGTTGCAATCTCAGCTTGCGGGTAAATCTGCAATTCAGATTGCCGTAGTTACTTCTTCTTTACAATTCTATAATCAAAAATTCACCTCTGATAAGTTTAAAGAAATAATAAAGGGTTCTAGTTACATAGGAGATTTGGATAGTCGAGAAAATTGTTTTGTCAAATTAGTTTACAAAGACCATAAGATGGATATCTATCCTGGTTATTACATTTATAAAGGCATAACTAGAGAGGGTGACTTGGTATTATTTTATGATAAGAATGATCATCCAATAACCATTGGTGATTGTTTTTTATTTAAAGGAACTATTAAAACCCATGAGATTTGTAAATTTGATAATGTTCCTATCACGAAATTTAACCGAATTAATTTTTTAGAAAATCATGGACAACCTTAATGAAATTAGCAGACGAATTAGGATTTGCAGGTAAAGTTGTAAAGGAACATCTTGCAAAATTTAAATACATGGAACCAGAAAACGAAAAGGATGCTAGTTTTCTCGCTGCATTCTGGCATGTTTTCTTCAATGATTTACTCAATGATATTCTCGAAAAGGATACATCTGAGACCCTATGGATACAACAAAGGATAGGACATTTATTAGGAAGATGCGACAAATGGTGTTTGTATTGCGGAGATTATAGTGATGAAATATAGAGTTGAATGTTTAGAGTATTTGCATAAGAGGAGAATGCGTGGATCCTTGAATCAAGGCAAAGTTACAGTACACGAATTGGCAAAAAATACTTCTGTTCCTACTTGGACGGAAGCAAGAAAATTAATTCATAAGTATAATATGGAGAGTTATGATGAACAGAGCAAGGATGAAACACTTGAAGGAATTGAAACGCAAGCAGAGAAGGAAGCAAGTACACTTACGGAAACTGGAAATCAAGCAGAAGGAGAAACTTCTGGAAAGTGCTGATCTTGTGTTAACTGCAAGGGATGCATTTGATGAAATGATGCGAGATATTTCTAATCCCAATGAAGTCAATGATTGGATAAAGAAGTATAAACTTGAACCAGATTTAGAAATAGAATTGCGAAAAATTGTTGCAGAAGAAGTAAAGAAGGATGAAGAAAATGGCTAAACAAGCAGAACCTGATTTTGGACCTAAACTCAATGAACTCGGAGTTTTACGTGCATTGAATTGGTATCATACCAATCGTAGTGAATTAGATTCTAGGCGTTACCTACATGAGTACGCTAAGAAAAATGTTGATCCGACGTTGACAATAAATGATGTTGCGAAATGGAATTATTTGACATCTGAAGGTTGGGTTGCCCGCCTCTTGAACAAACAAGTTGAATTTCCAGACCCGAATCAAAATTTTAAATTCCAAAAATCTATTCGTGGTTGCATGGATGCAGTAGTTCCGGAAGAAGATTCTTCTAATACTGTTACCCGTAAACCTAAAAAGATTAAAGTTGAAGTTGGCATACTCGGAGAATTGGAAAATCAAGTTGATGTATTTACCAATAATGGTTGCAAGATGCATTTTGATCCGATTCGTTTCTTTACTGGACATGATGTCAAACGTAAGGATTGTACCAGCATCAAACGTTGGGCAAAGAATGCCAGCAAACATATGGCAGAAGTAATAACACCGAACCCCGATAGAGATTTGAAAGAGGCATATTCAAATTTTACTAAACCTGAATTAAAACGTTTGCACAAATTCTATGAAAGTTTATATAGTTCCGCAGATAAATATATGAGATCAAAAGTTAAAAAGAGGACTACCAAAGGAGGAACTGGGGCTAGTATTACTCAAACTACTCTAGAGTCACACCTAAATACTTTATGACAAATATTGGGATAATACAACATCCTTCAACACCAGATCACGAAATTGATCCGAGATTTCCAGCAGAGGCGGCACTAAAAGAATCACTTCCAGAATTGCTAGAAACCTTGTTACAATTTGGCTTTGATTGTCGTTGTGATGATTTTCAAAAAGATTTCCGAATAGTAGTTGAAATTTTACG
>Ga0310342_100002425_pt1 | contig 11959 bp, 4 predicted proteins | sample S15DNA20500_MG_FD_206155 | JGI IMG/M metagenome (GOLD analysis project Ga0310342, IMG submission 206155) | Marine microbial communities from station ALOHA, North Pacific Subtropical Gyre - S1503-DNA-20-500_MG | ecosystem: Environmental > Aquatic > Marine > Oceanic | place: Pacific Ocean: North... | reverse complement strand
TTTTACCCTGCGGAGCTATCCTCTCTCTCACGGGGGACTTCATCCCACTCCGGGACTGCGGCCCCAGGTGAGCTGGATCAATCTCAACAAGTACAAATACTGGAACGGAGAGAAGGGTTACTATCAGATCAACACCTCGTCGGATTCAACTTTCCGGAATGGGGGTAGTCCACGTTCGTGGTTCGGGGTCTTTGAAGTGTATGCGGGAGACGAGGCGATGCGTGAGCTGGGTGCGCCGGTGGTGGCGTTGCCGGGCGACCTGAATTCAATCAAGGACCGCAAGTCGCTGGAGGAATTCTATCGTCGGTCACTGGTGAATGCGCTGACCGACTGGCGGGACAGGAAGATGAGCGATGCGCAGGCCCTCCTGCTGAACTCAATGGTGAGCCGAGGGTTCCTGCCTAGCGAAGTAGCAAGTCTGCCCGGGACATTGAAGCCCCTGGTGGAGCGCTATCGCAAGCTGGAGGCGGAGATCCGGAACCCGGTCCGGGTTCCCGGGGTGATGGAGGGGCAACCCTGGGACCAACCCCTTCTGGACCGGGGCGATTACAAGAAGGAGAAGGATCCGGTAGAGCGTGGCTTCCTGGAAGTGTTCGGGGGGCGGACTTACACCAAGACTGGCAGCGGGCGCCGCGAGCTGGCGGAGGACCTTGTGAGGAAGGATAATACACTCACGACCCGGGTCATTGTAAATCGGCTCTGGCACCATGTCTTCGGACGGGGCCTGGTGGCCTCAGCGGACAACTTCGGGCGGTTGGGGAGTAAGCCCACTCATCCCGGGCTCCTCGACTACCTGGCCTCCGATTTTGGGGAGAACGGGTGGTCGATGAAGCGCACGGTCCGCCAACTGGTCATGAGCCGGGCTTTCCGCTCTGCCAGCATTGTGCCGGTTGCGAACAGGGGAAAGGATGATGCCAATCTTCAACTGGCGTATTACACCCCGCGGCGTCTCGACGCGGAAGCGGTTCTGGATACCATCCGTTTCGTGGCCGCCAACGAGGCTGGCCAGCGTGCGGTCTATACCAACCAGAAGCGCAACGGGCTCAACCGCTTTCTCTTCGCCTTCAACTATCCGATTCCCACCAGCACGGTAGGCGTTCGCAACGTGACCAATGTACCCGCCCAGGCCCTCATGCTGTTGAACGGGGACACCACCAGGAGGGCGGCTCAGCAGTGGAGCGACCGGGTGAAGGGAGATCCGGCCCTGAAGTCCGATCGTGACCGGATCAGGAGCTTCTTCATGCAGGCCTACGCGCGTCCGGCCAGCGAGGAGGAAATCACGGCCTGCCTGGATTATCTGGCAGGTAAGGCGAGTGATGAGCTGCCCAGGCTGATCAAGGAGCAGGAAGTAATGAGCCGGGAACTGGTTGTGCTAAGGGAGAACCGGGAGAAAGCCATTGCTCCGGTTCGGGCCGCGCTGCAGGCCGAAGTTGATGCCCGTAATGAAGCACAGAAGAAGAAGGGAGAGGTGAAGGTTGATCTCAAGCCTCTCGCGCGCTGGGACTTTGACGGGAATGCCAGGGACGCGGTGGGAGGAATGCACGGTGAGACCAAGGGCGCAGCCAAGGTGCTCGACGGAGCACTTTTCCTGCGGGGTGGTGGGGCCTGGACCAAGCTGTTGCCGAAGGACCTGCGGGAGTTCACCCTGGAGGTCCAGGTCCAACTGGACAATGGGAGCCAGACCGGGGGAGGAGCGATGATCCTGCAGCGGAGCGATGGCAAGGTCTTTGATGGAGTGGTGTATGCGGAAGTGAAGTCCCACACCTGGTTGACGGGGAGTGATCGTCATGAACGCACCGCGCCCTTCGGGGGTTTTGAAGACAAGGAAGCTGACAGGCGTCCGGTACGGATGGTGATGGTCTACAAGGCCGATGGAACCACGATTGCCTATCGCGACGGCAAACCCTATGGCAAGCCGATCAACAGGGGCAGGGTTGAATACAAGAAGGGTCGGGCACAGGTTGTTTTCGGGGTGCGCCATGGATTGGTTCCCGGCGGTGGAGGGCGGGCCCTGACCGGGCGTATCTTTGAGGCCCGGCTTTATGACCGTGTTCTCACCCCCGAGGAAGTGGCCGCGGCCTCCTCGGGGATGTTGCTGGAGGTTGTGACCGAGGAGTTGCTCGCCAAGGCGCTGGATCCCGGCCAGAAGAAATCCCTGGACCAGTTCGACTCCAGGATCGCAACCCTGGAGAAGCAAGTCATGAAGCTCGATCACGATATTAAGATCCGGCAGGAAGCGCAAAATGCCGGCGGGGATCCATATTTCAAGATTGCCCACGCTCTGTTAAACTCCAAGGAACTGATTTATGTCTACTGATCCCAGCCTCCACTCCTTTGACCCGGTCCGTCCGGTCCTGTCCGCGGACCGGCGCGAATTTCTCAAGCTGACTTCCAGTGGGGTGAGCGCCCTCGCGCTCTCCAGCCTGATCAACAAGGGGTCGGCTGCCCAGGTGGGAGCGGCAGAGCCGCAGCTGCATCATGAGCAGAAGGCTAAGTCGGTGATATTGTTCTACATGTCCGGGGGGGTGTCCCACGTTGATTCCTTCGATCCGAAGCCGAAGCTCAAGGAAATGCACGGCAAGCCCCTGCCGATGACGATCGAGCGGACGCAGTTCGATGCCAATGGCAATATCATGGCCTCTCCGTGGGAGGCGAAGAAGTGGGGGCAGTCGGGCCTGGAGATGACCGACATGTTTCCCGCGATTGCGGAGTGTGCGGACGACCTTGCCATCGTGCGCTCCATGACGGCCAAGTTCAGCGAGCACTCGCAGGGCAATTTCTTCATGCACACCGGCTTTCCGTTCCTGGGTTATCCCAGCGCCGGATCGTGGGTGACCTACGGATGCGGCACGGAGAACTCCAACCTGCCCGGGTATGTGGTGCTCCGGACCAAGAATGCCTCCATTCCGCACGGGGGAGTGAGCATCTTCGGCAACGCCTTCCTGCCGGCCACCACGCAGGGATCAATCTTCAATATTTCGGATCAGCAGGCCGTTCCCAACATCAATCCGGCCATGCTCAAGGCCGAGCAGCGCCGGGCACTCGATCTCATTGGGACCCTGGATCGGCGTTTTGCCGACCGGATGGCGGCCAAGGATGCCGTGATCTCTTCCATCAAGAATGCGGAGACCGCCTTTCTCATGCAGCAGGCCGTTCCTGAACTGACCGACATCAGCAAGGAAAGCGAGGCCACCCGCGAGAGGTACGGGATCAATAGCAAGGATGGCAACAAGGCGCAGTATGCGCGGCAGTGTCTCATGGCCCGTCGCCTCGTGGAACGGGGAGTGCGTTTTGTGGAGCTTTCCTGTTGCAGCTATGGGATCGGCGCTGGTGGCGGAGGAAACCCGTGGGACCAGCACGGTGATCTCAAACGAGGTCACGGGGCCATGGCGGGACAGGTGGATGGCTCGATTGCCGCTCTCCTGAAGGATCTCAAGGAGCGTGGGATGCTGGAGGAAACACTGTTGGTCTTTACCGGTGAGTTCGGGCGCACGCCTTTCTCGCAGGGTTCGAATGGGCGTGATCACGACCCCTTCGGATTCAGTGTCTGGATGGCTGGCGGGGGAATCAAGGGTGGCACCGCACACGGAGGGACGGATGAGTTCGGCTACAAGGCCGCAGTGGATATCTCGACTGTCTACGACCTGTGGGCCACGGTCCTGCACCAGCTTGGAATCGACCACGAGAAGCTGACCTTCCGCTGGAGTGGACGCGATCTGCGGCTCACCGATGTGCACGGACACGTCTGGAAGGAAGTCCTGGCCTGACCCGGCCTCTTTATCTCTTCTGCCGCGACTGGATGGCAGGTCCAAACTTCTCCCTCGTGGAGCTCCGGAGGTATGGCATGCTGGATCTATCTGCCCGAAAAGCTGTGGCAGTGGAGATCCGCTAGAAGGAGTAGTTCGCGCCCAGTCCCACGCTGAATCCGCTCAAGTCCACGTCAAACGAGCTGTTGCCTACCTGTCCACTGAGTTCCTCCGTGTAGTCGTAGCGGAGGCTGAGCTCCAGCGAGAGGTTCTCATTGAGGCTGTAGCCGCCCGCGGCCTGCAGGTAAAATCCCCAGAGAACGGAGCTGCCAAGGTTGCTTGCGCTGGTGCTGCTGATGACTACCGGTGCGCCTCTGTTGATCTGCTGCAGGAGCTGGTCACTGCGCATTGCATCCCAGGAAGTCACATTAAGAACCACACCTGATCCGACCGATGCGTAAAAGCGCTCGTCATACTGGTAGACAGCCTCTGCGCCCACTGAAACGCTCCAGGTATCGACCTCAAGGGACTCGGCAATGGAATCATTCCAGACCGCAACGTCCGTGCTTCGCAGGGTGGGAGTGAGCAGGCGCCTGTCGGCGATCGGTTCGTTGGGTACCAGGGGCGCCACGATGCTGGGAGCTCCGGTGTAGGGGACCTCGCGGGGAAGATCCAGGCCGGTGATGTCATAGAAATCGGTGGCTGCTATATCGAAAGTGTCGCGCTCTTCGCGGCCGAGGATGGTGTTCAGTCCACGACGGGAGCCATTGGTTTCAGCGAAGGAGAGATGGATCGCAGGTCCGACACTCCAACCGTTGCCAAGATCATTCTGGTAGCTCAGTTTAAGGTAGGGTGCCACGACCCAGTCGCGGTCCTCGGGCCAGGAGGTGGCGTCTGCGCTGGCGGTGCGACCGACTTCCTCGCGTTCCCCACCGGTGGCGTTGAAGACGAGGGTGTTGCCCTGGATCTGGTCGAGCTCCTCATAACCATAGTCGGTGGTGCGGGTAGCGCGTGCGTCAGGACGAATGAATCCGTTGTCGTAGGCGCGGTCTGCCGGGCCTGTATCCAGCCCGATACCGGGTACAGGAGTGTAGCTTGGTTGGTAGAGACGGGGAATGGTGAGGTCGCTCACGCCGGCACGAAAGTCGATCGCGCCGATGTTGCGCCAGGAGAGGCCAGCTCCGAAGATCCAGCGCCCCTGCGAAGGCGCCGGGATGGGCAGGATGTCCTTTCCGGATTTCGGTGAGGGAAGAGCATCCTTGGCGGAGGGAAGAGCGTCCTTGGCGGAGGGAAGAGCGTCCTTGGCGGAGAGGGCATCGTCACCTGCAAAACCAGAGGCAGGCGGCAGGACGGAGATCGTCAGGAGCGCGAGTCCGAGTCGAGGATTCATGGCAAAGAGGGGGGTGTGAGAGTTCTAGTTGCTGTCGGTAGACTTGTGCACGACACGGTAGAACCGGTTCTTCGTCGTGCGCGGGTGACTGGAGGTCTTGGGTGGTCCATTGTCGACCCACTGTGTGACGTTGGCGCCTGCAATTACGTCGGGCACGACGTCGATCCAGTCCTCACCGTTTTCGCTGAACTGAATGGTGTAGGTGTCTCCCACAATGGAGGTGAATTCGAGAAGGGTGTCTCTATTCGGAAGCAAGGCGATGCGATTCAGGGCGATACCCTCCGCGGAGGTTGTGACCTCGATGGCATCAAGCAGTTCGATTTCAAATTCCGGTTCGAATCCTCCGGAAGCGTCAGCCTGGAAATACTCAACCACCAGTTCGATGCTCTCGCCCGGGGCGAGGGCCTGGTTGTAGAGCAGGAATGACCTGCCACCGGATTCACCCTGCGCGTTGTGAACAGTCACGTCGCCTGGAAGGCCATCTACGAGGAGACGGAGAGCAGGGACGGGAAGCGGGTTGTTGTTCGTGATGGTAATCGTTTGCTTGAAGAGTGCGGTCTGCAGATCGAGTGCGATTTCGCCAGCGCTGGTGACAATATTGCCGGGGCTGATCACACTGGTTGCTTCCGATGAGGAGTCGTCCTCCGGGTTGATGATTCTCTCGTTTGTCGATGCGAGCTCTGCTGCAGTGACGATGCTGTTCGCGCCACCTGGAACGGAGGAGGGGACGCTGTAAGGCAGGTTGAATGATGCCGTGTCACCCCGGGGCAGGTTGACGATGATCCAGTCAGCCTCCGCCCCTGCGGGGATGGAGACTCCGGGGGGGAGGGTCAGACTGAAGCGAACCGCCACGTTGCTGGCGTCACTCGGTCCATTGTTGGTGACCAGAGCGGTGTGGGTGAGGTTGCCCGGAAGGTCGAATCCTGCGAGGACCGGGTCACGGGACTCAATCACGGCGATGGAAAAGTCAACTTCCCTCACCACGGAGGTGCCGGTGAGGATCGAATTGTTCTGCGGGTTGGCGTCAATCTGGTCAACGGAGGATACCGAGGCCAAGTTGGCGATGACATCCGTTCCTTCTGCGGTCGAGGAGTCCACGGTAAGTTTGAGGTAGAGCAGGGCGGTCATTTCCACCGGGAGGTCACCGACGGTCCAGACGCCATCCGAGAAATCCGTCCCGGCGGAGGATTCGGTGACAGCCAAAGTGACCCCGGGTGGAAGGGTCAGGGTATCATCCAGGGAAACATTGGTGGCGAAGGAGGGTCCGTTGTTGGTGACGGTGACCAGGTATTCGAGATTCTGGGTGCCGGATCCAGCTACCACGGGGTCGGGGGTCATCTCCGTGTTGGTGACCTGCAGGTCGACCCGGGTGATGATGGAGGTGGCAGCCAAGGTCGAGGTTTCGGTGGCGACATTGGTCTCGTTGACGGTGGCGAGGGTGGCGCTACTGGAGATGATATCGGCGCCGGCGGCGGCCGTGGGTTCGACTGTCAGGGTGACTGTCAGGGTGGCACTGGTGCCAGCGCCAAGTGTGCCCAGGTCCCAGGTCTCATCCTCATAGGTGCCTTCGCTGGGCACGATACTCTCCACGCTCACTCCGGTCGGGATGGCGAGGGCCTCCGAGATGGTGATCCCGGTGGCGGTGGACGGTCCGTCGTTGAGTGCGGAAATGGTATAGACGAGATTGTTGTCCCCTGATCCGGCAACCACGGGGTCAGCCGATTCGATCTGATCGAGGCTGACAGTCACGATGGGGGTGACCACCAGGGTGTCGGTTGAGGGTCCGCTGTTGCCAAGGGAACTGGTGAGATCGCCGGTGGTGTTGACGAAGGTGCCACCCTCCGGGCTGGTCACCTCTACCCGCAGGATACAGCTTGCACCCGCTGGAACGGTGCCGTTGGAATAGGAGAAGGAGGAGGACCCCGGGCCTGCGGTAACGCTGCCTCCCACGCAACTGCTGAAAAAATTCACGGAGCCGGAAAGAACCAGCCCGGCGGGCAGGGCGTTGGTGAAGGACAGGTTGATGGCGTCCAGGGCGGAGGCAGTATTGTCGATGGTGTAGGTGAGGGTTCCGACCTGTCCGGCATTGAAGTTGTCCGGCGTAAAGACCTGCGTGAAGATCGGGGGTGGGATGACGTTGAGGCTGGCGCTGGCTCCCGGACTGCTGCCGAGAGAGGTCGTCAGTTCACTGGTGCTGCTCCCATATGTCCCGGGAGAGGAGGCAATCACCTCGAAGCTGATGGTGCAGATGGCGCCAGGCGGCACGACAGCGCTTCCCCCTGCTTCGAAGGTGTTGGTGAGAGGCAGGAAACTGTAGGTCCCTCCCTCCCCGCAGTTGACGGTCTGGACAGAGGAGGGATCGAAGGTGAGGCTCTCGGGGAAGATGTCCGTAAACGCGATGTCACCGGCCTCGAGCGCACTTGCAGTGTTGTCGATGGTATAGGTGACGGTGCTTCTCCCGCCGACTGGGATGGCGCTTGGATTAAAGGACTTCGTAATGATGGGGGGGATGGGTTCCACGACCAGGGTGTCGCTGGCCGGGAGAGCGACCTTGGATTCCCCTGCAATCTCAGCAGTGAGACGGCTGGTGACATTGAGGTAGCTCCCAAAGGGTGTGTCCACCGGTAGCGATACTCCCACGCTGAAGGAACAGGTCTGGCCGGGGGCGAGGGTGCCACCGGCAATGGAGAGAAGATCAGTGCCTTCGATACTTGAGCCGGGGCCACAGGGCTCGATGGCGATTTCGGGGGTCTCTATGACGACGTCGTCGAACCAGACCTGGGTGGTTTCAGCCCCGATGGAGGACTTGTTGTTGTAGGCGCCGAGGAGGATGGTGTGGTTGCCGGCAGCCAGGGAAATGTTGAAGGTGGCCTGTTGCCATCCCGTGTCGTGATCGGGCCCGTCATTGCCGTCTCCGGTGAACTGTGCCAACGAGTTGCCCGGGCCATTCCCGTAAAGGATCCCGTCCAGTTCGAGGAGGGCCTGACCGAATTCATCATCCTCGTGAGAACCCTCGAAGAGAAGCCGGTAGCGAAGACTGATCGTGACGGTCGCGGGATCATCCAGGTTGAAGAATCTTGACCAGCCTCCGGAACTGGCGGGGGTCTGGTTTCCAAAGCCCGACTGGCCTCCGACCAGGACAGTGAGACCGCCACCGTCGAAGCCTCCGGTGGGGTCGAGTGATCCCTCCGCGAATTCCGGATCCACCGTGCCATTGAACGTGTCGTCGGAGTAAGCAAACCCCTCGATGGAATTCTGGGAAGCAGGAGCTAATTGCAACTGGAATCCCACATCGCTGCTGGTGAGGGAGGTTTGGTGGACCTCCACCGCGATGGAGTTGGTGCCTTCCACCAGGATGCCGCTGAGGTTGAGATTGCCGGTGGAGAAGCCAGTTTCGTCTCCGGCGGTGGACAGGGTGGTGGTTTCAACTGCCCCGGCCGGCATGCTCGGCGTGCGGAAGACCTCGGTCTCATTGATGTAGACCACTGCTCCGTCGTCGATAAGGTAGTCGATGAGCCACCCTGCTTCACCAAGTTGCTCGGCGGTGATCTCGAAGGTGTTGCGGAAGAGATAGGTGGTGATGAGGTTCTCGCCATTGGGGGCAGCATCGATGCCGAAGAGGAGATCCGGTGCCCCGGGAAAGCCATCGATCGCTCCTGTCTGGATGGGAACATCCTCGGATTCCCAGGGACCAATGGTTGAGGTCGCCACATCAAAAGCGACGGAGTTCCAGGCATTGCCGCTTCCGTCAATGGGATAGCCCAGATTGGTTCCGTTCTCGTTCTCGATGCGGTCGAGATAATCCCAGGCTCCCGTGACCTGGAAGGGATCTTCCTCAGTGGGATTCTGGGGAGCAGGAGTCAATTGCAACTGGAATCCCACATCGCTGCTTTCGAGGGCGGTTTGGTGGACCTCCACCGCGATGGAGTTGGTGCCTTCCACCAGGATGCCGCTGAGATTGATACTGCCGGTAGAGGAGGCAGTTTCGTTTCCAAGGTTGGAAAGGGTGGTGGTTTCAACTGCCCCGGCCGGCATGCTCGGCGTGCGGAAGACCTCGATCTCATTGATGTAGACCACTGCTCCGTCGTCGATAAGGTAGTCAATGAGCCACCCTGCTTCACCAAGTTGTTCGGCGGTGATCTCGAAGGTGTTGCGGAAGAGATAGGTGGTGATGAGGTTCTCGCCATTGAGGGCAGCATCGATGCCGAAGAGGAGATCCGGTGCCCCGGGAAAGCCATCGACCCCTCCTGTCTGGAGGGGAGCATTCTCGGATTCCCAGGGACCAATGGTTGAGGTCGCCACATCAAAAGGGACGGAGTTCCAGGCATTGCCGCTTCCGTCAATGGGATAGCCCAGATTGGTTCCGTTCTCGTTCTCTATGCGGTCGAGATAATCCCAGGCTCCCGTGATGACGGGATCGCCATCGCCACCATCGCCACCATCGCCACCACCGAAGGTGGCTTCGACCAGGGTCCCGCCTCTCGTGGGAATCTCGGCAGCGATCAGGCCTGGCAGGGTGGCCTCAAGGTCGTCAGTGAACTGGATGTTGGTGAGTGTGTCGGTGGTACTGTTGTTGGTGATGGAGAACTCAAGGGTGCCCGTTCCTCCCGGAGCCACCGGGTTGTCGATGAATTCCTTGGTGAAGGACGCATCAAGGATGGAGGCAGGGTCGATTACTTCAAGCTGGGCTACCGCCCGTCCGGCTGAAACCGGTTGTCCTCCAATCACTCCGACGGCAGTGAGGTTGCTGGAGATGCTGTTATGCACTCCCGGCACGATCCCCACTACATCAAGGGTCAGGGTGCAGGTTTCGCCGGCAGGCAGGGGAAACGGGTCGTCGGGAGCCACCTCGATGGCCTGGGTTCCGTTGATGGCCGTGATGCTGATCCCTTCGCAGGTGGTGGAGATAGAGGGGGGGGTGGCGATGGCGATGCCTTCGGGGAAGAAGTCATTGAACGATAAATGGAAGGCATCCTCCTCGCCCTGGTTCTCGATGGTATAAATCAGGGTGGACCTGCCTCCGAGGGGAACCAGGTCAGGGACAAAGCGCTTGCTGAAACCAAGGACGGGGGCTTCCGGGGTGGACAGGGTAGCCTCGGCGCGGGGACTCTCGCCAGCACGGGAAGTGAGGTCGGCGACGATGAGGGTATGATCTCCCCGTTCCGTCCGAGTCACGATGGCCTTGATGGTGCAGGTCCCGCTGTCCGATACCACGCCTTCTGTGAATTGCAGAAATGATCCGCCGTCTTCGACCGTGATGTTACCGCCGCATTCGGACAGAGAGTTGGCCGGAGTAGCGAAAATGACCCCCTCCGGGAGAGTGAGGGTAAAGGCAAGCAGGTCGATTTCTCCCGGGTTGGCGGAGTTGTCGATTGTGATGGTGAGTTCGCTGCTGCTCCCCACGCCGATTTCATCCGGGGACAAGGTCAGTTCGACCGCCGGGGGTTGCGCGACTCCGGCAAGGGAGATGCCGGTCCCCAGGAGGAAGGCCGGGAGGAAGCGAAGAAATTTCGGCAGGGTCAGCCTGGGAAAACAGACAGAATTTTCGTTCATTGCGGGCAGGGCAGGCAGTCTCTGGGGCGGCGGGTGAGCTTGTTGGGCAACGGGTCAATCAACAAGCGAAATTCGGCGTTTCCGGGAGCGTGGCAGTAGTTGCAGAACGATGGGACATGTAGAAAATACCGTCTTTGGGTAGGATGGCTGGCGTAAACGGCCTAAATAAGGGCTGGGGAGAGGGATGCTTCATGGGAAAGCCTACTTGAAGAAGGTGGCCGTTTGGGTGACATTACCAACATCCCACACTCCTCCGATCGCGGACCCAGCAGGTGTGGCTCCCTCAGATCCATGAACGTTACGAGCCGCTCAACGACTAGCGCCGTGAGGCCGGCAGGTTTTACGCTGATGGAGATTCTGGTCTCCATCTCGATCGTGATGGTGCTGGCGGGCATCACCCTGCAGGTGATGAAGAGCGGTCGTGAAAAGGCGCACCTTGTGCGGGCGACGCAGAAGATCAAGGATCTGGGCCAGAGCTTCATGGCCTATACCGGAGAGAACGGGGGTCTCCTTCCCCGCGAGAATCACTCTGGTTCGGGCGACACCTGGGAGGCTGCTGCTGAACCGGAAGCAAGGGAGGTGTGGTACAATGCCCTTCTCTGGGGGATGGCCCAGAAATCGGTGGGCGACATTGGCGAGGATGGCGAACCGCAGCTTTTTTATGAAGACTCATATCCCCTCCATGTGCCGGGGGCGCCCTACCCGAAGAGCGAAAAAAAGCTCAAGAATCCGATGTTCGCCATCGGCATGAACAGTCGTCTGCAGCGCCGGGAAAACGAAACGGGACACAAGCCGCAGGGCACCTTGGCTTCGATCCAGGCCCCGGTGAACACCGTTATCTTCCTCGAGCGTGGCATGCCCAAGGACAAAAAGATTGTCAGCGCACAGGCGAATTTTTCGGCATCTCCCAAGGCCGGTCCCAAAGCCTTCGCCGCCCGCCATAACCAGCGGGGGCTTCTCCTTTTTGCCGATGGTCATGTGGAGGTCAAATCCCCCACCGATATCATAACCGGCAGCGGCAAGGTCAAGACTCTGGAGGAAGGAAGCGGCGTGGTCTGGACCCGGGATCCTGATGATGACCCCAACTAGGCGGCAGTTGTAGAGATTACGCTGAGATGCAGCGTAACGGAGTGATCTTCATTTCGTCACCGGCTTGGCTTGAGGTGTCGGCTTCGATCCTCCCGAACCTGGCGTGGCCAGTTCCCTGGTGAGCCACGCAAGACCGGTCAGGTTGTCCAGAAGGGCTTCCCTGGTATCGAGGTGGCTCTGG
>Ga0310342_100002424_pt1 | contig 11960 bp, 14 predicted proteins | sample S15DNA20500_MG_FD_206155 | JGI IMG/M metagenome (GOLD analysis project Ga0310342, IMG submission 206155) | Marine microbial communities from station ALOHA, North Pacific Subtropical Gyre - S1503-DNA-20-500_MG | ecosystem: Environmental > Aquatic > Marine > Oceanic | place: Pacific Ocean: North... | reverse complement strand
TATATTCTCCATCTTGTTAGCCTGCACGCGCCGGATGTAACGCTTGGCGTGATGAGGATGAATACCGGAGCTAGTTCCTAAAATACAGCTAGCAGTGCCTTCTGGTTTGACGCAAGTAGTTCTAGCTGCCGGATTAATTCCGATCTTCGCCGCAAACTCTTTATTCGTCTTCTTTACAACTCTAGCGCCCTCCTTTTGGACTTCAGGATCGAGACAAATCTCGTGCTGTTCCATAATCCCAGTCATGGAAACGCCCAATAGGGCTTCTCGCCGGAATATCCTCTCGCTGATCTCTCCTAAATATGGTAAATCAGTAAAACCGGCCTGAAGCGTTCCAATAATTGCAGCAGCGCGACAAGATTCAAAAAATTCTTTCTTGGTGTTAACTTTTGCACAATTAATGGTACTGAGATTACATGCTTGCCATCCTGTCTTACCTGTTTCTTCATCAACAGGATACAACCCAATCTCCACACACGGGTTCACAATTAACTCTGTGGAATCTGACCACACAAAACCCGGCTCTCCAAATTCCTTAACGGCATCCATTAGAGCAGAAAATTGCTTTGGAGTAGTTCCCTCCCGTAAAAGTAGAGCAGAATTATTTGACCGACCACGCTGGGGATTATCATGAAACCAATTGCCAGTCTTTGCCAGTGCCATTTCTTTGTCGTCTGGAGAAAAAAGACAAATCGTAGCACTTCTACGTACACCGCCACTAATGACAGCATCAGCACTATGCATAACAACGTCATAAGCATCTATGGAATTTAACCTTCTGGAAGAGAATTCAGCCCCTTTGAGAGACTTATCCAAAACCTTTTTTACGTTGGCTAGCGCTTTTTTAAGAGGCTCTGGGCCGGGAGCTTTTCCCGAACTAGAACTCAAATAAGCACCAGCCGGTCTGATGTTAGAAAAATCGAAGTTTACAGTCTTGCCCTCATATTCGGGAAATAAATCGTTGTCTTCAAAATAGCTGCTAATTAATACTCCAATCGAATCGGACCACCCCTCAATCGTATCTGGTATTGTGAATTTTTTTGTACCCTCTTTTTTAGCGACTAGTCTGGGTAGTTTCTTGATATGGTGACCTTGGACTGAAAAACCTACCCCACACCCACACAACAAGAGATACATACATTCTTGGAAAAATCTTAATCTGTCACAATAAGAGGCAATACAATTGTATACTCTAGCGTGGTGTTTAAAAATAGGGTCGCCACCAAACTGTAATGCTCTTTGAGAGCCTAACACGCGCTTTTTATGCATAAGATCGTATGCCCATTCTATTTCCCCGTTCACTTTGGGATATTTAGCATACATCATATTTTTTACTCTGTTAACTGACTCTTTCCAAGTTTCCCTTCTTTTCTTCTCTGGAATCCACCTTGCATACTTGCCTACAAACGTATAATTTTGTAATTCCGTTAATGACATTGCCTTCCTACTTACTCTCTTTCTTTGCGGTAGCGTGTCCGTCTGCCACCATCCGAGATGATACATCTTCAGAGTTGATAAAAATATATCCCAGCACTCGATTCAGAGTGAACACGTCTTTTATGTCACCGTCTGAATCTGCCGGGATAAATAAAACTACATCTTTGCTGTCTTCTAAAAGCCCATTTAAATGAGCCTTGGCCGCTAGCCCCTTTTTCTTTTCTTCTAAATCTCTGGTTCTTGTTTCAGGACACCAACAATCTTTAAGTCTCACCCTAATAGTTCTTGTTACTTCTACGTCCAGCGTATCGCCGTCAACAACATTGACGACAGATCCTTTGGTTGTAATTCCTATCAGTGGCTGCTGCATCTTCGTTGTCTCTCTTTCCTTCTTCACCCAGAGGGGTGGACCGTTGTGAATAACTCGTGTTGTCATGAAGTATTATACACTAAAATACGCCTAGCCACTCAAAGGTTTTTGCTCTCCCACAAGCCTGTTCAAGTAAGACAGGTCTGGGTTGATATAGGATATTTGAAGTCCATTGTCGATCAGATGCTGATAAACAATTTCATCTTCTTTTGAATGCCCATGAGCCTTACAGCCTTCGGGGATATACCAATCGCGTATATCGTTTTGCCATAGAAGTTTAGCGCATCTATTGCAGGGCATATGTGTGACGTATGCTTGCTTCGATGATGGAGGATTGATCAGCATATTACTAACAGCGTTTTCCTCCGCGTGAACCATAAACGGGTATTTATCGGGTCTTACTGCGGGAAGATCGCTGTCATCGACGCCTTTACAGAAACCGTTGTAGCCCATACTGATCACTCTTTTATCGCTAACGATTACACAACCCACCTTGGTCTGATCATCGTGACTTCTGACGGAGGCGTAATAAGCCAAACCGATAAAATAATCATCCCATGTTATATGCGTTTTCACGTTTTTCTTTCCTTGAACGACGCTCCTTCTTTAGCTTCTTCTTGTCTCGCTTACTTTTTTTTCTTACTGTTTTTCCCATGATTTAACCTAAATTGTGAATGAACCCAAACATATTTTGAATGAATCGCATATGCAATCATTTTGCGAAACCCGTTTCCATTTTCAAGACCGTCAAAATCTTTTGGCAAAACTAAAGCTGTGGTTTTATCGTTGATTTTCAATGACTCGGCCTTACTTCTACTTACCTTTTTTTCATCTATTTTCATCTTTACTCCAGTATTTCTAATCCGTGAATACAGTGTCTTACATCTTCCTCAAGCTGTACTTTTTTTTCTATCCTGACGGTATCCATATTATATAAAAGTATTCTGGCTGGTGAAGTGCCAATGAGAATATAATTATCTTTGCGAGCCAGCCCACGATTCCAGTTATTAGTGGCTATCTTATCAGCAGAGTACTTCACCTTTTTGGACTTGGGGATTGCGACGTAATTGATTTTTGGGGAGTCTTTTTTGATAACTCCCACGTATCCAAAAGTTGTAAGGTTGACAAGGAATAAATCTTCGTATTCATAAAAGTTGTGCTGAAAACTTTTTTCGTTGTCTATGACGGGCATAGAAGCAACAACATCCATGTTTGTGGCAGAGTGTAAATGTGTAATCAATCCAGAAAAAACTACTCTACCATTGTTACTGGAAATAGAGTTAATGTGATATTTGTCTTCGGTTTTAGGCGGCGTGGGATTGCTGGGCTTTAAGTCGGTTAAAATCTTACGGTCTTCTCCATCTTCTCCTATTACCTCCCAGATACCCCGCAGTTTAAAATCAAGATCCATTGCAACAATTTTGTCGTATGCTGTAGAAGTTATCCATAAACACTCATCAAAAAAGCATATCTCGTGTATTGATTTAAATATATTGTCATCTTGAATCCTGTTAGTGACTTTAAAGGTATCTTTATCTAGCTCCATTAGGCCGGAAGAATCTGCCACAATAACCCTGTCCTCTAGGACGGCTATACCTCTTAGTCCCCGTTCTCCCCCTCTTTCATTGTCGTTGACAAAGTCTTCTGCGTAGGGGGAATGATGTATAACTTCTTCGGAATCCATATCTATAACATACAGGCCGCCATGAACATCGCCCTGTTGCGCTGATCTGATAACTGTTGTGCATATGATTTTCATAGTACCAATTTCATTCCGTTGTCTATCTTAGAAAACCCAATCTTGCCGTAGAATGGCACATTTTTATCTGAACAGCTTAAAGTTATCTTGTAACATTCTTCTTGTATTGCTGTATCAATAAGGCTGGTGATTATCGCGGCTCCAATGCCAAGTTTTCTGTACTCTCGTAAAATTACTACGTCTTCGATGCGGCCAGCGATCCTGCCAGTTAATTTCCGTTCAATTAACAACGATCCCGTCCCCACTACGAGATTAGAACTTTTCGGAGAGTCAAGGATTTTTTGTACTGCAACTATGACATGGTGATTGTTATTGTTAATAAAAGTTGACCATATTTTGTCAAAGTTAACATTGCGGGAGTCATCTGGAAGGGGGCTTAATTGACTACTCAGGTTTAAATAGTGACTATTTAAATCATCTCTTTCTATTCTTCTAACTTGCATTGTGGAACCTTAGAACAAAGTGTTCAAAGGGCATAGAAATATGCTCAAATGGAATGTAGCTTAGGTCTACCGTCTGCGATTGTAGATATCTTTCGTTAAGATCTTCCAAACCGATCCCTAGATTGTTATTAGTTTCATCTGAAACCTTTTGGGAAGAATTATGTATCACGATACTGTATTCGAGGCAGGACATTGTGGTGGGTAGGCCGGAATGTGAATTGCGGTAAAAAAGTGGCTGGATTTCTGATTCTAGGTCTTCTAAGGAGGAAGAGGTTGATTGATCTAAAATTTTCCTCAAGTATTCTTTCTTGTAAACATGGCCATTTGTCGAAAACGGTATACCAAAATTTGTGTATGGCGTTATCTTGGAAGCATCCCATACTAAAAATTGATCCAGAACAAAATCTCCCTCGGAAGGAAGTTCAGCAAAATACCTATCTCGACTGTAGGGATTCTGTATGATCGTATTGTTTCCTAAACGCAGCGATAAAGATATGGGACTGTGTTCATCAAATAAACTTTTTATCCGGCTGTATGAAGGTGGAGTTTTAAACAATATGTTCTCATCATTAAAAATGCATACTAATTCTCTTGATTTATCAAGACACGGTAGTATGTTTTTTGCGATAGACGCATCGCTCATTTCTATCCATCTAGTTGGGAAAATATGTCCGTATTGATTTTTAAGATTAAAATGAGCAGCCGCTTTCTCATATCCGGTGAAAAATTTATCAGAAGACGCTCTATATAAAACGGTTATATCAAACAAGTTGCCGCTGTTTAAATGGAGACTTTCTAAAAGAAGATGAAGTCTGGAGGGGTTATTTTCAGAAAGAACAATTGTGGTAATCATCAAAATCTTTCTGTCGGCGGGAGTTCTGCCAAAGGTTTCTTGTACGGAGTCATGTATTTATTAAACCACCGGACAGTTTTTTCTAACCCCTCTCTCAACGGAGTAGAGGCCGTAAAGCCGAATTTTTCTTTTGCCCTTGTAACGTCTAGACATCTTCTGGGCTGTCCATCAGGTTTTCTGTCATTCCACACAAGATCGCCGTCATACTCCATTATCTCACACATTGTTTCGATCATGTCTTTAACTTGGGTTTCTTCCCCCGTGCCTATGTTGATAGGCGATGGATCGTTGTTATGATTTTCCATGGCGAGTTGAATGGCCTCTGCGCAATCTTCAACAAACAGAAATTCTCTGCTGGCCTTGCCGGAACCCCAAACTTCTAGCTCAGGTTCGTCATTTTGTTTCGCGTAAGCTACACGAGACATAATGGCTGGTATAACATGGCTGGCCCTAGGGTCATAATTATCTCCCGGTCCATACATGTTAGTAGGGACTAAATTAACAGTGTTCATTCCAAACTGACTATGGTATGCTTGTAGCATTTCCATCAATGTTTTCTTTGCTATGCCATAAGGAGCATTAGTTTCTTCTGGATATCCATTCCATATGTCTTCTTCTTTAAAAGGGACAGGGCAGTATTTAGGATAAGAGCATACCGTTCCTGTCATGATGAATTTTTTGCATTCCCACTGGCGAGCTTCTTCGATCATCTTGATACCCATGTTGAGATTTTCATACATAAAACCTCCGGGGTATTTCATATTGGCTCCGATTCCACCTACTCTAGCAGCGAGATGGATTATTACATCAGGACGGTACATGTCGAACATCCATCCGATATGCGACTCTTCGCCTAAATCTATGCCGTCCTTAGTACCGCCTACGGCGGTCAGTCGGGTGTACCCAGACTCGTTTAACTTCTTATAGAGCCACTGGCCCAGAAAGCCCTTTCCACCGGTAATCAGCACGCTGTCATCTTTATAGACCGTCATCAATCTCTTCCAAAAATTTAATGGTTTCTTCGCAGGTCATATTTTTGGCGCGTTTAAAAACCTTACGCTCTTCGTCCATAATGACGACGGTGGGATATGCTTCAATATCGAATTGTTGAGATAGATACTCATTCCCCGGTTTGTCAACCGGCACGATAGCTGGTTTTCCCTCGAAATATGGCTCGACAGATTTGAGAACTGTGTCATTAGTCCACACCTGATCTCGCATACCTTTGCAGTGCGGACACCAGCTAGCGACAAAAACTACTACCTGAAGATCTTTTTTATCCATGATCCCAAAGACTCTTTCCTGTGTTTTTCTTGGTGACTCTATTGAGAGACCACATCCAAGGGCCGACTATTAGAATTGCTCCAATACCCCAAGCCCAAACAACAAATCCTTCATGGCCCGGTATAAGAATGATAGCAGAAATTGCCGCCGTAAGATAGATAGATAACAGTATGTAACTCATTTTTTGTTCCATATACCAATCAAAAATCTTCTTAAACATTGTTATCCTTTATTTAATTAACGTGGGAAACTTGGCACTATCTTTGGTCAAGATACTCTTTCCGGTTTTGTTCTTTGATGATCCACCTTCGATTGACAACTCCGTAATTTCTTCTAGGGCAGGGACGGGATGATCTAAATCGATAGCCCACAAGATACCTTCTTTTTCAGCATAAGCTCGCATCCTACGAATTGGAACAATTAGGTTAAATGTTTCTCCAGCGCCTCTGACAAGCATCCCAACGTACTGACCCGCATCTTTGCCAGACCTCTCGCTGAGAAAAACTCCACCTCCGCTTGATCCGGGGAAAGCCGTAACGGTTGTCTGGTCAAATATTACACCACCACCCGACCCCAAGTCAAGAACTCTTCCAACTTGAGAACAAATTCCTCGCGTCATCGAATTTGAGCCAGTTTGTCCTAATAATGAGCCTACATGATATAATTCAGTACCAATAGGCACGGGCTTACTCTCGGCCTTAAAGAAGGTGACGGACTTGTCAATAAAACCCTTCTTCCTAATCATTAGAAGGGCCAAGTCTTCTCCGTTTTCGGAATCGCTGTATTTAATAACCTTGGCTTCCATCTTGAACTCACCAACACGACGACCATCTTCGACTAATTCTTGGACGATTTGAGCATCTTTAAATTCAACAACCTTTACTGATCGCCCATCTTTGATTATTGTCCTAACGGAACGGAGACCGTCTACAACATGAGCCGCTGTCCACACAAAGTTTACATTAACCGTGGATTCTCCGGTTGTAGTCAGGGGAACGGCTCGGGTAACAATGACGCCAGAGCCTTCTCCGAAGCCAGACTTTACTGTAACAGATACGTCTTGTAGGTGTTGGTAAAGCTGTTTGTCATTCCCTAGCAAGGGAGCGGAGAATATAAGAAGAAGTAAAATAGAACTTAAGATTGCCTTTTTCATTGATTCCTTCCTTAAATATCATGTCTGAGAAAAAAAAGGGGGTTTTTCTTATATCCAGAACCCCTTAAACTGGGTCTACCGCGTTAAACAGTCTCGCCGCCCTGCATCCTACGCTCTAGCTCACGCTGGGGCGTATTGCCTTCGTTCTCCGCAACGCCGGGTGCTACTGGCACATTAGGAGTAGCAATAGGACGAAGTTCGTCTTCTGTAAATTCGCTACCAAGGGCCGGATGCTTGATCCATTCGATGGTCGGAATATGACTGACATCATAACCATCGAAATGCTCTTTTGTCAGATAGAAGGAGTTTTCTTCATCAAACACTGAGTGAGCTTCAATGACGGGAACCCTAAACAACTCAACAGCCATAAGACGGTAAGCTTCACGGAAAAGCTTTTTCATCTCTTTGCCAGTCTGGACACTCCAGTCATTGGCCCAAGTATTCTCAGAAAGCTGAGCCATATCACTCAAGCCCTGAAGACAAAGCTCGATCCATCTACGGCAGTAGTCGTTCTTGACATCGAAATAACGAACCGGATAAATCTTGAATGCTCGTCTCTCATGTGTAATGTGATGAGCCTCAAGTCTTTCCATATTGTCTGGCTTTGTATTTGTGTCAATCAGATTGCACAAACGGACAAACATGTTATGATGATGCTTGACTGCGGCCAGTGTCGGCGGGCCGGGAACAAAGCAATCAGTGCGCACACTGAAAGCTTGAAGATGTTCTCCAACCTTTTCAAACAGACGGGCTATAGCCATGTTGTGGGTCTCCTTGTTGTCTCCAACATTAGGAATGGCCCACTTTACTCCTTCAAACATGTAAGGAAGAATTGCGTCATGGGTTGGGATAACTAAGCCTTCATTTACATCGGACATTTTTTTGCCTCCACTTTATTCTATGTTAAATTTCTGTTTAAGTCTATGACGTATCAATGTGTCAACTTGTCTCATTGTCATCGTTTGATCGTTTTGGTATTCATTTACTAATTCTCCAAATACCGTCATGATCTGTTCAGCAGTAGCTTGTTTTCGTGTGCTGAACGGCACATTCAAAAATTGCGGTGGCAATCCTTGCATAGCAACTGGTTGTTGATGATAAGGTTCGCTCACAGGAAATCCATAAGGAACAAACCCCGGATTTAGTCCATGTTTACCGGTTCTATCATCAATATCTTCTGTAGCTCTCGGAGCTTCTGGCAATTCATCTAGCGGCATAACGTATTCGTTTTCGTGTCGATGTTTGTGAATGTGTTCATGGACATGTGTATGACCACCGCAACTACCATCTCCATTTATGGCAGGTGGTGGTATGGGAGGTATTGTACCATTATCATACCCCTCTTCATCATCTTTGTCAATGTTTTTTCCGTTTTTCTTTTTTCGTCGTCTTCTGTTCAAAAGAAAAGGAACCCCGTATTTAAGAGCCAACATACCTAGACTCATACCACCAAGCGTAAAGCTGACATTTTCTACGCTATTGCCATTACCGCCGGTATAATCGTCCATGTAGTGGCCACTGCTAGCCTCTAAATCTGATATCTGTGCATCTCTTGCGTCAATTGTTCCCACTAGGGCGCCTATTTTAGATTTTAGAGAATCCTTTTGTCCCTCGACAGCCCCTAAGAGATCTCTCAAACCGTTAACCGCGTTTTGCGCCTCTAAAAGATTGCTGTTTGTTCCACCAAGTTCCGCTTTAAGACCTTCAGATAAAGATTCCAAACTATTTAGTTTTGTTTGTAATTCAGCTTGAACACTATCAGATATATTTCCAAGGTTAGTCAGTTTTTCCTGTAGTTCTGTAATCTTGTCGAGGTACTCCTGACGTTCCTTTTCAAAATCTGTAGGAGGATCTACGGGGCCACCGGGGTCTGGTCTACCGGGCCAACCGTTCCATTCGCCATCTGGCGGATTGGGATTGGGATTGGGATTGGGGGGGTTAGGATTTGGAGGGCTATTACCCCAAGGACACCAAGGGAATAAGCCATTACTATCGTATAGTTCGCCAACTCTTATACCCCCATAGTATTTAGCAGTATCTGCGATGCCGCCATCTGGAAACTTAAGCTCGGGGCAAAACATAAACTCACCCTTAGTGGTCTTTCTAAGACCCCCTTTATAGGGAATGACGACATGGTCTTCAATTTTACGTCCACATTGTGGACAGAGCTTGTTAAGGCGCTCTGGTTTACTGAGCAGCTTGGCTTCTTTATCGGCAACAATGCTATAAGAAGCTTCTATGGGATGGCCTTGACCATTTCCCTCCATTATTTCGTAGATCTGTCTTAGAGATAAGCCAGCACCATAGTCGTTTGGCCCATCATCTGTCCATGCGCCGTCTCCTATTCTCCAAGCTAGAAGGATACCTAGTCTAGTATGACTCTCTCCTTTGTCATCTTTGACAAGGACAAGAACGCCGCTTCCAGACTGACCACCAAGGGGCGCAGCATTAAAGCTTACGGTAGCCCCTGCGTTTCTAAGGACTCTACCCTTCCATGCGGTAGCCCACTGAGCAGAAGGACATCCTCCAGCTATAACTAGGTCATTAGCTTTTATCTCTGTGCCTTTCGGAGCAAGAGGTATTACTCTGGGAGGGAATCTACCAAAATACTTCTTTTTAACAGACACAACTGCTAAGTCTAGAGCGGTGCCTTCTTTATATTCAGAATATTCTGTTCTGAATGGGATCATGGCAGATTTGTAGCCGTCTTGAAAGAATTCTAAATGACCTCTTTTAGATCTACCAACCACATGTCCGTTAGTCAGAACATAATATTTATCCTCGTCTTCCTGAAATACAGTCCCGCTGCCTGCGGACCCTCTAGTAGTAACCCTGCATACTCCTTCCAAAGCCTCGTCCATCGTAAGCGGCTGCGCAAATCCCAAAGATGGGAAATATAAAACCAGCCCCAAAACTAAAGCTTGTATTAGTTTTTTCATGGCTACCAGTCCTTACTAATGGTAAATTGATATTTAAAGAGCGCCGATCTAGCCAAATCAGCGGGCATAACAGCCGAGTCTGCCAAATATGGTACAGGATCTATGTATGCTTGCCTGTAAGCATAAGCCACAGCTGTACTACACACAAAAACATTCATTGGATCGTCGTCCTTAATGTTTTGCGGTGCTAGTCTGCAAAATGGCAGGTAATGTCTTGCTAGCTTCCATATATTTTTCCATCCGTATGGTAATCCGGTTAGATTTAACATGACATCGGTAACATCTCGCGGTGTGAACAGCGGAGCGTTGTTTTTCAGACGATAGTCAATTTTTACTGGTCTCTTGTCTTTGTTTTCAGGCCAAGCAGTAAAATTCCAATAGTGAACAGGAGAGGCGGCTCTAAAAACATCTATATTGTCTGGATGTGTCTCAACCTGACTCTTTAAGGAAACGGCTCTTCCTCCTTTAAACTCCCTAAATTCCACACATTCAAGATTATCGCCATCCCAGTGAGCCATGCCAGCATGACTATGAACCCCGCTACCATATCGTTTGATTAACCAGCTAGACAGTCCCTTACCACGAAAGAGAAGCACGTCTGCTTCTTCGATGTACGGCTTGGCTTCGTGATAAGGAACTAAGATCATATTATTTATCCTCTAGCTTTTTATCTATTCTATCTAGAATATCAGCGATTCTTCGCTGGTCATTTACGATCTGTGTCATAATTTGCTGCATATCTTTTTGAGTTTCTGCCCAGCTTCTCGGAACATAAACTAACGGAGTACCATCAGAATCTTGTCGAGATATGACCTTGTATGTGTGTTGCATCCAGTCTCGCTCTTCGTCCACTAAAACAGATTTTGTTGGAACTGCTTTTAGAATAAGAATCTCAATGACCTTCCCTAAACCTACCACTATAGCAACTATCGCGGCCAACACAGGAATTGAAAGGAAGCTTGATTCCATTTGTTACCTCTTTCTTCAAAGAAAAAAGGAAGGGACTGCAAAACACAGTCCCCTCCTTGTGACTGCAACAACGATTAACCGCCTGTGATGGCGCTATAATCTTGGAAGTTTCCACCACTCGTTGTACGAGTGACGAAATCAATCAAGAATACCAATTCACCCGGAATCGCTCTTGTGGGAACGTTTGTAACCGGTCTGGCATTGTCCTGATCGGCAATATTGCGGAAGATCGCAGCAGTACCATAATTGGTAGCGCCGCTCTTATCCGTAAGATCGCTTTGGACAAGACCGTGATTGCTGGTAGAGCCAGCAGTCGGGTTTTTAAAGAGGTTGAAGGCCAAGGTAGCCCAAGAGCCTCTTTGGTAATGATCATCAGTATGAAGATGAAGGCTTCGAACACTATGGTCGCTTCCAAGAAGCCCCAGAATACTTTCCGAGGAAGTAATGTTAGCTACCTTTGTTGAAGCTCCCTTAATCATAAAGGTGGAGTTGGTGGCAGAACGATCTGACCTCTTAGGAGTAAAGCCAAACTTGGGACTTCCTGCGCTACGTGCAACGGCAAGGCCGACGACGTATTTAGTGCCTGTAGATACACCAAGCTTTGAGCCATAATCTTCTGCGCCTTTGACAAGGTCCAAATTGCTTTTGCTTGTCCATCTTCCGCCATCAGCTTTTGCGGGAACAGAGCCAGCGCCAGCGATGACGCCACCGTCATTGTCTGCGCCGCCAGAGCCAATTGCTGTGCCAACATGA
>Ga0310342_100002423_pt1 | contig 11960 bp, 9 predicted proteins | sample S15DNA20500_MG_FD_206155 | JGI IMG/M metagenome (GOLD analysis project Ga0310342, IMG submission 206155) | Marine microbial communities from station ALOHA, North Pacific Subtropical Gyre - S1503-DNA-20-500_MG | ecosystem: Environmental > Aquatic > Marine > Oceanic | place: Pacific Ocean: North... | reverse complement strand
CCTACAGCCTTCCATTGCTTTTGCAGTGCAGTAAACTGCGTCGCTGTTTTTATCCAATCAGTCGATTGAACCAAAGCTTCGGCTCGTTCACAAAGATCTTCCTTGCCTTTTAGATTGTTTAATCGTTCCTTAGCTTGTTGAACGAAAAACGTTGAACATCGTGCATAAGCCTCATCGTGGGCCGCCTTGAAACGTTGCCACAACTCCCCGGCACGTTCATCAGGCACAGTCGCTGCCACCTTCCAAGCGGCAACGCATTCCCGCAGTTGACGCATAACTTCAGCGGGGTCCTGCACCTGACTAAGCGCTTCGACGCGACTGCAGAGTTCTTCCTGAATGCCCACATTCGCCCAGCGCTGCCAGGCATCGAGTTCCCGCAACTCGTGCAATCTGGGATACAACGATTCCTGAATTTTCTTGAGTTGTTTTGTTATGTTTTCTCGATCGCGCTTCGTCGGCAACAATTCGCAGTCTTTCAATAATTCACGAACGGTGCGAACTCCACGCTCGATCTGCTTCAACGGAAGATCATCAGATGCAACTAAAGTGTTCAGCTGCTCACACTGCTGCACCAACCGAGCTAGTGTGGCCTGACAATCACGGGTCTCAACCTTGGTTGCCTCATTCATAAGCATTCGACTTCTACTAGTTTACAAAACCAGCATAAGGCATGACCACTCAGCGGCCTTGTCGAGAATCACTAACACCACTAGAATTGACACACCATTCTAAGGAGTGTTTTTAATGATTTTACGTAGTATTGCATGTTGTGTCATTAGTTTAACCATCTTCCTGATTACGCCATCGGCTTCGGCCCAATCCAATCCCGTCGTCGTGATTGAAACCAGTCTGGGCAATATCACAGTGGAGCTCTATCAGGACGAAGCCCCTATTAGCGTGGAAAATTTTCTGACATATGTTCGCGATGATTTTTATACCGGAACTATCTTTCATCGAGTGATAAGAGGCTTCATGGTGCAGGGTGGCGGTATGACTGAGGATATGATCCGAAAAGAAACTAACCCTCCGATCGAGAACGAGGCAACTAACGGTCTTCGGAACGAACGAGGCACCCTCGCTATGGCACGAACTGCTGCGGTTGACAGCGCAACCGCACAATTCTTCATTAACGTGGCTAATAACCGGGCCTTAAACCACGAAAGTGAAACCCAAGCTGAATATGGTTACGCGGTGTTTGGGAAAGTTATCGACGGTATGGATGTTGTCGTAGAAATCGAAGACACACCCACAACTACGGCTGGACCATACCGCGATGTACCGTCAACACCGGTCATCATAAAATCAATTCAATTAGAAACTAATTAAACGAATGCTCATCGAGCAGCATCTCGCTAAGCATTGTCATCGTGAACCAAGGATGCTATTCCATTCATCTATTTGCTGCTGATGCGAGGCAAGCAGTGTGGACGCATCACCTTCAATGACGATAGTCGTCATGACGTCACCCTGTGCAATCGCATTCACGACGTCCAGACCCGAAGAGACCTTGCCAAATACCGAGTGCATGTCATCCAGATGCGGTGTCGCTTGATGAGTGATAAAGAACTGACTACCATTGGTGTTTGGACCGGCATTAGCCATTGACAAGATTCCCGAAGAATTATGCCTCCGATTCGGACTGAATTCATCGCCAAATCGGTAACCAGGGCCTCCCGAACCAGTGCCTGTTGGATCGCCGCCTTGAATCATGAAATTGTCAATCACGCGATGAAACATCAAGCCGTCGTAATAACCACGGCCAGCCAAATTTACAAAATTCGCCACAGTTATTGGCGCCTCTTCAGGATAGAGTGTTAGATGGATATCCCCTTTGGACGTCTTGATTACCGCTGAAAGTTCGTTAGATTGGTTCGCTTGAATAGGCATGATCGTCACATTGTTTGCGATGACTACAAGCATCGTGCTAAAAAATAGCAACCTCGTGGCACGCATACTTAGTTCCTTTCTTATTGTTACTAGTGTGATTCACTCGTGGACGCCATGCCACTGTGAAGATAGTTAAGCAAGTATGTGAACCCGCACCAACTCTGTCAAGCAATCATGAATAACCCTTCTCTTGGCACTCGCTTCCTCAAATGACACTTGAACAGTCAGACTTTCTCCATGTTGTAGAGCGGCTCCATGTCAATCTTAGCGTCGAATTACCAGGACTGCGCGGTCATGCCGCCTTGGCACCTCGCCCTAGACGACCTCTACTTCCCGCGAAAGACCAGCTACGCCAAGCCGCAGGTTTATTGCTTCTGTACCCCATCGAAAATATTGTCCACACACTCTTGACAGTCCGAGCAGGTTCACTACCGCAACACGGTGGTCAGGTGTCTCTTCCTGGTGGTGCGATCGAAGAGAATGAGGCATTTGCACAGGCGGCACTACGTGAAACGCAGGAAGAGGTCGGCGTGCCTACAACTGACGTGCACATACTTGGGTCGCTTACTCCCCTTCAGATACCAGTAAGCGGTTTTCTTCTTCACCCGATCGTTGGTGCGATATACCGACGCCCAACGTTCCGGCTCGCTCACAGGGAAGTCGACCGCGTTATCGAAGTTCCACTCACGACCCTTACAAACCAAAAAAACCTCTGTCGACGATGGCAAAAACGTGACGGCATCAATATTGACGTACCTTATTTCGATCTTGATGGCACCCAAGTGTGGGGTGCAACGGCAATGATTCTTTCGGAATTGCTATTTACACTGGGTTACGAATTAAATCCCTGGAAATAGACTAAAAATCATAGTTGTGAAGTTGCTTCTTTGAGGTCCTCATTCATCAGTCAAGATACGAACAGCACTCTCTCCGCTGAGGGCTATAGCAAACGGGGTCTCGAACCGACATGACATAAGAGGAGGACCGCAGAATTTGGCTCGTCGCCGCACTAAGTCAAAAAAACAGTCGCTACTCGATCTCAGTGGAAGTGACGGAAACGGAACCTCGGCAAGGCAAAATTCAGGGTCCAACAACGAATCCACCGTTGCGCTACACGAAGCCGCGCAAACTCGTTATCTAAACTACGCCTTATCCGTCATCACGTCTCGCGCGTTGCCCGATGTCCGTGACGGCTTAAAGCCCGTACAGCGTCGAATCTTGTATTCGATGTGGCGACAACATCTGACAGTCGACGCGAAACATCGCAAGTGTGCCAAGGTCGTCGGTGATGTCATGGGCAGCTACCATCCCCATGGGGATCAGGCGCTTTACGACGCCTTGGTTCGCATGGCACAGCCGTTTTCGTTTAGATATCCACTCATTGAAGGCTCAGGTAATTTTGGATCGCTCGACGGTGACAGGGCGGCGGCAATGCGCTACACAGAATGCCGTCTTGCGAGGACAGCCAATGAGATTCTTCGTGAGATTGATCAGGGCACCGTAGACTTCAGGGCTAATTACGACGGCACCCACCAAGAACCGATCGTTTTACCGTCACGACTACCAAATTTATTAATCAACGGCGCAACTGGGATCGCCGTTGGCATGGCAACAAGCATTCCACCGCACAACATTGGTGAAGTGTGTACGGCGCTACTCAAACTTCTCGACAAACCAGAGCTTAGTTCAAAGCGTCTCTGTCAATGGATTAAAGGTCCCGACTTCCCGACCGGTGGCCAGATCCTAAATTCAGCAGAAGATCTAAAAGATATTTACGAAGAGGGTTCCGGGGTCATTCGGCTGCGTGCGCAATGGGAAGCAGGTCCGAGCACGCGGGGCGGCAAACTTGTCTATATCACGAGCGTGCCCTATATGGTGAATAAGGCTCAGCTCATCGAGCGAATTGCCGATGTCGTGTTAAGCCGGAAATTACCGCCGTTGCTCGACGTCAAGGATCTTTCCACTGACGAAGTCCGGATCGCGCTTGAACTCAAGAAAGATGCAGACGAAAAAATGGTGTTGGCCTATCTGTTCAAGCACACACCACTTCAGACGAGTATAACCGTCAATTTAACGTGTCTTCTGCCAACTGATCCTTCAGACCCTGCCATGAGACCCCAGCGGGTTGATCTTAAGAGGATCTTGTACGAGTTCATTCGTTTCCGAGAGAATGTAGTTACACGACGACTCAAACATGAACTCAGCGTACTGAAGCGACGGACCCACATTCTCGAAGGTTTCGAAAAAGTCTTCGACGCGCTTGATGCCATCATCAAACTAATTCGGGGATCGGACGGGAAAGCAGATGCCGCAAAGAAAGTCATGAAGAAGTTTGCTCTTGATGCGGAACAGACCGACGCCATTCTCGAATTAAAGATCTATCGTTTGGCACGTCTGGAGATTCTGCAAATCCGAGAAGAACTGACGGATAAGAAGCGACAGGCACGAAAAATTGGCCGCCTCTTAAAAGATGAGGAAAGTCTCAGGGAACTGGTCCGCGATGAAATTGCCGAGGTGCAAAAACAATACGGTGGGGCAAAAACTGATACTCGTCTCACCCTCATTGAACCTGACGAAGACAATGTAGAATTTTCAGCGGAAGATTTCATTGTCGAGGAAGATAACGTCGTTATCGTATCCCGTGATGGCTGGGTAAAGCGTCAAAAAGAAGTTCGGGATCTCTCAACTACTCGGTTACGTGAGGGTGATTCAGTGCTAAGCGTCGTCGCCGGCAGCACCCGAGCAACTGTAGCATTCTTCACTAATTTTGGGACTGCATACACCTGTCGGATCATCGACGTACCCGCTTCCACTGGCTATGGCGAGCCGATCCAAAGTCTGTTTAAACTGAAGGACGGCGAACATGTTGTAGCAGCGATAAGCCTAGACCCGAGATTTGCCAGCAACATCAATGCTGCTACGGAAGAAGATATACCGCCGACACACGGTATCGCGGTGACCAGTAATGGATACAGTCTACGGTTCGGTTTCCAGTCGTTTGTTGAACCAAGTACCCGTTCTGGACGACGATTCGCCCGCCCATCGGCCGGTGCGACTGTGGTTGGCGTAGCCGCCACAACGAGCAATGAAACAGTAATTGTTGTTACGGAGAAAGCACATGCGCTCCTCTGTGCCGCTGATGAAATTAGTTTTCTATCCGGCCCAGGTAAAGGCGTTATCTTGATTAAAATCAAGCGGGACGACGACCGAGTGCTTGGTTTTGTAACATCCACTGGCGATCGCGACCTGTTGAGGGTGAAAACCAATCAGGGTGGAACGCATACGATTAGCACGGGAAAATATCAACTGACCGGACGTGGCGGGAAAGGCCGAAAACTTCTTCAACGTGGCCAGTTTACGGAAATCGTTCCAACGCAACCTGAGTTGCCAACCCCAGATCGTGACAACTAGGGCCAGCTGAAATCAGAAGGATTGAGTCATGGCGCGGAGCTATACAGCGAAAGACATAACGGTTCTCGAGGGACTTGAACCGGTACGCAAGCGGCCCGGAATGTATATCGGTGGCGTTGGTTCTCCAGGGTTACATCATTTAGTGTGGGAAATTATCGACAATGCCGTAGATGAGGCAATGAATGGACATGCGTCGTCCATAGGCCTGACCTTGCATGCCGATGGCGCCTCTATCACGGTCGTCGATGACGGGCGCGGTGTTCCTGTAGATCGACACGCCAAAACCAAGAAGAGCGCCATGGAAGTCATCTTCACTACACTTCATGCTGGAGGAAAATTCGAGCAAGAGACCTATAAGACCGCTGGTGGCCTGCACGGTGTTGGTGCAAGCGTGGTAAACGCCCTGTCAAAGGAACTCGTCGCGACCTCCAAACGCGATGGACAACAATGGCAGCAAAAATTCAAACGGGGTAAACCAGCAGGACCGGTTAAGAAACTAGGAGCAGCACGCGGTACTGGCACTACCATCTTCTTTAGACCCGATCCAACAATCTTTCCAAAAATCCAATTTCACTCGGATTTACTCGCGGAAAGACTGGAAATCATCAGCTACCTGCATCGAGGACTCAAAGTCACTTTTGAAGACAAAAGTCAGAAGACTAAAGTCGTTCATCAGCACAAGGATGGCCTGTCCGACTACTTGGGTTTCCTCCTTTCGGAACTGTCAGCGAAAACAATCCACGAGACTCCGTTCACGATGCTCAAGGAGGGGAATGGCAACGGAATACGTCTGGAACTTGTTCTTCAGTGGACTGAAGCAACCGAGGAACATTTGCGGAGTTACGTCAATGGTATTCCAACTGCTTCAGGCGGCACTCACGAGAATGGCTTCCGTGCCGGACTCGGGAAGGCGTTGCGTAACTTCATCGACACACACAACCTGTCACCCAAAGGCGTAACGATTACCGCTGAAGATCTACGCGAAGGTCTTGTTGGTGTTCTGAGTATTTTTATCGGTAATCCACAATTTCAAGGTCAGACCAAAGATCGACTCAATAACCCTGAGTTAACCGCCGACGTTGATTCCACCGTCCGCCCGGCTCTTGAGCACTGGCTGAATCATAACCTCTCTGTTGCCGAAGCGATTGTTGCACGGATTATTCTCGCAGCGCGCGCCAGAGAGGCCAGCCGGACAGCACAGGAACAGGTCTCCCGCAAGAGCGCTACGTCCAATCGGATGAATTTGCCTGGGAAACTCAGCGACTGCACCCAGCCTGGCGCCGCGGATAGTGAACTATTCATCGTTGAGGGAGATTCCGCCGGTGGATCAGCAAAGCAGGGTCGCGATCGAGTTCGTCAGGCGATTTTGCCACTGCGCGGAAAAGTTCTTAATGTGCAAAGTGCATCAGTTGCCAAAATGCTCGAAAATAAGGAGCTCTCGGATCTTGTAACAGCTCTTGGCTGCGGACTCGGTAAGACCTTCGATCTGTCAAAACTCCGCTACGGTCGAATCATCCTGCTGGCAGATGCTGACTCGGATGGCAATCACATCGCGACACTATTGCTCACCTTCATTCACCGCTACCTAGATAAACTCATTTCGAATGGCAAGGTTTTTCTTGCGCAACCGCCGCTGTACCGAATCGACGTAGGTAAAGAAACCCACTGGGCGCTGGACGACGCCCAGCGAGACAAGATCATCGCGAAAAACAGTAAGGGAAAAACCAGAACAGCCGTGCCGGAAATTACACGATTCAAGGGATTGGGTGAAATGATGCCAAAGGTATTGTGGGAAACAACCCTAAATCCTAAAACCAGGCGGCTTCTTAGAGTCGAGATTGATAACGCTCTCAAAACGGACCAAGTGTTTGAAGAACTGATGGGCAAGGACGCCTCGACAAGGCTTCGCTTCATCATGGATCATGCTGAAGATGCTGATGAGTTACTCGACGTCTGAAAATGAAATGGTTCGTTTAAATCTCAACCAGTTCTGTAAGGAAGGTGCTCTTAAAAACTGTTCACGTTTTCCTATCTCGACGCACTGCGTTTAGACTGGAACTTCGGCTACGCGCACTTAACATTCGACGGAGCGCCTGGTCATCGTCTTCGTCATATACCTCGCCAAATACTTCCTCAATGATATCTTCAAGCGTAACTATGCCTAAACGTCCACCATTCTGCTGATAGACAACTACGAGATGGCTTCGGTGTTCTTGCATGGTTCGAAGCACTTTCAATAAAGGCTCTCCTTCGGCTACTGAAAGAACAGGACGAATCAGTGAATGCCACGTCCGTTCACTCTCGACCATAAACGCCATAAACTCTTTGGTGTGTAGTAGCCCAGTGACCTCATTGTCGGCACCACAAACAGGAAGCCTAGTATGACCTGATGCATTTACAACTGACAGAACCTCTTCAGCCGATTGAGAAGACTCTGCAAACGTGACGCGCTCCCACGGTAGTGTAATATCACCGACAGTTAGTGTTTCGATATTGACCAGGTTAATAATGTAGCGCTGCTGTGCCTCAGTAAGATCTTCGGCTTCGACTGTCGATTGAGCTATAACCGTAGAACGTCGTATATCGGCAACTCTTAATACGAGCTTGGTCGACCACTCAAGCACCGTGACAGCCGGAGAAATAACACGCTCGAAGGTTGGCAACCAAAGTGCTCCACTCAAACCAATGCGCCGAGGGTTCCTGAGTGCAAACGCCTTCGGTGCGAGTTCTCCAAGAACGACCGTTAAATAAGTAAGTGGCACGACGACTAGGATGATCGAAATTGGACCGGCCCACGATGAATGTAAGCCGACTTGGTTGACGAGTAATGGGCCCAGAGTCTCCTGAGAGCCAACGCCTCCTACAGCACCAGATATTAAGCCAACCGTAGTGATCCCTATTTGAATAACCGCCAACGTACGTTCCGGTTGCTCTCGTAGAGCAAGCAGTCGAGCGGCTCTAAGATGGCCTGCGCCCGCCATGGCTCTTAACTCCGGACGTCCAACAGAAACAAATGCCGTCTCAGTAGCCGAAAGTAAACCATTAATAAGCAGGCATAATCCGATAATCATAATTTCGGTCATATTGACTCTCTAATAGACTTCTACTGATAGTTACATCTTTGTATTCAGGATATTCAGCCGACCAAAACACGTATACATCCATCATAGCCCACGCCGACTACGCTATAGCGACTGTTAGAAAACCCTAACAATTGACATAAAGCAATAGGTCCAAGATTGCTACCGCTAATGGCAAGCATCATGTGATCGCAGTACAATCTATTCATAATCGACCTCAGAAGCGACACCGTGACTCGGCCAACAGCAGAAATGCGGCTAGCAATAGCCAGCGCCGAGGTTGGTGACGATGTATATGGTGATGACCCAACAGTCCTAGCTCTAGAGCGTCGAACAGCTGACTTACTTGGCAAGGAAGCCGCCATTTATATGCCAACGGGAACAATGACTAACCAAGTAGCGCTTCGCACTCATACCGAAGCTGGTGACGAAGTCTTGACCGATTCACAAGCTCATGTGTCTCAAGCAGAAAGCGGCGCACCCGCGGCCATCAATGGAGTGATGCTTCGATATCTACCAAGCCAACGGGGTATCTTTGGAGGCGACGACGTCCGTCGAGCAATCTTTAGCCCACACAAGTTCAATCCGAAGACTTTGGGATCGCCGACGAAGCTCGTCTGGATCGAAAACACTCACAACGCAGGAGGCGGTAGTATCTGGTCAATTGAACGAATTAAAGAAGTCACGAACACTGCACGTGAAATGGGACTGGCCTTGCACTTGGACGGTGCCAGGTTATGGCATGCCTCTATCGTTTCAGGTGTAACTGAAGCTGAATACGCTAACCCATTTGATAGTGTTAGTGTCTGCTTTTCCAAGGGACTAGGAGCTCCAGTGGGTTCTGCACTAGCTGGCAGTGCAAAGTTCATAGCGCGAGCGAGACGCTTCAAAGCGATGTTTGGCGGAGGTTTCCGACAGGCAGGTATCATCGCTGCTGGTGCAATATACGCCCTCGAACATCATCGACCACGTCTTGCTGATGACCATCGACATGCCAAGGAGTTCGCGGAGGGAATAGTACAACTACCCGGTATTGAAATTGATCCCACAACAGTTGAAACCAACATCGTCCGATTCCGGGTAACTGCATTCTCGGCTAGTCAGTTGGTCGAGTCTTGTTATGAAAAAGGCCTATATATGTTACCAACCGGACCTGATAATGTCCGCGCCATTATGCACCTTGATATTTCAGACCAGCAGGCGCAACAAGCGGTGAAAATCGTCGCCTCAGCCCTTAATTGTCTGTCGTGAAAACTGATCACCGTGGAAGACTGGTGCAGTTTTACTGCTGATCCCTTCTCGCTTAAAAAAATCTGTTGATTTATATCGCTTCCAAGGCTAACTTCAAGAATCAAGATATGCATGGTGGATGGAAACCATTCGCTTATGCACAAGAATTAACCTGATACAGGGGGATGCAGGCTATGGAAGTTGATCGCAGAGTATTCATGGCGTCAGTCGGCGGTGTGGCAGCTGCCGAGTTGTTGTCGCCGGAAGACCGTGCTGAAGCAATTGAACACTTCGCGTCGACGGAATTGGATAACTGGTACATTGACGAGTTTGGTGAAACTGGTGCTCTTTCACCAATCCGATCGCCACGATATCAGCAAGGTGGTGGACAGCAGGCCCCAGAAGGACCTCGTATGGCCCGTGGCACTGGTCGCATCTTCCAACCGCGTGAAGAACCGTGGCCCGAAATGCCAGCGAAGCCGACCCTCGTGGACTTCTTCCGGTATCGGTTCGCACCTGCGCAACACGTAATGCGTAGTGCAACCCGTGCAGTACAGACGGGTCAACCTGAACGGACCGTGATGGCCTGTTTGCTACATGATGTGGCGCAAGCGATGTGCCGATCAGATCACGGCTATTGGGGTAATGCGCTATTTGCACCCTATGTGGACGAACGTGTGAGTTGGGGTGTCAAATATCACCAAGCATTGCGTTTTTTCCCAGACCCAGCCGTGGGCTATGAGTATCCTGAATTTTACAATCGCATTTTTGGTGAAGACTATGTGCCAGACGACTACATCAAGGCCGATTACAAGTACGCTCGGGAACACAAATGGTACATGGAATCCCGACTCGTCACAATGAATGATGAATATGGTTTCGATCGTTCGGTGTCCGTTTCATTAGAACCATTCATTGATGTCATTGGCCGTCAGTTTAAGCAGCCGAAGGAAGGACTCGGGTTCGATAATAGCCCGTCCGCTCACATGTGGCGAACGCTCATCAATCCAGCGCGACCACTTTAGTTGGGCCATCTCTCTTAGCTACAAAAAAAGGCCGAGGCTTTGCCTCGGCCTTTTTTATTGATTCGTGATTCTTTACTAATCTCTTAGGAGAATCCGGCACCTTACAGTAAGCCAGCGGCTCTTGCCCATCGATACTTCGCCCCTAATACATTAACTGGCAACTGTGTCGTATAAGCATATGCAGGAATACCATGCTCATAGAGATACTCTGAAGCTTCCTCGACCTCAACGTCGCCAACTAAGGATGCGACAATTGGTTTGTTAATGCCTTGCGCCCGGGCTTCCTCCACAACCTCTGCTGCTAACTTGGCAAACACCATTGGTGGAGTGATGATGGTGTGCCAGTAGCCCAAGATCAAGGCGTGGACCCGCTCATCTTCCAATCCGAGTTTGATGGTATTGCGGTAGGTTGTTGGCGGTTCCCCACCAGTAATGTCAACCGGATTACCAGCTGCACCAAATGGTGGAATAAATTTACGGAATGCTGCGTCAAGATCCTGCGGCATGGCCATTAGCTGCAGGTCGTTATCGATACACGCATCAGACAGGAGTACCCCCGAGCCACCCGCGCCGGTGATAATGACAATATTTTCACCCTTTGGAGTTGGCAAGACAGGTAAGCCACGAGCGAATTGAAGCATGTCATTCAGAGTACGTGCTCGGATCACACCAGACTGACGCAATACGTCCTCGTACACTGCATCATTCCCTGCGAGGGCACCCGTATGTGACGCGGCCGCACGAGCTCCGAGGGCCGTTCGTCCAGCTTTTAAAACAATTACCGGTTTCTTTTTTGACACACGCTGGGCAACTTCAGCAAAAGCTCGACCATCCTTTAGATCTTCGACGTGCATGGCAATCACCTGCGTATTTTCATCCTGCTCAAAGTACGTCAGGAGATCGTCCTCATCGATATCTGATTTATTCCCAAGGCCAACAATGGCAGAGACTCCCATCTTCGCCGATCGACTGAAACCAATGATCGCCATACCCACACCACCGCTCTGTGACGATAAAGCCGCGTGCCCTTTAACGTCGTACGGCGTGCAGAAAGTCGCACAGAGATTCGACGGCGTGTAGTAGAACCCGTAAATATTCGGGCCCATGACCCGCACGTTATGCTTCCGTGCAACTTCAACCATTTGACGTTGAAGTTCGTGTTCTCCAACTTCGGCAAATCCCGAGGGAATCATCACTGCACCAGCAATTCCTTTTTGCCCAACTTCCTCAAGTGCACCAGCAACGAATTTCGCCGGAATCGCAAATACCGCAATGTCAACTTCTCCAGGAATGTCTTTTACACTCTTGAAGCAGGCGTGGCCCATGA
>Ga0310342_100002422_pt1 | contig 11965 bp, 6 predicted proteins | sample S15DNA20500_MG_FD_206155 | JGI IMG/M metagenome (GOLD analysis project Ga0310342, IMG submission 206155) | Marine microbial communities from station ALOHA, North Pacific Subtropical Gyre - S1503-DNA-20-500_MG | ecosystem: Environmental > Aquatic > Marine > Oceanic | place: Pacific Ocean: North... | reverse complement strand
CTGCGGCTTGCCGGTGCGCGGCTGCAGGAGGTCGCCGCGGGAGGCGGTGAACAGGGTGCGGTTGTCGCCGCTTCCCTTGACGCGCACGCGGGCGAAGAGATTGGCGAAGGAGTAGTACTGGTCGTTTGTCCATTTCTCCAGCGGGTGGTTGTGGCACTTCGCGCAGCCGATCGACAGGCTCATGAACGCCTGGCTGATGTTCTCGGCCATGCTCTCGGGCTCCTGGTGGACGGTGTAGAAGTTGGTGGCGCCGTTCTGCAGGCTGCCGCCGCTGGCGGTGACGACCTGGCGCACCAGATCATCCCAGGGGACGTTCTTCTCGACGCGCTCGCGCAGCCAGCTGTAGTAGGTCTTGATGACCGGCTCGCCCATTTTCCTGCCGGTGATGAGGAAGAGATCGGACCAGCGGTAGGTCCAGTAGTCCACGAACTCAGGGCGCTCAAGCAGCTTGTCGGCCAGGGCGTCGCGCTTGCTCTCGTTCCTGTCCTCGATAAAGGCCTTGGTCTCCGCTGGTGTCGGGAGCACACCGATCACGTCGACGTAGGCGCGGCGGATGAACTCGCCATCGGAGGCCGGCGGCGAGGGTTCCAGGTTCAGGCGGCGGAGCTGATCGATGACGCGCTCATCGATCACGTTGCGCTTCGGAGCTTTTGAGAAGACCTCCTTTTCGATCTCGTTCGGCCACGGCGAGGTGACACGGGCGATGGCGATCCGGCCGGAATACCAGGCGGTGAAGGAGCCCTCTCCGTAACCCAGGACGGTGACCTTGCCGGTCTTCTCATCGACCTCGGCGATGGCCGCGTCTGTAGAGGCGAACCGAACCCAGCGGGTCACGTCGCGCGAGCTGTCGTCGGAGAAGGAGGCCGTCACCTTGAGCTGCAGCGAGTCTCCCTTCTTCAGAACAGACCTGGCGGGAGAGACCTCAAGGCGCTCGAGCCGAGCGTCATTCTTCGATGGGGCTGGCGCTCCCTGGCGAATCCAGTCGGTGAGGATACGGTATTCAACCGAGTCCTCGCGGATGACCTTGCCGCCCTTATGGCGCACGGCGGCGGTTGGTTTGATGACGAAGAGGCTGCGGGCCGGGGCCGAGGGCTCGATGCGCCGGCCCCGCATCTCGCGGGTGATGTTGTAGTGGTCGGTGGCGGGGTCGTAGGCGTTGAGGCTGAGGCGGAAGCCTCCCTTGCCTGCCAGCGCTCCATGGCAGCCGCCTGAGTTGCAGCCCACCTTGGAGAGGACGGGGAGCACATCATTGCGAAAGCTCAAGGGCTCGGCGGCTTCAAGGGTCGCCGTGAACAATACGACAGCGATGGCGCTCATGCAGGCCCGGGTCCTCATCAGAACAGCTCCTTGATGGGATTGCTGCCGAAGTCGACAAGCGGGAAGGGCCGCCCGGCCGGTCCGGGCAGGAGCGCCTGGTGATCGAGCCCGAGGCTGTGGAAGATCGTAGCCACCACCTCCGGCGGCGCGACGGGACGCTCGGCGGGGAAGCCGCCGACCGGGTCGCTCTTGCCGACGACGCGGCCTCCCTGCACGCCGCCGCCGGCGAAGGAGACGGTAAAGCACTGCGGCCAGTGGTCGCGGCCGCCGGCCGGGTTGACCTTGGGGGTGCGGCCGAATTCCGACATCGTCGAGACCAGGGTGTCATCAAGGAGACCCCGATCATCGAGATCCTCGATGAGGGCGCTGTAGCCGCGGTCGTACATCGGCGCGACGATCTCCTTCATCTGCTTTATCGACATGAAGGGCTTGGAGCCGTGAATATCCCACGACAGCTGGTCGAAGACGGTGAGGAAGCTGTTGATGGTCACCAGCCTGACCCCGCTCTCGACGAGACGTCTCGCCAGCAGGCAGCACTGGCCGAAGCGGTTCATGCCGTAGCGCTCGCGGACTGATTCTTTTTCCTTCGTAATGTCGAAGGCGGCGCGCGCCTCCTTGCTGGTCATCATGCGGAAGGCGGCGTGGAAGTTATCGTTCAGGAGGCGGGCGTCGTCGCTCGACTCGAAGTTCTTCACCGCACCGTCAACAATATCGCGCAGCTTGCGCCTCCGGCTCAGCCGCGCTGCTCCCACCTGGTCGGGGGGAAGCAGGTCGGGAACCTTGAAATTTTTCGTCGAGGGGTCGGCGTTGAGGACGAAGGGGTCGTGCGCCTTGCCGAGGAAGCCGCCGGCCTGGCCGTTGGGCATATTGCCGCCACCCCGCCCCATCAGCTCGGGGAGGACCACGAAAGGGGGCAGGTCGGTCTTGCGGCCGAGCAGGTAGCTCGCCACCGCGCCGGCATGCGGGGTCTGTACCCCGCCTGAAAAACGCCGCCCCGTCTGCATGATCTGCCAGCCCGCGTCGTGCACCGCCGCGCCGCCGTGGTGTACCGAGCGAACGAGCGAGAACTTGTCGCCAATCTTCGCGTGCATCGGCAGGATCTCCGAGATGTCGAGGTCCTCCGACTTCGTCTTGATGGGCTTGAAGGGGCCGCGGATCTCCCGCGGAGCATCCGGCTTCATGTCCCAGAGGTCGACATGGCTCGGCGCGCCGAGGTTGAAGATCATGATGGCGGAGCGTTTCTCGTGGCCGGGTTTGCGGCCGACCCGCTCTTCAGCCGCCAGCAGCTGCGGCAGGGAGAGGCCGATGGCGCTGAGCGCACCAAGCTGCAGGAGCTCACGGCGCTTGAGGTGGCTACCGCCGCAGATCGAGGCGTCCTGTTCAGCCAGGAAGTCGAACATGAAATCGTCTCCGTCTCTCTGGTGTCATTCCCGTGTCCTGCTTCGACCCGCAAGACGCTATTTTTTTCAGGCAAAAGACATTATCTCGATGGAGGATACCTTTTACCAAAACGAAAATACTCCAATGGTGACAACTCCAGATGAGATTCACGACTCTCTCGGCGGCGGTTCTTGTTCTGGTCTTCGGTGTGGCGACCGATGCCCGGGCAAAAGCCCCGAACATTCTCTTCATCCTCTCCGATGATCACGCCCTTGAGGCGATCGGGGCCTACGGCTCCTGGCTGAAGGACTACGTGAAGACCCCGGCGATCGACCGGCTGGCGGCCGAGGGAATGCGCTTCACCAATGTCTGCTGCAACAACTCGATCTGCTCACCGAGCCGTGCGGCCATCATCACGGGACAGTATTCTCATGTCAGCGGCGGTCTCAATCTCAACTGCTCCCTGCGGGAGGACGCGCCGAGCTACAGTCGCCAGCTCCGGAAGGCGGGATACCAGACGGCGGTGGTCGGCAAGTGGCATATGCGGCATACGCCGCGCGGCATGGACTTCTACGCCGTGACGAAGGGCCAGGGGAGCTACTTCAATCCCTCTTTTACCCGAACGGGCGACAAGAAGTCGAAACACAAGGGCTACTATGCCGATGTCTACACTGACGTCGCTCTCGGGTGGCTGAAGAAACGCGACAGGAAACGTCCGTTCTGCCTCAACCTGCACTTCAAGGGGCCGCATCATCCCTACGATTACCCCGAGCGTCACGATGGGCTGCTTGCCGACAAGCTGGTACCCGAGCCGCCGAGTCTTCACGAGGATGTGGAGCGGACCAGTCCGCTGCTCAAGGCGCCTCACAAATGGCATCTCTTTCGAAATTACGGCTACTTCGGGCGCCACGAGAACGATACCAGGCCGAAGATGTGGCCGCATGATGGGAGCGTGCGGTCCAAGACCTCGGCCGCCTACCAGCACATGATCCACAAATACATCCGCTGCGTGGCCGCCATCGACGAGAACATCAAGCGGGTCCTTGATTACCTCGAGGCCGAGGGGGTCAAGGATGAGACGCTGATTGTCTACACCTCCGACCAGGGCTACTGGCTCGGGCAGCACGGGCTCTACGACAAGCGCCTCCTGCTGGAAGAGTCGGTGAAGATGCCGTTGATCGTTCGCTACCCGGGCTCGATCAAGGCCGGGACGGTCAACGAGGAGCTCGTCAGCAATGTAGACTTCGCCCCGACGTTGCTCGAATTCGCCGGTATCAAGGCTGACTCCCGCATGCAGGGGCGCTCGATCGTTCCGCTCCTGTCCGGCAAGACTCCAGGCGACTGGCGCCAGGCCATCTGGTACGCCTACGGAGCGGCCGGTCATCCGCATTGGGGCATGCGCTCGAAGCGCTACAAGCTGGTGCTCTTCCCCGGAACCGAGGACTTCGAATTCTACGATCTCGAGAAAGATCCGCGCGAGATGACCAATCTCGCCGGTGTCATCGACTACGCCGCGGCCATCGCTGAGGCCCGCAAGACGGTCGAGGATCTGAAGCTTGAGGTCGGAATCCGTCCCGGGCAGTTGCCGGCTAAAGGAGGCTGGAGCAAGTCCGGAGTGCGGGAGCGTGAGCGGAAAAAGAAAAACAGGAAACAGGAATCGAATTAGCAAGGAGCCTGCCCGATGCGTATCTCTATTCTCTTCTTCGTGGCGTCACTGTTCACCCTTCCCGGGTTTGCTGACCATCACCAGCCCAACGTGGTGCTGGTCTATGCCGATGACCAGGGTTACCAGGACCTTGGCTGTTACGGATCACCCAATATCAAGACACCCAATATCGATGGGCTTGCGAAGGATGGGGTGCGCTTCACCAGCTTCTATTCGGCCTATTGCGTCTGTTCAGCTTCGAGGGCCGCGCTGATGACAGGCTGCTACCAGCCGCGTCTGAACATTCCAGGGGTGCTCGGACCGCGCAGCAGCGTCGGACTCCATCCCGACGAGGTCACCATCGCCGACCTGCTCAAGACGAAGGGCTACGCCACCATGTGCATCGGCAAGTGGCATCTCGGTGACAGGCCGGAGGTGCTGCCCACCGCGCAGGGATTCGATCACTACTTCGGGTTGCCCTATTCCAACGACATGGCTCGCATCAAGGGCTGGGGAAACAACACGCCCGATCTAGACAAGATCTGGAAGTTGAAGAAGTGGGATGTCTACAACAACCATCTCTACGGCGATGACAAGCGCATCGAGGGGCCGGTCGACCAGGTGACCCTGACCGACCGCTACACCGCCAAGGCGCTCGAGTTCATCCGCACCAACAAGGCGAAGCCGTTCTTTCTCTACATGCCGCATACGATGCCGCACGTGCCGCTCTTCGTCTCCGATGAGCGCTACGATGCCGATCCGAAGAAGGCCTACAAGCTGACCATCGAACACATCGACTGGTCGGTGGGGCAGATCCTCAAGGCCCTCGATGAGCTGGATCTCGCGAAGAAAACAATAGTGATCTACTCATCAGACAACGGACCCTGGCTCTCGAAGAAGCACCATGGCGGTAGCGCCCTGCCGCTTCGGGCCGGCAAGGCGACGACCTACGACGGCGGTATGCGTGTTCCGGCCATCGTGCGCTGGCCTGGGCAGGTTCCCGCCGGTACTGTCACGGATCACGTCGCCTCGACGATCGATGTGCTGCCGACCCTCGCCGAGATCACCGGCGCGAAGTTGCCGGGGCATCCGATCGACGGGATGAGTATCCTGGCGACCCTCAAGGACCCGAAGACCCCGACCCCGCGGCAGGCAAAGGGATTCTTCTACTACAGGAACAACCGCATCGAGGCGGTGAGGCTGGGCAAGTGGAAGCTTCGCCTGGCGGGAGGGCGCGGCAAGAAGAACAAAGGGAAACCTGCGGGCGGAATGGAGCTCTATGACCTTGATGCAGAGATCGGTGAAACCACCAACGTGGCGGGAAAGAACCCGGAGGTGGTCAAGAAGCTCCAGGCCCTTGCGAAGGCCTATGACGCCGATCTGAAAAAGAACGCCCGTCCGGTCTGGCGCGCCGGTAAGAAAAAATAAGGAGCCCGGGAGAGCTCAGGCCAGGAGTTTTTGTACCGGCTGCTGCTTCTCTACACCGGTGAGTCGGAAGTCGAGCCCCCGGAATCGGAAGCTCAGCTTCTCATGGTCGATGCCCATCTGACGCAGGATCGTGGCATGCAGGTCGTGGACGTTGACCGGGTCCTCGGTGATGTGGAAGCCGAGCTCATCGGTCCTGCCGAGGGTGATTCCACGCTTGATGCCGCCGCCGGCGATCCAGACGGTGAAGGCCTGGGGGTGATGGTCACGTCCCTTGTTTCTTCCGAGGACGACGTTGGACTCGACCATGGGTGTGCGGCCGAACTCGCCGCCCCAGATGACGAGGGTGTCATCGAGCATGCCGCGTTGCTTGAGGTCGCGCACGAGAGCGGCTGATGCCTGGTCGGTTTTCCGGGCGTTGTCTTTGACGTTCCCCTCCACATTTGTGTGAGCATCCCATCCCTGGTGGTAGACCTGGATGAAGCGCACGCCGCGCTCGGCGAGGCGCCGGGCGAGCAGGCAGTTGTTGGCGAAGGTCGCCTTGGAGTCGCCCGGCTTCGCCCCGTAGAGCTCCAGGGTCTCCTTTTTCTCCTCTTTGAAGTTCATCAGCTCGGGCGCGCGGGCCTGCATGCGGTAGGCCATCTCGTAGGCGTCGATACGGGCCGCGATCTCGGGATCCCCGACGAGGTCGAGACGTTTCCGGTTGAGCTCGCGGACGAGGTCGAGGGAATCCCGCTGCGCCTTTACATCGACGCCGTCGGGATTGTTGACGTGCAGGATGGGCTCGCCATCGCTGCGGAAGGGTACGCCCTGGTGCTCAGACGGCAGGAAGCCGGAACTCCACAGGGAGGCGCCGCCGCTGAGGCCGCCGCCGCTCTTCAGCACGACGAAGGCCGGCAGGTCGTCGGCCTCGGCGCCGATTCCGTAGCTGAGCCAGGAGCCCATGCTGGGACGCCCCGGGATGCCGCTGCCGCTGTTCATGAAGAGCTGCGCGGGCGCGTGGTTGAAGAGGTTCGTGTTGACGGTTTTCACGATGGCGATGTCGTCTACAATCTTCGCGAGGTGGGGGAGCCGGTCGGAGAGCTCGGCGCCGGATTTTCCGTGCCGGGCGAACTTGAAGCGCGGTCCGAGGACCGCTGCGTCACGCCGGATGAAAGCGTAGCGCTGGCCCTTGATGACAGAGGGCGGCAGGGGCTTGCCCTCGAGCTCCTTGAGCTTCGGCTTGTAGTCGAAGAGGTCGAGCTGGCTCGGGGCGCCGGCCTGGAAGAGGTAGATGATTCTCTTCGCCTTGATCGGAAGCCGAAATGCCGGCAGCCCGGGTGTATCTGCGGCGAGCTCACGGGTGAGCAGGGAGGCCAGGGCGATCCTGCCGAGACCGACGCCGCAGTCCTGGAAGAAGTGGCGCCGGGTTTGAGCCTGGAGGGGATGTTGCGCGGGTTGTTTCATTGCCTGGTTATCGCCTCGTCAAGGTTCATGATGGAGCGGGCGAGGAGGAAGAGGGCCGCCTGGTCGCCGGAGGCTTTCTTGTCGCCGGTAATTTTCTCCGCGTTCAGTTTTCCACCATCGATGCGCTCAAGCTGGGCTTCGAGGAATCGTCGCATGAGCTTTTCTTCCGCGTCCTGCGGAGGACGGGTCAGGAAACGCCTGAAGAGGAAATCGACACGTTTTCCGGCAGGCTGTTTTTCGGCCTCCCGGGCCACGTAGCGCGCCAGCTCGACATACATGTCATCGTTGAGTAGCACCAGGGCCTGCAGCGGGGTGTTGCTGCGGTCGCGCCGCGCGATGCAGCCCTCCCCCGAGGGGGCATCGAAGGTGGTGAAGCTCGCGAAGGGGGCCGTGCGCTTGGTGAAGGTATAGAGCGAGCGTCGGTAGCGGTCCTCACCCTTGGAGACGTTCCAGCCAGGCGATCCGTAGGCCAGCTTTGTGACGCGGCCGGGCTGCGGCGGATAGACGCTCGGTCCGAACATCTTTGGTGACAGCCGCCCACTCCCCTTCAGCATGAGGTCACGGATCGCCTCGGCCGAGAGGCGGTGGCGCGGCCCGCGGGCCAGCAGGCGGTTGGCGGGATCGCGCTTGAGCAACCCGGGGGGAACTCTCGATGCCTGTCGGTAGGTGGCGCTCGTGACGATCAGCTTGTGCAGCTTCTTCATCGACAGCCCCTGCCGGCGGAACTCGACAGCCAGCCAGTCAAGCAGCTCGGGATGGTTGGGGGCTTCCGACTGGGTGCCGAAGTCGCCGCTGGTGCGAAGCAGGCCGGCGCCGAAGAAGGCACGCCAGGCGCGGTTCACGGTGACACGGCCCAGCAGCGGATTGCTTTCGCTCACCAGCCACCTGGCGAAGGTCAGGCGATTGGCCGGTTGACCTTCGGGCAGCGGTGGGAAGATCTTGAGCACGGAGGGCTGGACCTGCTCTTTGCGGCTGAGGTATTCGCCCCGGTGATAGCGGTAGGTCGGGCGCGGATTGTCGGCTGGCCGCTCGCGCAGGACCATGGTGCTGTTCAGGCCAGGTACCTGCTTGCGCAGGGCATCGATGGGCTTTCTCTCCTTGGCGAAGGCTCCATCCTTGCGCAGGAAGTATCTTTTCAGCTGGTCGGCCTGGGCTGGGGTCCACCGGGCCTTTTCCGTGGCGAGGATCCGCTCAATGTCTGTGGGCATGTTTTTCGCCTTCGCCTCCTTTCCCCTGGCGGCCCCCCAGATACGGAAGCGGCCGAGGCTGGCGGCGTAATGGCGCTCAAAGAAGAGGACGAGTTCGAGTTCGGAACCGGCAGCGACCGGCTCCAGCAGCGGTAGGACCAGCTGGCTGGCCTTACCTTCCCGCCCGGATGTTGCCCAGCCGGTGGTGGTGTTGCCATCGTAGGTCTCGGCGGCGGCGGCCTTGCCGCTGCCGGTGGTGATCTTGCCGTAGTCGCGCGAGGCGTTGGTGAACCTGACGGGCTTGCCGCCGGTAGAGGCCGTGATCTCGCTGAGGAAGAAGTCACCCTTGCGGCCCTCGTAGTAGGAGCGGCCCGGCCCGCCGGCCGGTAGGCGGTCATCCGGCATTACCTCGAGGCGAAGCGCCTCGAGGGCGGTCTTCGTCTCGAAGCGAAGGGTGAAGACGTCGAGCTTGGTGATGTCGCCGGTCGAGAAGATGGAGCCGTCTTCGAGGACCTCGAGACGCGGCAGGTTGGTCTTCATCGAGACGGGGCGGAGGACCTGCCAGTCGATGGCGGCCTGCTTGCCCGCCCAGGCGGAGAACTTATCCTCGAAGCCGGGAAGCTTCTTTATGAGCGATGCCTCCTGCTCCTCGATCTTTTCCTCGAGCTTAGCCCGCTTTTCCAGCAGCTTCGGTTCGGGGATGAGATAGTCGGGCTCGTCGGCGTTGTCCAGCAGTGCCATGAGCTGGTAGTAGTCGGTGTGGGAGATCGGATCGTATTTGTGGCTGTGGCATTGGGCGCAGCCGGTGGTGAGGCCCATCCAGACGGTGCCGGTGGTGGCCACGCGGTCGACCATGGAATAGAAGCGGTACTCGAGCGGGTCGATGCCGCCCTCCTCGTTGATCATGGTATTGCGGTGGAAGCCGGTGGCGACCACCTGGGAGGGGGTCGCGTTCGGCAGCATATCGCCTGCGAGCTGCTCGATGGTGAACTGGTCGTAGGGCATATCGTTGTTGAGCGCCTTGATCACCCAGTCGCGCCAGGGCCAGATGGTGCGGCCCCGGTCCTTCTCATAGCCGTTGGAGTCGGCGTAGCGAGCCAGGTCGAGCCAGTCGCGAGCCCAGCGTTCACCGTAACCAGGAGACTTCAGCAGGCTGTCAACCAGGTTCTCATAGGCCTTCGGGTTCTTGTCGTTTGCGAAGGCGTCGGCCTCTTCGGGAGTGGGGGGCAGGCCGACCAGGTCGAGGTAGAGGCGGCGAACCAGTGTGTAGCGATCGGCTTCGGCTGCAGGTTCCAGCTTTTCTTTCTCAAGCCGGGCAAGGATGAAACGGTCGATCGCGTTGCGGGGCCAGGAGGCGTTCTCGGTGACGGGTACCTCGGGCCGTTTTGGCGGAACAAAGGCCCAGTGCCGGCTGGTCTGCGCTCCAGCTGCGATCCATTTGCGCAGGACCTCCTTCGCCTTATCATCCAGGATGGTTTTTGATTTCTTCGGCGGCATCCTCTCATCGGGATCATCGCTGAAGATACGTTCAACCAGTTCGCTTTCATCCGGTTTTCCGGGGGTGATGGCGCCGGCCTTTACCGCTGCCGCGAAGTCATCGAGTCGCAGCTTCGCCTTGCGCGCCTTTTTGTCGGGGCCGTGACAGGGATAGCACTTCTCGGCCAGGATGGGACGGACATCGCGATTGTAGTCCACCTCGTCCGCCGCCTTTAGCAGGCAGGAAAAAGACGCTATTGAGAGGAATAAGAGGAGATTTTTCACATCTGAATATAGAACATGAAAGGCGCGTTTGGACAGTTTTTACACATTGTCCTTGTTTCTCAAATGCGTATTCAACTGGCTGTCTCGAACCTGTCATGAAACAACGCGTGATTATCCCTGCTCTTTTCCTGGCGGCAGTCGTCTCCTCCTGTTCAGCGCCCCCGGCACCGCCGCCGATTCGGGGCGGCTATACGGTCGAAGAGAAAACGGTCGCCGAGCTCTCGGCGGACATGGCCTCGGGTACGGTGACGTCGGAAGATCTGGTCAAGGCCTATCTTCATCGGATCGAGACCATTGATCGGGCCGGTCCGAAGATTGGCAGTGTTCTCAGGATCAATCCGAACGCGCTCGAGGATGCCAGGCAGCGGGATGCCGAACGCGCCGAGGGCAAGCTGCGCGGAGCGCTGCATGGCATACCGGTGCTGCTCAAGGACAACATCGAGTCGGCCGATCCGTTGCCGACGACGGCGGGCTCGCTGGCGCTGGCGGAGAACCAGGGCAACCGGGACGCGCCTATCGTCGAGCGGCTGAGGGCCGCCGGGGCCGTCATCCTCGGCAAGAGCAACCTCAGCGAGTGGGCCAACATGCGCTCGAACCGGTCGACGAGCGGCTGGAGCGCGCTGGGCGGGCTGACCCGCAATCCCTACTCGCTCGACTGTACGGCCTGCGGATCGAGTTCGGGCAGCGGCGCCGCGGTGGCGGCGAATCTCACCGCGATCGCGGTGGGCACCGAGACCGATGGATCGGTGACCTGCCCGGCGGCGATGAACGGGATCGTCGGCTTGAAGCCCACGGTCGGGCTGCTTTCGCGGCGCTACATCGTTCCGATCTCTCATACCCAGGATACCGCAGGTCCGATGACGCGTACCGTGGCGGATGCGGCCGCCATGTTGACGGTGATGGCGGGAACCGACAAGCGGGATCCCGCCACAGCCGAGGCGGACAAGCGGCGGGAGGACTACGTTGCCGCGCTGGATGCCGATTCTCTGAAAGGAGCGAGGCTGGGAGTGCTTCGTCCGCGGGCGGGGGCCTATGGAGCTGCGGCGGAAGAGGTCTTCGAGAAGGCTCTCGGGCAGTTGGAGGAGGCCGGGGCCGAGCTGGTCGAGGTGAAACAGCCCGCCGGCCGCGGCAGGATCGGGCGCAACGAGATGGTCGTTCTTCTCTATGAATTCAAGATCGGTCTCAACGCCTATCTCGCCGATGCCGCGTCCGCGGTCAGGACGCGTACCCTCGCCGCGGTGATCGAGTTTAACAAGCGCGAGGCCGACCGCGAGTTGAAGCCTTTTGGGCAGGAGCTTTTCATCCAGGCTGAAGGGACCGGGGGGATCGAATCAAGGATCTATAAGGAAGCGCTCGAGGAAAATCGCCGGCTGGCCGGACCGGAGGGGATTGACCGGTTGCTCGGTGAGCATCGGCTTGACGCCCTGGTCGCCCCTTCAACTGGGCCCGCCTTCAAGCTCGATCTCAAGAACGGCGACAGGTTCCAGGGCGGCCAGATGATGCTCGCCGCCGTGGCCGGCTACCCGCACCTGACGGTGCCGATGGGCCAGGCCGGGGGGCTGCCCGTGGGCCTGTCGTTTATCGGCGCCGCCTGGTCGGAGGCTCGCCTGCTCTCCCTCGGCCACGCGTTCGAAAAGAAGGCGAAGGCGCGCAGGAAACCGAACTACAATAAAGGCGATTAGCCATGCGTTTTTTAACACTGACAATCTTTGTTCTCTTGCCGGGGTGCCAGTTCCCAGGAACATTGGACAGCGGCCGGCCCGCTCTGCCGCGGTTCGAGGTGAAGGTTCACAAGCCGAAGAAC
>Ga0310342_100002420_pt1 | contig 11970 bp, 12 predicted proteins | sample S15DNA20500_MG_FD_206155 | JGI IMG/M metagenome (GOLD analysis project Ga0310342, IMG submission 206155) | Marine microbial communities from station ALOHA, North Pacific Subtropical Gyre - S1503-DNA-20-500_MG | ecosystem: Environmental > Aquatic > Marine > Oceanic | place: Pacific Ocean: North... | reverse complement strand
TCCAGGATAATTTTTCTGATGAGTGAAAACATTGCCGGTGCCCAACAGAACCATTCCCAGTGGATCGTGTTCTGTAAAAAGACTCTCCAGCCAGCCATCGGGATAGGTGGACATCTGGTGGGCGTGGGCATCAAAGAGGGGAAGCAGACCAACAGACGCAGCGGCGGGCGCCGCTGCTGTCTCACCCTGGGGCCCTGCCTCCGAGGCAGGGCCTGAGCTGCCCGAGGAAGCCGCTGCATTCCCATTCCCGCAGGACATGAGCAGAAGACCCGTGCCCACTAAAAATTTTCCAAAGATCCTCAACCTGGCACTCACACTTACCCCTCCCGACCCTTGCATATGTAGAAGACCCAAGGAAGCAAAACCCAAAAACATTCCCGATTCGGTATCCAATCTCCTCACCCTGACATGCAGGTTCAACATGAAATCTGCGTCAGGATCAAGGGATCAAACCACATCCTTTCCATCCATCGTGCCGATGTGGATCGCCGGTTCATATCGCCCGGTGACCCCGGTCTACCTTGCCGTTCAAGATCCACATGACCCGATCAGACGGCGAGAACATTTTGTGGTCGTGGGTGGCACATATGACCGTCGTCCCCAGTTCGAGCTGCAGCCGCTTGAGCATAGCAAGAATCTCCTCTCCCGTCTTCAGGTCCAAGTTGCCAGTGGGCTCCTTCTACAAAAATAGACGTCAATCTAGGCTTGCTTCATCGGGAGTCCTGCTATGAAATGCCGGCGCTCTGGATCCGACACGCTATATCACTGATCAAACTTGATCAACCATGCTCACCGATGACCATATCCTGGAATTTCAATCGCGCGGCTACACGATCCTGGAAGCTGCATTGCCGGCGTCGCTGATCGGCGACCTGCGCCGGGCAGCCGATGTTGGGGTGAAGCTCGCCCGGGAGCGGCTTGGGCCGCAGATCCAGGTCGTCCAGCCCATCGAAAAGTACCCGGAAATGGATCAACAACCATTCCGTGATTACGCCGAACTTCCCGCCCTCAATGAGGCAGTGCAGGCGCTACTGACCCCGGAGCACCGGTATGGCCGTCTTGATTTTCATGGCCTCCTCATCGAACCGGCGGAACGGCCCTGGTGCTGCCCCTGGCACCGGGACCTGCGGGATCACATACCCAAACCGGAATTCGAGAGCAAGTATCGCGAGGCATGGGATCGAGGGGTCGAGGACTACCGGGTCTGGTTCGCCCAAATTAACTGTCCCCTCTATTACGACCCATGCACCTGGTTCGTCCCCGGCAGCGTATATCGGCAGAAAAGTACGGAACTCGAAGAGGAGCTGATCGCCTGGTCCCAGGATTCCCTGCAGCAGCAGGAAGACGAGACGGCCATCGATGCCGAGCGCCGGTTACTCCGGTACTGCAAGGCCATGCCCGGCGCGGTGCAGCTTCACCTGGCCCCGGGCGACTTCTGCATCTACCGATCCTGCGCCCTGCATCTCGGCAACTACTCGACCGACATAAAACGGGCAACCCTTCACGACGGCGCCATGAGCCCGGAGGTCCGCGCTTTCTGGGATCGCGTCCATGGACGGACATAGACCAGGGACGAAGGAAAGCGCAAATGCTTGATTTTCACTACCATCTCCTTTATTGCCTACCATACCGGCGTCTCAGTTTTTGAATCCGGTAGAGGCTACAGAGATCCAACCACAACTGCTTGCATCCCAGGTTACATTCCCCATGAATAACACGTCGAACAATACGCTAATCAATGTTGTGCTCGAGTGGACGCGTGCGCCCGCCGCGTTCCGGCTGGAATTCGATCACGCCAAGGTCACCGCCGGCGGCATCAACGTGGGGTGGGGGACTAATGACAAGGCAACCGATAGTTTTACTTTCTCAAGCACCGACGAGATGTGCCGGATTTGCTTCGGTCTGGTTGCCGAGGGTTCGGAGAAAACCGGAATCGATGCAGTACTCCGTGTGGTTGACACCGAGAAGCCCTTTGACGTCGCCCTCAGCGACATCCTGAAGCAGGAGTCGGGCGAGCTGATTCTTTCGGAACCCAAAGTGAAGATGTATGCGGAAATCAACTGGTTCGCAATGCTGTAGAAATCGACTACTTGGAATGTTGCAAAACAAGAGAAAGGAACAGGAAGATGTCATTGCCATTGTTTGAAGAATTCACCGAAGGGCAACGAAAGCAGTTCGGTCCCCAGCAGACACGCGAGGTGCTCACCACCCGGCGCCACGCCTACCATTCGCCGTTCATGTTCGAGAATGTAAGCGTTGGAAATTTCTACGAGATCGATCCCACCAAGGGGGTAGAGTTGAAGTCGTTGGATGGCTTCATTACGATCGAGGAAGACCATCCGATCTCTGCTGTAACCGTGGTTGGCAGCGGGTGCGTCCCGCAGGGATTCAATGTCGTGGAGTGGTGGGACGAAGGGGAATCGATCGACAATATGAAAAACCAGTTGGTCAAGCGCCAGCGGTTGGACAACCTCAACGGCACCCATCCGAGTATCTATTCGCAATTGATGATGGGGACGTTTCCCGGGCTGACCTTCAAGCACGTGACCAACGGCGATATGAAGGATGCGGCGGACGCGCTGAAGAAGCTAAGCGACGAGTATTACAGCGGGTACTACTTGGGTTTTTACGAAAATACGGCTTACTTTCGCATCGGGCCGCCCTATCCGAAGAAAATCACCGTTCGCGCCGGCACAAAGCTGATGGAGGACGCCGGCACCAGCATCGCGCGATACCCCGGGGACTATGCGGTGCGGCTGGTGGAAACGACGGTGATTGTGTAGGAATTCCGGATTTTTGATTTCCGATTTTTGATTGGGCCGGATCTGCTAAACGCGGACAGGTGCGGCTTGGCCGAATCACTCGATTTTCGTGACTGGGAGCCGAAGCACGAATCCACAAGGAGAGAGCAATGAGCATTCGAGTTATTTGGGCCACGTTGGTGTCGGTGGCGGTTTTCCCGGGCTGGGTTGATGCGGGTGAGTTTGTTGTTGGCGCGGATGAATTGGCTGGATATCGGTTGGTTCTGCCCGAGCACGCCGACGATAGCACGGTGGCCGTTGCTTTGGATGTCGCCGACATTTTGGAGGACGCTACCGGGGTCCTGTTTCCCGTCATCCTGGACAACATCCCGCCCCAGGAGAAGGAGATCGTAGTGGGGGCGAAGAATTCCCGGCTTGCCAAACTCGGACTGGATGGCCACGGCAAGACATTCGCTTCCGGGGAGTACGAGATCCGTACCGTGGGGCGGACTCTGGTTATCGCGGGCGGTCCCCCGCGCGGCGATATCAATGGGATGTACGGACTGTGCCAGGATCACCTCGGCTGCCGCTGGTTGACCCCGGGATGCCAGCACATTCCCAAGTCAAACGGATTTCGATTCACGGGCCTTCCCGACCGTCAGCGACCCGCTTTCCGGTATCGCAGCACCTGCAGCGCGATGTCATGGGATCCAGACTGGTGCGTCCGCAACCGGCTGAGTGAATCGAAGGAACGGTGTGGCGGGCCGCGTCCCTCTTCCATTCAGCAACTTCGTTCCGACCGCCGCACCGATACGATGGCTGACTCCTGGAACCCTCACGCCTTCCAGGACATTCCGCTGAGCCTCTACGACGACCATCCCGAATGGTTTGCGGAAGAGAATGGCAGGCGCGTGAACAAGGGGAATCCGGTGCAGCAGTCCTACTGCGTCAGCAACCCTCAATTCATCGGCTGGGTCGCCGACTGGACGCGCGACCGTCTGCGCGCCGATCCGTCCATGGAGTTTGTCAGCATCACTGCATCCGATTCCGGGAACCACTGCAAATGCCGCGATTGCGAGGCCGCCTATGCGCGGGTCGGAGTCTCCGGGACCTACATGGAGTTTGGCAACGGCGTGGCAGAGGAGGTCTCAAAGGAGTTTCCCGATGCACAAATTATTATCTTTGCGTATGCCCAGACGTTCTCCCCGAATCCCGTAAAACTTCATCCCAACATTCGCGTCGTCTGGGCGCCGATCTCCGCGGAAATCGCCCACGCACTTGACGAAGGCGGGCCCAACCGCGATGCGGATTACGCCGGCCAGCTCGCACAATGGCAGGCCAACGCAAGTCAGCTCGGCGTCTGGTACTACCAGGACACGATTGATGTTCCCGCACCCCGCCCCGTCTTCTATCCGATGCAGGGCAGCCTGCAACTTTTCCGCGACCGGGGCGTGGACCAGGTCTTCATCGAGATGTACTTTAACGCCTGCCGCAAAAAGACGTTCGGTACCGATGGCGACAAGTCGATGGTTGCCTATGCAGCTGTACCCGAGTACTACACCCGAAAATCCGACAACGTCTCCTGGGTATTTAACTTTGGGATGGAACATCTGCATGGCTATATGAGTTGCCATCTCATGTGGGATCCAGATATCGACGTTGACGAAGGCGTGCGGGATTTCTGCCGTGTCTACTATGGCGCGGGCGGCGAGTTCATTGCCGAATCTGTTCTGAAAGTGCAGGCCCTTGATTCCTACGACCGGTCCGCCAGGGGCACTTATCCCGACTATCCCGGGATCCACATGGGGTATTCCGCGGGCCCGGTGCCCAAACTTTCCGTCATTGAGGAGTCGGACGTCCTGTTTACGAAGGCCCTTGAGGCGGTTGGGGACGAAGATCCGTACCGTCGCCGAGTAGAAATGGCTCGCATGGGCAACGATGTATCCATCCTCGCCTGCGCCCCGAAAGGTCACGCCTTGCGCAAACCTGCCTATCGCCGATTCTTCAGCCTTACCGATGAGATCGGTCTGGACACCCCCATTCGTTTGGCGGAGATCGGGACGCTTAGCTTGAACGAAATGAAGCAACGTTTTATAAACGATCGCAGTACAAGGTAGGTGCTTCCTGAGTGGGGAGCAATCATATCAGCCGTGATGTCCAAAGCCTGCCGCCGTTAACTTTCGGAAACTCAGTATTTATTTCTGCCGGGGGACCGACCCGATGTGCGGCGACGGGAAAGGACTCCTCTTCGCTCAATTCTTTGCCGCATACTTTCGCCATGGACTCGTGAAGATGTGACATGATTTCAGTCACATCCGCGTCGGTCATCGCAGGTTGTACTTCCTGCAGGTGTTGAAAGTTCCGGATTTTCTCTTCGTCGTTGATCATGTCTGCATTCCGTTCAGTCTTGTGATTGCGTTGTAGACGGATAGCCACTGCAGCCGGTCTGCCGCCAGGGCCTCTTTGCCGTCCCGTTTCAGGCCATAGTATTTTGGCTTGCGTCCGGTGTCGGAGCGGGACCCATTTGATTCGATTAGTCCCTCCCGTTCCCACCGGTGAAGAATCGGGTAAAGCATTCCATCGGACCAATTTAACTCATTCTCTGACCGCTCCCGTACACGCTGTATGATTGCGTAGCCGTAATTCTCCCCTTCCGAGAGGATTCCCAGGATCAGGGGACGAGAGGATGACGCCACCAGTTCTTTATTAATCACAGAGGTGCTATACATTATAGTCTCTATGTATATTACCCCGAAAGAACTTGAGCAATCCCGAGTGATTCGTGAATAACGGGTGATGGCTTCCAAGCAAAGTCCGATGATGCTCCAGTACCGGCGCATCAAGAGTGAGCTGTCCGACGACACAGTTCTCTTCTTCCGCCTGGGTGACTTCTACGAGATGTTTTTCGAGGACGCCACCATTGCCTCTGAAATTCTTGATATCTCGCTGACTCGCCGGAACAAAGTTCCAATGTGCGGCATCCCTTATCATCAGCTCGATCCGTATCTCGCCAAAATGATCCGGGCGGGCCAGAAAGTCGCAATTTGTGATCAGGTAGAGGACGCGTCGGAGTCCAAGGGCATCGTGCGGCGTGAAGTAACTCGCGTGGTGACTCCGGGAACGATTCTTGAAGAGCACGTGCTGGACGCGGATTGTAACAACTATCTTGCCGGACTGACTCGCGACGGTTCCGGATTCGGCCTCGCATTGCTCGATTTGTCCACGGGTGAATTCTGGATGGAGGAATCCAGCGACCCGTCAATCCTGGCGGACGAGTTGGTCCGGTATCTCCCTTCGGAATGTATTCTGCCGGAGGAGTTTTTCGATGCACAGGCAAGAAGCAAGGTGCTCGAAACCCCTGCCGGCTGCCTTCTATCCCGACAGGAGGATTGGATTTTTGAATATGACGTTGCCCTCGACACGCTGACTCGCCACTTCAAGGTGCAGTCCCTGGCTGGATTTGGATGTGACGGCTGCACCGCGGGAGTTCAGGCCGCCGGGGGAGTGCTCCATTACGTGGCGAAGGAACTTCGCCGCCACACCGAACATATCCGGCAGCTTCGATTCAAGAATCCGGCGGACTACATGGTGCTCGACGAGGCGACAGTCGCGAACCTTGACCTGATGCCGGCGCGGCGCGCCGGCCGTGATTCGGGGTCGCCGCATCTTTTGGGAGTTCTTGATGCAACGCGCACCGCGATGGGCGGCCGGTTGCTTCGGCACTGGATTCTCCGGCCGCTGCGATGCCGGGATTCGATCGGTGCGCGCCACGAGGTGGTGGCCGAATACTGCGAGCAGCGCGGCGCGCTGACGTCTCTTCGTGAATCGCTCGGCGGCGTCAAGGATATGGAGCGGTTGGTTGCGCGCCTGGGCACAGGGAGTGCCAATGCGCGCGACCTGCGAGCGATTGGCACGTCGCTGGCAAGCCTGGCGACAGTGGAAACGGAGGCGGCGTCTTTTTCGTCACCCCTGCACCGGGAGTTGTTGGGTGGGATGGAGCTTCTTCCCGAAGTTTGCGATCTTATCGAGGGTGCGATTCAGGATGAACCGCCGGTCACGATACGGGAGGGCGGCATCATCCGGCCGGGGTACCACGAAGAGCTGGACTCGCTGCGGGAGGCCGCCACCGAGGGCCGCAGGTGGCTGGCGGAATTTCAAGCACAGGAACAGGAGCGGACAGGGATCAAGAGCCTGAAAGTGCGCCACAACAAGGTGTTCGGGTTTTACATTGAAGTGACGAAGAGCAACGTTGAAAATGTCCCTGATACGTATGTTCGCAAGCAGACCCTCGTAAATGCGGAGAGGTACATTACTCCCGATTTGAAGGAGTATGAGAACAAGATCCTAGGGGCACAAGACCGGGCTCACGATCTCGAGTACGAGCTTTTTCAAGGAATACGAAAGCAGATCCTGGGGGAAACGGAGAGGATCCAGCGGACCGCTGAATCGGTCGCGGCCCTGGATGTCCTGGCTGGATTCGCCGACCGCGCCCTTGCTCTACGATATGTGAGACCCCGGATGGAGGAGGGGACGCTGCTCCGAATCCGGGAAGGGCGCCATCCGATCATCGAGCAGATGACGGATGCAGAGGCATTCGTCCCCAATGACACGGTGCTGGATACACTGGAGAACCAGCTCATTATTATTACCGGCCCCAATATGGCGGGCAAGTCCACCTATATCCGGCAAGTGGCGATGATTGTAATCATGGCGCAGGCGGGATCGTTTGTGCCGGCCGCGGAGGCGGATATCGGGATCGTGGACCGCGTTTTCACGCGGGTGGGGGCCAGCGATGATCTGGCCCGCGGCCGCAGCACATTCATGGTAGAGATGCAGGAGACCGCGAATATCCTGAACAACGCGACCCCGAAGAGCCTGGTCGTTCTCGACGAGATCGGTCGTGGCACCAGCACTTTTGACGGCATCAGCATTGCCTGGGCGGTGGCGGAATATTTGCACAACCAACCCGGGGTGAAAGCCAAGACCCTGTTCGCAACGCACTACCACGAGTTGACGGATCTCGTCCTGACGATGCCGGGAGTTCGAAACTACAATGTGGTGGTCAAGGAATCGGGCGACCGCATCGTGTTTCTCCGAAAGATCGTGGAAGGCGCCGCGGACCAGAGCTATGGAATCCAGGTCGCGAAGCTCGCCGGACTACCTGAAAGTGTTATTCGCCGCGCCAACGAAATTCTTGCGAATCTCGAAGAAGGTGAATTCGAAGAGAACCGGGAGCCGAAGATCGCCAAGAAGCGGGTGCAGAAAAGCAGGGATGAGGATCAGATGAAATTGTTTTGAGGATTTTTAATTTTGGTGGCCTGTACCAGGCTCCAATGGAAGACCTTTGGGCGGAAAATGTCGAATATCGAATTCTCAATGTAGAACTTCGAAGGTGAACATTCGATATCCGATATTTCCCTTGACGCTCGAAGCCCAAGCCAAAAATCAAAAATCCGAAATTCCCCTCATCCCTCCGGTGTCAGATTCTTCACCGTCAGGTTTACGACTGCATTCCTGTCCGTTTTCGCTACTCGGTTCACGAGAGCGGAAACGGTGCCTACCAGTCCGGCGAGATCTTTGATGAGAGCGTGAAAGGATTTCGCTTCGGAGGATTTGATTTTGGAGGTCATGTCAGCGCAATCCTGGAGGGTTCGGATGGCCGGTTCGATTTCCCGGCGGGCGCGTTCCCTGGAGATAATCTGGAAAATCTTCCAACCGTCTTTTTCTGCTTCGAAATATTCCTTGCAGTCCCCTTTCCGGACGACGCTGTACACCAGTCCCCAGGCCACGAGGTCCTTCAGGTTCATATGGGCGTTTCCACGGCTGATTTCGAGCTGTTCCATGACATCGTCGGTGGAGAGCGGCTCGTTGGGTGCCAGCAGGAGCGCGTGAACCAGCGCCATGGTGCGGCTGATGCCCCAGCTGGTGCCCAGGCGCCCCACTGGTTGATGAACGCCTCTCTGGCCTGCTGGAGCGGATCGGATGAATTCATGGAAAACCTTTCCAGTAGATAGGAACTCTGCTATATGAAAATCAGGAACGGGCAACCGTCAACATAACATGGAGGATTCGCACGGTGCTGACCACGGAGAAGCCGCCGACGACTAGAACGGAAAAAGATTCGCTCGGCGAGCGGGAACTCCCCGCCGGTGCGTTATATGGTATTCACACGCTGCGATCGACGGAGAATTTCTATGCGGCCGAGGCTCCCCTAGACATTGAAATCATCCGAGGCATTGTAAAGCTGAAATGGGCTTGCGCCCTTGCCAACGCCGAGATCGGATACCTGGATTCCGGGAAAGCCGATGCGATCGCGTGGGCCTGTGACGAGGTCCTGGCACGCAAATATGACGATCAGTTCACGATCGACGTCTTTCAGGCCGGGTCGGGCACGTCGTCGAACATGAACGTCAACGAGGTGCTCTCCAATATCGCCTGCATCCATCTCGGTGGAAAACCGGGCGATCGCGAGCTGGTACACCCCATTGACGACGTAAACAAGGGGCAGTCGACGAACAACGTATTTCCGTCCGGCGTCAAGGTGGCTGCGTCTGAGCGCGCACACCTCGTGCAGGAGTCGATGCGTGATCTGGAGGCGGCGCTTCACAAGAAGGAATTGGAATTCGCCCATGTGATCAAGAGTGGCCGCACTCATTTGCAGGATGCGGTTCCCATTACCCTGGGCCAGGAGTTCGGTGCGTACGCGCATGCTCTGGAAAAGGCGAGGTTACGGATTGAAGACGCACGGCAGCATTGCAAGGCTCTGGGCGTAGGAGGAAACGCGGTGGGGACCGGTTTGAACACCACCATCGATTTTCGCCGCCGCATTATCGAGAAGCTCAACGAGTTCACCGGGGAAAAATATCACGTGGCGGAAAACGGGATCGAAATTACCCAATTTGCGACGGATATCGCGGAGATGGCGGGCGCACTCAAGTTCCTTGCCCTCGATCTGTTCAAGATTTGCAATGACTTGCGGCTGCTCAGTTCTGGTCCCAATATCGGGTTGCGCGAAATTGCATTGCCCCCGGTGGAGCCTGGTTCATCGATCATGCCCGGAAAGGTCAATCCAACCGTGTGCGAAGCGGCCAATATGGCGTGTATCCAGGTTGTCGGCTACGAGGCCGCGGTATCGATGGCATGCGCCTCGGGGCAACTCGAACTCAACACTCACATGCCGCTGATCGGCCACAACGTGCTGAAATCAAACCGGATTCTGCGCCGGACTTGCTCCATGCTGGCCACGAAATGCGTGAACGGCATTGTCGCAAACGAGGAAGTCTGCCGCCGAAACTTCGAGCACAGCGCAGGTCTCGGAACGGTTCTGAATCCCAAGCTCGGATACGACGCGGTTGCAGAACTCGTGAAGGAATCCCTGGCCACCGGAAAGACGCTCAAGGAACTGGTCCTGGAAAAGGAGATCATGGACGAAGCCCATTTGGATTTCCTGTTGGCGAAGTCGATCGGGCCGACTTAGAAGAAGTATCTCAGCCCCAGCTTGAACCGGATGTCCGAGTCTTCCGCCGCATCCTCGGTAAGGAAGACGTCCTGGGATGCCCAGTGCAGCTCGAGGCCGAATGAAAGGGCTACTTCGCGAGAGAGGAACCCCATGAATCCCATGGAAAACCCCGTCCCGTACGCAATCTCGCTACCTGACGGGCCATTAAACCGCTTGAAATCCACGTCGGCGGCGAACAAGTTGAGCGAGAATCCAATGAAGGGGAGAACGGCTCCGCCCAGGTCGAAAATGTAGTCCGTAAAGACGCCGCCACGGAATCTTTGGATCGAATCGCTGCTGGCCACGCTGCCGATGATGCCCGCCTCCCAGTAATCCCGGATATACCTGCCCCAGGTGCCGTCAACTTCGAGGAGCGTCCCGTCAATGGTGTCCACATCCAGGATCCCGCTGATGCCGATTTCATTCGTGCCCGCGAAAATCATGTCACCGCGGATGGGGGAGGCGATGCATTGGAATAAGCAGACTAGAACCAAGAGACCGACAATGCGCATATCAAATTTCATCTGATGCCCTCCAGCAACCGCCAGACCCCTCGATAGAACACCCGGTCGGTGCCTCTGACGACACTGATTATGTCGCCGAATGGCGCCAGGTCCAGTCTTTCAGGATTAAAAATTTCAGCTCGTGGCTGAGCGAGTCGGAAACCGTGACCTTTTCCAATTGCTTCGCCGGTTGCTCCGTGGGCCACGGACAGAATGCCCGTGCCACGGTTGCTGACCACGATTTATGTGTATCCAAAACCAGATTACTTCGGTACATTCTGGAGTTTCCCGAGTTGATCGACATGACTGACGAACCGGATTCACAACCAGAAGACGCACTGGATCCCGAGATGCCGACGGGAATTCGAGCCCCGGTGTGGGCCCACGTCGTTCCATTCGCGGCCTGGCTGTTCATCATGCAAATGCTGGGGGATCCCGCAGGGTGGAAGTATGCGCTCCGCACCGTGCTCTGCCTGGGCATCTTCCTCTACCTGCGGCCCTGGAAGTGGTACGGAAAGCTGGATTTGAAGAATATTCCGCTCGCAATCGTTGTCGGGATCGGGGTGTTCGCGGCGTGGATATTTTTTGAAACCGAATGGATGGGCCAGTTCCCTGTCATACAGAATTTCTACCTGAAATATGGAACTCTTCCACCCTGGAAAATGCCGGAAGTTAGCTTGGACCGATCTTATGCGCCGGAGGAGTGCGGTTGGCACTTTACGGCGATCCGGATCCTCGGATCTGCGTTCGTCATCGGCATTATCGAAGAGTTTTTCTGGCGTGGATTCGTCTATCGGTGGGCGCAGAAGGTGGAATGGATCAAGATCGACATCGGCCACTTCGATTGGAAGATCTTCTTTTTCGTCGCGCTATTCTTTGGCCTGGAGCACCATCGGTGGTTCGTGGGCATTATCGCGGGCCTTGCTTATGGCTGGATGGTGATACGCACTCGCGACATCTGGGCCGCTGCCGTTGCTCATGCCCTGACGAATCTGCTGCTCGGATTGTACGTGGTGTGGGCGGATAAGTATGTGTTCTGGAGCTGAGCGGGCTAGCCACCCTTGCGGAATGTGAGACCGTTGATGGTCACCGTGGTCCTGTCGTCCGAAAGGGTTCCTGAACCGCGATAAACGGAGGCCTCTTCCGCGGGAATGAGAGTGAGGTCGCACCCGACCAGCGTCCACGATCCGGCAAAGGGAGCCGCGCCGATTTCAACGAAGAATTGGCC
>Ga0310342_100002418_pt1 | contig 11971 bp, 13 predicted proteins | sample S15DNA20500_MG_FD_206155 | JGI IMG/M metagenome (GOLD analysis project Ga0310342, IMG submission 206155) | Marine microbial communities from station ALOHA, North Pacific Subtropical Gyre - S1503-DNA-20-500_MG | ecosystem: Environmental > Aquatic > Marine > Oceanic | place: Pacific Ocean: North... | reverse complement strand
CTTCGTATTCTCCTGCCCTAACAGAGGCTAGATTTTTTCTTCTTTTATTTGATGAAGCATATTCATATAGATAAACTGGGATTTTTAAGTTTTTACCAACCTTTTCTCCCAATTTTTTTGCACAAAGAATAAGCTCATCAAAAGATATATTTGCAACAGGAATTAGTGGACATACATCTGTTGCCCCAAATCTTGGATGTTCTCCTTTATGTTTTGACATATCTATTTTTTCAGAAGCTATTTTAATAGCTTTATAAGCAGCATCTATTACAGAATCAGGATTGCCTACAAATGTCATTACAGTTCTATTTGTAGCTCTTCCAGAATCTACATTTAATAAATTGACACCTTTTGTATTTGAAATAGCCTCAGAAATAGCATCTAATATTTCTTGATTACTCCCTTCAGAAAAATTAGGAACACATTCTACAATTTGAGTCATAACATTTTAAAATTATTAATAAAAGTAATTTTTATTTTGAATATACTTTGCCCTTTTTACAAATAAATGATGGTTTCATTTTACCTTGATTGTATAAGATTTCTCTATAATCTGAAGTTTCAAATCCTATCATATCAGCTAAATTATTTGGATAAATAGAACCTCTATCATGAAGCCCCAAAGCAGAAGCCGATCTAAAAGATAATCCAGAAAAGACTTCTGCATTAGTAAGTTTTTGATTTGAAGCAAGAATTGAAGCTTGAGTTAACAAGTCACCCATAGGAGCAGAACCAGGATTCCAATCAGTAGCAATTACTAATTTACATCCACAATCTAATATTTTTCTGGCAGGAGCAAATGGTAAACCTAAACCTAAACTGCAACCCGGTAAAACAACAGCTGAAGTTTCTGAATTTGAAAGATATTTAATTTCGTTATCTGTAATCACTTCCAAATGATCAACACTTAATGCTCCAATATCAACTCCAATAGTTAATCCGCATGAAGAAAATTGATTTGCATGAACAGCTGTATCAAATCCAAAAGATTTTGCAGATTTTAAATAGTTCATTGATTCTTCTTTTTTGAATGCGTTTTTCTCAATAAAAATGTCTATTCTATTTGAAAGTTTATCATTAATTATAATTGGGAATAATTCATCTACAATTGATTTTAAATACTCTTCTGAAGAAATTTCTTTTTTTATTGGTGGAACATGTGCAGCCAAACATGTCGGAATTATATCTATATAATTATTTTTACTTAATTGATTAATTATTTTCAGTAATCTAATTTCCTGATTAAAGTTTATACCATAACCACTTTTAACCTCACATGTTAAAACACCTTCGTAAAAATGTCTTTTTAATCTTTTATTAGTAAGTCTGACTAATTCTGAATCAGTTACTGATTCAGTTTTTCTCATTGTATCATAAATTCCTCCACCTTGTGAAAGAATTTCTTGATATGAAACTCCCGCATTTTTCTTAGAATAATCCATAGACCTTGATCCTGCAAAGCAAACATGGGTATGGCAATCAATAAAACCAGGTAATAAAACATATGGGGATTTTATCATGTGTTTATTATCACATTTTGATTCTAATTTAGAAAATTTATCCACTTCAATAATTATTCCTCCACTTACAATGACACCTCCATCATTTATGATAATCAGTTCATCGTCTGAAATCGACCCTTTCAAGGGTAAATTTGACATTGTGAGGATTTGACTAAATGGTCCAAATAGTGTTTCCAATAATTAAAAATCTAGATTAAACTTTTTCAAATTATTTTTAGCATCTGTATATCCAGCATCACTATGCCTTATAATTCCCAAAGCAGGATCATTGTGTAATACTCTTTTTATACAATTTTCAGCTCTTTCAGTTCCATCAACTAAAATTACCATTCCAGCATGTTGAGAATAACCCATCCCTACTCCACCCCCATGATGAAATGACACCCATGTAGCACCACCAGCAGTGTTGGACATTAAATTTAATAGTGGCCAGTCAGAAATTGCATCAGAGCCATCCAACATTCCTTCCGTTTCTCTGTAAGGTGAGGCTACGGAACCACAATCCAAATGATCCCTTCCTATAACAATTGGAGCAGAAATTTTACCTTTATTAACTAATTCATTAAAAATTAATCCAGCTTTTTCTCTTTCACCCATACCTAACCAACAAATTCTGCAGGGTAAACCTTGAAATTTTACTTTCTTTCTAGCTTCTTTTAACCACCTAATCATATCATGATTATGAGGAAAAGAATCCATTAAAGCTTGATCTGTAGTATATATATCATTAGGATCTCCAGATAGTGCTGCCCATCTAAAAGGACCTTTGCCTTCACAAAATAATGGTCTAATATATTCTGGTACAAAACCATTAAAATCAAACGCATCACTTTCACCACCTTGCTTAGCAAATTCTCTTAGATTGTTACCATAATCAAAAGTTACTGAACCTAATGATTTCATTTTTAACATAAACCCAACATGTCTTGCCATACTTTTAAGAGAAATTTTCTTATACCCCACCGAATCTTTTTTTCTTAAATCGCTGGCTTGATTTAAGCTTAATCCATTAGGAATGTAGCCGTTCACAGGATCATGTGCAGAAGTTTGATCTGTCAAAATATCTGGAATTATATTATCTTCAAGTAATTTTTTTAACATATCACCAATATCACTTACTAAACCAACAGAAATATTTTTTTGATTCTTTTTTGCCTCTAATATCCAGTCCCTAGCTTCCCTATAGGAATAGGTCATTCTATCAATATATTTTGTTGATAGTCTTTTTTCAATTCTTGATGGATCAACATCTGCACCTAAAAATGTAGCTCCAGCCATTGTAGCTGCTAATGGTTGAGCCCCACCCATACCGCCTAAACCACCAGAAACTAATAATTTCCCATATAATGATCTATTAAAATGTTTTTTAGCACAAGAAAAAAATGTTTCATAAGTTCCTTGCAAGATGCCTTGGGTACCAATGTAAATCCAACTACCTGCTGTCATTTGACCAAACATTATTAAACCATTTTTTTTTAATTTTTCAAAATGCTCCCATGTTGCCCAAGCAGGAACCAAATTGGAATTTGCTATCAGTACTCTAGGAGCTTCATTATGTGTCTTTACCTTACCTACTGGTTTTCCAGACTGTATAAGTAAACTTTCGTCATTTTCTAATTCTAATAGTAATTCAATAATTTTTTTTACAGAAGAAGTATTTCTGGCTGCTTGACCAGAACCTCCATAAACAATTAAATTTTTTGGGTCTTCAGCAACTTCTCCATTTAGATTATTTAATAGCATTCTAAGTGGAGCCTCAGTTTGCCAGCTTTTAGCATTCAATGTATTGCCTGTTGGAGCTTTATAATTAGGATGGCTAGCATATGTCTTTAAAAATGAAGAATAATCCATACACTTATACGGTTAATTTAATTAATTGTTGAGAACGAATAATATCTATAGCATCATCTATATATTGACTAAAAATTTTATCATTTTCACAATGATTTATTTTAGAGCGAATATAATCGTGACATTTATCAATTTTTTTTCCAGATTTAAGGGGTTTATGATAATCAAATGCCTGCGCTGAACAAATAAGTTCAATTGCTAAAGTTTTTTCTAAATTGTCTAATACTCTTAAGAATTTTACAGCACCTATCGACCCCATACTGACATGATCTTCTTGACCTAAAGAAGTGGTAATAGAATCCGCACTTGAAGGAAAACATAAGTTTTTATTCTCACTAACTAAAGCTGCTGAAGTATATTGTAATACCATAAATCCAGAATTTAAACCTGTTTTTTTCATCAATAATTTAGGAACAACATCATTTCCTTTAAGTAATAAATAGATACGCCTATCAGCAATATTTCCTAGTTCTGATGCAGCAATGACATTGTAATCAATGGGAATTGCAATGGGCTGACCATGAAAATTCCCTGCACTTAAAATTTTATTTTTACCAAGTACAATTGGATTATCTGTTACAGAATTTAATTCTATATCTAAAATGCTTTCAAGATATAAATACGCATCCCAACTTGCTCCATGTACTTGAGGAATACACCTAAGCGAATAGGGGTCTTGAACTTTATTGCAATTTTTATGAGATTCTAATATTTGAGAATCATTCAACAATCGTCTGATTTTTTTTGCTACAATCGATGACCCATTGTAAGGTCTCAGCTTATGAATTTCTTCATTAAATGGAGCAATAGAGCTTAAACTAGCATCTAAAGTAAGAGCTGAAATAATATCTGCATTCATTAAACAATTTTTAAATTTATTTAATCCAAAGCAAGCATAAGCAGAAATAAACTGAGTACCATTAACTAGAGCCAGACCCTCTTTTTCCTTAAGAGATAGTGGTCTTTTTTTAAATTTTAATAAAACTTTTTTTGTTTCTTCTATTTTTCCCTTGCATGATACTTCTCCCTCACCAATCAAAGGTAGAAATAAATGAGCCAAAGGCGCTAGATCTCCAGAAGCACCAACAGATCCTTGAGATGGTACTATAGGAATAATATTATTTTCTATGTGCCAACAAATTCTCTTGATTACCTCTAATCTAATACCTGAAAACCCCATACATAAAGAATGCGCTTTTATTATTAACATTAACTTTGAAATTTTAATAGGCACGTCATTCCCAACACCTACTGCATGACTTTTTAATAAATTTTCTTGCAGTAAATATGAATCATTAGCTGAAATAATTTTATCACATAGTACTCCAAATCCTGTATTTACTCCATAAATCGTTTTATTAGAAAGTAATGCGCTCTTAATTCTTTGTCGAGATTTATTTATTTTTTTTATTTCTTGTTCTCCTATTTCACATTTAAGTATATCATCTACTATTTTTAATGCACAATCAGAATTAAGATTATCTTTTCCATAAAAAAAAATTTTTGAAGACATAATACTACAAAGTTAGTTATTTATAGAATCAGTTGATTGAAAAGTTCTTTCTTAATTCTGAATTCAAAATGTCATAACATTTTTGTTTAAACTGTTCCATGTTTTCTAAAGAATACCCCTTAGGAGAGATAGGTTCATGACATATTATATTACATTTATGCCAAGATAAAAAAAATGAACCTTTCATTATTTTATATGTGTCTGGCAGACTTACAGGAAGAATAGGTATTTGCTTCTTTAAAGCTATTGCAAAAGCTCCATCTTTAAATGGAGCCATAATAGGTACCTTTTCTGCTTTAATTCCTCCCTCAGGAAAAATTCCAATATTGAATCCTTGGTTAACTAAATTATAAGATTCTAAATAGGTTTTTTTTCTACTTTCTTTATCAACTCTATCCACATAAATATGTAAATTTTTAAAAATATAACCTAGAAGAGGAATATTAGATACTGCCAATTTACCTATTAATTTCATCGGAATATTAATTGCAACAAAAGCAGGAATATCAATAAAGGAAAAATGATTTGCAATAACAACATATTGTTTTTTTAAATCGATTTTTTCATGATAATGAATGTTATATGGCATAAATATTGAAATGAAAAAAGATCTAGCAATAATATGATGAAACCATAAGGCCGTCATTGTAAATTTTTTAAACCAAATGCCTAAAAGTAAAAAAGGACTATATAAAAGAAAGACTAAAGTAAACATTAATAAAGCATACACAGAATAAATAAGTTGTAATAATTTCACTGTAAAAATTTTTTTGTAATATAATTAAACCTAATCAAATGAAAAATTGCAGCCAAACTTAATCCCATCAACAAACCTAACCAGATCCCAACCGGTCCATAATTTTTTATAACTCCAAGAAAATATGATATTGGAATGGCAATAAACCAATACGAAATTAATGTAACAAAAGTAGGAACTTTCGTATCTCTAATACCCCTTAATACGCCTAGTCCTACTGATTGAATTCCGTCAGGAATTTGAAAAAGACCAGCAATTATTAATAAACTTGAAGCTAAAGGAATAACATTATCATTATCTATATATAACTTAGGTAATACTTCTCTTAACGAAATAAATATAATGCCAAAAATTGTCATCATAATAATAACTATAAAAAAGTTAACAAATCCCGATTTTTTTAAATCAATAAAGTTTTTTTCGCCTAAGAAATAACCTAAAGAAATCATAGAAGATGCAGATATCCCAGACGCAATCATATAAGTTACACTTGACAAATTAAGTGCAATTTGATGTGCTGCAAGAGCTTCAGCTCCAAACCATCCTACCATAACTGTAGCAACACTAAAAGCCCCAACTTCAAAAACAAATTGAAATCCAGATGGTATTCCAATGGCTAAAATTTTAGTCAGAATTTTTTTTCTAAAAGAAAACCAATTTAATTCAACTATATAAATGCTAAATTTTACATTTTTTAAAAATAAAATAATAATGCAGAATGCCATAAAAATTCTACTAATTAAAGAAGCATATCCTGCTCCTAAAACTTCTAATCTTGGGAACCCCAATTCTCCAAAAATCAAAATATAATTTAATATTATGTTTAAAATATTAGCTACAACAGAAATTATCATTGCTTGTTTTGTGAATCCAAGTCCTTCTATAGATTGTCTAAATGTTTGGAAAATCATTAAAGGGATTAAAGAAATTGAAATGATATCTAAATAAGGAAATGTTATTTGTAAGACCTCTGGATTTTGATCTAATTCTAACAAAAAGTATTTAAATAAAATAAGAAGTATGCAAAGTAAAACAGCAAACAAAAAATTTATGAATAATCCATTATTAATAATTGCACCAATAGATTTCTTCTTATTTTCTGCTTTAGCTGATGAAATTAGAGGTGTTATTCCATAAGAAAGTCCTATTCCAAATAACAAAACAAATGCAAAAAGGGAACTAGAAAGTGATACAGCTGCAAGTTCCTCAGTACCTAATCTGCCTACCATCAAACTATCTACAACACCAACAAGAATGTGTCCAAATTGACTCAACATTATAGGAAATGCTAAAGCCATACTTTTTCTAAAATGTTGATAGAAAGTCATAAAATAAATGAAAGCAAATATATATAAATAAGAAAGCCTGCAATATGCAGGCTTTAAATAATTATTTGGTAATTAATAATTATTATTTTCTTTTTTGAATCATTTCTTTGCTCCTCCTTGCTATCATCTTTCTTCTTTTTTTAAATCCTTCATAAATTCTCACTTGACGATCATCTAAAATAGATCTGAGTTCATTATCTTTTCTAAAGGTCATTTTTTTTTCTTCGGATTTAATTTTAGAAATTTCATCAATCAAATTATCTATTTTAGATAAATTTAAATTATCGTTCATTTTTTCAAGTTCCAATTCAAGATGTCTCTTTTTCAAAGATTTCCTAGAATCAGTAAAAAAGTGATTATATTTTTTTTGAACTATTTCAAATTCTTTTTTCTGATCTTCATTTAATCTCAATAGATTCATGTATTCTAGTCTAGGATTTTCATTTCTAATTTGTGTTCTTTTGAGCTTATCATTTTCTAATTTTCTTCTATCTTGAGAAGAAGAAAAATAATTGATAAATAAAATAAGAGTAAGAGATAATATTATTATTTTTTTCATACTATAAAGTTAAATTCAATTGTTACTATATAAATTAGATGACAAAATTTTAAAAAACTTGCATTATTGAATTTTATTTTTCTAAAAAATGTTAAAATCTTATTTTCAAAATAAATCAAATGAAGTTGGATGTGATGAAGTTGGAAGAGGTTGTCTTGCAGGGCCAGTAGTTGCAGCCGCAGTAATTTTTCCAAAAAATTATTCAAATGAAAACATAAAAGATTCAAAAAAAATTTCAATGGATGAGAGAAAATCACTAGAGGTAGAGATAAAAAAAAATGCCATCGATTGGTCAATAGGTATAGTAAGTAATCAATCCATTGATAAACTAAATATTTTGAATGCCTCAATTTTAGCTATGCACAAAGCATTGGATAAATTAAGCATTAAACCAAGTTTTATAATAATAGATGGTAATAAATTTAAGACATATAAAAATATCGACCACAAATGCGTCATAAAAGGAGATAATAAATACCTAAGTATTGCAGCAGCATCAATAATAGCTAAAAATTACAGAGACAATTTTATGATAAAAAAATCTAAAAAAATTAAAATGTATTCGTGGGAAATAAATTTTGGTTATCCAACAAAAAAACATAGAGAAGCGATTAAAAAATATGGAATTACAAAATATCACAGAAAATCATTTAATATAATTAAATGAAGTAAATCATTATTTTCAATAATATTTATATTTGCTCAAATTATGGACATGAAGAAGCTATTAAATGAAAAAAGTCATATAGCACTTGGAGGAAAAATGATGTCTTTTTCTGGATATAATATGCCTGTATGGTATTCTTCAATGATGGAAGAACATAATGCAGTAAGAAATAATGTGGGAATATTTGATGTATCTCACATGGGAGAATTTCTCATTAAAGGACATGAAGCTATTAATTTAATTCAATATATCTCTAGCAATAATATAAGCAACCTTAAAATAGGAAAAGTTCAGTATTCATGTTTAACAAATAAAAAAGGTGGAATAGTCGATGATATTCTTGTCTATAGATTGGAACAAAATAAATATATGTTAGTAGTAAACGCTTCTAACATAAAAAAAGATTGGAATTGGATAAATAAGAATAATAAATTTAATGCTATAGTTGAGAATATATCTGAAAATATTTCAGTTTTTGCCATCCAGGGGCCGCAATCCAAATCACTATTACAAAAAATGACAAAATGTGATTTGAACGATATCCCTTATTATAGTTTTCAATTTGATAAATTAGGTGATGTGTCCAACATAATAATTTCAGCAACAGGATATACAGGATCAGGCGGATACGAACTTTACGTTGAAAATAAATACGCCGTAATAATCTGGAATAAAATTATAGAAAACGGAAAATCTTTTGATCTAAAACCTATTGGTTTGGCAGCTAGAGATACATTAAGATTAGAAATGGGTTATTGTCTTTATGGTAATGATATTGATGATAATACTTCTCCAATTGAAGCAGGATTAAGTTGGATATGTAAGTTTCAAAAGAAATTTATTGGCTCTGAAAGACTTTTAAGACAATTTAATTCAGGGATAGAAAAAAAATTGATTGGTTTTGCGTTATTGGAAAAAGGAATACCTAGAAAGGGTTACACAATATTGGATGAAAATGAGAACAGAATTGGAATAGTAACTAGTGGTGCACTATCCCCTTCATTGTCTAAAGGAATTGGTCTAGGATACGTGAAATTTAAAAACAGTAATGTTGGTGAAAAAATAATTATTCAAATAAGATCTAAAAATACTTCGGCAGTAATAATTAAATTACCTTTCTATAAATAATATCGATTAAATGAAAAAAAATGTTAAAGTGATTCTTTCACCATTACTTTTAAATGAAGAAAAAATAACAAATAAAATAGTTGTTGTCGTGGACATATTACGTGCTTCTTCAACTATTTTAACTCTTTTTCATAAGAAAGTTAAATACGCAATACCAACTGATAATCTTAAAGAATGTAAAAAATATAAAAAAAAAGGATTTTTAACTATTGCTGAGAGGATGGGAAGAAAAGTAGAAGGATTTGATTTTGGAAATTCACCGTCAAAATTAATGAATGAAAACTTAGCTGGAAAAAAAATCGCAATGTGTACTAGTAATGGAACCAAATCAATAATTAAATGTAAAAAATTTAATAAAGTGTTAATTGGATGTTTCTTGAATTTTAAATATCTAACAAAATATTTGATGGAAAAAAATTCAGATATTTTAATATTATGTTCAGGACGGAAAGAATCTCTTAGTCTAGAAGATACATTATTTGCAGGAGCTTTAGTTGAAAGTTTATCTAAATACTTTAAGATTAAATCTGATTCATCTTATTTATCAAGGAAATTATATTTGGAATCAAAAAGTAATATTTTAGACATTATGATGAATTCATCACATTCAAAAAAGCTTTCCAGCTATAAGAATGTGATAGATATAGAATTTTGTTCTCAACAAAGTATTTTTGAATTAATTCCCATTTTTTCTGAAAATAAATTAATCCTATTGTAATTTATTATTTTGAAGATGTCTTTTTGAATCTCTTAAGTCTTTCTTTTTTAAATTTTCTTTAAATGCTTTAGTTAAATCAACTCCAGTTTGATTTGAAATGCATATCAATACCCATAAAATATCTGCTATTTCATCTGAAATATCTATATTTTTTTCATTATCCTTAAAAGATTGTTCACCATATTTTCTAGATACAATTCTTGAAAGTTCGCCTACTTCCTCCATTAATATTACAGTATTTGTTAATTCATTAAAATATCTAATTCCCTTTTTCTTAATCCAAATATCAACAGCTTTTTGTGCTTCTTTTATTTTCATAATTAATAATTTATTAAAAAAATTATTATTATTCCTTCAATTTAGAATCCATTATAATTGTCGTTGGACCATCATTTGATAAATCAACTTTCATATAAGATCCAAATTCTCCAGTTTGTACTTTCTTACCAAATTTACTTTCAATCAAATTGATAAAATTTAAGTATAACTCATTTGCAATTTGATGATTAGCAGATTTTATAAAAGACGGTCTGCTCCCTTTTTTCGTACTTGAATGCAAAGTAAATTGACTAATAATCATTATCTCGCCACTAATATCAAGTATACTTTTATTCATCTTATTATTTTCATCATTAAAAATTCTAAGCTTCAATATTTTATTAGTCATCCAAATCAAATCATCTGATGAATCATTATTTATAAAACTAACAAAAATTAATAATCCTGATTTTATAGATCCCACTATTGAATTTGAAACGGTGACTTCTGATTTACTGACTCTTTGAATAACTACCCTCATAAAGAATTCTTTTTTTCCCATTCAATGAAATTTTCAATGTCATCACTTATTGATTCATAAATCCACATAATGAGTGCTACATCATCAATCAGACCTGCAATAGGAATAAAATCAGGTATTAAGTCTGTAGGATATGCAAAATAAATAATCCCTGCTGCTATAAGTGTAATTGATTTCCAAGGAACATATTTGTATTTTCCACTGGAATAGGATTCAAGAATTCTAATAAATAAAGATAAGTTCTCACTAAAACCCTCAACAGATTTTTCGTCATCTGAAATTTTTTTTAATTTTATTAAAACTCTTTCAATTAAATCTTTAAGTTTTTTCTTATCTCTAAGAATGACTCTTGCTTTTGATAAATATTTGTTTAAAAATTTAGAATCTTTCATGAGATCAGATTATCTATAGGTTTCAAGAATTATGTTGGAACTTTTTGCCTTACCTTTAATTCTAGGATTCATCTTACATATTTTCGTTTTACATGATTCTACTTTTTGGAAAGTAGATAGAATTTTATAATTAATAGATTCAGCAATGGTTTCAAGCAGTTTAACTCTACTATTCATAATTTCTGCTATACAATCGTAAACTTTTTCATAATTGACAGTTGATTGTAATTCGTCATTCATTGAAGAATACTTTACCCTTAAATCTATGTCAATCAAAAACTTATTCCCATTAATTCTTTCCTCCTTATAAAAACCTATTTTAGAAAAAAATTCTAAACCATTAAGGCTAATTTCGAAAAATTTATTTTTCATCTACGGTATCAAAAAACGATTTCTGCTTACCAACATCGCTATTTTTTAAATTTTTTTTCTCAGCTATAACTTCCTCCTCTTCTAGATTCTCTCCCTTCTCCTCTGGGAGTGTATCAGCTATAACTTCTTCCTCTTCTAGATCCTCTCCCTTCTCCTCTAGGAGTGCATCAGCTATAACTTCTTCCTCTTCTAGATCCTCTCCCTTCTCCTCTAGGAGTGTATCAGCTATAACTTCCTCCTCTTCTAGATCCTCTCCCTTCTCCTCTAGGAGTGCATCAGCTATAACTTCTTCCTCTTCTAGATCCTCTCCCTTCTCCTCTAGGAGTGTATCAGCTATAACTTCTTCCTCTTCTAGATCCTCTCC
>Ga0310342_100002416_pt1 | contig 11972 bp, 12 predicted proteins | sample S15DNA20500_MG_FD_206155 | JGI IMG/M metagenome (GOLD analysis project Ga0310342, IMG submission 206155) | Marine microbial communities from station ALOHA, North Pacific Subtropical Gyre - S1503-DNA-20-500_MG | ecosystem: Environmental > Aquatic > Marine > Oceanic | place: Pacific Ocean: North... | reverse complement strand
CACCGGTGGCGCCGATCCCCTCCTTCGCGATGCGCGGCGTGAGCGGCAGGATCGTGGAGAAGTGCGTCTTCGAGACGTGCTCGGGGTGTTCCCGGGCAACTTCTTCGATGTCGATGCCGCCCATATCGCTGAAGAGCAGTACCGGCCGCTTGCGCCGCCCGTCCCACGTGACCGAGACGAAGTACTCCTGGGCAACGGGGCTCTTCTCCTCGACGAGCACCGAGCGCGCCTTTTGTCCGTTGACTTCGATCGGCAGGATCGCGTCGAAGAGGGCGGGGCACTCGTCCGGCGTATCGGCGAACTTGACTGCGCCGGCCTTCATGCGCCCGCCGGAGAGCACCTGGCTCTTGAGCACGACCGGACCGCCGATCTCGGCGGCGATTTCTCGGGCCTCGTCGGCGCGGGTGGCGACCCGGCCTTGGCCCAGGGGAAGGCCCCGTTGCCGGAAGAGTTGCTTGGACTCGTACTCGTAGAAGCGCATGCCCCCCTCAGCCGGCGTAGTGGCTGCGGCGCTTCACGGCGATCTCGCGCTCGAGTTCGAAGATCGGCGTCTTCTTCCAGCCGTCGGGGGCAGCGTCGCTGCTGGCGCCCGCCTCGCGCACGAACTTGTGTCCCAGGAGCGTCGTCTCGAGGATCCCCAGGTCTTCGCGCTCCGGGTAGTCGCGCTTGCCGCGCACCCGCGTCGCCGCGAAGACGGTGTCGCCGGAGAATAGTGGCGCCGTGTGGCGTCCCGTCGGGTAGCGGACGTCGCCCAGGGCGTTGTCGCCCACGTCCGGCGACGAGAGGCCGAGGCAGAGCGTGAAGGGAATGCCGCCGAAGACGATCAGCTGCCCGCCCACGTATTGTTTCGGGTCGAGGTCGATCATGAATTGGTTGCAGTGCACCTGGCTCGTGTTGTCGAGTACCGCGGTCAGCCCGACGTGCTCGGTGGTCACGGTGCGGCCGCGCGAGTGCTCGATCAGCGTGTTCGGCTCGAAGTCCTCGAAGTAGCTGTCCGGACTCGAGAGGTGCGCCAGCGACTTGTAGTCCCGAGACGGCTCGTAGGGCGGCAGCCAGAGCGCGCAATCGATCGCATCGGGCTCCACCTCGCCGGGGTGCAGCTCGGCCGCGTCGTCGCGTTTGTAGACCTGTACCTTGCGCTGCCAGGTCAGCACGACCGCCTCGTCCGGGCTTCCCAGGTTCTTCCGCGCGGTCGACTGGACGTGGACGATGCCGAGGTTGGGACGGCTCGAGGAGGGCCGCACGTTCAGCACCCGGGTTTCGACCTCGACGGTGTCGCCCACGTAGAGCGGCGCGCCGAAGCGCATGTCGATGTACTCGAGGTTGGCGCGCGCGTTCTCCGAGACGTCTTCTACCGTCTGGCTGAAGCAGACCAGCATGGTGAACCCGGGCGGGCAGACCAGCCCCTCGAAGCCGTAGGCCCGGGCGTAGCGGAGGTTCTTCGCCAGGGGATTCGACGTCATGGCGAATTCGGTGAACGTCGTGAAAAGCCCCTCGGTGACCGTCTTCCCGCCCTTGTGCCGAAGCACATGTCCGGGCCGGAAATCTTCCAGGAAGTTGCCGGTTTGTTTGCGGATGATCCGAGGGGTTTCGGACACTTGCGGCTCCTTGGGGACGGGCGGCGAATCTAGCGGGTAGTATCGCGGGGCGCCCGGGGAGGACCGCATGGCTGCCGCAGACCCTTCGAACGATCTCTTCCTGCAGGGAGTCGAGGCCGAGGACCCCGCCCCCTTCGTGCACCGGTTGCGCGAGGAGGATCCGGTGCACCGGGTTGCCGGCCTGGGCTTCTGGATCGTGACCCGGCACGAGGACGTGAAGCGCCTCTTCAACGATCCGGAGAACGTCGACAACGATCCGCGGCTCTGGGAGCACCACGAGCCGCGCGGATCGGAGGGGAGCTTCCTGCGCTGGGTCGAGGACAATGGGCTCTTCGCCATGCCCCCGGAGGCGCACGCGCGCATCCGGCGGCTCGTCTCGGTGGCGCTCACACCCCGGGCGGTGCGGCGCATGGACGGTCAGATTCGCGAGGTGGTCGAGCGCTTCGCCGCGCCGTTGCGTTGCCGCGGCGGCGAGGTCCTCGACCTGATGCAGCACTACACCGCTCCGATCCCGAACGCGGTGATCAGCCGGATTACCGGTGTGCCTCCCGAGGGCGACGACGACGTGCGCTTCCGCGAACTGGCGCAGAACGCGATCCGAGGCTTCATCCGCTTCTCCGAGCCGGCGGTGCGGAAGCTGGCCGACGACTCCTTCCTTGAACTCGCCGAGTGGGTGCGCAAGATGTCCCACGAGCGGCGGGCGGCGCCGCGCGACGATCTCGTCTCCGACCTGATCCGCGCGCAGGACCGGGACGACCGGCTCAGCGACGACGAGATCGTGATGATGGTCAGCTCGCTGGTCAGCGCCGGCAGCGAGACGACGGCGCTCGGCGGCTTGATGGCGGTGCGCACGTTGCTGGCGCACCCGGAGGCGCTCGAGCGGTTGCGCGCCGACCGCTCGTTGCTGCCGACCGCGGTGGACGAGATCCTGCGCTGGGGCTTCAACAATCCCGGCGGCCTGCCGCGCTACGCCGTGCGCGACTTCGAGCTGCGCGGCAAGCCGATCCGCAAGGGCGAGATGTTGATGCTCTCGTTCGCCGGCGCCAACCGGGACCCCCGGGTCTTCGACGACCCGGACGCGTTCGACGTCGCCCGCGACAATCGCGAGATGCTGATCTTCGGCAACGGCCCGCACTACTGCCTGGGGGCGAACCTGGCCCGCCAGGAGATGGCCTGCATCGTCGACGGTCTCCTCGACATCCTGACGCCGGGCTCGACGGTGCGGGAGGACCTGATGGAGATTCGGCACACGGGCTTCTTCCCCCAGGCGCTGAACCTCCCCGTTGCCATCGCCTAGAATTGCACCGGCCGGAAGTCGCGTGCTACAACCGCGGCTCCGCGTCGCAGACGAGCGAATTTGCGCGAGAATCGCGGGTTCTTGAATCGGAGGACGGCATGCCCCAGGCGTACTCGATCAGCGCCGAATCGATCGCGAAGGAACGCGAGCGAGTCGGCGATGACCTGCAGAAGGTCGATGTCGCGCGGATCATCCAGCTCGACGACGTGGAGTTGCGGGAGATCGGCCCCGGGGACGTGCATCTCAAGATCCTCGCGGTTTCGGCGGAGCACAACGTCGATCACGCCGCGCTCGCGGACACGATGAATATTGCCGAGGCCCGGGGCGGGAAGATCTATCCGGGCAACAGCGCGGTCGGCGAGGTGCTCGCCGTCGGGTCCGCCGTCAGCGGGGTGAAGCCGGGCGACGTGGTGATCACCCATTGCAACGGTGAGCCCGATGCCTACGGCTACCCGCTGCGCATCTGGGCCTACGACCAGCCCGATTCGATCGGCTGGTACGGAAAGGAGGCGGTGGTCGCCGACTGGCAGGTGGTGCCGGCGCCGCTCGATTGTGGGCTCGGCCTGTGGGAGATCGCCGCGCTTCCGCTCCGCGCCCCCACCGCCTATCACCTGTGGCGGCGCGCCATCGGCATCTACCGCGTGAAGGTGAGCCGCGAACAGCGCGCACGCGTGAACGTGCTCGGCTTCGGCGGAGGCGTGTCGGAGCTCTTCCTCATGCTCGCCGCGCACGAGGGCCACCGCGCCATCTTCTGCTCGGGAAGCGCCGAGCGCCGCGAACACCTCGAAAAACTGGGCATCGAGTCCGTCGACCAGAAGCAGTTCAACCGCTTTTCCGACCGCGACGACGTCAAGGCCTTCAGCAAGCACCTGAAGGGAATGACGCGCGGTGAGGGCGCGCACCTGGTCTGCGACATGATGCGCGGGTCGGTCTTTCCGGCGGGAATGGCGGTCCTCGCCCGGGAGGGCGTAAACGTGAGCGCCGGCTGGCAGCTCGGCATGAACTGCTCCTACAATTCGGCGAATTGCTCGGTGCGACAGCTCACCATCGACCACACGCACTACGAGACGCTCATCGGGGTGTCCGCTGCGACCGAACTCTATGGCAACGTCTTCAAGCCGACGGTCCACCGGGAGATCTACGATTTCGAGGATCTGCCCCGGGCGATGGAGGAGATGAACCGGAACGTGCAGACGGGCATTCCGATCGTGCGGGTCGCCGACGAGATGCCGGAGGCGGTGCGGGGCCTGGTTCCCTGAGAACGATCCTCGGGCGCGCGATTCCGCCCAGGCGGCGGGAGCCGCGCCGGCAGCGGAGAACGGCATGATCGTCGGTGTGGCAAAGGAAACCCGCGCGGGGGAACGTCGCGTCGCGCTGGTTCCGGACGCGGTAAAGCAGCTCGCTGGCGATTCGCTCGAGGTTTTCGTCGAGGCGGGAGCCGGCGACTCCGCGGGTTTTCCCGATAGCCACTACACCGAGGCCGGCGCCGCGATCGCTGCGGATGCCGCCGCGCTCCACGAACGGGCCACGGTGATCCTGCGCGTGCAGCCCCCCGCCGACGCCGAGGTGGTCGCCCTGCGCAAGGGCCAGTTCCTGATCGCCCTGCTCGAGCCGCTGGATCGCCCGGACCTGGCGCGGCAACTCGCGGACCGGGGCGTCACGGCCTTCGCCATGGAACTCATGCCGCGCATCACGCGCGCCCAGTCGATGGATGCGCTCTCCTCCCAGAGCACCATCGCCGGCTACCGCGCGGTACTGCTCGCCGCCACCTACCTGCCGAAGATCTTTCCCATGCTCGTCACCGCCGCCGGCACCCTGTCTCCGGCGAAGGTGCTGGTGATCGGTGCGGGCGTGGCGGGGCTCCAGGCCATCGGCACCGCGCGCCGGCTCGGCGCCGTGGTCGAGGCCTACGACACGCGGCCCGCCGTGAAGGAGCAGGTCGAGAGCCTCGGCGCCCGCTTCGTCGAACTCGACCTCGACACGGGCGACGCGGAGGACGCCGGCGGCTACGCCCGGGCCCAGAGCGAGGATTTCTACCGCCAGCAGCGCGAGCAGCTGGGGCAGCGCGTGGCCAAGGCGGACGTGGTGATCACCACCGCGCTCGTGCCGGGGCAGACCGCGCCCCGGCTGATCGAAGCCTCCGCCGTCGAGGCCATGCGGCCGGGCTCGGTCGTCGTCGACCTGGCCGCGGCGAAGGGGGGCAACTGCGCGGTTACCGAAGCGGACCGCGTCGTGAACCATGGCGGCGTCCGCGTCCTCGGCCACACCAACCTCGCGGCCGAGATTCCGGCGCACGCGAGCCAGATGTACGCCAGGAATCTCGTCACGTTCCTGAAGCACCTCCTCGAAGAGGGCGAGATCCGGCTCGACCTCGAGGACGAGATCACGAAGGGGGCGCTTCTCACCCACGAAGGGGCCATCGCCAACGACGCGGTGCGCACCCGCGCAGAGGGCTGATGCTCGACGATCCCGCCGTCGCTCTCACGATCCTGGTGCTGGCGCTCTTCGTCGGCATGGAGGTGATTTCCAAGGTCCCCCCGCTGCTCCACACGCCGCTCATGTCGGGCTCGAACGCGATCTCCGGCATCGCCATCGTGGGCGCCCTGCTCGCCGCGGGCAGCGAGGACCGGACCTGGTCCACGGTGCTCGGCTTCCTGGCGGTGGTCTTCGCCATGATCAACGTCGTGGGCGGATTCCTCGTGACCAACCGCATGCTGGCGATGTTCAAGCGCAAGAAGGACGACGCGTGATCGCAGGGCTCATCCCGTACGCGTACCTGCTGGCCGCGGTCCTCTTCATCCTGGGCCTGCGCCAGCTCGGCTCCCCGAAGACGGCCAGCCGGGGAAACGTCACCGCGGCCGTCGGCATGCTGATCGCGATCGTGGCGACGCTCGTGCACCACAAGGTCGTCTCCTACGAGGTCATCCTGGGCGGCATGGTGGTGGGCGCTGCCATCGGAGCGGTGCTCGCGACGCGCATCCAGATGACGGCCATGCCCCAGATGGTGGCGCTGCTGAACGGTTTCGGCGGCGCGGCTTCGGCGCTGGTCGCATCGGCCGAGTGGCTCGATTACCTGCGCGAAGGGGAAGAGCCCACCGGTGTCGTGCCGCTGGCCATCGTTCTCAGTGTGCTGATCGGCGCGGTCACCTTGACGGGGAGCCTCATCGCGTTCGCGAAGCTCCAGGAGCTGATGCGCGGCGCCCCGGTCACCTACTCGGGCCAGCAGGTGGTGAACGCGCTGCTGGGTGCCGGAACCCTGGTCCTGGCCGGGATGCTCGTCTTCGCGCCCCTCCAGCCCGAGGTCTTCATCGGCCTCGTCCTGCTCGCCGCCCTGATGGGCGTGCTGCTCGTGATCCCGATCGGTGGCGCCGACATGCCCGTGGTGATCTCCCTGCTGAACTCCTACTCGGGGCTCGCGGCCTGCGCGACGGGCTTCGTGCTCGGGAACAGCGGCCTCGTGATCAGCGGCTCGTTGGTCGGCGCGTCCGGGATCATCCTGACGAAGATCATGTGCGACGCGATGAACCGCTCGCTCGCCAACGTGCTCTTCGGCGCGTTCGGTGCTGTGGACGAAAGCGCGCCGGCCGCGGGCGCGGCGGATCAGGGCACGGCCAAGGGTTACACGCCCGAGGATGCCGCGATCATCTTCGGGAACTCGCGCTCCTGCATCATCGTTCCGGGCTACGGCATGGCGGTGGCCCAGGCGCAGCACGCCGTACGCGAACTGGCCGACGTGCTCGAGCAGAAGGGCATCACGGTCAAGTTCGCGATCCACCCGGTTGCGGGTCGCATGCCCGGACACATGAACGTGCTGCTCGCCGAGGCGGATGTTTCCTACGACCGCCTGGTCGAAATGGACGAGATCAACCCGGAGTTCCCGGAGACCGACGTCGCTCTGGTGATCGGCGCAAACGACGTCGTGAATCCGGACGCCCGCGTCGCCAAGGGCAGCCCGATCTACGGCATGCCGATCCTCGATGTGGACCGGGCCGGGCACGTCTTCGTGGTGAAGCGGAGCATGAACCCGGGCTTCGCCGGCGTGCAGAACCCGCTCTTCTTCCTCGACAACACGATGATGGTGTTCGGAGACGCGAAGGGCGTCGCCCGCGCGATCGCCGAGGCGGTCCAGGAGCTCACCTGAGCCGCGCGGCGCTCGCGCTCGGCGCCGTTGCGTTCCTCGCGTGCGCCCCCGCTCTCGAGACGCTTCGCGACCCGTTTGCGCGCCCGGGCGAGGTCCCCGATCCGCTCCTGTGGCGTGCCGACCACCCGGAGCGCGGCACGCTCTACCTGCTGGGGTCGGTGCACCTGAACAAAGGGCACATCGAAGATCTCGGTCCGGCCGTCGACTCGGCCTGGGAAGACGCCGAGGAACTCGTCGTCGAAATCGACACGTCGAAGCTTTCGACGGACGCGACCCAGGTGCTGGTGGGGCGCCACGCAACCCTGGCTCCACCGCTGACGCTTGCCGACGTGCTCCCCGCCGAACTCTGGCAGCGGGTCGCCGCCCACCTGCGGAGCCGCGGCATCCCGGAAGAGGGCGTGGTGCACTGGGAGCCCTGGTTTCTGTACCTCGTCCTCGCGCAGCTCGAGTTCGTGCGCGCGGGCTACCAGCCCGAGCACGGCGTCGATGAGCTGTTCATCCGCGCGGCGGACGGAACGAAGCCGATCGTTGCGCTCGAAACCATGGCCTTCCAGTTCGAGATCTTCGACCAGCTGCCCATGCCCCTGCAGCACCAGTTGATCGAGGACGCGCTGGCAACGGGGGACGGTGTCTCCCAGGAGGTCGCGGAACTCATCGACGCGTGGATGCTGGGAGACGAGCAACGGCTGACCGAACTCGTCTTCGAGCCCCTCGATGCGAAGCCGGAACTCGAGATCTTCTACGAGCGGCTCTTCTTCGAGCGCAACCGGACCATGACGGCGGGGCTCGAGGAACTTGCGCGCGACGGCAAGACGCGGTTCGTCGTGGTCGGCGCCGGCCACATGCTGGGGGCAAGGGGGATTCCCGCGCTGCTCGACGCGCGCGGCTGGTCCGTCGTTCGATTGGGCGGCCGGGCTCGCTAGCCCCGGCTCGGCGGAGTCGCCGCGGCAGGCGGTTATACTGCGCGCATGCCCACCGCGGACGTGGAACTCGGTTACCTGGCGTATCCCGACGAAGGGCCCGTTCCGGGGATCGTGATGGTCCACGACGTCTGGGGTCTTTCCGACCACACGCGAGACCTGGCGCGCCGGCTGGCCGCCGAGGGGTTTGCGGTGCTCGCGCTCGATTTGTATCGCCGCGAGGCCGAGGTGAAAATCGAGAACCCCGGCGTCTGGATGCGCGGGCTCTCGGACCCCCAGGCAATCGCCGACGTGGAGGAGGCCGTAGCGTTCTTGCGTGCGCACGAGTCCGTGGGCGATCGGAAGGTCGGCGTGACCGGGTTCTGCATGGGGGGCATGTACGCACTGTTCGCCGCCTGCGGCGTGCCGGGCGTCGACGCATCGGTGGCCTACTACGGGCTGCTCTCCCACGCCCATGGGATCCTCTTCGACGAAGCTGGGCTCGACCCGGTGAAGAAACCCCGCCAGCCGCTGGACGCCGCGGCCGAACGTTCCTGCCCGCTGTTGTGCTTCTTCGGTGACGCGGACGAATTCGTCCCGCTGGCCGACATCGAGATCCTGCGCGAGCGCTTCTCCGCCGGGGGACCGGCTGCTGAGGTCGTCGTCTACCCGGGCTGCGGCCACGCTTTCATGAACGACACGCGGCCCGACGCCTACCGCCCGGAGACCGCGCCGCGCGCCTGGGACCGGATGCTCAGCTTCTTCCGCCAAGAGCTCGCCTGAGGGTTCTCCCCGTCAGGTCGTCGGTCGGGCGACGATCAGGGCGAGTGTCCGCTCGCGGGTCGAGAAGCGCGTCACGGAGCACTCGACGTCGATCGCGCTGCCCTGGCTGTCCTGGAGCTGGCCGAGAAAGCGCCGAGGCTCGGCGTCCTCGGAGACGGCGTCGAGCTCGGTCCACCAGTCGTTCCGGACGGGCACGGGCACGAACGACATGGCATCGAGACCGAGCAGGGCGTCGCGGGCCACGCCGAGGAGCGCTCCGGCGGCGGGATTCGCGTCGACCACCCGGGCATTGTCCGCGTCGAGGGCCAGGAAGGCGTCGGCCACGCGGTCGATGGCTGAGATCACGGCGCGCCGCGTCCGGGTGGCGGTGCCGCGCTTGCGCCGGCTCGTGGCGGTCGTCTTGAGACGGCCCTGAAAGTGGGCGAGTAGCGGGCGCAGCGCCTTCCGGACGCCGTCTCCGGCGGGGCCGCTCGCCTCGGCGGCGGCTTCGACCCAGGCGGTCAGCAGGGCGGCGACCCGGCGCTCGTTGGCCCGCAGGCCATCGAGGGCCGGCTGGGCCGCTTCGCCGTGCCGCAGGGCCGCGGCGGAAAAGGAGCGGAAGCGGCGCAAAACCTCCGTCTCCTCGGCTCCGGCCCTGGGAGCTGCGGGCCCGAGCTTTGCGGCCAGAACGGCATCGATCTGCGCCCGCTGGCCGATGAGCCACGCCGCGAGCTGCGGATTGCGGGTCACGCGGCGAAGATAGACCAGCCCCGATTCAATCGCCGTGGCTGTCGTGCCGAAGAGTGTCAGGTGTCGATGTCAGAGATCATGCACCGCCGGCTCCTGGTGAGCCACGCACCGCCGGCCGCCTTTGCTCCCATGACCCGGGTTCTCCTGGCGCGGCTGGGGTACGCGATCCTCGAGTCCGACGACTTCGCGAAGTGCGCGGACGACCACGGCCGGCCCGACTGCCTGCTGGTGGACGAACGCAACCTCGCGGAGCTCGAGGATTACGGCGGACTGTCCATCCCGGTGGTGGCTCTGACGGGTCGCCACGGCGTCACCGGCGCGGATTCGCGAATCGTCGGTGCGTTGCGCCGCCCAGTGGGAATCCACGAGCTCTACCGGGTGCTCCAGCAGGTGCTGGAGGAGACCCCCCGCAGCGTGCCGCGGGTGCCGACCCACCTCCCAGCGACTTGTGGCCGGGAGGGCAGCAGCTGGTCGGCCACCGTGCTGATGCTCTCCGAGAACGGCTGCCTGATTCGGACCGCGGAGCCGCTGCTACTGGGCTCCCACCTGGAGTTCTCCTTTGCGCTGCCGCGCGCGGGCCGCGTCGAGCTCGCGGCCGAAGTGGCCTATCAGCTCGTACCGGACGTGGGCCTCATCTTCCACGCGGTCCCGCCCGATGTGCGCCGGCAGATCGGTGGGTTCGTCACCGAGGCGCTCGCCGGTCTCTGACGGTACCTTTCCGCGATGGAGTGGCGGAGCTTCGACCTCTTCGCTCCGACGCCCGATCACGCTCAGCTGGCGGTGACACTGCGGGAGTTCGTGACCCGCGAGGTGGAGCCCCAGGCCGCCGAGCACGACCGGGAGGAGCGCTTCAACCACGCGCTCTTCCGCCGCGCCGGTGAGATCGGGCTGCTCGGCGTCACGATCGGCGAAGACCATGGCGGCGCGGGTCTCGACGCGACGGCCGCCGTCCAGATCTTCGATGCGCTCGCGGGCGCCGATCCAGGGTTCACGCTCGCGGTTCTCGCCCACTCGGTGCTCTTCGCGCAGAACGTCAACGTGAACGGAGACGAGCTGTTGCGCAAGCACGTCCTGCCCCGCGCGGTTTCCGGGCAGTGGATCGGCGGCCTGTGCATGACCGAGCCCGAGGTCGGCACCGACGTCCTCGCCATGGGTACGAAGGCGCGGCGCGACGGCGATCACTACGTGCTCGACGGATGCAAGACTTTCATCACCAACGGCGGCATCGACGAGAACACCCTCGGCGACGCGTTCGTCGTCTACGCCGCCACGGGGGAGCGATCCCTCACCGCGTTCCTCGTGGAGAAGGGGATGCCCGGCTTCGCGCTGGGTCAGAAGTGGCGCGACAAGCTCGGCGTTCGGGCCTCGTTCACCGCCGAGCTGATCTTCGACGGGGTGCGGGTGCCGGCGGGCAATCGGATGGGCGAGGAGGGCGAGGGCACGCTCGCCATGATGAGAAACCTGGAGATCGAGCGGCTCAGCCTGGCGGCGATGTCGGTTGGCATCGCGCGGCGCAGCGTCCGCACGATGATCGACTACGCCAACGAGCGGCGGAGCTTCGGCGTGCCGCTCCGGGAGCACGGGCAGATCCAGCGCCACATCGCCGAAAACTTCGCCGAGTACCGCGCCGCCGCGACGTTCACCTACGACGTGGCGCGCCGCTTCGACCTGACGCGTACGGGTCAGCGCGTCGACTGCGACGCCGCAAAGCTCTTTGCGGCCCAGGTGGGCAAGCGCGCGGCCGACGCCGCCATCCAGGTGCTCGGCGGCGCCGGGTACATGGGCGAGGCCGTCGTGGAGCGCCTGTGGCGCGACGCCAAGCTGCTCGAGATCGGGGGCGGCACGCTCGAGGCACACCACCGGAACCTGACGAAGGATCTCTGCCACGATCCGTCCCAGGTTCCCTAGGGACCCTCCCGGCGGAGTTTCCCCTCGATCTCGGACCAGCGCGCGTAGGCCGCTTCCGCCTCGTCCTTGAAGCCGAGAGCATCGGCGGTGAGGGCGAGGCCCGAGACGGCGCGGATGTCGTCCGGGGCCAGTTCCGACGCCCGCCGGTAGGCCACGTAGGCGTCCGGCGTGTTTTCCCGCCCGCGTTCCAGGTCGCCCAGCTGGATCCAGGCCACGGCGTCCGTTGGGGAGATCTGGTTCACGACCAGTTCGAGGTGCTCGATGGCGCGGTCCGGGTCGCCCGCCTTTGCGTGGATGTCGGCTGCCTGGCGGCGCAGCTTCGCGTTCTGCGGCTGGGCGCGCACGGCGAGGTCGATTTCGCGCGTTGCTTCCGCGTAGTTTCCGGCCGCGGCGTACGCCGCGGCCACGGCGCCCGGGTCTCTCTCCTGCGAGGTCGCGCAGGCGAGGGCGAGCGCACCGGCGAGTACCGTGGCGATTCCGGGGGCGAGTTTCTGCATCCGAGGAACTCCAGACCGCATTATCGGCGCTTCCGCTCCGGAAGGAACCCCCTGGAGCGCGCGCATCAGATCTCGACAGTCACCTTCACCGCGCCGGAGCGGCGGTCGCTTGCCAGGGCA
>Ga0310342_100002415_pt1 | contig 11975 bp, 18 predicted proteins | sample S15DNA20500_MG_FD_206155 | JGI IMG/M metagenome (GOLD analysis project Ga0310342, IMG submission 206155) | Marine microbial communities from station ALOHA, North Pacific Subtropical Gyre - S1503-DNA-20-500_MG | ecosystem: Environmental > Aquatic > Marine > Oceanic | place: Pacific Ocean: North... | reverse complement strand
AGCAAAGAACGATGGAACCGAATAACGATCTCAATAAAATTATTGGCAATGCGTTTCAAGTAGCAATTTCAAAAAAACACGAATACGTTACAGCCGAACATCTAACACTATCTATTGTGACCAATGAAGATGTGGTACGTAAATTATTACCTTTAGAAGTTAATATTGAGGAAATGGTTTCAATTATAAAATATTATTTAGATAATGAATTAGATAATATTGTTATGACTGAAAGCGGCCGCCCGCGAAAAACTGAAACAATTGATCGAGTATTTAATAGAGCCATTACAAATAATTTATTTGAATCAAAAGAAAATTTAATTCCGTTTGATATATTGTTAAGCCTCCTTGATGAAGAAGAAACTTATAGTTGTTTTGTATTAAACAAATGCGGTGTAACAAAAGAAAAACTAGAACATGTCCTAGAAGAATCGAACCTGGAAGAAGTTGAAACAAAAGCCAACGAGTTAATTAATCACTTTTGTACTAATTTAACAGAGCTTGCTAATGAAAATAAAATACAACAAATAATTGGTAGAAAAAAAGAAATACAACAAATCAAAAAAATATTAGTAAGAAAAAATAAGACAAATGTGATGCTCGTTGGTGAATCTGGAGTCGGCAAAACTACAATTGCCGAAGGACTTGCATTGGCTTTTATTGATGATTACAATTTTAAAAAGTATTCGGTATTTAATTTACGTTTTACTAAACTACTTGCAGGAACAGCACATAGAGGCGATTTTGAAGAACGATTTGAAGCACTATTAAAAGCATTAACTGAACATGGTACTGCTATAGTTTTTATTGATGAAATACACAACTTGCAAGGACTGGGACAAAATACAGGACAACCCGGAGATGCATTTGATATTTTAAAACCAATGTTAACTAATAATGTATTAAAGATTATTGGCACTACAACTGATGCTCAATATAGAAAATTTATTGAATCAGATGACACACTTGTTCGAAGATTTGGAAAGGTTTCAGTTAAAGAACCCTCACTAGACGAAACAAAAGAGATTTGTCTTAATTTAAAACAAAACTATGAAAAGCACTACAGTATAACATATTCAAATGATGCAGTAGAACAAGCAATAATGTTATCAGATAGATATCAAAAGAGTAAATTTAATCCTGACAAAGCACTTGATGTTATGGATGCTGTTGGAGCAAAACTTAAATTAGATAATAAAAAGATAGTCGAAGTTCATGATGTTGACGAAGAATTTGAAAAAATGAGCGGAATTAATTTAGATTACGTGCATAAAAATACAAGTTACTTAGAATACGAACTTAAAAAAACTATATTTGGGCAAACCGAAGCGATACAAAAAGTTTGCGATCAAGTATATTTGAGCCAAGCAGGACTGAAATTGGAAAACAAGCCAATAGCAAACTTTATGTTTATTGGTCCAACAGGCTGTGGAAAAACAGAAACAGCAAAAGAAATATCAAGGCTATTAAATTTAAAAATGCTTAAAATTGATATGAGTGAATTTAGAGAACCTCATACTGTTAGTAAGTTAATTGGTAGTCCTCCTGGATACGTTGGATACCGAGATGGAATGGCAGGTAATGGATTAATTGTTAATCATTTAGGCGAACATCCAAACAGTTTATTACTATTTGACGAATGCGAAAAAGCACACCCAGATGTTATATTAATTTTACTGCAAATGATGGATGAAGCAAAAATTACAAGCTCAACATTTGCAACTGCCGATTTACAAAATTCTGTAATTGTGTTAACAAGTAACGCAGGCTCTGAAAAATTTAACAACGAGTCAATAGGGTTTGGTAATAACACCTCCGGTCTGTCTAACAGTGATATTAAAAAATTATTTAAACCTGAATTTATCGCTCGAGTAGATGAAGTTGTAAAGTTTAATCATCTAAATAAAGATGCATTAATGCAGATAATTCAAAGAGAAATAGAAAGTGTATATGATGGATTAGGATCAATTGGAGTTGAAGCAATGTTTAATCCTGGGTTGGCTGAATACATATATAACGAAGTTAAAGACAGAAAAGACGGAGCAAGGTTTGTTATTAATACTGTAAAACAAATGGTAAGCAAGCCTATTGCAAGAGAAAAAGCAAAAGAACCCTTTCAAAAAGTTACAAGTATTATAGAAAACGGTTCAATAGTATTTGAGTATAAATAATAATATGAAGATAACTGAAATTATAAACGAGGCGGGTTTTAGTTTTGACCGCGAAGATTTTGCTCATACTGAAGAATTTTCAGTAAGCAGTGAAGACCGAATTAAGTTTGCAGAGTATATTGCTAGGCAAATGGATATTATGGGTGTTACAAAAGAACAAGCCGCAGGCCTTTATGCTAAAGCCAAACAGGGCGATTATGATTGGGCCCATGAGCTTGGAAACGACGAAAAATTTAAAGAATTAACAGGGCATGGTATAGAAACTGCACAAACACCAAATTTGGTTGCAGTAATGAATGCCGCAGGATTGCTCGGAGGAGTACTACGAGTTTCTCCTGTACAACAAAAACCTTCAAAGCCGTGGGTTGATGACGACGCACAACATGACGATCCTGATTATCAAGATAGAAAACAGGCCGCAATGTTTAGAAGCTATGGAAACGACCCAAGCGGGGCAAGAACTTATAGATAAAAAATGGCTAGAATTCAAGAAGATATAATTACAATCAAAGTTAGTAGACTTTTTAGAGATAGTGATGCTGACACCGGACCTTTAATGCCGGAAGATACTATTGCTAGTTTAGAACAAGTAATTGGCGAACTGGCAGGCAAAGAATGTTTAGTTGAGGTACAAAAACACGGGGAACATGAATGAGCACTACAGTGACAATGCTCACGGACGGAGCCGCATTAAATTTTACCGGTAGTAAAGTCAGAGGCGACGGATACTATAATTACAATGATGGATTGCATACCATAGCAATTGATGTGCAAGACTTCAAAGGTAGAATATACGTACAAGGCACATTATCAACAAATCCAGTCGAAGCAGACTGGTTTGATATACAGCTCGCCAGTAGCACAGATTATGTCCAATATCCTGCTGATCCTGAAAACTTATTAGGGGGCGGTACTAATGGTGACTCAGTAAATAAAGGTTTTACATTTCAAGGAAACTTCGTTTATCTACGAGGAAAAGTAGATCGAACTTGGATCGACCCTACTCCCGATCTCGCCAACGTTGGCGTAGTAAATAAGATTCAGCTAAATATTTAAAATATTTAAATCTTAGGGACTACAAATGCCTATTCTTGCACATACTACGACTATCAATACAAATCCCACACCAGTCTTTTCGCTATCTAGTTTAGCGGATGGGGATCTATTGACATGGAATGCAACGGCCCAATCATTTGAAAATACTGCTACATTACCAGCACACTACCTAACAACCGCATCCAATCAAGGAGCAGGTTCGGGTGTTTTTAAACAAAAAACAGTAAATGATTTAGAGTTTAAAACTTTAGTTGCAGGTTCAGACATTACAATAACTGCTGGTGCAAACGACCTAACCATTGCTACAACTGCACTCAATAATATACAAGCCGGTCAAAACTTAGGTGGAGGACAAGGGCCTTTTGCTCAAGTATCCGCTACTACTATGCAGTTTAAAGAATTGGTAGGAACATCGCCAATAACAGTTACATCCTCAGCAAATGCTTTAACATTTTCTACAACTGCCGAAGCAAACACAATTTCATCAATGGGTTCTGGTGCTGATGGAGAAACATTAGTTAGTACTAAAGCAGGCACTGACATTCCTTTTAGAAGAATTAAAGCAGGGCAAAATATAACTCTTACTAGCGAAACAAATGATGTAGAAGTTAGTTTAACTCCTGCAATGGCTGGTACAGGGCATCACGGAAAACTATTGCAAGCAGGTGATGATGGCACATTAGAAACGTTAGCCACAGCAAGTACCTTTAACTTTAGTCAAGGCATTAGTGGAACCACTACTCATTATAGAACATTACAAACAACAGGATCAAGCGGTACATTACAATGGAGTGCTATTCCTGGTGCAATGATTGCACAATTTAGAATTGATTTTACAAGTACAGGGGATTTTAGTACAGGAACATTTTTACCATCTGGATGGTCATATGATAATGTCGGAAATGTATGTACCATTACACACACAACAGGGGTAATGCCAAAGTTTATATCATACTATGGTCATAAGACTAGTGATAATTCATTTCATTATCGAGTTCCAACTGGTGCATATGAGGTAGTAGTAAAAAGAAGTGACATACAAGATAAATTTTCCTTTACGGTTACAGCAGGTATTGCCGGTGGAGAAAATAGCGGTTATGCACTTGTACAGGTGATGTTTTAATGGCTTTTAAAGTACCAAAATTATTAAGTGCCAACATAGATGTAACTGGCACTAATGCAACATGGGTTGGGGCTGAGCTAAATGGTGTAGCATATAGATGGGATGCTACAATAACCGTTGATACTCAAACACTATCAACACCTACTGATAATACGTATGACGGAACAGATGTTAATGTTGGAGACTTTATTGCTAGTACTAACAGAGGCGAGTGCTTAGAAATAATATCAATTTCAGCACAAAATGCTGGAGAAGTTACATGTGTATTAGAAGATAGAGAACGATTAAATTCATATGCAGATGCAGGACAGACTGGAGACGGATCAGTACCAGATGGTAGAGGAATTATCTTTGAATCTCAAGAAGGTGTTCCTGTACTATTTCCACTGCCGGCTTCTTTCCCTGCAGAATTAAATCCAGCATTTGTTGATCAAATTATTAATAGATTTAAGATTAGACGAGAAGATAAAACAATATTTGTAAAACAATCAGGCCATGGATTACAAGTAGGCGATATAATAACAATTAATAGTGCTGGGTTGTATAGTAAAGTAAATTTAGCTGGTTCGTATGATAATATAATTGGTTTTGTAACAGAAGTAGATCATCCTGATAATACATTTTTTAGATTTCAAACCCAAACAAATGCCTTAGATTATACATTAACCGGAGATATTGGAAGTATACATTATGTTGATCCTATAAATGCCGGCGGAACAACAAGCACAATACCAACAACAAGCCTAGCAATACCGGCATTTATTAAACTAAGTGCTACACAAGCAGTACCAGTATTTGCAGGGCCAAGTTCAGTTGAGTATAATACTGCATCTAGTGCTGGTGCTTGGGTAGTTGATACACTAACAGAATTAAATGCTATAACGGGTGTACATGGCGATATAGCATATGTAAAAAATACTAATACAGATAATGAGTTTATTGTATACATGTACATTGATAGTGCTTGGGTTGTTATTAGTCATAAAGATGTACAACATACTGATGCTAGGTCAGTATCATATTCTTTTACTGGTAATACAACAACAGGTGCTACAATAGTAACTGTTGGCGAAAATGCTAGAGTAACCGACATGGTTGTAGATGTAACACAAGTATTTGCAAGTGGTGCAGATGTAACAATAGGAACGCTGTTCGATGCTGATTTAATATCAACATCGGGAGAAGTAGATTTAAGTATAACAGGAAAATATCATATAGTTTCCAATTATAAATTTGCAGAAGCAACAGAAAGCGATTTAATAGTCACATTTAATAACGGTGGCAGTTCAGCCGGAGCGGCAACAATAGTAATGAGTTATGTATAATGAGTGATTTAATTAATTTTGGAATTAAAGGTGTAGGTAGTTCGGTACGTTTTGGTAGACGAAACGGCCAACTTAACTTTGACAATAGTGCCGATTCCTTTAAATTTAGAAATATTGCCGATGATGGTTATGCAAAAATTTATGTTGGTACGCCAACTAGTAACGACCAAGCAACTAATAAATCTTATGTTGATCAATTAGTTGAAGGACTTACAATTAAAGATCCTGTTCGTGTTGCAAGTAATGCGTTAACTGCAACAGATGCAAGTATATCCGGGGCTGTAAGCGATGTTGCAAATATAAGTTATAATAGTGCCGGCGATAGCGGAAATGGCATTATTACTGTTACAGGTACCGAGTTAGATAGTACATCATTAGCAGTAAATGATAGGGTTTTAATTAAAGATTGTACAGATCAAAAAGGTAACGGAATTTATTATGTACAGGCACAAGCAAGTAACACAACACTATATAGAACAGCAGATGCAGTAGGTGCAGATTTTAAAAACGGCATCTTTTGTATTGTAAATGAAGGTACTGTTTGGGGAGACACTGGCTGGGTATGTACAAATGACGGTACAATTACTATTGGTACAACAAACATTACTTGGGCACAATTTTCACAATACAAAGGTGTAACTGCAACAGACGGACTAGGAGATGCAGGTTCCGGCCTTTTTGTACGTACAGACGGAACAACTACAAAAATAATAAACGATAATGTCTCTGTTAATAGTTCAACAACAGCAGGAGAAGTATTAATAAGTTCTGGAACTGACGGGACTGCTCCTTCGTATGGTTCATTAAATTTAGGTAATGCTAATGCGACGACTGGTGCGTTAATGCAAACAAGGGGCGGCACAAACCAAACGTCATATACTGAAGGTGATTTATTATATGCCGATTCAAATGGCGACCTACAAAAATTAGCAATATCAAGTGGGATTGACAATAAAGTATTATCAAGTGATAGCAACTTACCAGTGTGGTTAGATTCTTTTGCAATAAAACATAATGTTGCTATTTTATCTGCAACAGTCCAAATAACAGACGGAACATTTATCGCAAATATACCTGCAGGAGCTAGAATATTTACAGTACATATTGAAATTGTTAACGCATATCAGCAAGACGCACATATTAATATAGGCGATAGTGCTGATAATGGTAGAATATTAAATAATATTGGCGTCTACGGTAACCAAACAGGTATGCATCATACATTTAGTGTAGATTATACCTATGTAGCGGCAACAGTAGTAAATGCATACTTTTCGGGTGTAGCGGCTACTTCTCCAACGCCGACGGCAAAAATTAAACTAGAATACGTGGTAGAATAATGGCAGTAATTCTTAATACAAAAGGCACAACAGAAACCCAGTTTCAGTTAAGTAGAGATGGTGCTACAATAAAAACTGGTGATGGAGCGCCTGGTGCTCTTGCAGGAAATATGGGTGATATATACCTAGATTACACCAACGGTGTGATGTATATAGTGGAAGCCGGTGGTTGGACTAAAGTAACAACTGTCGCTACTAACAACAACTCTGCTCTTAGTAATCTTTCAAACTCATTACGATATAGGCATTCATTGGTTACCGCTACAACTACAAATGCTACTTTAACATATCTAACAAGACCAGATAATATACCAGGGCAGACTACACACTTAGAACTACCTGACAATGCCTCAGTAGGCTTTGATGTTGAAGTAGTCGGTAGACAAACAGGTGCTTTACAAGTAGCACAATATCATTTTAAAGGGCTTCTTAACACAAGCAATAATCTTGGTACTTTTATAGAGACACCAACTGGAGAAGCATATGTCCAAGAGACTATAAATGAATCAAACGAGGAATGGGTAGCAGAAATGGCAACAGGACAAGAAAACGGAAATGCAACATTACAAATCCAAGTTACTGGCTCATCATCTGCAACAATACAATGGCTAGCAAACATTAGAGAAACTATAAACGTGTTGGCTTAAAAGGAATAGTATGGAACATTATATTAAATTATGCTTATCAGAACATGATCTTTCATTAGCAAAAAAGTTCTATGACCTTGTAAAAGAGAAGTACGATTTTGAGCATAAACTTCGTATGACATATACACATAAAAAAGCAGATGATATGCATTGTTTTAAAGTTTATTTAGAGGAGGCTCCACCTCAAACCTTAACGCAAGAAGTAGTAGATATATTGGACTATGCATTAGATGATGAACGTAAATTCCAAATAGAAACTACAAGCGACTTAGTACAAACACCAAGTGACACAAGATACCAACAAAATTATATCAGCTAAAAAATTAGGACTATCACCATGGCCAAGAGCAGATGTACCCGAACATCACAGGAAGATGTTATCAGCGGCCGAACATCATGCAAACAAACAAATAGATTTTCTAAAACAACAAGCTGAATTAATTATGAAACAAGCAAAAGAGATTGACAAAAGAATGCAATTAGCGTATACTATAGCTAGTGCGAAATACGGCTTTATCCCCGTACATTTTCGTTCATATTATCTTTATAAAAAAGATGATACTTACCACCTAACTTTAATTGCACCTGATGAATGGGATTCACCATACGGGAAGTTTTTTGCTAAAGTTAGACAAATTGGAGATGCATCGTGGGAAGAAGTACCCGAAGAAGTAGCCGAAGAATAACATTAATTTTATTATTTTTAATAATACCATTAACTGGCTTTGGAGTATCAAAGGAAGCAGAAAATTTAAAATATCCATCAGACGTAATATATGGTTTTGTTGACGGATGTTATATAGCGTTTGAAGAACAAAGATTTATGTCGGATGAGTTATGGCCAACTGACTTAAAAGAAATATGCGGATGTGTAATGGATGGCATTAGAGAAGCAGTACCTTTGCAAGATTTTATCCAAAATTGGAGCGGCCAATTATCAGAGGAACAGAAATCAATGTCAGAAATGTTCGGCATGATATGTACTGACAAAGTTATAAAACAAAAATTAAAGCATCAAAAGGATCCAGTTTAATGGATTTAGGATCGTGGCTCACTGAGCACCTAGAAGAAGAAGTAGCGTATATAAACAAAGACCTCTTGCGGGTCGAAACATACAGTGAGCGAGCCGATCTTCGTAGATTAAAACATGATATATTAGAGGAATTAGAATTACGAAAAAAGAACGATGTTTAATAAAAAAGAAATAATGGTCTGGGTTTTTGCGACGGCTATAGGAATAACTATAGCATATGCATGTAGATTGGAGGCAATGATATTATGAATATCTGGATTGAGTATTTTAAGTATGAAGATTCACGTAAAAATACTTGGGCCCAAATAAGAGAATCAGCGAAATGGGTTGAACCTGATCCAAAAGATGTACATAAAAGATTTTGCCAAAATAGAGAACAAGCACAACGTATAGCCAAGTCTCTGACAGAACAAGGCTACCACGTAACAATTAAAACGGATGGTGTAGTATGAATGAAAATGTAGGGAGACATACACATTTGTTTCAATCAGTAAATTTTAAATCACATTCTGGGTTAGACTTAACCTGGAAAATAGAAATGGATGCTCTAGATGATTTAGAGTGGCAAACCATTGCTAGAATGATAATGGAAGTAACCCCGCCTTTTAGAGAAGCAGTAGGTATTCCTCGCGGAGGTGTTAAACTAGGCGATATGCTTAATGAACATGCAACAGGCAACGAAGGAGATCCCATTTGCATAGTTGATGATGTTTTAACAACCGGCGAGTCCATGGAATATTTTTTAACCCAATATCAACGTAACCGCAGACCATTCACAGCAATTGGATGGGTTGTGTTTGCTAGAACTTTGCCGCCTTTATGGGTTACACCCCTATTTCAAATGCCTGTTAATAAATAATTGTACAAGCAGGAAAGCGGAAGGCAAAATGCATCAAGTTGAAGACCATCTATCTGAATTTCAGGAAGTGGAACAAGAACGAGATTATTACTTGAATAAGTGCGAGACGCTTGAGATTAGAGTCAAGGAACTCGAGGCTGAACTTAGTAGGTTTAAGGATTTATATCTGCGGAACAACTAGTGCCCGACGATCCGGATAACTTTAAGGTGTATGAAGTTATCTATCAAAATTTACTTCCTCCCTGGGGCATACATTTTGACACCTTCTCAGCCTCAAATGAGAATGATTGCAAAGAGCAGTGGAAACATAAACACGCAAAATACGGTGATAACCCCGATGCTGTTCGTATAGTTGCAATTACCCCAGCCACCGCAAAAAAACAATTACCTTAAAAATCAAATAAATATGTATAATCAATTCCTGAGGTATGGTATGCGGTTCAATGAGCTTTTAACCGAAATATATTATCTAGATGTTAACAGATTTCAACCTGACGATTATGATACTGGTCTGTCCGGAGGAGATCTATCTCCTAAAGGAAGAAAAGAAAATAATCAAATACTATTGGGTAGATATAAAGGCTATTCAGTTTGGACTCGAGATTTACGGATGCAAGGTGAGACAAACCACGAATGGGATATTGAGGTTACAACAAAACGCGAGCCTTATACTGTTGTTATACGCATGGAATTGCAACCATATATAATGTATAGCGAACAACAAAAACTAGATATTGACGGTAGTAAAGTTCATATGGTTGAAAAAATCTCTGAAGGTCCAGGTTCTGAAATAAACATGGTAGATTTTTATATTTGGATTATAAAAATATTAGGTACTGCTTTAATATCAGACAATAAACAAAGCAAAGGTGGTGCTTCCATATGGAAAAGGTTAGCAAGTGACCCTAGAGTTAATGTTTTTGGATATTCACCAACAACTAATGAGTTTAGTCAAGTTAATGATGAAGGTGATGCAGATAACTGGGATACATGGGAAGTATCCGATCAAGAAATAGTTGATCAGGCTAATTCTGCTAGAAAATCTGCAGGGTATATAAATTTTGATGACGAAGTGGAAAAAATACGACAACAAGCAAGAGAGCGGCGGTTGAAGGCCCTTAACGGCAGAGACCCAGAGAGTGCAAAGGTAGATGCACAAATACACAAATTATCAGTAATAGAAGATGAAATACGAAAAGAAGCCGATGAGGCTAGAAAAGCAAATAAGAAAGCAGTCCCTCATATGTTATTTGCTGTTCCAAGTAATAGAAGTATACACAAATGAACATGAACAGAACAATTAATAAATATTGGAAAGACTGGGCAGGTATAGTTTATTTGTTTATATGCATGGTTGACTTTTTCTTTGCTCCATTAGTGTGGAATCTTAAAATGGAAGAACATTGCAATGATAAAGAACGATATCCAGTTGGTGTTAAATGCGAAGCAACTCGTTGGGAACCAATGACATTGCAAATGGGCGGAATGTTTCATATGTCTTTTGCCGCTATCCTAGGAGTAGCAGGATGGAAGAAGAAGGATGAAATGGAAGTTGCATATAAAGCAAAGAACGGAAATGACTCATGAAAATAACAGAAGTAGTAATACTAGCAGAAACTAATGAATTACAATCAAGAATAATTCAGCATTTAGAAAAGAATTCTGTTTGGGGAGCATGGTATGCTCATGATGTTCTACATATTCCTGATGTTTATACCAGTAAGCAAAAAGAAATTGATATTATTTTAAATCATAGCGGATATCGAATTGACAAATATATATTTGCTGACGAAAATGATATGGTTGAGAGCCTAGCAAAAGGCCATCCTAATTATAAAGCCCAACAGGCGGCAATACATATTAGCAAGGCTAAGAATAAAGTAAAAGAAAAAATTAGTAAAAATGCAAGTGCTGGTGAGTATGTAAAAGATTTTAGAAAATCAGACGCACCACAATTTAAAGGCAAAAGTAATAAGAAAAAACAACAAATGGCAATCGCCGCATTTTGCGATGCCAAGCCTAGTAATTGTGGTCCAAAATAAGAAAGTGAGGTGATGCTTTAATGAAAATAAATGAAATTTTAAACGAAAAAGAACGTGTCGACGAATTAGTTCCACTTATTCCTCTAGGAATAGCCGCAGGAAAAGCGGCCGCGGCGGCAATAGCTAAACACGGGGTAGGAACACTAGTTAAAGGTGGAATTAAAAAAGGTGCAGTTGCCGATAAAGTCAGGCAATGGACTTCAAAAGCTCCGCCCGATTCATCTGTTCCTCCGGCATTACAAACGGATAAAGAGGGATATGGAAAAGGTCAAGTTGATCCGCCTTTGGCTCGGGCCGCACGGAAAAACTATCCACCAAAGAAAACAGCAAACCCTCCACAAGTAGCAAAGCATACTAGTGTAGGGCCAATGTCAAAACT
>Ga0310342_100002414_pt1 | contig 11976 bp, 8 predicted proteins | sample S15DNA20500_MG_FD_206155 | JGI IMG/M metagenome (GOLD analysis project Ga0310342, IMG submission 206155) | Marine microbial communities from station ALOHA, North Pacific Subtropical Gyre - S1503-DNA-20-500_MG | ecosystem: Environmental > Aquatic > Marine > Oceanic | place: Pacific Ocean: North... | reverse complement strand
TGATGGCCTACGAGCTCGGCCGACGCAAGGACGCCGGGGAGGTCACCCCCGACCAGGTCTCCATGGCCAAGCGCAACAATGTCGAGCTGGCCCTCGATACGGCTCGCGTGGTGCGGGACATGCTCGGCGCCAACGGGATCAGCCTCGAATACCAGACCGGCCGCCACATGCTGAACCTCGAGTCGGTCTACACCTATGAGGGCACGCACGACATCCACACCCTCGCGATCGGAGAGGCGCTGACGGGACTCCCGGCCTATCGCTGAGGCTCCATGCGCTGCTCATGGCTTCCGGCCGCGCTCTCTATCTTCGCCAGCGTCTTCGCCAGTGTCCTCGCCAGTTGCGCAAGCACACCGCGTGAGCCCGCGCAGACGCCTCAGGCGCGCCTGCAGAGGCCCTCTGTTGCGCTCTGACGGGCGAACTCCTGACACGAAGGGAGAATGGCCTGGCAAGGCGAGAGGCCCTGGAGGCACCCCTGAGCCGCGAGCGTGGCAGGAGAGAACCCGTGCCGCCCTGTTAGACGTCATCGGCCCGCTCCCCGACCCCGCGATCGCACCAGAGTTCTTCACGGTGCCGGCCCTCGCATTCACATCACGGGCGTTGCGTCTCTACACATCCCGGACCATCGCGTGCGGTTGGCCGAGCGACTGAGAGGCGAAACGGCGCGCTTGAATTGGTTTCATGGCGCTCCCGTGCGCTCACGTCTCAGACCCCTCCTCGCCTCAGTCTCTTTCGGGCTCTTCCTCCTCAGTGGTTGTGGCGAGCGACCGGTCCCTGCGCCTGAGATGAACAGCTACATGCGCCTGGAGCTGGATTCGGTCACGGGACCCCTCGAGGTCCCGGGGCTCAAGCTGCTCGCGAGCCTCGGCGACTTGGGGGGAGTGACGGACTGTGAGGAGTGGGTGTTCGACGGGTCCAACTTCAAGTTCATCGAGCCCGAGGGTGGGCGCGTGCTGAGGGTCGGTCGAGCGCGTGCGGCCCACATCGACATCCCCTATGACTTGCGCTTCAAGGGCTCCTGTGAGGTCACGCTGAGGCTCACCGCTCGGATGCAGCCCTTCGAGGTGACCACCAGCCTCATCTCCAGTGGGGAGGTGATCGCCCGCGCCTCTGCCCAGGTCTCGCCCTGGAAGAACCAGCAAGAGGTGCTGCTCCGATTCAACGATGCTGAGTATGCCAGCCGACATATCGATCACCTCGTGCTCGGGTTCTCGCCGGGTGTCGAGCCCGTGTTCCTGTATTCGGTCGAGATCGAGGACGTCAGGCCCGGCGCTCGCTTGCCGGCGAGCGCTTTCGGTGGGTGGGACTTGGTGGAGCTCGGGACGGACGCTCGCCGCTCGACCTTCCTCGCTCCGGGCCGTCCATTGAAAACTCGGCTGGTCGTGGATCGACCAGGCCTCAAGCTGAGCTTCTCCCAGGGCGCGCCCGCGGACTTCCACGATCCACTGGGCGGCGCGCCCGTTTGGCTCGAGATCACCGACGAAGGCGGCGCCTCCTCGGAGGTCATCTCTAAGGCCGCACCGAGCGCGGAGCCGACCTGGGTAGAGACCCAGGTCGCGCTGGACCCCTGGCTGGGACAGGAGCTCTCGCTCGTGTTCCACCTCGACGCCACGGCGACTGGCTATCGGGCGCTCTCACAGCCCACCCTGACCGCCGAGGGGGAGGCCGCTCCTACGGTGTTGTTGGTCACCTCGGACACCCACCGGGCTGACCACCTGGGCTTCCTCTACGCCGACGGTGAGCTTCGCACCGACGCGATCGACTCCCTCGCAGACCGCGGGGTGGCGTTCACGAACGCGGTCGCGAGCGTCAACAACACGACGCCCTCGCACGTCTCGCTCATGACGGGGCTCTCACCGCGCGACACGGGGGTGGTCGCCAACGCGCTCCCGATCAGCGACGCCGCGCCGACTTTGGCCGAGGCCTTCCACGACCTGGGCTACGCGACGTTGGCTGTGGTCAGCGCTTCGCCCGTGAGCTATCGCTACTGTGGTCTGGGGCAGGGCTTCGACCGCTACTCAGGCCCGGGCGAGCGGAGCTGGCGTGGCTCCGTCGAGACCTCCTCCCAGCTGGAGAGTTGGCTCCCGGAGTATGAGCACGCGCCGCTCTTCGTCTGGTTGCACATCTACGACGCGCACGGCCCCTACAAACCCCCTGAGGACTACCGGCACCTGTACTACCCGGAAGACCGGGACCCTTATGCAGTCGTTGAGGGAGGCGAAGAGCCCCGCGTTCCGAGGTGGGATAAGAGCCTCCAGGACCCGGACTTCGCTGCCGCGCTCTACCGATCGGAGATCACATACCTCGACGAGGTCTTGGGTGGTCTCCTCGCTCGCCCGCGGTTGCAAGGCGCGGTGATCGCCTTCACCGCTGACCACGGCGAGACCCTCGAGCGCGGGATGGAGGAGCCCTTCGGCCACCTCAGCTTGACCTACAACACCCTCGCCGTCCCCTTGATCCTGACCGCTCCGGGGCTCACACCGGGCGAGGTCCGCGGCGTGCCCGTGCAACAACTCGACGTCGGCCGGACTCTGCTCAACCTCGCGGGCCACCCCGAGGTCGAGTTCCCCGGAGCGGACCTCCTCGCGGCAGACGAGGGCTCTGTGGCCCCGCGCTTCGGCGTGCAGTCCAACGGCGACGGCGCCTCGGTCCTTCTCGGCCGTTGGCTCTTCGTCCTGAACCTCACCGGTTTGCAGGAGGACTGGGGACCTGCGGAGGAGACCCGACACAAAGCCCGCCTGTTCGACGTACGAGCGGACCCCCAATGTGAGCGCGACGTCCTCACGGATAACCTCCACGAGGCCACGCGCCTCCGTGCGCTGCTCATCGACTGGTTAGGGGCAGGGGCGCAGAACGACTGGCTCAGCGAACCTAACGGGAGCCGGCTGGCGATCCAACGCCAGCTCGAGGAGCTCGGCTACACCGCGTCGGAGAGTGTGGGGAGCGGGGGGTCTTGGATCGACCCCGAGTGCACGTGCGCGCGCTGCGCAGAGTTCGACTGACTCAGCTGACGGGCTCGTCCGTGTTCGCTTCGCTGGTCTTGGCGTAGGCGCTCTCGAGGTCGCGGATGATCCCCTCCAAGTGCTCACGCTCCTCGTCGTCGAGGTTGCCAGCGGTCTTCTCGGTGAGCATGCGCAGATCGTCGAGCACCATCCTCGCCGTGGAGAGGTTCACCTGGGTCGTGCCCGTCACGGGGTTCTCGAGGACTCCGAGGCCGAGCAGGCCCTGGTAGGCCATACGTTGGACCATCAGGCGGAAGTTGCCGCCGGGCAGGGGGATGTCTGCTGCTGAACGCTCCTCGGTCATGCCATGCTCTCCTCGGTGACGTGGGTCTTCCCGCGAGTGTGTGCGAGCGCCGCGCCCACGAAGCCCCGGAAGATCGGGTGGGCGGCGAGCGGCCGGCTCTTGAACTCGGGATGGAACTGGACCCCGATGAAGAATGGATGCTTCGGGACCTCAACAATCTCGACCAGGCCCCGGTCGGGATTGAAGCCCACGAGGTCCATCTCTGAGTCATCGAAGCGCTCGAGGTAGTCGTTGTTGAACTCGTAGCGGTGGCGGTGGCGCTCGGAGATGTGGTCCTCTCCGTAGAGCTCTCTCGTCACCGAGCCCTCGACCAGGTCGCAGTCGTAGGCGCCCAAGCGCATCGTGCCGCCTTTCTCGTCGATCTCTTCCTGCTCGGCCATGAGCGCGATCACGGGGTGGGGGGTGTCGGGCGAGTGCTCGATCGTGTGGGCGCCCTCGAGGCCGAGGACGTTGCGGGCGTACTCGATGACGGCGCACTGCATCCCGAGGCAGATGCCGAAGAAGGGCACCCCATTCTCGCGCGCCCAGCGGATGGCGTTGATCTTGCCCTCCAGCCCGCGCTCACCGAAGCCGCCGGGGATCAGGATCCCCGCCACTCCCTCGAGGATCTCCGTCCCCTTGTCGAGGACGTCCTCGGCGCTGACCTTGCGCAGCTTGATCTTGCAGCCGTTCGCGAACCCGCCGTGGCTGAGAGACTCGTAGATCGATTTGTATGCATCGTGGAGCTGGATGTACTTGCCCACGACCGCGATCTCGACCTCCTCGGTCGTCTCGATGAGCTCGGCGATCATCGCCTTCCAGCTGTCGAGGTTCGTGTCTTCCTCGTGGGGGAAGCCGAAGTGCTTGCAGATGATCTTGTCGAGGCCGGCGTTGACGAGGTCGACAGGCACCTCGTAGATCGTGTGTTCGACGTCGCGCTCCTCGATGACGGACTCTGGACGCACGTTGCAGAACAGGCTGATCTTCTGCGCCATCTCCTCCGTCATCGGCTGTTCGGTCCGGCAGACGAGGACGTGCGGCTGGACCCCGATCTCGCGCAGCTTGCCGACAGATTGCTGGGTCGGCTTGGTCTTCAGCTCTCCCGAGGCCTTGAGGTAGGGGAGCAGCGTCACGTGCACGAACATGACCTCGCTCGGATCCCGCTCCAGGCCGAACTGACGGATCGCCTCGAGGAAGGGCAAGCTCTCGATGTCACCGACTGTGCCGCCGATCTCGGAGATCGCGACGTCCACGCCGGACTCGCTCGCGCCTTGGTGGATGGCATCCTTGAGGGCGTCCGTGATGTGGGGGATCACCTGCACCGTGCGGCCGAGGTAGTCGCCGCGGCGCTCCTTGGCGATGACCGTTGAGTAGATCTTGCCCGTGGTGAAGTTGCTCGCTTTCGAGAACGTGGCGTGGGTGAAGCGCTCGTAGTGACCCAGGTCGAGGTCGGTCTCCGCACCGTCGTCCGTGACATAGACCTCGCCGTGCTGGTAGGGGCTCATCGTCCCCGGGTCGACGTTGATGTACGGGTCGAGCTTCTGGATGGAGACCTTGTAGCCGCGCTGCTCGAGGATCAGTCCGATGGCGGCAGAGGTCAATCCCTTGCCGAGACTGGAGACGACGCCTCCGGTGACAAATATGTGCTTGGGCATCAGGTGCTCGCTTCTTGAGGGTGAGGGGCGTTTGGGCTCGCGTCCGGCCCCGTCTCGCGCCAGCGCGCGACGAAGGCAGTGTAGTCCTCGGGGGTGTCGATTCCGTGTGGGGCGCGGTCGATGATGAGGACGCGCATGCGTCCACCGTTCTCCAACCAGCGCAATTGTTCCAGGTTCTCGGCGCGCTCGCCGGGAGTCGGCTCCAGCGCGCGGAAGCGGGCGAGGGCCGCGGGGCGCCAGGCGTAGACGCCGACGTGACGAAGGCCGAGGGAGTCGTCTGCGTCCGAGCGGGCGTGTACGCGGTTGGGGAGCGGTGCGCGGCTGAAGTAGAGCGCGTCCGAGTTCACGTCGAGCACGACCTTCACCACGCTGGTCGCCTCGAGGGCCGCCTCGTCAGGGATCGGGGCAGCCAGGGTAGCCACCTCGACGTCGGCGTCGCGGAAGCAGTCCACGAGCCTCCCCAAGTCGGTCGGGTCGAGCTCGGGCTCGTCCCCTTGCACCCCGACCACGACGTCGTACTCCCCGCCCGATGTCACGAGCGCCTCGTGCACTCGATCGGTCCCGCTCGGACACTCCGGGTCCGTGGAGACACACGAGAGTCCTGCAGCCTCGGCGGCGGCGGCGATCTCTTCACAGTCCGCTGCAATGAGCACCGCTTCGAAGGCGCCGGAGCGTTCGGCGTTGTGGGCCGTGTGCACGAACAGGCACGTGCCTGTCTCGGCGAGGAGCATCTTCCGCGGGAGACGCGTCGAGGCGAGCCGCGCCGGGACCACTGCCAAGGCCCTGGGCCTGTCTTGCGGCGCGGTGGTCTCGGCGGCCGGGATCATCTCAGCGACGAAGCCCCGGCTTCTTGAAGAGCTCTTTGGGGTCGGTGTCCACCCGCTGGAGTTGGAAGATGTTGCTCCAGAGGTTGACGTGGTTCATGTAGCAGTCGAGGAACATCTTGCGCTGATCGCTCGGGGTATGGTCACCCACGACCATGAAGAACGTCCGGCCGTCAGCCTCGACCTCTCCGCCCCAGCGGAAGGAGCCGCTCGTCCGCGGTGCGACGCCTGAGCGGGCGTGTTGGTGGAAGCCGGACGACTCGAGATACTTGAGGAGCTCGTCCATGACCTCGTTGTTGGCGACCTTGGTCGTCGTGTCGGAGCGCACCTCCGAGTAGAGCGCGACTCGGTCGGTGTGCGCCTCGTTGACGAGCTCGAAGACTGTCCCCCCGCGATAGTCCATGAAGCGCACGCGGGCGGGCGCAGCGGAGGCGCTCGCTTCGGGCGCGCTGGATGCGCTGGTCGGGCTGGCGCAAGCGCTCAAGAGAGCGAGCGAGAGCAGGCCGAGCACGCGCGATGTGCGGCAGAGAGGCGTCGTTTGAGACGACACGCGAGGGGTCCTGGTGGTGGTCCGAAACATGGCGGGAGGAGGGGCGGGGAGCGGAAGAGCCCATCTCGGACTCCCGTCCTCGTTCCGGGGCCACACAATACGGCAGTCCGGTCAGACTCTCAAGTGCGGCTCCAACTCTCCTCACTCAGGGTCATGGGAGCCGTCGTCCGGCCACCTGTCTTCGTCCCGCACGAGGGCGATGAAGCCGCCCACGCGCAGCAGGTGATCGGGGCTGAACCACCAGCCGTCATGCGTCAGGAGCCGGTCTCCCTGGAGTACCAGCGCCTTCGAGGTGTCGAACGGGACGTCCTCACCCGGCCTACATGGCTCTAACCGCGACAGAACGACAGGCGCGTCGTCCACGATGACAGGGTCGCCCTCTTCGTCGCGCTCCAGCTCCACCACCTGGAACCACAGCTTCGCCGGCATGAGGTCTCCGCGGCGCCAAGGGCCGCCCATGGGGATGAACTCAGGCTGGAAGGGCTTCTCCCCGAGATGGACGAGGTGGCTCTCGGAGTGAACCAGACCAGGCAGCCACTTCGTCAAGGGGTGGACGTCGCGCAGCACACTGGAGTTGCTCTGCCAAGCGTGCTTTCCGTCCCAGGTCGTGATGCGAGTGACGATGGTGTAGTCAGTCTCTAGCTTGGTGTCGGTGGTCCAGTGGCAGGTGAGCCAGCCAAAGCCGGACTCAGGGAGGGTCTCCCAGTTCCACCCGAGGAGGGTCAGTCGCTCAGGTGGGGGTCCGCCCTCGTGCGCCCCAGTGACGAAGTCGATCGGCTCCTCGAGCGTGCGCTCGAGGTTCGCCTCCCGTCGCCAGCGTCGCGGCTCAACGCTCTCGTCGAGGATGACGCTGAACGGGCGTTTGGGGCGGCCCTGTCTGCGCTTCAAGATGAGGACCGGGCCCATGTCTGGGAGCGAGTCGGGGTTCCAGAAAGCTGTCTCGAGCTCGAAGTCCCTCGAGATTTGGTCTGTGAGCTCAGGGGCGACGTCCAGGAGCGGCTCGTGGATCAGGAGCCAGTGATGGTGGGAGATCGACGAGAGCAGGACCTCTCGCTCCTCGGGCTCCATCACGTTCCAACCCGCGAATGAGTGAGGGAGCTTCAAGAGCCTGATGTTCGGCTCCTGTCGGAGGAAGACCGCCCAGTGGTACGCAGAGCCGACGGTCCGCATACCCCAATACTCGGCGCCCGGCTCGTCCTCGTCAGGCTTGGGACCGGGGTCGAGGGTGTCGAGTTCGATGCGCGCGAGGCGGTTCACGCGGTCCATGGCGTCCCAATAGCTGCCGAAGGCGTCAGTATTTGCGTCCTGGAGGCTCTGGACGCCCAGGGCTGTCACCGCGACCAAGAACACGGCGCCGATCCCCTGCGCGAGGCGTCGGCCCTGCGCTCCGACCGCGGCGAGGAGGCCTTCCCAACCGAGCGCGAGGAGGATGGCGATCATCGGCAGGAGCGGCAACCACAGGCGGAAGGACTTCGCACCCTTCAAGCTCATCACGACGACGTTCGCCACGAGCAAGAGGGCGGGGAGCGCGCGCTTCCAAGAGGGTCGGGTGATGCAGCGTGCGACCCCGAGGGCTGCGAGGCCGATCGCTGGCCAGACGATCATCTGCGGGAGCTCGAGCAGGTAGTAGAGCGGGCTCTGCAGGTCGGTCGCGCCGATGCCGCTCGCTGCCTCCGCGTCACTCGTGACCTCGCGCTGGAACTCCAGCGACCGCTCAAGGAGTTTGTAGATCTTCGACGCGAGGTCGATCCAACCGATCTCGACGAAGATCCGCACGAGCACAGCGCCCACGTTCTCGATGATGTAGTTGACGAGGCTCAGTCCCCACTCGCCCCAGGTGAGTCGGTCGATGCCGATCTGGGCCAACACACCCACGCCGAAGCCGCCGACACAGCCCAGGACCTGGGACCGATGTCGCCACCGGTCGCGCAGCACGATCAGCCCCAGGATGGCCAGGGTCACGAGCAGCGTTTGGTACGCCATGAGGAGCGCTGCACCGAGCCATAGTCCGGCGCGCAGGCCAGAGCGCGCGTCACCTCGCTCGACGAGCTCGTTGAGTGCGCACGCGACGAAGAGCCCGGCGGCCACGCCGGAGACTGGGGAGACCGTGTACTGGAGGAACACGGGGTTGGCTCCGACGAGAGCGGCCGCGGCCCAGCCGATGGGTCGTTTCGTGACGCGCTCACAGAGGCGCGCACAGGCGGCGACGAGGCAGAGGCCCAAACCCATTTGTACGAGCCGCACGATCCACACCAGGCCGGGCCAGTTCTCCGCGCCGAACCAGCTCGCGACCCAGAACACCGGGGTGAGCAAGAGTGAGAAACCGAAGGAGCGGACGGCGCCTTCGACGCGGACCTCCTGACCGAGGGCGAGGTTCCGCGCCCGCTCCATGTACTCGACGCTGTCAGCGAGCTGGTATCCCTCGAGCGTGCTCCAGGAGTAGAGCTGGAGAAGGAACACGCCGAAGAGGACCCACCTCAGGGCCCGTCGGTCGAGAGCGCTCGAGTTGCAGTCTTGGGAAGTCATGGGTAGGTGGCATCGTTGCCGTGAACGAGAATAGCGATCCCACGGGCTCTGCTGAATCCACCTCTTCTCCCAGGTGGGGGAAGCGCTCGCTCGGGACCCTACATGTAGTGGTAAAAGGTCGCAGTTTCCTTTGACTCGACCTCTCAGGATTCAGATAAGGAAAGCGAGATCCCTGCCCTCCGCGGCCCGCCTGGGCTCGTGACACGGAATTCAAGGGTCTCCCCCTCTCCCCGTTCACCCTGACCCGCACCCGTCTCGCGTACCTATGGGCAAGTTTGAGAAGATCGTAGTCCTCGCAGTCCTCTTCCTCGTAACCCTCATCCTGGTCGTTTCCCTGAACACGAATGAGCCAGAGGCCCTGGCTCAGGCTTCGCTCGTTGGAAATGAGTCGGAGACCCTGGATCACGCTGCGCTCGTTGAAGGCGAGGAGGTCATCCCGGATGACCCCGTAGAGCTCGCCTCCGAACCCATCACGACGGAGTGGAGTGTCGTGGACAGCGACGAGTCCGAACCAGCCCTCTTGGACCTCTCGACCGTCCTGCTCTCGGGTCATGTCGAGGAGAAAGCGCCGATCGTTCACGCCGTCATGCTCCCTGAGGGTTCGATCATCTGCGACGCGATGGGGCTCGTGGAGACGCCTGATCCGTCCATCTTCCTGTACACGAGCGCCAAGGATGACACCTACGAGTCGCTCGCGATTCGGTACTACGGCGACGCCTCACTCACCGACATGCTCGTCCGCGCCAACGACGACTTAGGAGGCCAGGTGACTGCAGCGACGGTGCTCATCCCTGCGTTCGATCGGCGCGTGAAGCGCGACGACCGCCGGAGCGGCAGGACCTACACCGTCAAGACAGGAGACACCTTCACGCAGATCTCGTTGGACCTCTACGGTGACGCGAACCTCTGGCTGAAGATCTACGAGGCCAACGAGGACGTGGTCTTCTCCCCGGACGGGCTGCGCCCCGGCATGATCTTGCGGATCCCCTGACCCCGGGGGGATGGAGGCGTCTCAGGGCGTGTCCGACTCCAGCAGACGGACGCGAGTTCGTCGCCACGCTCAGTCGCGGATGCGGTAGCGGTCGAGCTTCTTGTAGAGGTGGCTGCGCTGCATGCCGAGGTTCTCGGCCGTGCGCTTCACGTTGCCGTCGTTCTCTTCGAGCTTCCGCCGGAAGAACAGGGTCTCGCTCTGCGTCTTGAAGTCTTCAAAGGTCTCCACCGCGAAGGGATCTTCAGTCATCGTCGCGCCCGGACCCCCCGCGAGCTGGGGATGGGCGCCCTGGACCTGGTCCAAGTCGTCCAGGGTGAGCTCGGCGCCCTCGGCGAACACCGACGCCCCCTCGAGGAGGTTGCGCAGTTGTCGGACGTTTCCCGCCCACTCGGCGGACTGGAGGCGGCTCTCGGCCTCAGGTGAGATCCCGAGCGGGGCGCGGCCCTGACGGGCAGCGCTGGCCTCGAGGAAGTGGCGCGTGAGCAGCGGGATGTCTTCACGACGGTCGCGCAGAGGGGGTACGACGAGCGGCACGACGTTGAGGCGGTAGAAGAGGTCCACCCGGAAGGTCTTGGCCTCCACAGCCTCGGCGAGGTCGGCGTTCGTGGCGGCGAGGATCCGGATGTTGACCGGGATCGTCTCGCTGGCTCCGACGCGGGTCACCTCGTGGTTCTCGAGCGCACGCAAGACCTTGGCCTGGGCCTCGAGGGGCATGTCGCCGATCTCGTCGAGGAAGAGCGTGCCCCCGTCGGCGGCCTCGAAGTGACCGGTGCGACGCTCGCTCGCGCCGGTGAAGCTGCCCTTCTCGTGACCGAAGAGCTCGGACTCGATCAGCTCTTCCGGGATGGCAGCGCAGTTGACGGTGACGAAGGGCTCCGAGGCGCGAGGGCCTAGGAGGTGGAGGTTGCGGGCCACGACCTCTTTCCCCGTTCCGTTCTCACCGGTGATGAGCACTGCGGCCTCGGCTCCCGCCACCTGCTCGACCTGGTGCTTCAAGTGCATCATCGCCTCGCTCTCACCGATGAGCTCCCAGCGCGAGCCGAGCTGTTTCTTCAGCGCCGTGTTCTGCAGGGCGAGGCGTCGCTCGCGGATCGCGGCGTGCAAGGTCACGAGGACGTGGTTGTCGTCGAGCGGCTTCTCGAGGAAGTTCACGGCGCCGCGGCGGACCGCGTCGACAGCGGTCTGGACGTCGCCGTGACCCGAGATCATGACGACGGGGGGAGAGCCGGGTCGCTCGGCGAGGGCCTCGAGGAGCTCCAGCCCGTTCATCCCCGGCATCTTCATGTCGGAGAGGACGCAGGCAGCTTGGCGGCCTTTCTCCCCTTCTGCGTCGAGCCGCGCGAGGGCCTCGGCGCCGTCCTTCGCTGTCCAGACCTCGTAGCCCTCGTAGGAGAGGAGCATCTCCAGCGCCATGCGGATGTCTCCGTCGTCGTCGACGACGAGGATTGGAGCGCGGTCGAGGGTGTTCGGTTCTTCAGTGGCCATCGGGGGAGAGAGTACCCTTCTCAGTGTGAGGAACCTCGCTCGAACACTCGAGGCCGGCGACGCCGTCGTCGGTGGCGTGCTTTCAGGCACCTCAGGCGACGGCGTCGATGTCGCCCTCGCGAGGCTCGCCGTGGAGCAGACGGGAGAGGGCCCCCGGCCGAGAGGCCTCGAGCCCCTCGCGTTCACGTGCGCACCTTTCCCCGAGGGGCTCGCGGAGCGTGTGCGCGCGGTCCTCGATGGCGAGGCGCCCTCTCTAGCGGAGGTGGCGCACCTCCACCGCGACCTGGGCTCGGTCTTCGGGGGGGCCGTCGCGACGCTCGCGGCGGAGAGCGGTCACCAGCCAGCCCTCGTGGGTAGTCATGGTCAGACGATCTGGCACCACGACGGCGCCCGAGCGGGAGCGCGAGCGACGCTCCAGTTGGGGGACGCGGACCACGTCGCGCAAGCTGCGGGCTGTTGGGTGGTGAGCGACTTCAGGCAAGCGGACATCGCTTCGGGCGGGGAGGGGGCACCGCTCTCTGCGCTCGTGGAGGGCCTCTTGTTCGCGGAGCTCACGAGACCGGCTGCTGTGCTCAACCTCGGCGGCATCGGGAACCTCTCGATCCTCGGAGAGGGTCGAGGTCCTGTCGCGGCGCGGGACACTGGACCAGCCGGGAGCCT
>Ga0310342_100002412_pt1 | contig 11980 bp, 8 predicted proteins | sample S15DNA20500_MG_FD_206155 | JGI IMG/M metagenome (GOLD analysis project Ga0310342, IMG submission 206155) | Marine microbial communities from station ALOHA, North Pacific Subtropical Gyre - S1503-DNA-20-500_MG | ecosystem: Environmental > Aquatic > Marine > Oceanic | place: Pacific Ocean: North... | reverse complement strand
TTCACCATCTTTGGATCAATCTTGACGCATTCAGGTGCTGGACAATTCTTTATTAATTGGACAATGTCAGCATTTGGACGATCACACAGTGGCGCAGGACCAGGGCGAACCGTTACATTGTCAGGTTTCTTGCTTGGCACCGTGTCTGGTAGCGGCGTTGCCACCACCGTAACCCTTGGGGCCGTCGCTTGGCCACTGCTTCGCCGAGCTGGCTTTACTCCAGAGGTTGGTGGCGGCATCCTCTCCGCAAGCGGTATCGGAGCCATCCTAGCGCCACCGACGATGGGAGCCGCAGCATTCCTGATCGCTGAATTTCTCCAGATCACTTATTTACAGGTGATCATCATGGCGATTATCCCAGCCGTGCTCTACTACCTCTCGATTGTCTTGATGATTGAAGCTGACGCACGTCGCCTTGGGACAAGAGGGGTCGACATCGACCTGCCTTCCGTGGGCACGCTGACTCGACAATCGGGGTATCAGTTCCTACCCCTTATTACGATCGTCATTCTCCTGGTCACTGGCATGACGCCTTTCCGGGCAGTTTTTTACTCGACACTCCTTGCGATCGCACTAAGTTTCATTAGATCGGAGCATGCGTTAAAGCCGAAACGTCTAATCGCTGCATTGGAAGCGGGAGGACGAGGGGTCTTGTCAGTCGCTGCGACCACCGCAACCGCAGGCATCATTGTTGGGGTCGTCACTTTAACTGGCCTTGGACTGAAAATTGCCGGGATCATTGTCGCCCTAGCTGGTGGCAGTGTCTTCTTTACCGTCATCTATGCAGCCATCGCTGTCTGGATGCTCGGATTAGCCGTACCAGTGACAGCTTCGTACATCATCGCCGCAGTCATGATCGCGCCAGCCTTAACACTCGTCGGTGTACCTGACTTCGCAGCACACATGTTTATCTTCTACTACGCCGTCTTGTCAGAGGTAAGTCCGCCAACGGCACTATCACCATTCGCTGCTGCTGCCATCACAGGCGGAAACCCGTTCCGAACGATGATGCTTACGTGGAAGTACACACTGCCGGCATTTCTTGTTCCATTCGCATTTACGTTGAGTCCTGAAGGCGCTGGCGTGCTCCTCCGAGCACCGGTTATCGACATCATACGGACCGTCGGCACAGCGGTTATTGGGGTTAGTGCGCTCGCTATGGGACTTGGTGGCTGGCTTTTGCGTCCGACGACAACTCTTGAGCGTATCCTTGCCGTCACCGGGGGTCTACTACTATTTTACGCTACGACTACAACAGATCTCGTGGGATTAATGCTATTTACCGTAGCAATCGCGTTACATTTAGTTCGTAAACAATGAGAAGGTACCTGTAATGACCTTGAACAAACCGAAAAGCTGGATCGTTTGCTTTCTTGTCGCATTCGTTGCTTCTGAGTGGAATCTTTACGCTCAGACCCTAATACAAGTATCGCCAGAATCTGTGGGGATGTCTTCGGAACGGCTAGGGAGACTCACCAATACACTGGAAGACTACGTGTCAAATGAACGGATTGCCGGTGCGGTCGCCATCGTCGCCAGACAAGGAGAAATTGCCTACCTGGAAGCATTCGGTATGCGGGACCTGGAGTCGAACTCCCCAATGGCCACTGATTCAATTTTTCGTATCGCATCTCAGACTAAGGCGCTAACCAGTACTTGCATCATGATCTTGCAAGAGCGGGGCCAATTGCTGATTTCAGATCCACTCGCCAAATATATGCCTGAGTTTGCGAATGGCACCGTGGCAGTTGACAACGGTCGTGGCGGGTACGACGTCGTCGCGGCGAGGAGAGCCATTACGATCCGGGACCTTCTCACTCATACCTCCGGTATTAGTTACGGCAATGGCCTCGCGGTCGAAGAATGGCGAGACGCGGACGCGATTGGCTGGTATTTTGCAAACCGTGACGAACCGATTCGAGAAACGATTCGTCGTATGGGTTCATTGCCAGCGACTGCACATCCTGGCGACAGTTGGGTCTACGGTTTTAACACAGACATTCTAGGTGCCCTCATCGAGGTAGTCAGTGGACGTCCATTCGATGCTTTTCTTCGGGACGAGATTCTCGAGCCTCTCGGTATGAGCGACACTCATTTCTATTTGCCGGAGGAAAAGAAAGACCGGTTGGTCACCGTCTACTCGTCGACTGCAACTGGAGGGATCGAACGAGCGCCGGCTCCGGGATATATGGACGACGGCGGTATTTTTGGCACTATCGGACAAGGTCAGTACGTCGATGGTCCCAGAACGAGTTTTTCCGGTGGTGCCGGCCTGCTCTCAACGGCAGCGGACTATGCGACATTTCTTCAGATGATGCTTAATGCTGGAGAACTTGACGGTAACCGCGTACTAAGTCGGACGACGGTTAATTCTATGGTGAGGAGTTACACTGACGACCTTGATTTCAGACCTGGTCAAGGCTTCGGTTTGGGTTTCTCTGTTATGCAAAACCCAGCAGCCTTTGGCCTTCCTGCGTCGACCGGTGAGTTCGGGTGGGGTGGAGCTTACCACTCAACCTACTGGGCTGATCCGGAAGAAGAAATGATCGTTGTATACCTAACACAACTTCTTCCAGCTCGTAACATCGACGACTTCGGCAAACTACGAACACTCGTTCATCAAGCCATCATCAATTAGCCACTGCGCCACGAGATCGCATTACCAAAAATACTTTCGTCAATGTGGAGTACTCTGTCACCAAGCGATAACTAAACCATGCTCGGTCTTGCAGAAATTTTAATCGTTGTAGCACTTGTTTTGATCATCTTTGGCCCGATGATCATGCGCCGACGAAAGAAAACAAAACACCAGTAACGAGGACTATATCGTTAGCCTGTCGATTCGGCTTATGCGCGTGTCAACTTACGAAACTTAATTCGATGAGGCGTGTCGGCCTCACCACCCAGTCTTCGCCTCCGATCAATCTCATAATCAGCGTAGTTACCGGAAAAACATTCCACGTGGCTATTGCCCTCGAATGCGATGATATGCGTCGCAATACGGTCTAGGAACCAGCGGTCATGGCTCACGACAACAGCACAGCCTGCGAACTCTACCAATGCCTCTTCAAGTGCCCGCAATGTGTCAACATCCAAATCATTCGTTGGTTCGTCGAGTAAAAGCAAATTCGCACCGTCTTTTAAGAGACGCGCAAGATGAACACGGTTGCGCTCCCCACCTGACAATTCTCCAACCTTCCGCTGTTGGTCTCGACCTTTAAAATTAAACCAAGACACATAGGCGCGAGAAGCCACCGTGCGCTGAGCCAAACTAACATCATCCTGGCCGCCAGAAATTGCCTCCCACACTGACATGTGGGGGTCAAGTTCTCGATCTTGGTCCACGTAGCCAAGTTTCACGGTTTCACCAAGCCTGATAGTTCCGGCATCAGGCTCTTCAGACCCTGTAATTAATTTCAATAACGTAGTTTTCCCAGAACCATTTGGACCGACAACGCCGACAATGCCCGCAGGCGGAAGTGTAAACGTCAATCCACCAATCAAAGCACGATCACCATAACCTTTAATAACGTCCGTGGCCTCGACCACCACGTCGCCGAGACGAGGGCCAGGTGGGACGTAAATCTCCACCGATTCCATCTTTTCGGTAACGTCTTCTGCGAGCAATTGCTCGTATGCGTTCAATCGGGCCTTACCTTTGGCCTGACGCGCACGAGGAGACATACCAATCCATTCAAGTTCACGTTGCAAAGTCCGCTGTCGTTTTGCCGCGTGCTTCTCCTCAACATTAAGTCGTTTTTGTTTCTGCTCCAGCCACGACGAATAATTTCCCTCCCACGGAATACCAGCACCACGGTCAAGCTCCAAGATCCACCCGGCAACATTGTCAAGGAAATACCGGTCATGGGTGACCGCTACGACTGTCCCCCTGTAGTCCGCCAGAAACCGCTCTAACCAAGCGATGGTCTCCGCATCAAGATGATTCGTCGGCTCATCAAGCAACAGCAGATCTGGCGACTGCAGCAATAACCGACAGAGTGCCACCCGTCGACGCTCACCACCGGACAACTTCGTTACATCCGCCGAACCGGGTGGTAGTCGGAGTGCATCCATCGCCATCTCAATGCGTGAATCAAGATCCCATGCCCCGGCTGCTTCAATTTTGTTTTGTAGCTCACCCTGTTCTACAAGGGCCTCGTCCATCTCCGGTGATACCAACCCGGACGAAAGCGATACGAGTACTTCGTCATATCGCTTGAGCAGTGAACGCGCTGCCGCCACGCCCTCGTTGACGTTCCCAGCAACATCCTTCTCTGGGTCGAGTGCCGGCTCCTGGGCAAGGTAGCCAATCGACAGACCATCCGCAGGAAATGCTTCCCCTTCAAACTCTGTGATTTCTCCGGCCATAATTCGCAACACCGTACTTTTACCTGATCCATTTAAACCAAGGATGCCAATCTTCGCGCCAGGAAGAAACGACAGCCAAATATCCTTAAGGACGGTGTGGTCTGGAGCGTAGCGTTTCCCGAGCCCCTTCATCGTGTAGACATACTGTGGCCCCATAGACTCACCATGGTATAGCAGCACGAGACTCGAAATCGAAAATCAAAGAACTAGACGAAAAAGTTTTGGCGATTTCTCTTCGTCTCTATAATTGGCTAGTTCGATGCACGATGAAACTATCAAAGTACAATTAGGACTATTGAAACCCCGAAAGAGAAAGCCGGTCTGGGTAAGTTGGCCGGACGACAAGCTCTTGGATGTCCGCATGTGCGACCTCGGGGTCAGCATCGACGGTACACCCCTTGAGCGCCGCATCAGTGAAGTCAGAAAAGAACTTAGTGGACGTGGTATTGACTTTAGTCCGCACTTTTGGCTATCCGACGATTGGTTTACCCCTGACGGCGTACCTGGGGTCGCTATTCCGTTCTATCTTGCACATCCACGCCTTGCAAAACTTGAAATGAATCAGATGCTTGAAGTTGAAGGAGGCACCAAAACGTGGTGTCTTCAAATTCTTCGGCATGAAGTCGGACACGCCATAGACAATGCATTTCGGCTCCAACGAAGACGCCGTCGACAAAACCTTTTTGGTAAATCCTCAGACGATTACCCCGAGTACTACACGCCTCGACCGTATAGCAAGAGCTTCGTCCTCCACCTGGACTCGTGGTACGCCCAAAGTCATCCAGACGAAGACTTCGCTGAAACATTTGCTGTGTGGCTCGATCCCAAGACGGACTGGCGAAAACGGTACGCGGACTGGCCAGCGTTAAAGAAGCTCGACTGTATGCATGACCTAATGCGTGACATCAGAAAACGGCAACCAATAGAAACCACCACGCGAACTGTTGAGCCGTTGTCCAGCATCAAAAAAACATTACGCCAACACTATGAAACAAAACGGGCGCACTACGGCATTGACCGACCAGATTTCTACGACCGCGACTTACGTCGTCTGTTTTCGGATGCGGCTGAATTCTCAAACAATCAACCTGCAGCGCAATTTCTAAAGCGAATACGCCGCGATGTACGACGCCTTGTCGGAGGCTGGACATCAAGTTATCAATACACAATTGACCAAGTAATCGAAGATATGATTGCTCGTTGCAAACAACTCAATCTTCGACTCACAACATCTGAGGAACGGGCAAAGCTTGATTTCACGGTATTACTTACCGTGCAAACAATGAACTATCTCCACGGCGGTCGCCACAGAGTGGCACTATGAAGAAACTTCGTGTGCTTGCGTTGATGCACGACTACATGGTGCCACCGGATGACATATCGGGACACGACCTAGCTACAGTTAAATGGAAAACTGAGTTTGATGTCGCAAGCACACTTGAAGGCATCGGACACAACGTTCGCAAGCTCGGCGTCAAGGATGATCTCGGCCTCATCAGACAAGCCATCGACGAGTTCCAACCACACATTGCATTTAATTTAATGGAGGCATTCCACGAAGTCGGCGTCTTTGATATGAACGTGGTTAGTTACCTCGAATTACTTCGGCTCCCTTACACAGGGTGCAATCCTCGTGGGATGGTACTCTCGCGAGATAAAGCACTTTCAAAAAAACTAATGGCCTACCATCGAATCCGTGTTCCAGATTTCACGGTGTTTAAACGTGGATTGGCCATCAAGCGTCCGCGCAAATTGAAGTTTCCGGTAATTGTGAAATCACTGACACAAGAAGCCTCCATCGGCATCTCGCAAGCATCGGTCGTCGAAGACGAAACAAAGTTGCGTGAACGAGTGCAGTTTGTTCATGAGTCCATTGGAACCGATGCGATTGCTGAACGATTTATCGATGGACGTGAACTTTATGTTGGTGTCGCTGGCAATGAACGCCTGCAGGTATTCCCAATCTGGGAAATCAACCTATCGAAGCTACCTGACGGTGCGCATCGTATTGCGACCGACCGCGTCAAGTGGAATGTCGAGTATCAAAAGAAACATGGAATTAAGACCAATGCTGCGACAGATCTATCCGAAGGACTCTCTGAGCAGATCCAACGTGTCGCGAAACGTGTCTACCGCGCACTCGAAATGAGTGGATACGCAAGAATGGATTTGCGTCTTGACGCTCATGGGGATTTCTTTGTGATGGAAGCCAATGCCAATCCACAACTTGCGTTTGGCGAAGACTTCGCCGAATCAGCAGAACGAGCTGGTATTAGCTACGAGGAGCTTCTACAGCGCATTCTAAATTTTGGTCTAAGGTGGCAACCTGAACGACCAGGCTAACGCTTTTTATTGCAGCGTGAACGACACCTCGGTCTGGCCGTCCGACAAAACAGTGACCTGCTGGCTTTGACCGGAAAACTGCTCATGCCAGACATTCAGTTCATAAGAACCACCGGGAATGCCTGTGAGTTCGAATTGCCCATCGCCTGTTGTGACGGTTCCGATATCGTCGGTAACATACACCCAGCCACGCATCCATCCATGTGAATCACATTCAATACGTACAGGGCCAGGTCGACGTAGTGGTCTCTCTATTTCAAGGCCTGGGATCGGAATGGCGATATTGAATAACGTTCGCTGCCGATCATCATACGCATGAGTCGTATGTAACACATCATCTTCACTCGTAAGCACGACGACAGACCGTGTTGCCGCAACCTGTACCCGAGGAACAAAGTAGCAGCCTGAGTTATTGATCACCGGTTCAGGTTTTGTGTCATTCCATGGGACGCCAGTCACAATGATTACCGCATTTTTGAGACCACCTGATGGATCAACGACTGCTGCTCTGTCCTCGACCCGTTCTCCGCAAACCGACTGGTCTGCTGTAACGTCAACCATTCGCAGCGTGGTATCAACGCTGTCAGCAACCGTAACTATGCCCCGTATAGAACCAACGCCTTGTTCATTACTGGTCCGTGCAACCACTACGCCTACCAGCAACAGCGTAACAAGTTTCATCGTTACTAGACCGCGCACACCGCATTTTGTCATCGCCTTAATCCTATAACCGCCTAGACCCTCTCTACATCCCGTTGCAGATCTGGGGTGAAATCCTCACCAGGGTTGATAAATCGATTTCTCTCAAGCCCGTACTGCTTCTCATACAACTGTGTATATCGACCTTTTTTCGCTAGAAGTTGAGCGTGATTACCTCTTTCAATCACCTCACCACCTTCGAGCACTAGAATCTGGTCAGCAGTTTTTATCGTAGAAAGGCGATGGGCAATAACAAATGTCGTCCGCCCCTGACAAAGCGCTCTTAATCCATCTTGGATGAGTGACTCGCTCTCACTGTCAAGACTCGAAGTTGCTTCGTCAAGAATAAGAAGACGAGGGTCCGCAAGAATTGCCCTGGCTATCGCTACTCGTTGACGTTGACCACCCGATAATTTCACGCCACGTTCACCAACGATTGTGTCGTAGCCAGCCTGAAATTGTTCAATAAACTCATCACAATGAGCGATACGACTAGCATTACGAATTTCCTCGAGAGTCGCATTTCTATTGGCAAACGCGATGTTCGCTGCAATCGTGCCATCAAACAAGAAATTTTCCTGAAGCACCACCCCCAGGTTCTCCCGATAGTCACTTAATCTGATTTGATCGAGGTTACGACCATCCACCAATACCCGACCTGATGTCGGGCGATTAAATGCCATGATTAGACTAAGAAGCGTACTTTTACCGGACCCGCTGGAACCAACCAGCGCGGTGGTAGTTCCTGGTTCGGCAATAAGAGACACTGATTTCAGCACAGGCACGCCTGGCTCATACTCGAAACAGACGTGCTCAACTCGAACGTCTCCCCTAAGCGTACTAAGTGGTTCACGGGATGCGTCTTCTTCGTCTTCTGTCGTAAGCTGCCGTATCTCTCGTATGCGGTCGAGACCCGCAAGGGCCTCAGTAATCTGCGTGCCAATCGACGACATCTGAATAACCGGAGCAATCACGAGTCCAGTAAAAATGATGTACTGCAGTAATGCACCAGTCGTCCATGTCTCATTAATCAACGCACGACCACCCAGCACTATCATGAGAGCACCGATCACCCCCATGACCAATCCCGCAACAGACGTCACCGCCGAAACACCCGTCACCGCTTTCGCAACATTTCGAAATAACCGATGCACACCACGAGTAAAGACAAGCTGTTCCCGTCTCTCAACACCATACGCCTTAACAATTCTGATCCCACTAAGTGTCTCTCCGAGCCGCCCTGTAATTTCTGCGTTAATCTTTCCTCGCGCACGAAATACAGGCCGCAACCGAGAGAATCCGACAGCCATAGTTATCCCAAAAATAACGAGAATTGCCAGGGTAAGAGTCGTTAACCTCCAATTGAGATAGAACAACCAAGCAAGAGCAATTGTTGCAGTTACCACACCACCGGCAAGTTGAACCAGTCCAGTGCCTACAAGATTTCTAATCCCTTCCGCATCAGTCATGATGCGAGAAATCAAGGCTCCCGTCTGCGTTGAATCAAAGTAGTTGATAGGCAGTCTCGAAACATGGGTCATCACTTGCTTACGCATCTCGGTGATCGCACGCTGAGCTGCCACACCCAGTACTTGGGATAATCCGAAACCAGTCACTGACTGCACAACAGCCGCCGCAAGGCCAATGCCAGCGAGCCAAAGCAGATCTTCAGCGCGACCCTCTGGAACGACGACATCAATGATGTAACGTGACATAGCCGGTAACACGAGTGCAGCCAAGTTACTCACAAGCATCATGGAAAGACCGAGTGTCAACCGGTAGCGATAACGCCACATCAACGCACGGGCTTCATCCCAGGAGCCCACCGGTAGGCGTTTTTTCTTGTCGTGTTGGTTACTATTCTTAGTCACTGGTGCAATAACCATAGTAGTAGACTTTCGCCATGGCTTCACCTATCCGTCGGATTGTCCATGTCGACATGGATGCGTTTTACGCATCGGTTGAACAACGTGACCGACCCGACCTGAAAGGAAAGCCTGTCGCTGTGGGAGGAAAGCCTGAAGGACGTGGCGTCGTGGCCGCGGCGAGTTACGAAGCGCGGGTATTTGGAGTCCACTCGGCTCTCTCGATGGCAAAAGCAGTTCATCTCTGTCCATCATTAGTAATTATCAGACCTGACTTTGCAAAGTATAGGGCTGTCTCAAAACAAGTCTTTGAATTGTTTAGAACTGTTACTCCTGCCGTCGAACCATTATCACTCGACGAGGCGTACCTCGACGTGACCACAAATACCTGGCACGAACCGCTAGCCACAACTGTGGCCAAAAGACTGAAGGCTGAGATTTTGCATGAAACCGGCTTAACGGCCTCGGCAGGCGTCGCTCCAAATAAATTTCTAGCAAAGATCGCCTCCGCATGGAAGAAACCAGATGGCTTAACCGTAATCGCACCCGAACGCGTCGAAACTTTCCTGCAAAAACTCCCAGTCGAGGCCCTATGGGGTGTCGGCCCGGTCACAGCGAGAAAACTACGGACGGTTGGCATTAAACGTCTTGTTGACCTTAGAACCATTGATAACACGGAATTAAGGAAAGCCATTGGGTCGCAAGCGGCGTCACTGAAGCGGCTTGCTCACGGAATCGATAACCGGCCCGTGGTGGCTAACAGATCAGCAAAATCTCATAGCTCAGAACGTACTTACGCAGCAGATTTAAGTGACCTCAACGAAATCAGGATTGAAATCAAACGTATGGCGCTTGCTAATGCGAACTGGTTATCTCAAAAAAACCTCTATGCTCGAACGGTGACACTCAAAGTACGGTACTCAGACTTCAAAACCGTTACGCGTAACGACACACATTCCACCGCAATAAACGACGGCCGTCAGATTACGAGACGAGCTCAGAGCTTAGTTGATCGAACCGACGCCGCGCATCAGCCAGTGCGATTACTCGGTGTCGGAGTACATGGCCTGGTACAAAGAAGTGACGCTTCCGCCAGCGCGTCTCGCCCGCTTCTCTGGGATACAAGCATGGCGCCCGCTAATCCCTCGTCAGGCGTATGATCACGCAATAAGACGTTGCCCTAACGATGACTTCTTCTAGAACAAGCAATTCACACCTATCGACAAAGCCACCCTGCTGGCTATTCGCTTGAAATGACACGACGACGACGTCCCCCTGACGCAATGACACATGTCGCTTGTCGGTGCGAATAAATGAATGGGCGACCTTTAACTTAATGCCAAGCCCTCAGATCACACTTCACGACCTCGGGTGGAATGACCAGTTTTCAGCTGATTTCGAAGCACTTGGTGACTCGTCGCTCATTCCTGCGCGCATTGAAATCGAACACAACCATCTTTTTCGGTTGTTATCCGACCGCGGGGAACTACTTGCTCGTACCGCAGGACGGATGCGACATCGCGCACGAACTAAGTCGGATTTACCAGCCGTTGGAGACTGGGTCGCCATCAGCATTACAGATAAAGCACGGCACGCGACAATCAAATCTATTCTCCCAAGACATAGCTGTTTTGCGCGGAAGGCTACCGGAGACCCGACCAAACAACAAGTGATCGCAGCTAACATCGATATCGTTTTTATCGTCGCAGGACTAGACGCCGACTTTAATCCACGACGAATCGGGCGTTATCTCGTAGCCGCAGAGCAGAGTGGCGCACAACCTATAGTTGTCCTCAATAAATCTGACCTGCGAGAAGATTTATCGACCTGTATCCGTGAGGTAAAACAGATCTCTGGACAGGTGATCATCCACACTAATTCTTGCCAAACAACAACCGGCATCGAGCAGTTGTCCAGCTACCTACGTCCTGGGAAAACTATCGCATTGCTTGGCTCTTCTGGAGTCGGAAAATCGTCCATCATCAATTGCCTTTTGGGTGAAGAACGACAACGCACGCAAGAAGTACGTATATCAGACAGTCGCGGACGCCATACGACCATTCACCGTGAACTCATCGTCAGTCCAAACGGTGGCATCATCATCGACACACCTGGCATGCGCGAATTCGCTGCTTGGAATATTGACCGTGCTGTAGAGAATTCCTTTAAAGACATTGATCAACTGGCAACCGATTGCCATTTTAGAGATTGTGCACATCGCAACGAACCTGGATGTAACGTAGGAGCAGCGGTCGCTAACGGCCAACTCATGCCAGAACGACTAGCGCAATATCATCGGATGGTAGATGAACAAGCCGAACTTGAAACACGCAGTGCTGAACGTAACGCACAGAGCGAACTTCGAAATGAGCGCGTAACAGGGCGTTCCCGCCCCCCGACAGGACGACTCACATGAAACAACACCTTCTCGCGAAATCTTTAGCCGCCGGCACATTTATCACTCGTTGTGTCGTGCTCACTACTATTTTTGGCCTCAATTCAGTCGCAATCAGTTATTCACAAGACATTCAGACCACTATTCGTGCTGGTCTCTTAATCGACGGAAATGGAAATACGCGTCGCAACGCACGTATTTTTATTTCAGGCGAACAAATTACCCGTATCGATTCGCTACGGGGCAGAGTGACCTACGACTTATCCGATCTAACAATCATGCCGGGCTGGATTGATACCCATGTACATCT
>Ga0310342_100002410_pt1 | contig 11987 bp, 2 predicted proteins | sample S15DNA20500_MG_FD_206155 | JGI IMG/M metagenome (GOLD analysis project Ga0310342, IMG submission 206155) | Marine microbial communities from station ALOHA, North Pacific Subtropical Gyre - S1503-DNA-20-500_MG | ecosystem: Environmental > Aquatic > Marine > Oceanic | place: Pacific Ocean: North... | reverse complement strand
TGACGTAGTGCATCATCGAGCTTGTCCTGCTTCTGGAGAATCATCGCCAGGTTGTTATGAGATTCGGCATGTTCGGAATCCATCTCAATAGCACGCTGGTACTGTGCAATTGCCTGGCGTGTCTCTCCTTGCGAAGCCAACACAACTGCCACATTAAAATAGGATTGCGCAATATCAGGTTTCGCCTCGAGTGCCTCTTGTAAAAATTGAAGTCCGGTATGCGAATCGCCACGGTCCACCAATTGATTACCCAGTTGGGAAAGCAGTTCGACAAACGCCCCGTCTTGGCTCAACATCCGTCGATGTTGAGATACAAATTCTACAATCCGATCAAGGTGTCCCTGTTTGGCAAGGGCGGACGCCAACTGCACATCACGAAGTGGCTGGACAGGTTCGATCCATCGTCCCGAAAAAGGCAATGCCGCAGCATGCCATCGATCTCCGCTGAGTTTTAGTTTTTTGACGTCGGCCAGCAGCCGCTCCACTTTAACCGGTCCCTTGTAAATCCCGGCGAGCCGTCCTGATGAGTCAATTAACAAGCTTACCGGCACCGGTAACGGTCGCTGTGACAGGTAAAGTTGGTCATGCACGATCTGCAAAATGTCAATCAACTCTGAAGAGGCCACTCCACTGCGATAGGGAAATCGCAAATCTTGTAAAACAGTTTCGATATCCGCAGAACTGACTGCCGTTTTTTCATCGAGTTGATCTACTGATAGAGCGATAATATCAAGACCTGCGTCACGTAATCGTGACGCTTGTTTTACAAATTCGCTTAACTCCGCCAAGCACGGGCGGCACCAGGTCGCCCATAAATTCAACAGCACGGCTTTGTTCTGTCCGACACTCAGCTCAGTTTGATCACCACGAAACGTCTGATAGTTCAATTTTGGCAGGAGCAAACGAGATATCAGCAGAGCTTGTGTTTGATCGCTTACACTCGTTGTGGGCAAGTGCGATGCGGCTAGTGAACTAGCGCCGGTCGACACCGAGAAACGCTGGACAGTATCGTTACCTTGCACCAATTGGTATTGGCCATCGACCACCAAATCTGAGAACTCTTGAGCTTGGCCGCCGGGCCAATGCACAATCACTCGTTCGATGTGAGTTTCGGTACCCAGTCCAAAATACAGCCACTTGGTCGACTGGCCCAAGAACCCTTCGCCAGCACGAAGGGTTTTGACAGATTTCGGTTGCGCGACAATCTCAACTGTCCCATCATCCGATTTTGGATTCCCCAAAACGACTTCCACGCGCGCGCCAATGGCATCGCGGTTGGTGGTCTTTCCATTGCCTGTGAGACGTACGGCTAAAAAGTGACATCCTCGCGGTGTATCGTTACGAAGCATCCGCACCCTGGGTCCTGTCCGGTTGGCCACCCAAACATCCAAATCACCATCCTGGTCCCAATCGCAAAGTGCCAGGGAACGGCCGTCGTCAAGAAAATCAAAGCCTGTGGCGGCAGAAATGTTTACAAAGCTACCATCACCCAAATTCAAATACGCACAATTGCGCTCATGGCCACTCCACGACATTCCTCCTTTTGCCAACCGCTCAAGCCGACCGCTGGCTTTCTCAAATTCGGTCGGTAATCGAGAACTATCAACCGCATAATCGGGAGATTGCGACACGACCTGCCGCCACCAGAAACTTCACAAATCGTCCTTGGTATCCTGAGTCATGTAGCCATTACTGACCAACAGGTCCTCCCAACCATCGTTGTTAATGTCAGTAAACAGCGACCCCCAGGACCAGCGTCCCATCGTCACAGCGGCCGTCAGACTGGTGTCTTCAAATTTCAACAGGGACAAGTCATCGGTTGGGTATCGATTTGCCAATAAAGTATTTCCACGGGCCAAGCGTTGGAAGGCAGCCCGACGATCATCCTCAACATCTGCCTTGAATTGCGGCTGAAACATTACACGGTTTCCCGCCGACGAGTACATATTCGCGATGTAAACATCCATCCAGCCATCTCGGTTGTAGTCACCCCAGGACACGGACATCCCAAAATTTGCATCGAGAGCATCCAATTCCTTAGCCACGTCATGAAATTGGCCCGCATCGTTGCGGTAAAGATTGTTGTGTCCATAATCATTGGCAACGTACAAGTCCTGATCGCCATCATTGTCATAGTCTTCCCAACTGGCAGCATAGCTCCACCGGTTGTTGTTCTGGGCAAGTCCAGACTCATGTGTCACGTCAGAAAACTTCCATTGCCCGTCATTGCGGAACATTGCATTGGGCGGGCCATTGGTGGCATTGTGAAACGGGACGGGCTGTCCGAATTGGAAAAGCTGTTTTGCCGTATCGGGACGATAATTGCAAACGTACAGATCCAGGTCACCATCGCTATCATAGTCGACCGCTGTCAGTGAGAATTCGAACCGACCGGACAGTTTACGTTGTAATGTGAATCGGCCTTTTCCATCATTGGCAAAAATCAAGACTGCTCGATTAGTCAAGACGCTGATGTCCTGATCACCATCATTGTCCAGATCAACTAGCAGTGCGCTCGAGGATGCGTCCAGGATGTCCACGCCTGAGTCTGCAGATCGGTCAATCGCGGTACCGTCTTGTTTGTGAAGATACAATCGATTGGGTAATCCTCCCCCCTGGCAAATATAGAGGTCCTCAAGGCCATCTCCATTGACATCGCCAATGGCAACTCCCAAATGGGCCACTAGCAGTTCGGGACTCACCTGACCTTCGAGCCGGCGAAGCCAAAAATTGGCTCCCTGTCGAAGTTGTTCCTGGTAGGAGCGATTCGTTCCCAAAACCGACTCCGTGCAATCGGCAAATAGCGTCCCCTCGATACTCCCAACGGTCACCTCGACTGCATCTCGTACGCTGACACCGGCTAAACGCAGCGACCTGTCACCTTCCAGCGGCAACCAACGCGTTTCCCAAATTGCATTCCACTGGATCGTACCTGCGGATGTTGAGCCACTTGCCTCAAAAAGGGCCGTGGCCGTCACGTGATCTGGAGATACCTCCACACCTATGATCTTAAATTTGATATGAGCATCCGACGTGCCTCGCAATCGTCCCGCCAGCATTTCAGCAGCGGTAGCGAATCCCGCTGGTCCTCGGTACAAAGTGTTCTTGATCGGCTCAATCGTTGTCGAACCACGGCGAACCTCGATCGCATTCCCTTGAAACTGGACCTTCATTGAAGCGGGCCAAATGGCACCCGACGAAAAATCATCCGCCACCAGGTCTGCGAAACTTGCTGGCGTTAATGGATCCGGTTGGATCAGCACCGCAGCAATGCGACTCAGTTGGGCTGCTGCTGTCTCAGCACGAGCCTCCGACTGCCAACCATCTCGGTTAGCATCCAACGACTCCGATTCGGTCGTGTGCTGTGCTTTGGGGTGTGAAGTCAACAACGTCGGCAAAGCATCATCGACCGACGTCGCGTCAGCATGGCCGGCGGATTTGACGGCCTGTTGTTGATTGTCACTCTGTTTGTCAGGTCGGTCGCTGCCCCGCACAAGATAGTGCCATGCCGAGGTGGCCAGCAGAAGGATACAAAACGCACTCACGTAAATTTCCCAACGACGGCCGGTCAAAGCCATCGGCCAACCCGTCTGCGACTTTTGTTTTTTGGGTTCCCTCATTTGTCGTGAAAGATCTTGTCGATCCATTGAAAGCTTCACCGAGAAATTTACACTCGTTCAACAGGCAGTCTAGGTGCAACGCATGCGATATTCTTAGTTTAGCTTTCGCTCCGCCTCGCTGGCGTGTTTCCAAGTTGGAAAATCAGGGCTTTTCCAAGACCTGGCACCTCGTAACCTCGATGATTAACAAGTAAACGTAAGACATCGGGCACAGCTGACCAGCTGAGTACACGGTTGACTGACTTTGCAGGCCGAGCTTTTCGAAATCCAGAAAAAAATCGCTTGAGAAGATTGACTTAACCCTCAAAACAATTACAATGCGTGATAGTTGTTTATATGCTGCGCTTCACCCTTTTTCACATAAGCAAAAAGCTACTGGTTTAAAGATAAGCTGTTAGAGCACGTTGTCTCTGCCTGAAATCCCGCGATTTTAGGCGGAACGAGACAAGTTGCTTCAATGGCTTTTTTTTGTTGATTTTCCAGGTACTTACTTTCGTTGACAGCCTCTTTCGTGGGTGCACGAACTAATTTAAACATCGTTTTACATTCACTACATTCGCACTGATTAAAAGCTACTGGTTGAACACAAGCCGTTAGAGCACGTTGTCTCTGCCTGAAATCCCGCGATTTTAGGCCAAACGAGACAAGTTGTTCCAACGGCTTTTTTTGTTGATTTTCCAGGTAATTACTTTGCTTAACAGCCGTTTCGTAGGTGCCGCGTACCACAATTTAAACATCGTTTTTAATCTTGAAAGGGAGAGATTCTCATGACGCGAACGATTCAATCATTACTTGCAGTTGTGATGCTTCTTGGATTCATCACTTCACTACCGGCCGCTCAAATCTTAGGGTTTCGATCGGATGATCCAGGTATTGTAGAGTCCGGCGGCTTTATCACCTCATGGCCAGATTCAGCCGGTACCGCCCAGGATGCAACAGCGTCGATCGACAACTACACCGGTCCAACATTGGCATCGGTCGACGTCAACGGCGGGGCCAGAAATGTTGTCCGCTTTAATGGTTCCACCCAAATTTTAACAGCCCCACAAACGGTGCCAGCCGAGGGGAGTTTATTCATCGTGATGAATTCTACCGGTGGCGGAAACCAGCGGGTAATCGGTTGGGAAGACAACTCATTTGGAAACGGTGGCATCGGACTGAGCCCCACACTGGCTGGCCAAATCTATGCGATTTTACGCAGCCCGAACTCAGATATGCACAGTGGTCCTGCAGTAGGTGGTGATTACGAAACACTTAGTTTGACTTGGGGCTCAAGTGGCAACGAACTGTGGCGCAGTGGTGAAGCTGAAACGAGTACCAAAATAGCGAGCACCACGGGTGCGACGTCGATTACCGATCTTGGTTATCCCCTACATATTGGTGGACCTGGTGATTTTGAGATTAATGGGTTTAAAAATGATGCGCTGTTTAAAGGTGACATCCTTGAAATGAGAGTCTATGACAACCAACTTTTGGGAGCTGACCGTGAGGCCGTCGAGGCGACATTGTACAATGACTGGCTCTCTGGTACCGCCGTTGGCCCTCCCCCCGTGGTAGACCCGACATTGTTGCTGCAATTCCGTGCTGACAATCCGACCGTTGCTGCTGGGCCAGTTAACGTCTGGCCAGACGAGAGCGGGAACGGCAAAAACGCTAGTGTTCTAGCCGGACGCAACCCCCCGACCAAGACGACCGTAGACATCAATGGCATTGCCCGCGACGCGCTGAACTTTGACGGATCTCAGGCGTTAACCGCTGCGGAAAAGGTACCTACAGACGCCGGTACCGTGTTCATGGTGATGCGAGGTTCTGCGGGCCGTGCGATCGGCTGGGAAGACGCCTGTTGTGGTGGCGGTGGTTTGGGAATCAGTCCGGATATTGGCGGGCAGCTCTTTGCAATCACGCGTCCTGGCACCGACGTGAAAGCCGGACCAATACTCTCGCCCACGGACGCCGAAGTTGTGGCTGTTAGCTGGGGACCTGACGGCAAGAAGTTGTATCGCGACGGTGCCGTCGTGAATGAGGTGTCAGGAGCTGCATCACTTAATGATCTTGGATACGACCTGAACATTGGCGCATCTGGCGACAATATGGGACCCTTCACTGGTGACATCTTCGAGATTCAGGTCTATGACAAACAACTGAGTGACACGACCTCTGTCACGTTCGATTCGGTCAACGCCGAGTTGACCGGTCGCTGGATTGTTCCAGAGCCCTCGAGCTTGATCCTATTGTCGCTTGGTACCCTGGTACTAATGTGGCGGCGTCGATTGATAAGCTAGTCGAAAACCCAACTGAAGCAACCTGTTTTCAGGTTGTCTGTATTTTCAATACTTCGCACCCCGTACTGGAACGGGGTGCGAAGTGTCAGTTTTGGAGTTGGATGGTTATGATCTGAAGAAGGCCAAAGCAAAACAGACACATGGGCTTCTCAGACCAGAAAACAACCATCTCAAACCCTTTGTTTAAACCGGTTATTTAGCAATTGCAGAATTTCAGAAATGGAACGGCAACGATTGTTAGATTAAGTCAATCAAGGTCAGCCGGATCATCTTCGACTTGTTTTTTTCCTCACCTGCTGAATAGCCACACATTACGGTAAGATCGCACCCACAACCCCTTACCCGCATTCACAACGCTACAGGAGTGGCACGTGTTTCACCGAAACCAGAAACGTTTTCATTCTCGGCAACCAATGCACTTTCCCTGGCGTGTATCTGGATCACGGAGTTCAAATCGGCGAATGTCCCGACTTCGTCGAGCCCAACGGTTGGAAACTCTCGAACAACGAATCGTACTGGATAGCACGGTCGTCTTTAACGAGATCATTTACAATCCGATCGATAGCGACACCGGTGGCGAATGGGTCGAGCTACACAACCAGATGTCCGTGGAAATGGACATTTCGAACTGGTCGCTGGCAGGCGGAGTCGACTTCACATTTCCTGAAGGCACTCGTATTGCCGGTGACCGTTATTTAGTGATTGCCAGCGATCCTGAAAATATCGTTGGTGACAATGTCCTGGGCCCCTTCCTGGGCAGTCTCAGCAACGCAGGTGAAGACCTGCTACTGATCAACAACAGCGGCAGGTTAATGAATCGTGTCGACTACGGTGACAACGGTGACTGGCCTGTCGGACCTGACGGTGGTGGTGTCAGTTTGGCCAAATCAAATCGCAATGGTCCAAGCGACGATCCGGCGAATTGGACAATCAGCGCACAGGTCGGTGGTACGCCCGGAAACCACAATTTCCCCGTTGCAGGTGAAGAACTGGGTCCGGTGCTTCAAACACTTGTCGGCCCTGGCACTCACTCGAGAGTATTCATCCCGACCCACGCCAGCCAGCTCCAGTTCGAAGGTCACACCTGGAATGAACCCGCGTTTGACGATCAGACAGCTCCCGGCTGGTTCGAACGCAGCCTGGGAGTTGGTTTTGACACCACTGGTGAATCAGAAATCGGCCCACTGATCGATGCCAACGGCGATATCGAGGCGCAAATGCACGGCATCAATGCATCTGCCTTGGTGCGCTCGGAATTCAATATCAGCGATCCGGATGCCTATTCCAAGATGCTTTTTTCAGTCAACCATGACGATGGCTTTGTTGCATATTTAAACGGAGTCGAAGTTGCCCGCAACAACGTGGCCCCTGGTACACCAGCATTTGACGCCACAGCAAAGGATGAATCTTCAGGTGGGGGAACAGCCGATCCATCTCTACTGTTACAATTCCGTGCAGACGATCCGAATATCGTCACCGAGGGCGACATCGTAACTGTCTGGCCAGATCTGGCCGGCACACCTCAAGACGCCATCCCATTTGGCGTCGGGCCCATAAAAACAACGACGACCATCAATGGGAATTTCAAAGACGCCATCCGATTCAACGGTCTCCAAGCACTGGAAGTTGCCCAGACGGTACCGGTCGCCGAGGGTACTGTGGTCGTCGTGGTCGGCAGCAACGGTGGCGGTCGGATCATCGGTTGGGAAGATTCTGCCGCTGGTAACGGTGGCTTGGGCCTCAGCCCAAATATCAGCAATCGTCTCTACGCGATCATGCGAGGTCCGGACGGCGCCAACCTCGACCTGACGAACAACCCGCCCAACCAAGACGTCGAAATCGTCACATTGACTTGGGGACCTGGAGGCCGCACGATGCATCGAAATGACGGCTCCAATTCCACCAGCACCCAAGTGGCAAGTGCCAGCGGCAACAGTGCTATCAATGACCTGGGATACAATTTGCTCATTGGTGGCCCTGGCGACCAAATCCCAGCTGCATTCTTTTCCGGCGACATCCTGGAGTTACAGGTCTACAACCAGCAACTCACCAATTCTACGTCCGTAACCCGTGAAGATGTGGAAGCCGATTTATACAACCGCTGGTTCAATCCATCCTCAGCCTTTAACATTACCGCCGGCCTCAATCTGTTACAGGCCGGCACCAATGTGCTGGCGATCCAAGGTTTGAATGTATCTCCGGGCGACTCTGACTTTCTGGTCCAACCGAACTTAGAAGTACTTCCCAAACCTGTCGAGCCTAACCCCTTCAGCAATGTGTCGTTTGACAGAACGCGAGTGCTGGTTCCCACGCAGGCTGGTGACTTGCAGGCGGGTGGCCTTGATTGGAACGACCCGGATTTCAACGACCAGGCGTCACCCGGTTGGTTCGATCGGACTCTGGGAATCGGGTTTGACACAACCGGCATCTCGGACGTAAGACCAATGATTGACACCAATGGCGACATCCAAACCAAGATGTTCAATGTCAACCCTGCGGCCTTCGTCCGCTCAGAGTTTACGATCGCCGATCCAGATGCACTTGATCGTTTGCGAATGACCATCGATGCGGACGATGGATACGTTGCTTATCTCAATGGCAACGAAGTGGCGCGTTTTAGGGCTCCCGACGGGGTGCCCGCATTCGACGCTGCGGCAAATATTGATTTCACAGCTGCGCCATCGGAGCTTGTTCTGAATTTTCGCGCCGACGATCCGACCATGACTCTCGATGGCAACACCGTAACCAATTGGCCCGACGTGGCCGGTACACCCGAGGATGCCGTATCCACCACGGAATTTGCTAGTCCTACGAAGACAACCGTAACGATCAATGGAATTGTCAAGGACGCTATTCACTTTGACACGACAAATCAAATGCTCGAGGCCAATCACCCGGTTCCGACCGAACAAGGCACTTTTGTCATCGTGATGAACAGCGAAGGTGGCACGTCCAATCCGCGCGTGATCGGTTGGGAAGATAACACGGCAGGTCAGGGTGGCTTGGGCCTGAGCTCAGGCCTGGGTGGCAGGTTGTGGGCTATCATTCGCTCTGGATCTGACGTCAATGCTTCGCCACCAGTGGGAAGTGACTTTGAAACGGTAACTGTCACTTGGGGTCCGGACGGAAGAAAGTTGTACCGTAACCATGGTACGGACACCTCCGAACTGGTAGCTCAAAATGCAAGTACCGGAGCCATCAACGATCTCGGATTTCCTTTGCACATCGGCGGCCCTGGAGACGCGAACCTGTCTAACAGTCAAGCATTTTTTAATGGAAACATTTTAGAGATTCGGGTCTACAACGAGCAGCTCAGTGACACAACGGAAATCATGCGCTCGTCGGTCGAGACGGAGTTATACAATCGCTGGTTTACGAGCGGTGGCGGCGGTGGCGGCGGTGGCGGTGGTGACGAGCTACCCGATTTTCCGCCAGTACACCAAGAGTGGGATCTGGTTGGACATTTAGAGGCTCTTGTACCCGGGACGAATGTGCTGGCCATTCAAGGGTTGAATAGTGGGATCGACGACAAAGACTTTTTGATCGACACCACAATTTCAGTCCGCGAGGCTCCCGTCAAACAATCGACTCCGGCAAGGGCGGTCATCAACGAAGTCCCGTCAGCGATGGAGGATCCATTCTGGCTGGAAATTAGCAACTTGGGTGGACAAGAACTCAACCTGGACAGATACGTGCTGAAGGCCACCGGTGCCTCCGGAGGACAATACACGTTTCCAGCAATCACGGTGGCGCCCGGCGAATTTCTCACCGTCACGGAGTCCCAATTAGGATTCGATGCGACCGATGGCGAAAAACTGTTTCTATACCAACCGGGCGAAAATGAATTGGCCGACGCTCGTGAAGTGACAGGCCGACTGCGAGGTCGTTCTCCACAACATAACGGGCGTTGGCTCTATCCCGACGTCACAACGCCAGGTACGGCTAACAGTTTCCAATTCCACGATGAAATCGTGATTAATGAAATCCTGTACCAACATCAGCCAGAACTCGGTACGAACGACATTCCAGGCACCTTTTCTATGGAAACCATCCTACCGATGGATGCCGTGTGGCGATTCAACGATACGGGAATCGACTTGGGCCCGACCTGGTATCAACAAGCCCATACGGTGGACACCTTCATTTGGAAACAAGGGACTGCGTTGATCGGAAACGATCCAACGTTGGGGGGAGACGTACTGCCAGAGCCGGGCATCAACACGCTTTTAGCCGAGCCTCAATTTAACAATCCATTCGTTCAAACGTATTACTACGAAACCGACATTGAAATCACAAATTTGGACAATATCGGTGCTATCCAGCTGCAACACGTCATCGACGACGGTGCTGTTTTTTACCTGAATGGCGTCGAGGTCCATCGCTATAACATGAACGGCAACGTGGGCGATCCGGTGCTCGCCACCGACCACAGCTCGGGTTCCATTGGCAATGCAGCAGTCGTTGGAACGATAACAATTCCTAAAACGGCTTTCGTCGAGGGCACGAATTTGTTTTCAGTGGAAGTCCACCAGAGAGGATCCGAAAGTAGCGACACGGTGTTCGGCGCCGAGTTGTTCTCCCGAAAGCAATTGACCGGCTCCATTCCCGGCAAACCCTATCATGAAATTGGCGAAGAGTGGTTGGAATTGTTCAACCGCAGTTCAACAACCGTCGACCTAACGGGCTGGACCCTTCGCGATGGCATCGATTTCGATTTCCCGGCCGGCACCATGATTGAACCTGGCGAATATGTCGTGGTGGCTAATGACGCCGCAGCGTTGGCGACAGAATTTCCTGGAATTACGATCGTTGGAGAGTACAGTCGATCGTTGTCGAACAAAAGTGACCGAGTTCTGTTGCGAGACCCCAACGATAACCCGGCGGACGAAGTACGATACTTCGATGGTGGCCGCTGGGCCGCCGCGGCCAATGGTGGCGGATCCAGCCTGGAGCTGCGCAATCCAGACGCCGACAATTCAATCCCCGAGTCGTGGTCCGCCAGCGATGAATTCATCCAATCGGAATGGCAAACATATACTCTGCGCGAAGTCGCACAAGTCGACACCGGTCCGGTTAGATGGAACGATTTCATATTTGGAATGCTCGATGCCGGCGAAGTCCTGATCGATGACGTAAGTGTTGTGGCCAATCCCGGTGGTGCCTCCACAGAATTGATTCAAAACGGCGCGTTCGATTCCGACACTCTTGGTCAATCGCCCTCGACGTGGCGAATCATGGGAACGCATCAGGGCACAGTCGTTGTCGATCCCAATAATGCAGCCAATCAGGTTCTGCACTTGGTGGCCAGCCGTCAGACTGATGAAAACCACAATAAGGCTGAAACCACATTTGCAAATAACACCCGTGTGGTCAACGGTACTGAGTACGAAATTTCATTCCGGGCCAAATGGCTCTCTGGATCCCGTCAGCTGAATACTCGGTTTTATGTTGCCCGCGTCGCCAACACCTTCATCCTGGACGCACCCTTTGACAACGGCACACCCGGAGCAGTCAATTCAACTTTCGAGGCAAACATCGGACCAACTTATTCACAATTCAAGCATCTTCCGATCATACCCGACGTTAACGAACCGGTCGTCGTCTCGGTACAGGCCGAAGATCCCGATGGTGTTGGTTCGATGCTGCTGTGGTGGAAAACCGCAACTGGCGGCTTCAACAGCGCGCCGATGTTGGCACAAGGGGACGTGTACACAGCCACGATTCCCGGGCAAACAGCTTCCAAAGTCGTACAGTTTTATGTGGAAGGTACCGATTCACTGGGAACCACATCGACCTATCCTCCCGCCGGCCCAGATTCCCGGGCCCTATATATCGTCGATGACGGGCAAACAAGTTCAGAGAAACTGCGAAGCTTCCGTTTGATCATGTTCCCCACCGAAGGACATGATCTATTCCAAGGCATTAACCTCGCCAGTAATGCGTTCGTCCCCACCACGGTTGTCGACAATGAGTCCGAAGTGTTCTATGACGTAGGAGTTCACCTTCACGGTAGTCCTGCCGGCCGCACCGTAGCTGACCGTCGCAGCAGCTATACGATTGGGTTTGATGCTGATCAACTATTTCG
>Ga0310342_100002407_pt1 | contig 11996 bp, 9 predicted proteins | sample S15DNA20500_MG_FD_206155 | JGI IMG/M metagenome (GOLD analysis project Ga0310342, IMG submission 206155) | Marine microbial communities from station ALOHA, North Pacific Subtropical Gyre - S1503-DNA-20-500_MG | ecosystem: Environmental > Aquatic > Marine > Oceanic | place: Pacific Ocean: North... | reverse complement strand
GCTCAACGCCTTCTGCATCGAATAGGGCACACTGTTGGTAGCTGACCCCGCTGTGCACGGGATGTATGTGTATGTCCTGAAATCCTGGCAGCACCATTTTTCCGCCAAGATCGATAGTCCTGGTTCCCTCTCCCTGCCATTGATTGGCATCCTCACTATTGCCTACCCAGATTATTCTGCCATCAGTAATAGCTATGGCTTCAGCCCAACTTTGTTCATGGTTTACCGTGTATACCTTTCCATTGAGCATGAGCAACTCGGCGTCTTGCGTTGTGCTAATTGACACAGGTTGGTCAGATTCTGAGCAGGACAAAAGGCCAAGTACCACAAAAAAGCTGAAGTAGTGTTTCAGCTCAGGCGATAACAATTTTATAGATATGTTTTTAGATGAGGCGGACATTTCAGTTCCGAGCTAAGCAATCATTAATTGTCTATACCATTGATGAAAATTTATCACGTCCTGCTCCTGCGGTGCCAAGTGACCATGTTTATGGGGCAATGCGGAGAGTCCGCGCTGGTTAATTTCACACACATGGGCATCTTGTTCCAATATAAGATTACCAAAGTCGATGGCTCGTTGAGGATCAAATGCTGGATCAGCCATTGCCTTTGGGCTGAATAGCCATTCGCATGTAACTTCGGTTGTATCGGCCTTTAGGGGTTTTATAGAAACTTGACGCACATAATCTGAGTGCGCAGCAATAAATTGATTAGGTAGCAGCGTTAAGTAGGTATGCCCAATAGTAATTTCTTCAGGGCTTAAGCCAGAGAAAATAGGAGCTACCGCCTTTGAATCGGTTGTCCAGGACTCTACTCCCTTAGCTACCGCATCTGGGATATTGGCTGCAGGATTAATTTTGTCGGTAGCAAGATTCTGTTTATACAAAGGAACAATTTTGCATAGCTCTGGATGTATACCAGGGCAATGATAACACTCAAGGTAGTTCTCCCAGAATATTTTCCAATTGCAGGCCAATTCATAACGATGAGAATGAGCTAACTGTAAAGTTGATAATGGCCAGTTGTCTAAAATCGTAAAACTAGGGTCAGCATTTTCTCCTAATGCGGTGGCAGGTTTGTTCGCCAGATTAATATAAATATTGCCGCCCCAAGCTACATTATTAACAGGATAAAGTCCTAGGTTTGCACTTTTGTCTTGCTCCAAAAATGGAGTTGTTTTTAAATTCCCATCTAGATCGTAGCTCCACTTATGGTAGGGACATACTATGCGACCTCCCTTGAAATTCCCTAAAGACTGAGAGCAAAGTTCTGAGCCTCTGTGACGACAGGTATTATGGAAAGCTCTCAATTCTCCCTCGTTATTACGTGTTACGATAATTCGTTGATTACCAATATCCACAATTGAATAATCACCAGGCTTAGGAATTTTGTTTTCGCGGCACACATAAATCCAATGTGTATACCATAGAGCTTTCAGTTCCGCTTCCATTACGGATTGGTCTAAATAATCGCGTTTAAGCAAAGACGGCTGAATGTCCTGTAATGAAAATAGCTTGGGTTTTGATGATGACTCATCTTCCACTGTGTTATTTCCTTGATTTCATTTTGGTAACCATTCCTGGATCACTGCCGAGGTCAGATATTTAATATAATGTTCTAATCTTAAACCAGGTAGTTCCCTTTCGTAGCATACTATACGGCGGGGCAAATAAGTTTAGAGATATTTAGGCGAACTCCACTAACGTATTGAAAACTATGTCATAGCTTGAATTTTCCATTCAAGGTTTTATAGATTTTAGTCTCTGCCCTATACGTTTCACAGGCCAATCTGTTGTACGCTTACCAGTTTACTTCCAGCGGATTTAAGTTGAAATGACCAAGCGTTTCGAAATTCACGCTAAATTCAAACCTGCTGGTGATCAACCTGCGGCCATTGCCCAGCTAGTTGAAGGTCTGCAAGATGGTTTGCATGCGCAGACTCTGCTCGGGGTTACTGGTTCAGGTAAGACTTTTACCATAGCGAATGTTGTCGAGGCTGTGCAACGGCCAACTTTGGTTATGGCACCTAATAAAACCTTGGCGGCTCAGCTTTACGGTGAATTCAAAGAGTTTTTTCCCGATAACGCAGTCGAATATTTTGTTTCCTACTATGACTATTATCAACCGGAAGCCTACGTGCCTTCGTCTGATCTTTATATAGAGAAGGACGCATCGATTAATGATCACATTGAACAAATGCGTCTGTCTGCTACGAAAGCACTGCTTGAGCGTTCTGATGTTATTGTCGTAGCAACAGTTTCCGCCATTTATGGTCTTGGTGATCCAGGTTCGTACCTGCAAATGGTTGTCCATTTGGATCGTGGCGATAGTATTGATCAACGTAACTTGCTTAAACGTCTCGCCGACCTTCAATACACCCGAAACGATATGGAATTGCGACGCGCTACCTACCGTGTGCGAGGAGATGTTATTGATATTTATCCAGCTGAGTCCGAACGACATGCTATCCGGATAGAATTATTTGATGATCAGATCGAAAAACTATCTTATTTTGATCCGTTAACTGGTTCTGCGATCAGAGAAGTTCCCAGACTGACAGTATTTCCGAAGTCCCATTACGTGACTCCAAGGGAGAGACTCCTAGGTACGCTGGATCTAATCAAGACCGAATTGAAAGGGCGTCTCGATCAACTATACGAAAACAATCAACTAGTAGAAGCACAGCGGTTGGAACAACGCACTAAATTTGATCTGGAAATGATCCGAGAATTAGGATATTGCTCGGGTATCGAGAATTATTCACGTTATCTGTCAGGCAGGGGGGCAGGAGAACCACCTCCCACCTTGTATGATTACTTACCTGCTAATGCGTTAGTTGTGGCAGATGAGTCCCATGTCTCTATCCCTCAACTTGGCGCAATGTATAAGGGAGATCGTTCTCGTAAAGAAACCTTGGTTGAGTACGGTTTTCGTTTACCTTCGGCATTGGATAATAGGCCTTTACGATTTGAGGAATGGGAGAAGCTGACGCCTCAAATTATTTTTGTGTCTGCGACCCCAGGTCCCTACGAAGAAGAACATGAGGGACAGCAAGTTCGTCAGCTTGTGCGACCAACCGGGTTAGTTGACCCTGATTTAGAAGTACGTCCTGCCGCATCACAAGTGGATGATTTGTTGTCGGAAATACGACGAGTGACAGGAGTGCAGGAACGAGTGCTTGTTACAGTGCTAACCAAGCGTATGGCTGAGGACTTAACAGATTATCTGGCGGAACACGATGTTCGCGTTCGCTATCTGCATTCGGACATAGAAACGGTGGAGCGCTCAGAAATACTTAGAGATCTTAGGTTGGGGAAATTCGATGTACTAGTCGGTATAAACCTTTTACGAGAAGGGCTGGATATCCCTGAGGTATCGCTCGTGGCAGTGTTTGATGCTGATAAGGAAGGTTTTCTTCGTTCGGAGAGATCGTTAATTCAGACTATTGGTCGGGCCGCTCGTAATATTAATGGTAAAGCTATTCTCTATGCAGATGAAATTACGGGCTCTATGCAAAGAGCCATTAATGAATCCAATCGACGGCGAAATACGCAGCTGGAATTTAATGAGGTACATAAAATCACCCCTGTTGGGGTCAAGAAAAAAGTTCTTGATGTCATGGAAGGAGCCTATATATCGCCCGGAAACCGTATTCGCAAGCTTGGACGTGGTGTAACTGAGAAAGCGGATGCTTATAAACGATTGGATTTCACGGACCCTGCCGTTGTTCGTAAGGAAATTGATAAACTGGAAGAGCTAATGTACGAGCATGCTAGGAACCTAGCTTTCGAGGAGGCAGCGGCTACCCGTGATACTATTGCAGAATTGAAAAACCAGCTTTTAAACCAATAACTTAAACGCATGATATGATTAGTACCATTGACACTGAGAAGCTTAGTTCCATATAGTCGCTGGCCTTCTTTGTTGAGATCGAGTCCTAGGGACTTTCCGAAGTAACTCTAGCAGTAGGCGCGTAGCTCAGTTGGTTAGAGCGCCACGTTGACATCGTGGAGGTCACCAGTTCGACTCTGGTCGTGCCTACCAAATTCCGCAGAGGAATTCAGACTATGAAAGTTTTTTTCTACATCGCATTATTTGGGTTTGGCTTAACAAGTTTGTATTCGACTCAGGTTGAGGCTCAAGCACGAATACCTGGTTGGAACCGGGTTGCACCACCTGGTGGGCATCAGAATGATCCCCAGCTAGTTCGAGCCACTGGCGGACCTGTGGTACCTATTTTCGAGGGGTGGTTTCCGAATCCTGATGGGACTTTCCAACTATGTTTTGGTTACTTCAACACAAACACCGAAGAAACTTTTGATATTCCTATCGGCTCAAATAACTTTATAGAACCAGAAGAATTCAACGGTTTGCAACCAACGCACTTCATGCCACAGCCCGATGGAGGTCGCAGACATTACTGTGTCCTGAGTGTAACAGTGCCAGAGGATTGGGGAGATCGTGATGTAAGGTGGACGTTGATTGACGAGCGTTCCGAACAGGCATTCAGCTCCCCTGGACGATTGAAATTCAGTACTTATCGGCACGATGAACCAGTGCAGCCTTCGCGAAACAACAGTCCTCCTAAAATCAGGTTGGTGGCTGAAGGCCCAATTGCTGAGGGGCGTGTTGGGTTTGGTAGAGGCATGGTGTCCGAGACTCGTCAAGCTGTGGTAGGAGAACCTATAACGCTGAGAACTCGCGTTCGGCGCGACAATCCGTTTAGGTCCGATGACAGAAGGGCAATCCGAATCAGATGGTTTAAATATCAGGGGCCTGGTGATGTCATCTTTACACCAAACTGGAATTCTTGGAAAGAAGAAACCGTAGGGTGGATTGATTCTGCGGACTGGCTTGGATTCGATTCAGCCTATGGACAAGCAGATACTCAAGCCGTATTTAGCCAGCCAGGAGAATACATCGTCCAGGTGCAGGCTTATAATGATTCAGGTCGGTCAAACTATGAAGCGCAAGATTTTGAATTCTGGTGCTGTTGGACAAATGCTTTTGTTAGGATTAATGTGAATCAGTAGTCATAAAAGCGTAGTGGACGATAAGATTCTGTATAACTGTAACGATATAAAAAATATCTATGACAGGAGATTTTAAGGAATGAAACAAAAAGGTAATTCTGCAAGCCTTAGCTGGCAGCATAAGCTCCGTCGTTATCTGCTTGCTTTGGAAAGGGTTGTCGTTCTTCTAATTTTAGCTGGGCAAGTTGCCTTCTCCCCTGTTATTGCCCAGGAAGTTGGCCATTCTCCTACTTTCTCTAACGAAGTTGTTAGAATCCTTCAGGAGAACTGTCAGCAATGTCATCAGCCTGGCGGCATCGCACCTATGCCTCTCGAAACATTTGAACAGGCAAAAATATGGGCCCCGCGAATTAAATATAACGTCAATAGACGGGTTATGCCTCCGTGGCATCTCGACCCTACCATTGGCATCCAGGAATATAAGAATGACTACTCTCTCAGTGACAAAAATATAGACACTTTGGTAGCGTGGGTGGATGCGGGCGCCCCCGAAGGTGATCCAGTTAATCTCCCACCTCCGGTGGACTGGCCGAATTGGCTGGAGTGGGAGCTCGAACCTGATTTAGGGCCTCCTGATATGATTTTTGAAACAGGGCCCATATCTATACGAGCTGAGGGTGGAGACTTCTGGCCGTCAGTGGACGTTGACTGGCCAGCACTTGTCGAACCACGTTTTCTTAAGGCAGCGGAAATTCGAAATACGATCCAGGGGCGGGCTGCCCTACATCATAACAATGTTTCTTTGCGGCTTGAGCAAGGTCCATCTGGTCGTGTAGTTGGTGCAGGAGCTGGTAAAAGGTGGGACTATTTTGGCGAGGATACTGGAATTAAGTTCAGTCCCGGCCCCGGTGTTATTAACTTTGGGGCCCATTACTTCCCAATTGGAGAAGAATTTGAGGATAACATCGAAGTAGCGTTCTGGTTCCACCCGGAGAACGATCCGCCCGATACAGAAGCGAATGTCGAGATTCATCATTTGATCGATCAATTTGAACCAGGGCAACCGAGGGCTAGGGATATATTGATTCCACCTCATGGTACCCAGACGATGTACCGGACTTGGGTTTTAGATGAGCCGGTTATGTTAAACAGCTTCCGTGGTCATATGCATTTACATGGCATCGCTATGTCGATCGAAGTAATTTGGCCGGGGAGGGTGAGGGACTATTATGGTCCAGGAGCAAATCGTCGCGATGTTATTGCGTCTATCAATAATTATAATCACAATTGGCAAACGTCCTTCGTTTTTGCAGATGATGCTAGACCTTTACTTCCTAAAGGCGCGGCCATAGTGATGCGAACTCACTTCGATAATACCGAGAACAATCCTCTTTCAATAGACCCTGACCAATGGGTAGTCTTCGGAGGTCGGAGTGTAGATGCTATGTCCCACTTTCATGTAAGCGTCACTTACCTAAAAGAAGAGGAATACAGCTCACTGCTAACAGAGCGTAAGTTGCAACTCGAAGAAAGAAAGCACCGCGATGGCAATTTCGGAACAGCTTTACTTAGTATTCATCCGGATGAGCGGGCTGTGTTAGAGAATGTTGGGGGAGCAGCAGCGCCTTGAAATAGAAACATCCAGAAACCGGACAAACTCAAATTTTTGTCCGGTTTTATTCTGAATTGGGTTTCGTAGTTATCAATCGTCTAGTTTGGTCTTTCAGTTACTTCCAGTGGCACCATCATGTGTACGAAGTCATTATTTTCCCACATAACATACGGCCCACCAGCATAAGGATCCCTAGGAAGGTCGCTCATAAGGCTTGCTGGCATCAATAACATAAGATGCGGGCCTTCCTGAATCCATGTGCCAACTGATTGATCTGTATTGAAAGGATCATTATTGTCTACATTTTGATCCCCCTGGAGCATATATGAGACACCAAATCCTTTAGCTTCTGAATCATAAGGTGCCTGATTTATAAAGGCTTGCAACCACTCTTGCCATACCTGGTCTACACACATTGGATTAACATTTTCATTGGGAGGTGTGCCCGGCATACACGTCCAGCCGTTAGAGCCTTCTCTTAGTACGCTTCCATCGGCGGCCAAAACAGTAGCATCTGAGCTAATATTTGCTGGTGCTGACCCTGTTGCGATTTCTATTATTTCTTGTGTTGTTATTTCATTAGTCTCACTAGTGCAGTACGTCAACAAAATGGCTGTTGATATCAGATATATGGTTTTCATAATGGCGCTTTGCCTCCATGGTTTTAAAAATAAAAGCCTATTGAATTGGATTGTCATTCATGAACTCAACAATAACACTCGCTAGTTCTTCCCCTGCCTCTTCTTGCAGAAAGTGCCCTGCTCCTTCAATTGTTACGTGATTCTGGTTTTGTGCTCCGGGAATATCTCTTTGAAAAATAACATGACCGCCTGCGGTTACCGGATCTTCATCACTAAAGGCAGTTAAAAAAGGCTTCTCCCAGCGTCGAAAAACTTCCCAGGCCGCACCATTGGCAACAGCTCCAGGGTAGTCAATCGAAACAGGGACTCGCTGCGGCATTATCAGTGGACCAGCTTTGTAAGCAGGGTCTGGAAAAGGCGCATCGTAGGCGTCTTTAACTGAAGGATCGCCGACATTGGTGGCAATCATAGTGCCCGTAGGAATATCGCCAGCATCGATCATTCTCTGGTTCATCGCTTTCCATTGCATGAAGGCTCTGGAGGTACCTGAGACATTGGTCGTGGGTGCTGGTAGTCCAGTATTTCCAACAACCACACGAGCGAAGCGGGCTTCATTTTCAGCTACGACTCTGAGGCCAATCAACCCGCCCCAGTCTTGCCCAAAAAATGTGGCATTCTGCAATTCTAGTCGTTCGACTAATTCAGTCATCGCATCCACGTGAAAAAGATAGGTATGGGTATCCATATTTATCGGCTTGTCCGAGCGACCAAACCCTATTAGATCGGGAACGATGGTACGGAATCCAGCCTCAGTCAGAACAGGTATCATTTTCCGATATAAATAGGCCCATGAGGGTTCGCCGTGAATCATCAGAATCACTTCGCCATCTGGCGGCCCTTCATCCAGATAGTGAACGCGGTAGCCACGAATATAAAGATAGTTAGGTTCGAAATTATAACCAGGCAGGTTTTCGAATCGGTTGTCAGGTGTGCGTAAAACGCCTGGCCTGATTTCATCTGCCATGATAATACTTGGAACTAATGTGGCGACCAGAAAGATGATAATAAGATTTTTGTTCATTGCGTCGCACCCTGTAAAATAAATTGATTATAAAATAAATCCACCGGCTTACAATGCTCAAATTTTTGCGTAGCCAGCAAAGTAATATATGTAGTAAAATCAAAGGGATATTTGGCTCAAAGGTTTGAGATTGGCATGGTGGTCTAGCCAGTTTGACATAAGTAGCGTTGACCATTTCATAGAAGTACTAAATTCTATCTATAAATCGCCTACTAAGACAAAGAGTTGTTTTGACAATTATTATTCTCGGGACTAGTTGGAAAGCAAATGCCTGAAATAACTTTACCAGATGGAAGTAAAAGGGATTTCAGCGACCCTGTTACCGTTGCCGAGATCGCGGAATCAATTGGTCCTGGGCTCGCAAAGGCAGCTTTAGCTGGCCGTGTTGATGGGGACCTAGTCGATACTTCCCATACCGTAGCCAATGATGCTCAAGTAGCTATCGTAACTGAACGAGACGATGATGGAGTTGATGTACTCCGGCACTCGTGTGCCCACTTGATGGCTCAGGCAGTGCAGCGTTTGTTTCCGAAGGCTCAGGTTACTATTGGCCCTGTTATCGACGATGGATTCTTTTATGATTTTGCTTTTGAGCGTCCGTTTACGCCGGAAGATCTTGCGGAAATAGAAAAAACTATGTCTGCCATCGTAAAGGAAGATCTCCAGGTTGAGCGTTCGGTTATGAGTCGCGAAGAGGCAGTGACTTTGTTCAAAAAGATGGGAGAGGATTACAAGGTTGAAATAATAGAATCGATACCGGGCGACGAAGACTTGTCATTTTACCGACAAGGAGAATTTGTCGATTTGTGTCGAGGTCCGCATGTTCCAAGTACCGGTAAATTTAAAGCGTTCAAACTTACTACTGTGGCGGGAGCATATTGGCGAGGTAATTCGGACAATGAAATGTTACAAAGAATCTACGGTACTGCGTGGTCTTCAAAGAAAGAGCTAGATCTCTACCTCCAACGTCTTGAAGAAGCTGAAAAACGTGATCATCGCAAACTAGGTAAGCAATTAGGGTTATTTCATTTTCAGGAAGAATCGCCGGGAATGGCTTTTTGGCACCCGAATGGTTGGACTCTTTACCAAACTATCCAAAGTTATATGAAACGGGTTCAGGAAGAGAATGGCTACCAAGAAATCCATACACCCCAGCTGGTGGATTATAGCCTATGGGAAAAGTCCGGCCATGCCGCAAAATTTTCAGAAGAGATGTTTCGTGTTGAATCAGACAATCGAACCTATGCCATAAAACCAATGAATTGTCCTTGTCATATACAGGTGTATAACCAGGGTTTGAAGAGTTATCGCGATTTACCGCTTCGATATGCTGAATTTGGTTCCTGCCACCGCTACGAACCATCCGGGAGCATGCATGGTTTGATGCGTGTACGCAGTTTTGTGCAGGATGACGGCCACATCTTTTGCACAGAAGAGCAAATTCAGTCTGAAGTGGCCAGATTTATGAAGCTATTGTTTGCAGTGTATCGGGATTTTGGCTTCGACGAAGTGATCCTGCGCCTTTCTACCCGCCCTGAGAAGCGAGTTGGGGCCGACAAGTTGTGGGATGATGCAGAACAAGCCCTAAAGGAGGCGCTCAATGCTACCGGTTTGCAGTGGGAAATAATGCCCGGGGAGGGCGCCTTTTACGGTCCAAAGATAGAGTATTCTTTAAAGGACTGTATGGGCCGGATCCAGCAATGCGGCACCATACAGGTTGATTTCTTTACTCCCGGGGCGCTAGATGCGAGCTATATTTCAGAAGATAGCAGTCGGAAAACGCCCGTAATGTTGCATAGAGCGATACTAGGATCTTTCGAACGTTTCATTGGGGTTTTGATAGAGCATTACGCTGGGGCCATGCCTACTTGGTTAGCTCCGAAGCAGGCTGTGATTCTTAATATTACCGATAAACAGTCTGAATATTGCCTAAAATTAGAAGAATCCTTGAAAAATAAAGGGTTTAGGGGGTCTACAGACTTGAGAAATGAGAAAATCGGCTTTAAAATCCGCGAACACACTTTACAGAAAATACCTTATCTTCTAGTAGTGGGAGATAGGGAAGTAGAATCTGGTACAGTGGCTGTCCGCAAGCACGATGGTGAAGACCTGGGAGTGATAACATTCGATGACTTTTGTAAGCACTTAAGCCAAGATGTTTCCCAGTTTGGCCAAAGTGAGAACAGCCCCGATACCAACCTTTAGGTTTATATAAGAGGATGACATCTTAGTGGGGTTTGAGCGCTCGCTCACATCATGAGTGGTAGTACCAAAAAGCCGATAATCAACGAATTTATCGAGGCAGATAAGGTTCGTCTGGTTGGAGCAGACGGCGAGCAGATTGGGGTATTACCTATAGAAGATGCCAGAGCTGCAGCAGCGGAAGCTATGATGGATTTGGTGCTGATAGCGCCTGATGCAGATCCACAGGTCTGCAAGATCATGGATTTTGGCAAGCATGTATTTGACATAAAGAAGCAAAAATCAGCGAATAAGAAAAAACAACGACGAATTCATGTAAAGGAAATAAAGTTTAGGCCAGGGACGGAAGAAGGAGATTATCAGGTAAAACTGCGCAACCTGATGCGTTTCCTGTCGGATGGGGACAAGACTAAGGTATCGCTTAGATTCCGTGGTCGAGAGCTCGCCCATCAACATCTTGGGCAGGTGCTAATTGAGAGGATTCGGGATGATCTCTCTCAGTACGGCGCCGTAGAACAGGAGCCTAAGATGGAAGGTCGGCAAATAGTTATGGTACTAGCGCCGATAAAGAAGCGTTAACAACTAGGCAAAGGGTCAGTATCTATTCGTCCCTTGGGCCAATAGGTACTGGCCCTTGGTTGTTAGCTGACAATTAAAAACCTCTTGAAGGTAAATGCGAGTAATTAATGATGGTTGGAAGACTGAAAACCCACCGTGGTGCTGCGAAACGGTTTAAAAAAACTGGTTCCGGTTTCAAGCGAAAGAGCGCGTATAAAAATCATATCCTGACCAAGATGACTACTAAGCGCAAACGGCAATTGCGCGGAACCACATCGATTCATCCATCTGACATTCCGTCAGTCAAACGGATGCTGCGAGATGAATGACGCTGGCTGGAAAGGAAATACCCTATGACTCGAATAAGACGAGGCGTCGTTGCTAATCGACGTCATAAGAAAGTATTGAAAGAAGCGAAAGGTTATTACGGAGCACGTAGTCGAGTATATCGTGTGGCCAAGCAAGCTGTTATCAAGGCTGGCCAATACGCCTATCGTGACCGCCGGGTTAAGAAACGGGTATTTCGTTCTCTATGGATTACTAGGATTAATGCTCAGGCCCGCGAAAATGGCATTACCTATAGTCAATTAATTGCTGGACTAAAAAAAGCGGACATCGAAATCGATAGACGTGTTTTGGCAGATCTTGCTGTGCACGATAAACCTGCATTTACGGCGATAGTAGATCAAGCAAAAGCCTGTTTGGCAGCTTAACAATTTTTGTGGAAGCGGCTCATGGTTGACCCCGATTCCCTTCTTACCGAAGCATTATTAGCTATAGATAAGACGAGTGATGAACAATCACTTGATTCGCTGCGTGTAAAATATCTTGGGAAGAAGGGTAGTTTTACAGCGATGCTAAAATCTCTTGGGAAACTGCCACCCAAAGAAAGGCCAGCTGCGGGCGAAGAAATTAATCATGCAAAACAGCAGTTGGAGCAGGCTATTGATGAAAAGAAAGAACTGCTTATAGCCAAATTCCTCGATTCA
>Ga0310342_100002406_pt1 | contig 11996 bp, 19 predicted proteins | sample S15DNA20500_MG_FD_206155 | JGI IMG/M metagenome (GOLD analysis project Ga0310342, IMG submission 206155) | Marine microbial communities from station ALOHA, North Pacific Subtropical Gyre - S1503-DNA-20-500_MG | ecosystem: Environmental > Aquatic > Marine > Oceanic | place: Pacific Ocean: North... | reverse complement strand
TTCCTAGTTTTTTGCATATAACCATTCTGTTATTACCAATAATGGTTTTTAAATGACCATTTGTATTATTTAAGAATAGTGGATCTAACAGTCCTTTTTCTTGTACAGATTTCTTTAATTCATCATAAAACTTTTGTTCTGTTCCATCTATAAATTCAGGTCGTGTTAAATACTCAATTTTTTCAAAAGGCACTTCTGTAAATATGGTATTAATCATTACAAATTTATTAGTTTGTAACTATTCATTATTTCTGTGAATTTATCTCTGTTTTCATCAGGGACAACTACAATATCAAATTCTTTAAATTCTAATTCACAACCTGCAAGAAAACGATTGTTACCTACACATACCTTATATTTATCGCCGTCTTTAACACAGATTAAAGGATTAACTTGACCAATCTTTTTTAAACTATTTAACACAGATTTATAAAGTTTATTTTTTTTCTGGTTAACTGGATTTTGTTCTAGTTTACTATTTCGAAGATACAGGCTTTCTCTTGGTATTTTCATTGTTTTATACATTAAAAAAACACGCTATTATATATCGTTTATCAAAAGTAAAATCGTGACAAGGTGCATGCCACCTCCTTTTATAAATAGTTGCTCTATTAGGTACAGCTCCTATTTGTATATCTGGATATTTATCCATTGGATTTCTAAAAAAAGCAGTTCCTCCACTTACTGTCTGATCAAAATAAATCACAGCGGCATATTCTGTTTCATCTGTATGAATAATCCCAAAGAGTGTATTCACTTTAGAATTTGCTAATTCTTTTGATACTATGTATCTTGCTCTACAAAAGAAGTTATTAATAGGTTTTCCTATTGTGTCGTTAAATGTATTTAATATTATTTTATTTTCTTTTTTATCTATATTTTCTAACTTATCACTATCATAACAGGGATAAGCTTGGTATCTATTACCATAAGGAAATCCGCTTGGTTGATAAGCAGGTTTATATTTAAAGTTGTGTATTTTTTCTGCAAGGATTTTAAAGTTAGGTAAAAATTCCTCTTGTATTGCTATTGTGCCTTTATTTATTGCATTAAATAAATCCATTAATCTTTTTCCAATTTTTTACTAGCATCGCTGTTTGTTTTTGCACTTGGAATGGTTACACCACCTGTGTCATTACTTAATTTATCTCCACGGTTTAATCTTTGTAGTGTTTGTAATGGACCTAAAACATTGATGACCTCCGCCTGACTTGATCCAGGCGTCAAAGTATTTTTTCTGTTAATCAGGTTTTGTTCATAACTTTTTGCCTGATGTGCGTTCACGTCTTTTGTGTTAAAACTACCGTCGTCAAGTTCTTTTTTTAACCGGCTCCAGTGCTCAATTTCTCGAACCCTGTCTTTAGCAACAGATTCTTGTTGTGCTTTTATCCACCTACATTCATCAATATCAATTTGTAGATATTCTTTTTTAAACTCATCACTTTCTGTTTCAAGTTTCTTTTGTTTTCTTTTTAACTTAACTAAGTTTCTTCTGTATTCAAAAGATAACGTATGTAAGTTTTCAATAAATACTCCTTGTTCTCTTACAGATTGCCAGTACTTACTGGCTTTAGTAGGATGCTTACCATCATTCAAAACAGAAAATCTCATCTCAGTTTCTGTTCTAAACATTTGTTTCTTATTCATGGTATCATTAAGTTCTTCTTTAATTTTATTAATGAACCCATTATCCTTTGTTGGCAGCATAGGATAATTAACTTGTGTTAGTTTTGTCATATATATCTCCTAATCTAATGTATATTTTACAGGTCGATTCTCTGGATTTTTTGGTTCATCCATATTATCCCATAGTTCTTGTGCTTCTTCAACCTTATCATCCACAATTCCTTGTGCTTCAGCTTTGGTTTTAGAAACATTAGGATATTTACCTGCCCAAGCTGTTGCTTTAGCATTATCAGATGTAATCCAAACATCACCAGGATGTCCTTGAAATACTGGCATATCACCCCTGTCTTGATGAGTGAAAAAGTCTTTGCCTGTATTTTCAATTACCCAATATTTATTTGCCATAGTTTTCCTCCTTTTTAAATTTTTATGAAGCTGTTACACTTCTTGCTGTTAATGCTGTTGAATATTTATAAGTTGTATCTAAATAAGTACTACTATTTGTATGTGAACCACCATGATATAAACCATCAGAACTGGTGTTACCTAATCCTTCTGAATACGATTTTCCTGTTGGCATGTTGTCTATATTGCTCCAAGAGGAGCCATCATACTCTTCACAAGTAGCAGCATAAGCACTTGTTCCTGCTACAACAGCATCTGTTTGGATTCCCCATGCACCCATTTGATGTCTAGCAGTTGCTGTGCTACCACCAGTTGACCAATTCGTTCCATCATATTCATAACAAACTTGTTGTTGACCTGGAGATGGTTGTCCACAAATAGCAAGTCCTGCTGTTTGTGTTCCTGCAGATCCTCCATCTCTTTTAGCAGCAGTTAAATCATTAGCATCAACCCATGTTGTTCCATTATACTCTTCTGTCTTTGCTGAATCAGCCATTAAGTTTCTCCTCCAAATCTTAATGCTGCAGTTAAAGTTCCACCACCTTTTGTTTGTGATACACTTTCATTTAAAGTTCCACCCGAACTCCAAGAAGTTCCATTATATTCTTCTGATGAATTTGTTCCTCCACCAAAAGCAACAGTTGCTGTTTGTGTTCCTGCACTACCATGATCTCTTCTAGCAGATGCTAGATTACCAGATGTATCTGTCCAAGCTGTTCCATTCCATTCTTCAGTTTCATCAGTATTAGAACCTGTATATCCACCAAAAGACAAACCCGCAGTTGTAGTTCCTGAACCGCAATTTGCATATACTCCTGTGTTTAAAGCACCAACAGTTTCCCAAGCACTTACAGTTCTTGCAACTTTTAAAGTATTAGCAGATGTGTTATACCACATTAATCCTTCTGATAATGTTGGATCATCACTTCTGATTTCCACACCACCCGATGGTTCTGTAATTGAACCACTACTTTGACTTATATTATTACTTACTGTTCCACTCATAATTTTTTAACTATCTGTTATTGTTTGCGCTGTTACTGTTGCAGTATATTCATCTGTATCTGTATATGTTGTTGCAGAATTACCAGTTGCTCCACCAAATTGTAAACCACCAGATGATGCTGCTGACATACCACAAAACATACTGTTTTGTCTAGCTCGTGTTATTGAAGCTCCACTTGACCAACTGGAACCATCATAAAGTTCTGATACACTTAAAGCAGCATTACTTGAATTTGCTCCACCTGCCATTATTGCATCAGTTTGTGTTCCACCATGAGACTGACATTGAGTTCGTGCAGTACTTAAAGCACCACCACTTGACCAAGATGTCCCATTAAATTCTTCGGTTGTATCAGTGACTGGGTTTCCCCCAGTAGTTAATCCAGCAGTTGTTGTGCCACATGCCATATTATTAGACCTTGCTCTAGCAAGACTATTTTTATTAGCCCATGATGAGCCATCGTATTCCTCGGTAACTGTGCTGAAGCTAGCGTTATTATCTCCACCTACTCTTAAAGCAGCAGTTTGAGAACCACAACCTCCTAATTCAACATCAGCAGTATTTAAATCTCCTGCAGCTGCCCAATTCGTTCCATCATATTCAAAAGATTCATCACTTCTATTAGCTCTTCCACCATTATTACTGCCTCCAAATAATATCCCAGCAGTTTGAGCAGTTCCTGCACTACCAGAATTTATTTTTGCTTCTGACATAGAATTGACAGCAGTCCAGCCCGTACCATTATACTCTTCACACTCTACATCTCTACCAGTAGTATTATTAGATGGTCCATAACCTGTGCCAGCAAGAGCAGCAGTTTGCGTGCCAAAGCCAACTATGTTTTGTCCTGCTACATTTAATGCACCTCCTGATGAAAATGCTGTTACATTGTTATAAACTTTTAATAAACTTGTTGTTGAGTTGAACCAGCACTTTCCGTGTTCTGCACTTGGATCAGATGAAACTATTTCTATACCTGCAGCAGCTGCTGCTATTACTCCTGATTGTCTTCCTGCGTTATCTGCTGTTGATCCACTCATAATATTTTCCTAACTGTCTGTTACTGTCCTCGCTGTTACTGTTTCTGCAAAATTATAATTAGCAGTTGTAATAGAAGAATTTGCTAGATTTCCTCCCATATATTGAAAATCTGTGCCAGATACAGCAGCAGTTTGTGCTTGATAAGTAGGGTTTGCTATTGATGTTCCTGCTGACCAAGTTGAACCATTATAGACTTCAACAGTAGCTATTGTTCCACTTGCAGGTTGCCCACCTACTGTTAATGCACTTGATTGAGTTCCACATGTACCTGTTCCTTCATAAGCTCTTGCTGTTGCAAGGTCTCCTTCATTTGACCAACTTGTGCCATCATATTCTTCTCCATGATTTTGTTTTGCATGACTAGAATTTTTTCCACCAGCAGATAATCCTGCTGTTTGTGTTCCAGAACAAGAAGCATCATACACAGCATTATTTCTGGTTGATTCTGCTGACCAACTTGAGCCATTATATTCTCTCATACCAGTATCAACAGTGTTTCCTGTATCTCTTTGTCCTGCAGAAGCTCCTGCTGTTTGTGTTCCAAAAGCACCTGCATTATTTTTTATATCATCAGTATAATCATCACTTGATGACCAATTCGTTCCATCATACTCTTCTGAATTTTGATGAAAACCACCAGAACCACTATGTGAATTATATCCACCATGAGTATATGCTGCAGCTAAAGTTCCAAAACATAAACCTTCAAGACCAACATTTGATAAGTCACCCCCATTACTCCAAGAAGATCCATTATATTCATAAGATGTACCTAAAAAATTACTCTGATCACTTGTGCCTCCTGCTATTAAAGCAGCAGTTGGAACTCCAAATCCCATACCTCCACCTTTTGCTACTGTTATTGTAGCTTCAGTAGCCCATGCACTTATAAGTCTATAAACTTTTAATGTACTAGATGCTGTATTGAACCATACTGTGCCTTCAGATGCTGATGGATCGTCAGAACGAACTTCAGCTCCCCCAGCTGCTTCTGCTATTACACCAGATTGTCTATCGATGTTATCAGAAACTGTACCACTCATAGTTTACCTACAATGTTTGATCTAAATATGAAACAACTACATCAACATTAGCCGCGCTTGCTGTTGCCATACACAAATGATCTGTGGCTTCTATAACAAATTTAGATGTATGTTCAAACGTTGCATTTGCTGCAAGTGCTTGGTCAGAATATATTTCATAATCTGTTCCACCACCATCATCATCTATGTATAGATCAAATGTCTCAGCTGCGCCTGCAGTCTCACAAATCATAATAGATAAAATAGTATAAGTGTGTCCACTTGCACCATTTATTAAAACACTTTCTGAGTTTGATACTCCTGCTGTTAATGCTACTTTTAATAGTTCACTAGCCATTGTTTATTTCCTCCATAATTTAAAATCCTAATACCATCGCTTTTCCTGTGCTTGATATATCTGGTGCCATGCTTCCGGCATTTGTAATAGCTCCTCCGGCAGCAATTGCTATTGTTGAACCAGATAATATTGTAAATGTATTTGCTGTAAATTGAAAATCATCTGCTCCTGCTATTTCAATATCAATTTGATCATCTGTGTCTGCTGTAATACTTGTGTTTGCATTAGCATCTAATATTAATTTTTCACCATCTAAATCTAAAGCTCCTCCATCAAGAGTTAATAAATTTGACCCATGGGTTAGAGTTACATCACCGCTGTTAAAATTAATAACTGCTCCGGATGAACCAAATAATAAATCATCACCTATTGTTAAATCAGTACTAATATCCACTCCTGATGAAGCATCTATATCTACTGTTGGCGCTGTAATTTCTAATTCTGTATCTGCGTCAATATCTAATTGACCATCAGTGCTTGAGTTAATAAATAATGCTGAGTCTCTTAATTGTAATTTTCCTGCTCCTGCTATTAAAGCATCTGTTGCATCAAATGTGAAGTTAGCTTCTCCGGCTATTGCATTAGATCCTGTAACCGTTGCTATGGTATTATCGGTTGAACCTGTAAGTGCAACAGAACCTGTTCCACCACCGATGTCTGATAAGACTTGGGTACCTGTTCGGTAATCTACGTTTCCACTTCCGTCTAATACTAAAAATTTATCTGTGTCACTGCCTGCTGCAGCAACTGTTGTAATATTAAGAGATCCTCCCAATGTTACTGTAGAACTAGCAACTGTAGCATTTGGTGTAATTGTAAAATGAGTTACATATGTTCCGGCAGAATTTAAATCATTGCCAAGGGTTAATGTTCCACCATCTGCACAACTAATTTTCCATTCATCACCTGCGTCATCACCTTGATCAGCGTATAAATGTAAATCTCCAGCTTCACCTTCACCACCAGAAACAACTACCGGTGCTCCTTCAATTCTTAATCTGTCTTCTCCATCTTCGTCATATTCTATAGATATATCTGAGCCATCACCGAATACTAACTTTTTATCATCAAGTATTTGTAATCCACCTGTTGGTGGAGAAAATACCCAAGTGTCATTTCCATCTTCGTCATATTCTATATATGCATCCTTGCCTGTTCCAAAATATAATTTTTTATCATCAGCAAATGTAGCATCTCCGCTAATTAATAATGTATCTGTGTCATCTTCATCGTATTCTATAGTTACATCTTGGGCGTTACCAAATTTAATTTTTTTATCATCAGCAATGTATACGTCTCCCCATTCGGCAGATGTACTACCAATATCCGCGCCACCAACAGAATCTGGGATTAAAGTATTTGCAACAGAAACATTACCTGCAAAAGTTACGGTTGAGCTTGCAACTGTTGAATTAGGAGTCATTGTGACGTGTGTTACATACGTTCCAGCAGAATTTGCATCGTTTCCAAATGTAATTGTACCGCCATCTGCTACATTAATTTTCCATTCATCTCCTGCATCATCTCCTTGGTCTGCTTTTAAAACAATCGGTAAAGCAGCGCCTTCTACATTAGCTGCTATCTCCAGTGCATCGTTTGTTGATTCATCGTAAGTAATAGTAATATTTGAATCTGTTCCGAGAATTAATTTTTCATTATCTACTATCATCACATCATCGCTGATTTTGAATTGATCCTCGTCTTCCATCCAAGTAATCACACCGTCTCCGGCATGACCATCAAATGTTAATGTGTAATCTGTTCCATCTGTTCCAGAACCAATAGTCATGTTTCCACCGGAAACAAGTGCTGAAGAATTAATTGGTCCGTAATCTGCTAATGGATCAAATGCTGTGCTTCCATCTTGGAATATTAAATGTTTTCTTCCACTAGCTAAACTTACTCCAGAACCACCTGCTGGTTTAAAAGTAAGAGTATAAGTTGACATTGTTGCTTGGTTATCAATCCAATAAATTTTTTCTACGGCTTCTGAAGATAAAGTTGTGTTTCCTGTAAGTGTTCCTGTTAATTTTAAGACGGCTCGTCTTGATTGATCCGCAGATCCATCAGATGCCGTTAAACTTTGAGATGTTGCTGTAATAGCTAGTGATGAACTAGATCCACCACAAATTGCAGTTTCTAGTAAAGAAATGTTTGTATTTGTCTTAGTTCCCCAAGTACCACTGTTCTCACCAGAGGCTTGAAGCTCTAAATTTAAACTTGTTGTATATGTCGAAGCCATTTACCCTCCAATAAAGTAGTATAATATTTTTATTATGCTGATGCTACAAAAATTTCCATATCGCAACTAGCTGTATCAGCATCTGCTGTTACATTAACTAAATCTCCTAGTGATACAGTAAGTCCCGAGCCATCAATTGCATCCATTGTGTCTACTACACCGCCAGAAATATCGCCATTATAAATAAAAGATTGTCCTTTATCTAGTTTAACAGCAAATTCATCATCATTTTCATTTTTAAATGTAAGTGTAATGTGGTTTGTATCATCAAGATTTGTAAAGCGCATGTATTTTACATCGCTTTCAACATAGGTCCCTGATGTCATTGCTGTGGACATTGCTATAACTTCGACTTCTGTAGTAGTCACAGTAACAATTCGTTTTGAAATTTCATTAATGCTAGATAATGATAAAGTAGTAGAACCACCTTGATTCTTACCATTAAGATCAATGTTTTCAGTTATTTTAACTGTTAATGTTGCTGCTGTAAGTGTTGATGTCATTTATACCCTCCAATTTTTTTATACTAACTTAAATATTTACACAGTATAACACTTATTACTAAAACTAAAACAAGCAATTTAATAGAAATTTTTCCTATAGGAACGATACCTGTTTTTGTATCAGGCTTCATTCCTCTTATAGGTATATATCCATTAAGAATTAAGTCCCATAATTTTTTCATATATCCTCCAATTAATAATTAAATATACCTACGGTTTTTTTACTTGTAAAGGTGTTCTTGCAATTCCGTGTTTAAATTCGTCTCTTCGATTTCTTCCTTGTTGCTCAATGGATAACCCTTGTGCACTATTTGTATATCTTTGCTCATATATTTGTCGCAGATCAGTAGGTCCTTTTAAATAATCTATTGCTTCTAGCATACAAACATTAAACAAAACTTCTGGTGCATTTTTCGAGATCCAAGAATACGGATTTGAATTATTTAATAATGTACTAGCATCATCAGAATTAGGTTTAACTGTATAGTGTACTTCAATAGAATAATTTGAATTTGGAGTTGGAGATATTAATAAAGTGTCTTCATTCCAATGTGCATAATATTTTGGCTTAGCTGTTGATGTTCTATTCTTTCCATATTCAATAACATAAGTAACTTCTTTTGGTTCTAAAAATGTTCTGTTCTTATCTGCATCTAAATATTGTATGCTTCTTAGAACTAACATATTCGCTGGTAAATTTATATATGGGTTGGTACTAGTTAAAGCACTAGTATCTATTTTCCTAAGAAAATTTAAATCAAACTCTCTAGCAATTTTAAACTGTGCATTTTCTAGTATATAATCAAAAACAGTTGTACTAATAACAGTTGTATTAGATTCTAAAAAATCTATAACTTTTGTTCTTAAATCTGAGTATTCTGACATATTAATTTGTTATTGTTACCGGTCCAGCCGATGCTACAATTCCTCCTCCTGTTTCACTAATTGTTGGTGTAGATGTTGCTTCAAATGTATAAGAATTGTCATCTACTTTTGTAATAGTATATCCACTAGATAAATTAATAACTGAGTTACTAATCCCTCCCACCACTAGAGCATCTCTAAATCTAACAGTATCACTTGTAGATCTTCCATGCTCTGGTTCTTTAACTGTAATTGTTGCATCACTTGCTGTTGTCGTAAAAGGATTTAGTCCTAATAAATGTGGTACAACAGTTTCTGATCTATCTGGTCTTGGGTCTTTTAATGCTTCTGCATCAATTCGTTTTTTCTTTGGTTCTAATTGTGGGTGTTTCGATTCAAATTCAGATTTATGTACCAATGATCCATTCCATTCTTTTTTAGATTCCTGATATAAGAAAGACATACCACTTCTATCTGATATAAATTGTGCTTGTTTTCCTCTAGCTTGTGCCATTTTATAAACCTACCTTAACTTTTAAAGAAGTTCGTTCTCTATCTTCTTGCAGTGCTCTTTGTAATTCTTCTTCGTATAAAGGTTTTAAAAGTTGTATTCTTTCGGGTGCTTTTTTAATTGCCAAATAATAAGCAAGCCCTGAACACATACACGGAAAAAATCGTTTTGGAACATTTATTTGATTAGAATAATTTCCAACGTCTTCTACATAAGTCATAGCCCAATATTTAAAAATATAAGCCTTATCTGGAGAATTATACAAATATATTGTTGGACTATCTTTTCTTGATAAGAAATATTGTGAAGGTCTTCCAGTAGCAGTTTTATTAGGTATATGTAAATATTCAGCTCTACTTATTTTGTCAATATTATAATCTACAGAACCACTTTTGATTACAGCATCTACAACATCAATAATATCAGCATCTAGTTGATAAGATTCAGTAGAAGCAGTTAAAGCCATGGTTTTTGGTTTTATTGTCCAAAGATTTAAACCACGATTTGCCCATTCAGCAAACATTATATTTAAGCACCTTCTAGCAGATTTTAAATCATAACCTGTTGTAGCTTCTAATCCACATCTTTCATATGCTTCTTCAATAATTTCATCAACATCTAAATTAAATGTTGTAGTTCCTGATGTTGCCATTTATTCTCCTAATTAATTTTTACTTCTTTTTTTTTTTTTCTTAGCATATTCTTTAGCGGCTTTTTTTCCTTTTTTTGTATAAGGAAAATGTTTTTTTCCTACTTTTGGCATTTTTATATCTCCCTTTAGATACTTGGTTACTAATATGTGATCTAGTGATCGCCACTATATCACTCCTTGCTTATCTAAATCTTCTCTTAAACACAACGCTCCTTGTAACTTCCATTTTGGTCGATACTTGTCGTGAATCTTTTCTATATAAAAATTATCTGCGTATGCTTGACAATGATTCACAGTTTCAAAAATTTGTTTCGCGTAAACCTGTTTTGTATGCTCCACTTTTATGCAGGGGGTTCCCGTTAAACAAAGCATTATAATTAATTTGTACACTTTTATTATTTACTTGGACTGGGTATTTATAAACATCTATATTACCATCACTACAAACTGCTAGTTTCCAATCATATTTAAAATCCAATCTTTTTATTTCCTCCATAATCCATTTACTTGAATACTTAGAGCATTCTTCATTAGATACATACATTGGACCATTTTTAAAAACTACGTCTCTTGGTCCGGGATTGTCGTACGCTCCGATATACGCGAACATTACATATAATATCCAAATTTCTTTCATAATGTTTTTAGGAAAACATTATTGTTACATGATCAGCGTTTGTTAAGTCACAATAAACACCATTCTCACATTTTATACCGTCCCCTGGGAAGGTGTGTTCCCAAGTTTCATTGGCAGCAGTTCCGAAAAGAATACTATACTTTAAAGCACTTGCAGTTTTTGAACTGTCTGCTTCATCATATAATTTAACAGTAGCATCAGCCGCACTTGTATGAACGACTATGCTTTTAATTCTGCAATTGGTTATGTCTACCGCAGATGTTCCTATGTATTTTTCGAACAAGCCATCAGCAGTAAGTGCGATTGATTGTTTAACATCACTATTAAAAGCCATAAGTTTTCCTCCTAATTTATTTTTATTATATCAAAAATTATTAATAATTCTATTAATTAGTGTGGACCGAGGCCCACACTAATTATTTTGTTAACCATTATTCATAAACATTTCTGCTTATCGCTTGATAATGCACGTTAAGTGCCTCAGCTGCACCGTCACCTGCTTCAATACCAATATATGGAATGAAATCCACATCATTAGTTAAAGCTGCTGACTTAACAACTGCTTTACTTGGTTGAACTGCGGTTACTGCAGTACCACCTGTGCTTCCAGATGTAGTGGTAATATTATATTGTATACCATTTACATAAATAGTAGCTTTCCTGTCGCTATCTATAACGATCTTTAAGTGGTAAGGCGTAGTTGCTGCAACAGTAATTGGTAGCACACTAATATAATCAGTCCCACCAATACTATGAACAAAATGCAATTTAGTAAAATCAGTAAATGCTTCACTAGCAGTTGCATCAGTTTGAAACTTAAAAAATGCTTGATCATCATCAGTTGCGACTACTTGATCATTAGTTAGCTTTAAGCCTGCCCAAACTTTTTGATTATCAATTGCTGGTAATTGAACTGAACATTCCCATTCAACTGAGTTTTCAGTTCCCCATTTATTAACTTGCCAAGATGATTGGTTTGTATCCAAATGAGGTGCTATGATTGCTTGATCCGCATCAGCACCAGCTGTTGTTACCAAAATACCTGCGATAGTAGTTCCAAAAGTACACAAAGCAGTAGTCATATTAGTTCCTAATACTTCAAACTGCTTATTGGCAATAACATATGCTG